>Ga0265314_10000419_pt1 | contig 57263 bp, 56 predicted proteins | sample 4126metaG_FD_203106 | JGI IMG/M metagenome (GOLD analysis project Ga0265314, IMG submission 203106) | Rhizosphere microbial communities from Carex aquatilis grown in University of Washington, Seatle, WA, United States - 4-1-26 metaG | ecosystem: Host-associated > Plants > Roots > Rhizosphere >... | reverse complement strand
CCGTCGGAGCCGCCGAGGTTGCGCGTCAGGTTGAACAGGCCGGAGGCGTTCTTCATGCGCTCGGGCGCGAGCGTGCCGAGGGCGGTATTGGTGACGGGCACGATGGCGAACATCAACCCGACGCCGCGAAAGATCTGCGGCCACAACAGCTCCCAGAAATCCCAATCGGCGGTGATATTTGTCATCTGCCAGGTGCCGAAGGCGAAGAACAGAAAACCCGCCATCAGCACGTAGCGCGGATCGACCCGCTGCACGAGCTGGCCGACGACCGGCGCGGTCATGAACATCGCCACGCCGGAGATGAACATGGTGTCGCCGATCATCATGGCGTTGTAGCCGCGCACCTGCGCCAGATAAACCGGGTAGAGATAGGTCAGGCCGTAGAGGCCGATGCCTAATACAAATGAAAACAGGCTGCCGAGCGCGAAGTTGCGGTTGGCGAAGGCGCGCAAATCGACGATCGGCTCCTTCGCGGTCAGCACTCGAACAAAGAACACGACGGCCGACAGCGCCGAGACGATGGCGAAGACGGTGATAGCATCGTCGTCGAACCAGTCCTTGCGCGGCCCCTCCTCCAGGCAATATTCCAATGCGCCGAGGAAGCCCGCCATCGACAACAGGCCCCACCAGTCGAAGCGTTCGAGCAGCGAATAATCCGGCTTGTCGAAATCGATCAGGACCGCGGTCGACACCGTGACGATAATGCCCGGCACGATATTGATGAAGAACAGCCAGTGCCACGACAGAAGCTCGGTGACGTAACCGCCGACGGTCGGGCCGATCGTGGGGGCAAGCGTTGCGATCAGCCCGACCACCGGCGCCACCAGCTTCTGCCGGGGACCGGGGAAAATAATGTAGGCGGCCGCGAACACCGTCGGCACCATGCCGCCGCCGATGAAGCCTTGCAGCGCGCGCCACACGATCATGCTGTTGATCGACGACGACAGGCCGCACATCACGCTGGCGAAAGTGAAGCCCGCGGCGGCGACCGCGAACAGGGTGCGGGTGCCGAGCGCGCGCGACAGATAACCGGACAGCGGGATCGCGATGACTTCGGCGATCAGATAGGAAGTCTGCACCCACGGAATCTCGTCGGCCGAGGCCGACAAGCCGGCCTGGATCTCGGCGAGCGAGGCCGACACGATTTGGATGTCGAGAAACGCCATGAACATGCCGAAGCACATGGCGAGGAAGGCCCAGAGCCGGCGCGGGCTTAAAGTGTCCGCGCTTCCGGCGCCACCTGTCGGGGAACGAGCGGCAACCGGAAGCGCGTCAGGGGTGGTGACGATACTCAACTTGTCACCACCGGTTCGAATGGCCATCCGTTTCGGCGACGCGGCGCGCGGCAGTGCGCTCGGCCACCGCGGACGGCTTGGTATTGACGTTGACGACCACCGACATGCCGGGACGCAACTGGCGTCTGGCGGCGACGTCGGCCGGCACCTGGATGCGCACGGCGATGCGCTGCACGATCTTGGTGAAGTTGCCGGTGGCGTTGTCGGGCGGCAGCAGCGAGAAAGTCGAGCCGGACGCCGGCGACACACTCAAGACTTCGCCAGCGATGGCGTGATCTGGAATGGCGTCGACCTCGACATTGACGGGCTGGCCCGGCTGTAGGCGCGCCAACTGCGTTTCCTTGAAATTGGCGTCGATATAGACCTCGTCGAGCGGCACCAGGCTGGCGAGCCGTTGGCCGGTCTGCACAAAATCGCCGGTATGCACGGCGCGATTGCCGATGACGCCGTCGATCGGCGCGCGGATCTGCGTGAAGGAGAGATCGCGCTCGGCCTTGGCCACCGCGGTCTGCAATTCGGCGAGCGTGCGGGAGGCTTCCTGCTGCTGCGCCTTGAGCACGTCGACATTGGCGGCGGCCTGGTCGATCGCGGCTTGCGCGCCGAGCACCGCGGCGGCGGTCTGGTCGCGGTTCGATTGCGCCTGCTCCAGCGTCTGCCGGCTAGCGAATTCCTTGCCGGCCAGCGCCTGCTGGCGTTCGAGCTCGGACTGGGCGCGAACTGCCTGCGCCTTGGCGGAAGTGAGCTGCGCCTTGGCCTGTTCGACCTGTGCCTGCTGTGCCGGCACTTGCCGGCCGATGCGTTCGACCGTCGCCTGCTGGGTCGCGAGCTTGTCGCGGGCGGCGTCGACCGCCAGCCGGTAATCGCCATCGTCGATGCGGGCGATAACGTCGCCAGCGTGGACGTAAACGTTGTCTTCCACCTCCAGAGAGGCGACGTAACCCGCAATTTTCGCGGCAAGCGTGGTTGCATTAGCGCGAACGTAGGCGTCGTCGGTCGACACCAGATAGCGGCCGGCGGTGATGTAATTGAAGCCGCTCCAGCCGATTCCCGCGAGAACGGCCAGCGCCACGCCCATCAAAATACGTTTGCGGTTGGCCTTCAGCGCGTCGGTGACTTTGGCCTTGAGCGAGGCTTGAGCATTGTCCTGCGGTGCATCAGCACCGCGCGCCTGCGGCGCTTCGGCCTCCGGCACATTTGGCCGCGGTGCGGGCTCGTCTCCTGCCGAGACGACGCTCAGTCGCGAGGCCTCGGCGTTCTTCGTGCGCTACAACATGGCGGACTCTCCGAATGACCGAACCGTTCGGTCAGGGTGCGGAAATACACTCGCTGCACTGCGGTGTCAAGATTGACCGAACGGTTCGGTCATTGAAATTTAGTCTAACATGGTGCATATAAAGGCTGCGAGACGGCGGATTCGGGAGCCATTCCGTTAATGTGGAATGTATTCAATTACTTAGCGGTCTCTGGAGAGTGATATGAGCGATACCTTGGTCCTTGAGCGCGCTGCGGATGGCAACGACGACAGCCTCAAACGCCGCCAGATCGTGGATGGCGCCCGTACAGTGTTCCTGTCGCGCGGCTTCGACGCCGCCAGCATGGGCGATATCGCCAAGGCCGCCGGCGTCTCCAAGGGCACGCTCTATGTCTATTTCAAGAACAAGGAAGAGCTGTTCGCGGCCATCGTGCAGCAGGAATGCTGCACCCATGCCGAAGGCTCTTTCCTTCTCGATGAAGCCGACCACGACGTTGAAGCGGTGATGACGCGCGTCGGCACCGAATTCGTGAAATTCCTGTGCAGCCCCGGGAAAGCCTCCTCGCTGCGCATCGTCGTTGCGATCGCCGAGCGTATGCCGGAAATCGGCCGGGCCTTCTACGAAACCGGGCCGGCCAACGGCATCAACCGGCTCGCGGCCTACCTCAAAGCGCAGGTGCGCACCGGCATTCTTGCGATCGACGACTGCGAGGTCGTTGCCTCGCAGTTCCTCGACTCCTGCCAGTCGACGCTGTTCAAGCCGGTCTTGTTCAATTTCGCGCCGCCGCCGCCGCTGGAGCGTATCCAGTATGTGGTTGGCATCGCAGTGCGGGCCTTCCTCGCCGCCTATCGTAAAAAATAGACGGCGCGCGGCAAGAGGCCATTAAGCATCGCGCGGGGCCGGCCCTTGCTTTCGGCCGCGGCCGGGCCGAGTCTGCCCGCCATGCGCAACATCCTTTTGCCCGCCATGCTGCTGATCGTTTCGGTCTCGCCGGCCCTCGCCGCGAGCTACCCGGTGTCTGGCAAATGGGGCCAGACCTCGACGTCCGACAAAGGCCCGGTTGATTGCAGCAGGCTCCGCGTGATTTCGTTTAATGGAGATACGCGCACCGACAGCAATGGCGGCGTGCCGGCCTATCGCATCAAGTCGATCGCGGCGGATGGATCGAGCTATCGCATTGTCGACGAGTTCACCACCGGGCAAATCCGCAACGGCAGCGTCAAATACACGCTGCGGCAAGCCGACGGCGATCGCCTCGAGCTGAACATGCAGCCGGGCGGCCTCATTAAACTGCAGCGCTGCAAATAGCTTCAGTTTCGGGCGATGATCTCGCGCTCGCCACGGTACACGGGCGTGTCAGGCGTCAGCTTGCCGGCCTTGCGACGCAGCACCATGGTCGAGCGGCGGTTTTTGATGGCGTTGTGGCGCCGGCGGCGCGCGCGCACGCGTGCGATCATGACGCCGCCCATGCGCGCGAAGGGCTCGCGCAGCTTGCCTTCGTCCTCAACCAGCAACGGCAGGCCCAGCACGTTCGACCAACTGCGCCATTCGGTGAAGGCGTCGTCGATTTCCGCCGACACAAACAGCGTCAGCGACAGCGAGGTATCTTTGTGTTCGAGCACGACGGAGGCTGTCGGCGGGATGCCGTCCTCGCCGGTCGTCAGGCGGATGGCAACGCCGATAAAGGACGAAACCGGCATGTTGAGCGCCATGCGCATGCCGGCGAGCGAACGCCGCATGACCACACGCTCACGATGCAGTTCCACATGCCGGACCCGCTCGTCGGCTGCGGCGTCTCTCGCCGCGAAACGCACGGGCAGGCTGAACGGGTCGAGCCGCGAGATGCGGCCCGACCCGGCGGGCATTCCGCCACTTCGCATTTGACGCCTCAAACTCTCCCACGCCGGACTTATTCGCCCGGTCGTTGCGAGGATGATGCCTCAGGGCAGTCGGAAATCGCTTAAGGTACGGGGTTAACTAGGCGTAACACCGACCGCTTCGCGCCGCATGATTGACGGCGCGTTGCCAACCATGATTGACGAGGTATTGATTTGGCCGCGGAAATTGTCGGGACCGGCGGTTGCGGCGCAGGCCACGAAGCGCCACTTTAGCGGCGTATTCGACGCCTCTCCCCCATACACCCGTTCTAGGCCCTTCAGAAAGTCGCCATGCTCGCATCCACCGCTTCCTTGTTCGACCAGAGTGCCCTCACCGATCGTGCCGAACGGCTGGTCAAAGCGGCGCGCGCCGCCGGCGCTGACGCCGCCGATGCGGTGGCCGTGCGCTCGCTATCGCTCGGCGTCGAGGTGCGCGATGGTGCCGTCGATGAATCGGAAAGCTCGGAAAGCGACGATCTCGGTCTGCGCGTGCTGGTCGGCCGCCGCCAGGCGGTGGTCTCGACCAACGACTTGAACGGCGATGTTCGCGGCCTCGCCGAGCGCGCGGTGGCGATGGCGCGCGTCGCGCCCGACGACAAATATGCCGGGCTCGCCGACGACAATTTGCTGGCCCATCAGTTTCCCGATCTCGACTTGCTCGATCCAGCGCTGCCGACGGTGCAACAGTTGGAGGCCATGGCGCGCGAGGCCGAGCGGGCCGGGCTATCGGTCAAGGGCGTGACGAAGTCGGGCGGCGCTTCGGCCTCGGCCGGGATCGGCGGCATGGTGCTGGTAACCAGCCATGGCTTTCGCGGCGCCTATCTCGGCTCGCATCACGGCGTGTCGATGACGGCAATCGCCGGTGACGGCACCGGCATGGAACGCGATTACGATTATTCGTCGGCGTTGCACGCCTCGGATCTCGAAAGCCCGGAAAAAATCGGCCTCAGCGCCGGCGCCCGCGCGGTCGAGCGCATCAACCCGCGCAAGGTGACGACGCGAAAGGTGCCTGTGGTGTTCGACCCGCGCGTCGCAGGTTCCCTCGTGTCGCACCTCGCCAGCGCGGTGAATGGCGCCTCGATCGCACGCAAGACCAGCTTTCTCAAAGACAAGATGGGCGCGCAGTTGTTTGCCAGCGGTATCCGCATCGTCGACGATCCGCTGCGCAAGCGCGGTCTGCGCTCGCGGCCCTTCGACGGCGAGGGTGTCGCCGGCAAGCGACTGGCGCTGGTCGAGGACGGCGTGTTGCGCTCCTGGGTCTTGGACAGCGCCACCGCGCGCGAACTGGGGCTTATGACCACCGGCCATGCGCAACGCGGCGTGTCGTCCAGTCCGTCGCCAGGCGCAACCAATCTGCACCTCGAAGCCGGCAGCATGCCGCCCGAGGCGCTGATCGCCGACATTGCCGACGGCTTTTACGTCACCGACCTGATCGGTTCGGGCGTCAATGGCGTCACCGGCGACTACAGCCGCGGCGCCTCCGGATTCTGGATCGAGAACGGCAAGCGCACCTACGCGGTCAGCGAAGTCACCATCGCCGGTCATCTGTTCGACATTTTCCGCACGCTGACGCCGGCTAGCGATCTCACGTTCAAATACGGCACCAACGCCCCGACCGTGCGCCTGGAGGGCCTCACCGTTGCCGGGACATGATCTTCGCGATGCGCTCGAAGCGGTGATGCGCGAAGCCGGCGAACTGGCAAGGCATACCTCACGCGGCGATTTCAAGCGGTGGACCAAGGGTCACGACAATTCGCCGGTGAGCGATGCCGATATCGCCGTCAACGATCTGTTGAAAGAGCGGCTCACGGCGCTGGCGCCGGCGGCCGGCTGGCTGTCGGAGGAAACCGAGGACCACCTGCCCGGCCGCGCCATGACGACCGCCTGGATCGTCGATCCGATCGACGGCACCCGCGCCTTCATCGCCGGCCGGGCCGACTGGACGATTTCGGTGGCGCTGGTCGAACACGACCGTCCCATGCTGGCGGCGCTCTACGCTCCGGTCACCGACGAAATGTTTCTCGCCGTGCGTGAGCAAGGCGCCACACTCAACGGCTCAGCGATTCATGCTGATGGCGGCGGTACGCTGACACAGGCCAAGCTGGCCGGGCCCAAGCGTTACCTCGATCGCCTGGAAAACTTATCCCCGAATATTTTGCCCCAGCCCAAAGTGCATTCGCTGGCGTTGCGGCTGACCCGCGTCGCGCATGGCGGGCTCGATGCGGCCATCGCCTCGCCGGGTAGCCACGACTGGGACCTTGCGGCGGCGGATTTGCTGGTCCATGAAGCCGGCGGCATGATGACCGATTTCAACGGCCAACGGCTGCGCTATAACCGGCCCCACGTCGTGCATGGCGCACTGATTGCCGCTGGCGCGTCGCGTCATGCTACGCTCATCGATCTGGTGCGCGGCCGCCAGGCGGAGTTCGCATAATCGCGGAGTTCGCCTAGACTGCGGTTTCGGCCGCTCACGCCGATTTAGTCCACCGCCGGGGCTTTTCGAAGGATCACGACATGCCCAATACTACGCCTGCCAAACAACTGCTTCATCTCGTCCTCGGCGGCGAACTGACCGAACTGCACGGCACCGAGTTCAAGGACCTCGACAAGATCGAGATGGTTGGGGTCTATCCGAACTACGCGAGCGCCTATACCGCATGGAAGGCCAAGGCGCAGCAGACCGTCGATAACGCTCATATGCGCTATTTCATCGTCCACCTGCACCGGCTGCTCGACCCCGACAGCGGCGCCAAAGCCTGATCCGGACATCGGTTCGTGCCTTGCAGGCGGCCGGAGCCGGACGGGATCATGCTCGATCAAAGAAGTGAGGTCCGGGTTTTGATCTGTGCAATCCAAAGCGGCGCGCAAGGCTGCTGATGTTTTCAACCAAACGGATCGTCGCATCGCCTTTCTTCCAAGGCGCCGTCGGCGCAGCGGCGGCGTGGTATTTGAAGCTGGTCTGGAACACCAGTGTCGCGAAAGTGTATCCGTCGGACGTGTTCGATACGGCCGATCTGCCGGTCATCGTTGCGATGTGGCACGGCCAGCACTTCCTGGCCCCCTTCATCAAGCCGAATAATGCCGAGAAATTCCGCACCAAGGTGCTGATCTCGCGCCACCGCGACGGCGAGATCAACGCCATCGCCGCCGAGCGCCTCGGTATCGGCACCATCCGCGGCTCTGGCGCGCATAACGGCGAGTTCCAGCGCAAGGGCGGCGCCGCGGCCTTTAGCGAAATGCTTCGCGCCATCGAGCAAGGCTACAACATGGCCATCACCGCCGATGTGCCGAAGGTTTCGCGCGTCGCCGGCATGGGCGTGATCAAACTCGCGCAACATTCTGGCCGGCCGATCTATCCGGCGGGCCTCGCCAGCAGCCGCCGCATTCAACTCAACAACTGGGACCGCAGCGCCATCAACCTGCCGTTCAGTCGCATCGCTTTGGTTGCGGGTCGTCCAATCACGGTGCCGCGCGATGCCGATAACGCGGCGCTTGAAGGCGCCCGGCAATTGCTCGAGAGCGAATTGAATCGGATAACAGCAATCGCCTACGATACCGTCGACCGCAGCGGGGGCCGGACGCCGTGAGCGAAAAACTCACCGCAGTCCTGCGCCTCTACCGGCTGATCTCTGCGGCGGCTTTGCCGATCGTGCCGCTGGTGCTGTCGCGCCGCGCCAGCCGCGGCAAAGAAGACCGCGAAAGGGTGTCGGAGCGGCGCGGCGAGGCCGGCGTGCCGCGCCCGGACGGCGTGTTAATCTGGCTCCATGCCGCCAGTGTCGGCGAATTGGCGAGCGTGTTGCCGCTAATCGAGCGCATCAGTTCGCGCGGCGTCAACGTCCTGGTGACCACGGGCACGGTGACGTCGGGCGGGCTGGCCGAGCAGCGGCTGCCACGCGCCGTCATTCATCAATACGTTCCCATCGACGTGCCTTTGTACGTGCGGCGGTTTCTCGGCCATTGGCAGCCCGATCTGGCGTTGTTCGTCGAGTCCGATCTATGGCCGAACATGATCATCGAAACGTCGCAACGCGGCGCACCGATGATCCTGGTCAATGCCCGGCTGTCGGAGAACTCGTTCCACCGCTGGCGGCATTTGCCGCGTACCATCGGCAATCTGCTGGCGCGGCTCGACCTCTGTCTCGCCGGCACGCCGGACGACGCGTTGCGGCTGAGCGACCTGGGCGCGCCGCGCGTCGTCACCACCGGCAACCTCAAACTCGACGTGCCGGCGCCGTCGGCCGACAGCAAACAGCTCATGCAGTTGACGGATGCAATCGCCGGCCGGACGGTCATCGCCGCGGCCTCGACCCATGCTGGCGAGGAAGATATCATCGTCGCGGCGCATAAGCGATTGACCGGAAGGTTTCCGAATCTGCTGACGCTGATCGCGCCGCGCCATCCCGACCGTGGCCCCAGCATTGCCGGGACCGCCGCCGCTGCCGGGCTGCACGTGCGGCTGCGTTCGCTCGGCGAACTGCCTGATGCCACGACCGACGTTTATATTGCCGACACCATGGGTGAATTGGGCCTGATTTATCGTGTCGCGCCGCTGGTGTTTATGGGCGGCTCGCTGGTGCCGCACGGCGGGCAGAATCCGATCGAGGCGGCGAAGCTCGGCGCCGCTATCGTGCACGGGCCGCATGTGTGGAATTTCGCCGAGATTTATGCCGCGCTCGACAACGCCCACGGCGCCGAATTGGTCGCCGATTCCGAGCGGCTCACCGCGACTTTCGCCGCCTGGCTTTCCGACGCCAAAACGGCGGCGCAGGTCGCCGGCGTCGGCCGCCGTACGGTCGAGGCGCTGGGCGGCGCGCTCGAGCATACGTTACACTCGCTCGACCCGTATCTGATGCAGTTGCAATTGCGGCAGCGAGCGTACAATGCGTGATCCGGCCTTCTGGTGGCGCGACGACTCGCTGATGGCGGGTCTGCTTGCGCCGCTGGGGGCGGCCTATGGCGCGATCGCCGCACGGCGTATGGCAGGCCAAGGCGTACGCGCGCCCGTACCGGTGATCTGCGTCGGCAATTTCACGCTCGGCGGCGCCGGCAAGACGCCGACCGCGATCTGGCTCGCCAAGATGCTGGCAAGCGCGGGCGAACGGCCCTTTTGCCTCAGCCGGGGCTATGGCGGCAGCGAACCCGGGCCGAAGCGGGTCGAAGCCCATAACGACAGCGCGGCGCAAGTCGGCGACGAGGCTTTGCTGCTGGCGCGCGCCGCGGCGGCGATCGTGTCGCGCGATCGCGTCGCTGGGGCGCAAGCGGCGGCCGCAGCTGGCGCCAGTGTCATCGTTATGGATGACGGCTTGCAGAACGCGTCGCTGATGAAGGATTTCACGCTCGCCGTAGTGGACGGCCGGCGCGGCATCGGCAACGGTTGTGTGTTTCCCGCCGGGCCGCTGCGCGTTCCGTTGCCAGCACAGATGGCGCGCTGCGACGCGCTGTTGATCATCGGTGACACGGTGAATGCGGCGAGCGTGGTGGCCGCCGCCGGCAATCGCCCGATTTTCCGCGGCCGGCTCGTGCCCGACGAATCCACCGTGACCGCGCTCAAGAACCGTAACGTCTTCGCCTTCGCCGGCATCGGCGACCCTACCAAGTTTTTCGGTACACTGACGCAAGCAGGCATCGCCGTCACGCAACGCAAGGCCTTCGCCGACCATCATCGTTTCAGCGGCGAGGAAGCGGCCGCACTCGTGATGCAAGCCGAACATGACGGGCTGACTCTGCTCACCACCGAAAAAGATCACGCCCGCATGGCGGGCGATCCGGCACTCGCGGCGCTGGCGCAAGCTGCGCAGGTTTTGCCGGTGACGCTGGCAGTGGAAGAAGCGGATGCGTTGCGTAAGTTGGTGCTGGGGAAAATCGGCCGGGCCGCTTAATTTTTACTTTGCGGCTTTGCTCTGCACCCTCTGCAGAACTACTTCCGGCGAGGAATAGGCCTCCTGCAAGTCGACGCTCCAGTATTTGAGCTCTTCGAGCGGAATCGGCACGCCGGTGACCGCGCAGCGCACGAAGGCGCCGGGCTTGGCGACGCGGAAATCGCCGTCGAGATATTTGACCTCGGCCTCGCCGTTCATCGGCGACGAGCGGTCATAGCGATTGAGCACGGGCTGTCTCCGATATCGTGCGGCGGGCCATTGACCTCAAAGATAGTGTGTTGGTGGCAAAAACGAAACCCTCGAAAAGCTCAATTACAGGCCAAACAGGCTGCCCTGCCCCCCGGAATCGCCGCCGCCGCGCGGCTTGGGTTTGGCCAACGGCTTTGATACCGGATTGAGCTTGCCGACATCTGGCGCCGCACTTTCGCCATCCGCTACCGCACCGACGCGGCCGTCGGCGAATTCGATATCCAGACGCATGCCGCCGCCGACCGCTGTCGCGGATCGAAGCGGGTGGCCGTCGCCGTCTCGCACCAGCGCAAAGCCGCGTTTGAGCACCTCGCGGTACGAAAATGCCGCCAGTAACCGTTCGGCGCGCTCGATACGGGCACCGTGCTGCCTCAGCAAAGCCAGCGTGGCGCGGTGCGCGCGCTCACCGAAGGCAACCACGCGCTCGCGATGGCGCGACAGCCGCGCGCGATGCGCCTGCGCGTTGGCGACCAGGCCGGCCTTAAGCCGCTGGTTCAGGCTGACGTAACGCTCCTTGCGCCGCTCGATCGTATTGATGAGAAGCTGCGGCGCCAGCCGGCCGGCCACCGAGGAATATTGCCGGTGATGAATTTGCGCGTTCGCGGTGAGCGCGCGCGGCAGACGTTCCGCCAAAGTATCGAGCTGCTGACGTGGTCCGGCCAAAATATCTTTCGGCAGCGCGCGCGACAACAACGACAATTCCTTGCGGCGCTGATCGAGGCCGCGCTGCCAGCAGGCCAGCCGCCGCGCGGCGAGCGCGACGATGCGCGCCAGCAGTTCGGAGCGTACCGGTACAGCCATCTCGGCCGCCGCGGTCGGCGTCGGCGCGCGGCGGTCGGAGACGAAATCGATCAGCGTGATGTCGGTCTCGTGGCCAACGGCGGAAATCAGCGGAATCATGCTGGCCGCTGCGGCGCGCACCACGATCTCCTCATTGAACGACCACAGGTCTTCAAGCGAACCGCCGCCACGCGCGACGATGATCAGATCGGGCCGCGGCAGCACACCGCCCTCGGGCATTGCGTTGAAGCCGTTAATGGCATTCGCCACCTCGGCAGCGGACGCCTCGCCCTGTACGCGCACCGGCCAGACCAGCACGCGGCGCGGAAAGCGATCGGCCAGCCGATGCAAAATATCGCGGATCACGGCGCCAGTCGGCGAGGTCACCACGCCGATGACGTCGGGCAAAAACGGGATGAGCTGCTTGCGCGCTTCGTCGAACAGGCCTTCGGCGGCGAGCTTCTTCTTGCGCTCGTCGAGAAGCTTCATCAGCGCGCCAACGCCGGCGGGCTCCAGCGTGTCGATCACCAGTTGGTATTTGGACGAGCCCGGAAAGGTGGTGAGCTTGCCGGAGACGATGACGTCGAGGCCCTCTTCCGGCTTGACCCGCATGCGGCCCCAGACGCCCTTCCAGATCACGCCTTCGAGCACGGCCTTGTCGTCCTTGAGGCGGAAATAGCAGTGGCCGGACGGCGACGGCCCTTTAAATCCGGATACCTCACCCCGCACGCGGACATAGCCATAGGCATCCTCGACGGTGCGCTTAAGCGCTGCCGACAGCTCGGAAACCGACCATTCGGGGACGTTTGCGGCCGTTCCCGCAGGGTTTTCGGCGCTGATTCTGCTGCTTGCCATGAAGTCCCGTATATAGGGCCATTACCCTGAAGGGGAAATACGGCGATTTCGCCCTCATTTTTTATCAATAATTCCGGGCGATCCTTCCCCTGCGGAGGGCCATAGCCATGCTCAATCCCCACGAGAAAGAGCTCGAAAATACCCACGTCCGGATTCGCTGCCCGGAATGCCGCACGACCTTTCACGAACGGCTGAACCGGGTCATTCACGGCGACCGGGTCACCTGCCGCTCCTGCGGCGAGGAGATGCACTTTCACGGTATCGGCCACATTCACGAGCACGATAGCGTCGCCGATTATATCCACCACGTCGAAGAACACACCTGCCACCCGCATTTTTCGCTCGGCAGGTAAAGCCGCTTTCTGTCGACAAAAGACCGGCACCCCTTGTCGTCCTCGGCGCCTCCCGCTAACCCACAGCGGTAGCGGGCGGACGCATTATGAATATCCTCATCATCGGTTCCGGCGGCCGCGAGCACGCGCTGGCCTGGAAGATGGCGGCGAGCCCGCTGGCCGATAAGCTTTATTGCGCGCCCGGCAATGCCGGCATCGCACGCGAGGCCGAATGCGTCGCGCTCGATGTCGCGGACCACGCGGCGGTGATCGCTTTCTGTCAAAAAGCCGGGGTCAACCTCGTCGTGGTCGGGCCGGAAGTGCCGCTCTGCGCCGGCATCGTCGACGACCTGGAGAAGGCCGGCATCAAGGCCTTCGGCCCGAGCAAATGGGCGGCACGGCTCGAGGGCTCCAAAGGCTTCACCAAAGATCTGTGCAAGGCCAACAAGATTCCGACCGCGGCCTATGAGCGCTTCAAGGGCGCGCAGGCGGCGAAGGATTACGTGCGCAAGCGCGGCGCGCCAATCGTGGTGAAGGCCGACGGCCTCGCCGCCGGCAAGGGCGTCGTCGTCGCCGCGACGGTCGAGGAAGCCGAAGGCGCGATCGACATGATGTTCGCCGGCGGCTTAGGCACGCCGGCTTGGGAGATCGTCATCGAGGATTGTCTCGTCGGCGAGGAAGCGTCCTTCTTCGCGCTGTGCGACGGCGACAGCGCGATCCAACTGGCCTCGGCGCAAGATCACAAGCGCGTCGGCGACGGCGACAAAGGACCCAATACCGGCGGCATGGGTGCCTATTCACCGGCGCCGATCATGACGCCGGACATGAACCAGCGCGTCATGGACGAGATCATCCTACCGACCGTGCGCGCGATGAAGGCGATGGGCGCGCCGTACAAAGGGGTGCTGTTCGCGGGCTTGATGATCACCAAAGACGGTCCGCAACTGATCGAATACAACGTGCGCTTTGGCGACCCCGAAACCCAGGTGCTGATGCTACGTCTGATGTCAGACCTGGTGCCTGCCCTCTTGGCGGCGCGCGATGGGCAATTGAAAAATTTCGATCTGCGTTGGTATCCGGATGCGGCGTTGACCGTGGTGATGGCGGCGAACGGTTATCCCGGGCATTACAAAAAAGACACGTTGATCGAAGGATTGGACGACGCGGCGCAAATCGAAGGCGTCGAAATCTTCCATGCCGGCACCATGACCAAAATTGGGGACCATCGAATCTACGCGAACGGTGGACGCGTTCTGAACGTGTGTGCGCGCGGCAAAACTGTTCGCGAAGCGCAACAGCGCGCCTACGCTGCCGTCGATAAAATCAAGTGGCCCAACGGTTTTTGCCGCCGCGACATCGGCTGGCAGGCGATCGCGCGAGAGAAATAATTTTTGCATTAACGATGTTGCGATTGCCGCGCAACGCGCCCGCTTTGGCGCGAAGTGTGGCGGAATAGAGATTCAGTTGGTGCGCTTAGACTAATTGCCGAACAATAAACAGCATGAGCCCCATGCGGCGCCGTTGATGGCGCGCCGCGCAATAAAAACTATGTGTGACAGCGAGGGCGACGAACTTGGAGATTCGATCATGAAGAAATTCGTTATTGGTGCGTCGTTGCTTTTGGCCGTGGCGGCAACGCCGGCTCTGGCCAGAACCCACTCGCACGTCACTGCCGATCAGGCCTATGCCGCCGCGACGGACAACGAGCCGGTCGCCGCCGCCGAGAGCGGACTGACCATCAAGGGTCCGGCCGTGATTTCGTTCGACCAGTATCGCGGCTGGGATCCGGATCCGAACATCCGCTTCCAGCTGCTTCGCGACCCGAACCTCGCCCCGTAGTGGGCGTTTAAATCCGGCACTGAACAGGGCCCGGCGGCTACGCCGGGTCTTGTTTGCTTTTGCCGATTGGCAATCGTGCGGCCGGCGGGGATAGTGTGGGCGCCAATGCGCTGCTAGACGTAAGTCAGCGCACAATAAGAAAATTGGAGGCCCCCTTATGCATCCCGTGCTCCGGCTGTACGAAGACGTCCTGTCCAGCGCCGAGAACGTCGAGTTCCGGCTGGCGGCGCTGCCACGCTTTATCTACGTACTGCACGGCACTGCCACGATCGACGGCAAGGCGCTGAACGCGGGCGAAGCCTGGCAGGGCGACAGCGCCGCGACCGTCAAACCCGGCGCCGCCGGCGTGACCTGCTGGCGTTGGGAACTGGCGCGCGGCGACCGCGGCAGCACAGTGGCCTGCGCCCCGGGCATGATCACGCATGAGAAGCTATCAGCTTATCTGGAGACTGCGCCGAAGGGCGATTGGCTGATGCGGGGCGACAGCGTCGCCTTCCCGCCCGGCGGTTGCGCCTATTTGCACAGTCACCAGGGACCCGGCATCCGCTGCCTGGTCGAGGGTGGCATCCGCATCGACACCCACGGCCGCTCGAGCTCCTACGGACCCGGTGGCGCCTGGTACGAATCCGGCCCCGACGCGGTCTTCGCGCAAGCCGCCTTGGACAAGCCCAGCCGTTTCATCCGCGTCATGATCCTGCCGCGCGAACTTATCGGCAAGAGCTCGATCAGTTACGTGAACGACGAAGACAAGGCCAAGCCAAAGACGCAAAGCTACAAAATCTTCGCCGATGCGCCGGTCGCCTTCGACGGCAAGAAATAACGGTGCGGCGCGAGCGCTTATGACAGACGACATTGCCATCGCGCTAGCCAAGCTGTTGCTCGGGCTGGCGGTCTTCGTCATGCTCGGTTATCTCGGCAAATTCTACGATAAGCGCATTGCCGGTGTGTTGCTTACGTTTCCGATCCTCAACAGCATCGGCATATTGACCGGCGGCGACCCGCTAGCGGTAGCGGATTCGATCTATGCGGTGGTCGTTTTCAACGGTCTGATCCTGTTTTTCATGATCGGATTTTGCGCCCGGCTAACGGCGCTCGATGGCGCCTCGCCAAACATCAAACTGGTGGCGCGCATCGCCGTCTGGATGGCGATCTGGGCGGTTTGCGCGCCATTGATCACGGCATTTCGTGAAAACCTGCCGGGCATCGCGGGCATATTGCTGATCCAGATCGCTATTGCCGCGGTGGCGGTTCTTGTGGTCTGGACGCCGCCGCATGCCGCGGGCAACGGCAACGCGCCGCCACGCCTGAGTGCAGGGCAGCACCTGCGCGCGCTCATCACGCTATGGGGCGACCGCAGCGGCGTCCTCCGCATGGCGCTGTTTGTGCTGTGTTGCGTGGCGTTGTTCGTGGTGGCGCAGTTTGGCAACGCCAAATGGCTTGGAATGTTCAGCGCCGTGCCGCTGCCGGGCTTGTTCGCCATCGCGACTTTATCGGTGATGAATGCCCAAGAAGACTTCAACCTGATGCGCGACAGCGTGCTGATCGGGCCGATCGGCGTGAACCTGTTCAATTGGCTTTACGCGCAATTCGTCGCCCGCCTGCCCGCGGCGGGCCACGGCGCTCTGGGTTTGATCGCGCTGGTGGCGATGCTAATCGCCGATGCCACGCTGATCTTCTGGATCGTGCCGCGGATGTCGGCCACGCTCGACCGCGTCAGGCAATGACGCTACTTTCTGCTCCATGATCGCGATTGACCGCCAGCAGGCTTTTTCCGGGACCAAAGAAGCGGCGGGTGCGTTGCGTATCGATGTGGCGCGGTTGGACGCCTATTTAACGGCCAATATCCAAGGCTTTGCCGGACCGCTGACCATCCAACAATTCAAGGGCGGCCAGTCGAACCCGACCTATCTGCTGGAAACTCCGGCGCGGCGCTACGTGTTGCGCCGCAAGCCGCCCGGTAAGTTGTTGCCGTCCGCGCATGCGGTCGACCGCGAATTCCGCGTCATCAGCGCGCTGCATGCGCAGCAATTCCCCGTCGCCGAACCGCTGGCTTATTGCGCGGACGAGTCCGTCGCGGGAACGCCGTTTTACGTCATGAGTTTCGCCGACGGCCGCGTGTTTTGGGAGCCGCAGATGGCCGGTTCCGACAAGACCGAGCGCGCCGCGGTCTATGACGCCATGAACGCCACCATCGCGCGGCTACACTCCTTCGACCCTGCAGCGATCGGCCTTGGCGACTTCGGGCGCGGCGAGAATTACGTCGCGCGGCAGGTCGACCGCTGGTCGAGGCAATATCGCGCCTCTGAGACCGACAAGATCGACGCCATGGAGCGGCTGATCGAATGGCTGCCGTCGCATATTCCGCCGGCCGGGAAACCGACCTTGGTTCATGGCGATTACCGCATCGACAATCTCATTTTCGCCCGCGGCGCACCGCAGATCATCGCAGTGCTGGATTGGGAGTTGTCGACGCTCGGCGACCCGCTAGCCGATTTTACTTATCACCTGATGGCCTGGCACATGCCGCATTCCGACAGCGCCGCCGGCACGGCGACCTTGGCCGGCCACGATCTGGCCGCGCTGGGCATTCCGTCGATGGCGGATTATGTCGCCGCTTACGTCGCGCGCACCGGCCTCGATCCTCGCCCGCATTTGCCGGCCTATCTCGCCTATAATTTTTTCCGCATCGCCGCCATCCTCCAGGGCATCATCGGTCGCGTGCGTGATGGCACCGCGACCTCGGAATTCGCCCCGGCCAAGGCCGAGATGATCCGGCCGCTCGCCGACAAGGCCTGGGACTTCGCACGCGCCGCCAGCTGACGGTAGGGATCAACGTCAACGAATTCTTGCCGCAGGGCGGCGCATTGCACGAAATTGCACAGCGTTTTGGTGAGGACTGGCCGGTACGGTGTTCCTAACGAGAAAAGGGTTACCAATGAGTGCGATCAGTATTGGAGTTCAAACCATTTCGCCGAAGACGGGGACGTCGCCCGACAATACGACGGCGCAGCAGTCCAACCAGCGCGAGTCGAATGCCGCGCCGGTTGAATCCAAGCAGGCAGCGCCGCCCCCACCGGGCATGGGCAAATACGTCGACAAGCAGGCTTGATCCAAGCGCATGGTCTTTCGAAGGCCGGTCCCGCCGTTCGGATCATGCGTCAACGCCTGGCGGCGAAAAATTCGCGCAATAGCGCCGCGCTGTCAATTTCGTTGATCGCACTGTAGACCTCGGGTCTATGGTGGCACGTCGCTTGCGCGAAAAAGCGGCCGCCATTCTCCACGGCCCCACCTTTCGGGTCGGCTGCCCCGAAATAGAGCCGGCGGATGCGCGCAAACGACATCGCCGCCGCACACATGGCGCAAGGCTCCAAGGTCACATAAAGATCGCAGCCGGACAGGCGCTCGGAACCGAGCGCACTCGCCGCGGCGCGGATCGCCAGCATTTCGGCATGCGCAGTCGGATCCTTGTCGGCGAGCGTCCGGTTACCGGCGCGCGCCAGCACTTCTCCCTCGCGCACCACAACGCAGCCAACGGGCACCTCGCCGCGAGCGCGTGCGGCGCGGGCCTCGTGGAGTGCCATTTGCATGAAATTCGGTGCCGACATCGTATTTCTCCCCGCCGCCCCAGGCGGGACAGGCGGCATTAGGTCTGCTATCAGGCGGCCATCATGCCCGACAAGACCAAAAGCGAAATCCCCGGAGAACGCATCGCCAAAGTGATGGCGCGGGCCGGCGTAGCGTCGCGGCGCGGCGTCGAGGCCATGATTGCCGAGGGCCGCGTCTCGGTGAACGGCGCGGTGATCACCTCGCCTGCCCTCAACGTCACCGGCGCCGATCGCATCGTGGTGGACGGGACGCCGATGCCGCGGCGCGAGCGCACTCGCCTGTTCCTCTACAACAAGCCGCGGGGCCTGGTGACCACCCACTCCGACCCCGAAGGGCGGCCGACCATCTTCACCGCCTTGCCCAAGACGCTACCGCGCCTGATCAGCATCGGCCGGCTCGACATCAATACCGAAGGCCTGCTGCTGCTCACCAATGACGGCGGGCTGGCGCGCGCGCTCGAACTACCCTCCACCGCCTGGCTGCGCAAATATCGCGTGCGCGCCAACGGCAGTGTCACGCAGGAGGCGCTCGACAAATTGCGCGACGGCATCACCGTTGACGGCGTGCGTTATGGCCCGATCGAGGCCAAGCTCGAGCGCGAAAAAGGCGCCAATTGCTGGCTGACCTTCGCGATCCGCGAGGGCAAGAACCGCGAAGTGCGCAAGGTGATGGAGACGCTCGGGCTGAAAGTGAACCGCCTGATCCGCGTCTCCTACGGCCCCTTCAATCTCGGCGAATTGCCGGAATGGGGCGTCAAGGAAATGGATTCCAAGTCGCTGCGCGCGGAACTCGGAGAGAAAATCGTCGCCGAGGCCGGCGCCGACTTCGATTCACCTTTGATCGATCACGCCTTAAAGTTGATGCCCGAACGGCCAAGTGCGCGCACGCGCGCCGAGGTCTCTCGCCGCGGCGGTCGCAAGCCGGAACCTATCGCTGTGCAAAAGTGGCAGCCCAACCCGAAGCTGGATTTCGAGCCGGAGGTTCGCGCGACACGTGGCGGCCGCGGCGAACGAAAAGCCCGGCCGGCTCCCAAGGAAGCCGCGCCCGATAAGCGTGAGCGCGACGACAAGAAAGAATCCAGCAGCCAGCGTAATTTCAAAAAGCGCTTCCAGAAGCGCCGCGACCGCTCGGGCGGCCCGCGGCCGTCGAGACCGAAATAGCGCATGGTCCCGAACAGTGGGAGCCGGTTTTCGGGTCAGATCATGCGCACGGAGAAATGCGCGTGAGGGTCGTCGGCGGCCGATTGCGCTCACGCCCGATCGCCGGGCCGAAGGCCGAAGGATTGCGGCCGACCGCAGACCGGCTGCGTGAGGCGCTATTCAATATCTTGCAACACGCTTATGGCGATCCTGTCACCGGTGCTCGCGTGCTCGACCTGTTCGCGGGCACCGGCGCACTCGGCATCGAGGCGATCTCCCGCGGCGCGGCCTATGTACTGTTCGTCGACGACGGCATCGAGGCCCGCGCCTTGTTGCGCAACAACACCGAGGCGCTTGGCTTGGGCGGCACCACGCGCATTTTCCGCCGTGACGCCACCAAGCTCGGCCCGGCGCATCCGATGGAGCCGTTCTCGATTGCGTTTCTCGATCCGCCCTACAGCAAGGGGCTGACCGAACAGGCGCTTGTCGCCGCGCGCGACGGCGGCTGGCTCAGGCCGGAGGCGCTGATTGTCGTTGAAGAAGCAAAGGACGCCGGCTTCAAAGCGCCGGAAGGCTTCGAGGAACTCGAGCGCCGCGCCTACGACGATACTGAGTTAGTGTTTTTACGCAGCGCCTAGCGCCGCCCGAACAGCTTCTCGATATCCGTCAGCTTCAACTCGACGTAAGTCGGGCGGCCGTGGTTGCACTGGCCGGAATTCGGTGTCGTCTCCATCTCGCGCAGGAGTGCGTTCATTTCCTCAGGCTTGAGTCTGCGCCCGGCGCGCACCGAGCCGTGACAGGCCATCGTGGCAGAGACATGCAGCAGGCGCCGCTCCAGCGGTAACTCATCGTCCCATTCCGCCATATGCTCGGCAAGGTCACGCAAGAGGCCCTTTACGTCGACGTCGCCCAGCATCGACGGCGTTTCGCGCACCGCAACCGCGCCGGGACCGAAGGATTCGATGGCCAAGCCGAATTGCGCCAATTCGCCGGCCCGCGCGACCAACCGCGCGGCGTCGGCCTCGTCGAGTTCGACGATTTCCGGGATCAGCAGGATTTGCCGCGCCACGCCGCTCTGCGCGATGGCCGCCTTCATGCGCTCGTAGACGATGCGCTCGTGTGCCGCGTGCTGATCGACGATGACCAGCCCGTCGCGGGTCTGCGCCACGATGTAAGTTTCATGGACCTGGGCGCGGGCCGCGCCGAGCGGCTGCTCGATCTGCTCGGCCGCCGGCTCGAAGCTTTCGACGCGGGTGTCGGCCGACGGCGCACCGACATTGAAAGCCTCCTGTGCGGCCTCGGCAAAGCCGAACGCGGCACTGCCGCGCGGCGTCATCGGCACCGGTCGCGCCGGGGAGTTGCGCCAGTCGAAAGCGGCGCGCCGCGGCATCGTCACCGGACGGAACGCGGCGATGGTGGCGCCGCCGCCGGTCGAAGCCGCGCGCTGGCCTTCGCGCGCCAGCGCCTCCTTGAGCGCGCGCACGATCAGGCCGCGCACCAGCGCGCCATCGCGGAAGCGGACTTCGGTCTTCGCCGGATGCACATTGACGTCGACCTCGTGCGTTTCCAGCGTCACGAAAAGCGCCAGCAGCGGATGCCGGTCGCGCGGCAGATAATCGGCGTAGGCGGCCCGCACCGCGCCGATCAGCACCTTGTCGCGCACCGGGCGGCCATTGACGAAGAGATACTGGCCCAGCGTGTTGGCGCGCGATAGCGTCGGCAATCCGGCGAAGCCGCGCAGCGACACGCCTTCGCGTTCGGCCTCGATCGCGATGGCGTTCGCGCGGAAGTCGGCGCCGAGCACGTCGCCGAGCCGCGACAGTTCGTCCACGGCGGCAGCCCACGTTACCGGCGCGCGCTCCTCGCCAGATAATGTGAACGCAACATCGGGCCGGCTCATCGCCAGCCGCCGCACCACCTCGCGCACGGCTTCGGCTTCGCTGCGGTCGGTCTTCATGAATTTCAGGCGCGCCGGCGTGGCGTAAAACAAGTCGCGCACTTCGACGGTGGTGCCGTGGCCAAGCGCGGCCGGCTTTATGCCCGATTTCTTGCCGGCATCGACTTCGAGCGTCCAAGCATGCGGCTCATCTTTGTGCCGCGTGGTGATGATGAGCCGCGCAACGGCGCCGATCGACGGCAGCGCCTCGCCGCGAAAGCCGAGCGTGTGGATCGCCATCAGATCGTCGCCCGGCAGCTTCGAGGTGGCGTGGCGGTCGACCGCCAATTCGAGGTCGGTGCGGGTCATGCCGTCGCCATCGTCGGTGACGCGGATCAGCCGGCGGCCGCCGCCATCGGTCAGTACGTCGATGCGCCTGCTGCCTGCGTCGAGCGCGTTCTCGACCAGTTCCTTGACCACGCTCGCCGGCCGCTCGACCACTTCGCCGGCGGCGATGCGGTTGACGACGGCTTCGGATAACTGGCGAACGGGCATAACGGCTCAGAAATGAGGTGATTCGGACGCAGAGAGACTTTAGGCAGGCAAAGCGGCCGCTGCGAGGCGCGCCAGGCCGCTACCCCCGCTATTCGCCTTAATCGAAACTCGGCTTGCCGCCGCGCAGGCTTTTAATCTGGCCGCGGTGCTTTTTACCCTCGACTCTCTTCCGTTTCTGGGCTTTCGGCACCTTGGTCGCACGCCGCGGCACGGGACGGATCGCCGCTTCCCGGATCAAGTCGAACAGCCGTTCCCGCGCGTCGGCGCGGTTGCGCGTCTGATCGCGGTGCGACTGCGCGACGATCACGATGACCCCGTCCTTGGTAAGCCGGCTGCCAGCGAGTTTCATCAGTCTGACCGCGACGTCGTTCGGCAGCGCCGGCGAACGGCGCACGTCGAAACGCAGTTGCACCGCCGATGACACTTTGTTGACGTTCTGCCCGCCAGGGCCAGAGGAGCGCACGAAGCTCTCTTCAAGCTCGGAATCGTCGATGGAAATGGTGTCGGTAACCTGGTGCATGATTCTCATCATGCGATATTCCGGGTCCGAGGTCAGCAGCCCTCGATGAAAACTAGCGTCCGGTCCAGCGCACCGAGATGGCGGACCTTGAGCGCTTCGGCATATTCCGGCGACCCGTACCATTCGCGCGCCCGCGCCATCGATGGGAATTCGACGATGATGTATTGCCGGTCCCGGTCGCGCTTGCCTTCGATCAACTCGAGCGCGCCGGCACGGACAAGATATTTGCCGTCATACTTCGCGATGCTGTCCGCAGCCAACGCGCGGTAACGGCCGATCAGATCTTCGTCCAAGACTTTGACTTCGGAAATCACATAAGCGGGCATGGAGTCAGGCCCCGCCGGACAAATACTTCTTAGCCAGCACCTTGCCCTCTTCGACCGCCGGCTGGTCGAAGGCATTGATACCCATCAGATGTGCGGCGACGATGGTCTCAAGCATGAAATGCATCAACAATTCGCCGATGCTGGCTTCGTCGATGGTCGGCAAATGAATCGTACGCACCGGGCAGCCGTTCTTGGCCAAGGTTTCCGCCGTCGCCCGCGCTTCCGCCGCCACCAGGTCGCCGAGCGTTTTGCCGCCAAAGTCCGGTTCACCGGCGAGTTTGGACAATTCGGCGTCCATGCGCGGGCCCAAACCCTTGGCATCCGTGCTGACGACCGTGAAGAATTTATCGCGCGGCCCGCCGAGATAAAGCTGCACCTGGCTATGCTGGTCGACTGGCCCGAGCGCCCCCACCGGCGTGGTGCCCTTGCCGTTCTTGCCGAGGCTCTCGGCCCAGAGCTGGACGTGCCAGCGCGTGAAACGTTCCAGCCGGTCGGCATAGGCCATCACCACGCTGATGCTTTTGCCTTTGGTCTCGGCGAGAGCAACCGACAGCGCGGCACCGAGCGCGGCGGGCACGTCGGCGGCAGGCTTCTTCGCCAACACCGGCGCCAAGGCTTCGTGCGCGCCCGAGCGGATCGCAACGATATCGAGCCCCAGCATGGCCGCCGGCAACAAGCCCACATTGGTCAGCGCAGAAAATCGCCCGCCCACGCCGGTATCGTGATCGAGGCACGGCACCCGATGATGCGTCAGCAAATCGCGCAAGCCGTTGCGTTTGCCGGCCTGGGCCGGCTCGGTGAGGCCGAGGACAATATCGGGAATATGCGGACCGAGGTTCTGCGCTTTGAGCATCGTCAGCGCGGCTATGGTCTGCATCAACGTTTCGGCCGTGCCGCCCGATTTGGAAATCGCAACAAAACGTGTCGTTCGGTGCGGCAATTTCTCCAGCAATGTCGCGTAGGTCAGCGGATCGATATTGTCCATGAAATGCAGCCGCGGCGGCTCCCGCAAGGCGCCGACGCCGGGCACGCCGTGCCAAGCCAGTTGCGCCATGGTCTGGCCGCCAAGGCTGGAGCCGCCGGTACCGAGTAGCACGATGTCGGTGGCGCGATCGGCCAAACGGCGCGCGGCATCCAAAATCGGGCGCAGATCGTCGTGCTTGCCGGCCAGCCGCAGCAGGGGCAAGCCGCCGTCGGCGTGACGCGCGCGCAGCCAATCGAGCGCGGATTCGGCACGCGATAAAGCGGCCTTCAGCGCGGCGTCAGAAATGCCGTGCTGACCGATATTTTTCTCGAGAGCGCTGTCGATGGATTGAAGAATGGCCATGCGGCTATTTGCCTAAAGTCGCGCGGAGACGCAACGCCCATCAACGCAATGCGCGTCATTGCGTTCCGGTCGACGCCAGGCCTTTGGGACGGCCTGCCACCGTCACCAGCATGCCGCCACTATACAACCGCTTTGCGACGCGTTTGGCGTCCTCGATGGTCACGGCATCGATTAAAGCGCCGCGGCGCTGGATGTAATCGATGCCGAGATTATCAAGCTGGATCTGGGTCAGTTGGGCAGCGATCTTGGCCGAGGTATCGAGGGACAAGGCGTAGGAGCCCTTGAGGAAGGATTTGGCTGCCACCAGTTCTTCCGGCGTCGGACCCTCTTCCGCCATGCGCTTGGTTTCCGCTTCGATGATTGTCAGCGCGTCCGCCGTACGGTCGGCCTGCGTCGCGGTGCCACCGAGGACGACGGCAGCGCGCTTGAACCATACTAGGCTGTCGGTGACGCCATAAGCGAGCCCGCGCTTTTCGCGCACTTCGCGATACAGCCGCGACGAGAAACTGCCGCCGCCGAGAATATGGTTGACGATATAGCCCGCCATGAAATCGGGATCGTTGCGGGCGAGGCCCAGCCCGCCGAAATTGACCACCGCCTGCGGCACGTCGAGATTGATGACGATGCGGCGGCCCATGCCGCGCGGGGTGGCATTGGCGACCGGTTTGAGATCGTTCTGGGCCGGTAGCGCGCCGAAGGTGCGGTCGATCAGTTCGCCCGCGGTCTTGGCGTCGACGTCGCCGACGACCGAGATCGTCAACTCGTTGCGGGCGAAAACCCGGCGCACGTAATCGCGCATGTCATCGGCGGCGATGCGCGGCACCGTCTCCAGCGTGCCTTTGCTTTCGAGGCCATAAGGATGGCCCGGGAATGCCGCCGCCCACCACTCATTGCTGGCGATATTGTTGGGGTTGGTGGTGTCGCGCTTAAGCGACGACAACTCCTGACCGCGCACTCGCTCGACGGCATCGGCGTCGAAGCGCGGCGCCGTCAGCGCCAACCGCAACAGTTCGAAGGCTTCGTCGCGATGCTCGTTGAGCGCGCGCAATGAACCGTGGAATTCGTCGCGGCCGACCTGGAAGCCGAGTTCGATGCCGTGATTCTCCATGCGCTCGTGGAATGTCTTGGAGTCGATATCGCCGGCCCCCTCGTCGAGCATGTCCGCGGTGAGATTGGCCGTGCCGGACTTGCCGGCGGGGTCCTGGCTGGAGCCGCCGTGAAAGGCGTAGTTGAGCGTGATCAGCGGAACGGTCTGCTCGCGCACAAGCCAGGCGGCAATGCCCGACGGGCTGACGATTTTCTCGATGGTCATGGCCGAAGCCGGCGCCGCGCTAACAGCGGCACACGCGGCTGCAACCAATAACCCGATCAGGCGGCTCATGAACGTTTCTCCACCTGCGGGCTCGTATCCTTGATGAGATAGCCAGTCACCGAGCGCCTTTTATCGAGCCACTTGCGGGCGGCGTCCTGCACCTGCTCGGCGGTGACGGCACGGATGCGGTCTGGCCAGCGCTGCACGTCCTGCACACTAGCGCCTGTCATCAGCGCGGCGCCGTACCAGCGCGCCATCGTTGCCTGATTGTCCTGGGCATAGGTCGCATCGGCGATGAGCCGCGATTTGGCGCGCTCAAGCTCGTCGGCCGACACGCCCTTGGCGATCACATCGGCGATCACCGCGTCGATTTCGGCCTCGAACTGCGGCAGGGCGACACCGGGACGGGGCGAACCGTAGACGGTGAATTTGGACATATCGAGCGCCGAACTGTCGTAGCCGGCCGCCGCCATCACGGCGACGGGCTTGTCCACAGCGAGCGTCCGGTACAACCGGCTGCTCGAGCCGGAACCCAGGACATGCGCCAGAACTTCAAGGGCTTCCGACTCGCCCTTTTGCGCGGTGCCAAAGGACGGCACCAGATAAGTGCGCTGCAGGAACGGCTGCTCGACGCGGGCATCGGCCAGGGTCAGCGACCGCACGGCGACCGGCGGCGGCTCTTGCGGGCGATGGCGCGGCTTAATCAGATCGTTGCGCTTGGCGGTCCCGTAGGTTTCCTCGGCGAACTTAAGGGCTTGCTCGGGTTCGACATCGCCCGCGATCACCACCACGGCCCCGTTCGGACCGTAGAATCGGCGATAAAAGTCGAGCGCCTCGTCGCGGTTGAGCTGCTCCATTTCCTGGCGCCAGCCGATCACCGGCCGGCCGTAAGGATGATTGAGGAACAGCGCGGCGTCGATCTGCTCGCCCAGCCGCGCCCGCGGATTGTTGCCGACGCGCTGGTTCCACTCTTCGAGAATGACGTTGCGCTCAGGCAGCACGACCGCATCGGTCAATTGCAGTCCGCTCATGCGGTCGGCTTCGAACTCCATGACGGTCTTGAGCTGCTCGCTCGGCACGCGCTGGTAAAAGGCCGTGTAATCGTTCGAAGTGAAGGCATTCTCCTGGCCGCCGATGGTCGCCACCACGCGCGAGAAATGACCGGTCGGATTTTTCGCAGTGCCCTTGAACATCAGATGTTCGAGGAAATGCGCCAGCCCCGAAATGCCCGGCGTCTCGTCGGCCGAGCCGACCTTGTACCAGATCATGTGCGTGACGACTGGCGCGCGATGGTCGGGGATGACCACAAGTTCTAGACCATTCTTCAGCGTGAAGTCGGAAATCTTGAGCGGCTCGGCCGCCGCGGACGTGATCGCGAGCGTCGTGGCGACAAGCGCGGCGGCGGCGAACCATTGGCACCGCGCGTTGGAATTTAACGAAGGGGTTGGGGGCGAAGAAAACTTCGTGGAAAGCTTATGCAGTGGGGTCATGGCTCTCGGATCTGCCAAAGGCGGTAGACGGAGGCGGCGCTCAAAGACGAGCAGACACCCAATGTGCCCCCACGCGAATGAATTAGTTACTGCACACCGACCGGGTGGTCTTGCAGATAATTGTCGGCTTTCGGCTTCCGCGACTGATCCTTGCCGGCGCCATAGGGCTGGTCCGGCGAGGGCGTTTGGTATCCCGGCGGCGGCGCGGTCAGCGACGCACGCGGCGGTTCACCAGTAAAGTTGACGACTTCCTCGTCTTTGTCACCGCCGAACATGCGCGTGAAAATACTGCCCTTGGTGCCGAGTTCCGACGGTTTCGACGGGTTGCCCGATCCGTCGGGTGAGTTTTCGTAGGCCGCCGTGGTTTTGCGCGGTCCGCGTGGCTTGGGGCCCGGTGCTATTTCGGAGGGGCTCAGCGGACGGCCTTCACGGATCAGCACATCCTCGGGATTGCCGCTCGCGGCGCGGTCGGCTTTGGCTTCCGCTTTGGCGCGCTGCACGTCGGGATCGACCGGCCAGGCCGGATTATTGGCAAGCCCGGCATCGGATTTTTCCGGGGGCGGCAGCGTGCGGCTCGGCGGGATCACGAGGGGCGCGCGCTGCTGATAGTTGATGGTGGCTTCGCCGTCCCGCTTGAGACCGAGGCCTTCCATGATGTTGCGCATGATCTTGGTGTCGACCGGAACGTCGTCATCCGCGGCCCGGGCCGGAGCGGACGAAACCAGCACGGCGCCTAGCGCCACGGTGAGGGCGCCAGCGGAAATTTTCGCGGTCAGGCGTGTCGGGCGCATCAAACTCATCCTGTAAGGTCCAGGTCAGCCGAGAATTCTGTAACAAATTCAATAGTGTGGATCGAGCCGAGTCTGGACTATCGCGGCCGATCAGGGCGCTTTTACGGCGCGCTCCGCGACTAGGGATTCATACAGCAGGCCGGCAACCCCGGCAACAATGGCAACATCGGCAAGATTAAAGACGTACCAGTTGAACCGCCAGTTAGCCCCCGAAACGTGAAAAAACACGAAATCGGCGACCCAGCCATAGGCCAGGCGGTCGATGCCATTGCCGATCGCGCCGCCGATGATCAGCCCCAGCGACAAGGCGGCCAGGCGGCCGCCGGCGCGCGCCAGCCAGACCCACAGCAGAACCACGGCGACAACCTTGAAGCCGAGCAGCAGCCATTGCCCGAGCGCGCTGTCGGTCTGGAACAGGCCGTAGCTGATGCCGGTATTGCGCGCGAGCACGAAGTCGAAGAACGGCCCGAGCCGCACCGGATTGGCGGCAAGGTCATGGACGAACAGCAAATAGATTTTGCTGGCTTGGTCGACGAGACAAGCGACCGCCGCCACGGCCAGACCGAACCCGGTAAAGGGACCGCGCAAATAAGACATCATGCGGTCATTCCCTCACGCCGATCACTCCGCCGCCTTGCGCAAGGTGTCCCACTCGCGCAACGCCTTGGCGTCGCGCGGCGACACGTCGGGATATTCGGGATCGGCGCCGATGTCGGTGAGGATTTTCCACGACCGCGCGCATTTGCGGCCCTCGGCGAGATTGGGCAGCACCGCGACGCCGGACACGTCCGGCAGACGGAAGACGTTGGCCGGACCTTCGTCGCTGACCAGCGTGAAGGCGGAGGTGATGCAGACCTCGGCCAGATCGATGTCGACCACTGCCTCGTAAAGCTCCGGATTTGCCACATGCACGATCGGATGCGCCTCCAGCGACGAACCGATGCGCTTCTGCGCGCGCTCGATCTCAAGCGCGCCGGTGACGACGCCGCGCACGACGCGCACCTTGCGCCACTTCTCGGCGAGCTTGGCGTCGCGCCATGAAGCCGGTACGTCGGGGAAAGTTTCAAGATGCACCGATGCCGCATCTGCGCCATAGCGCGACAGCCAGGCTTCCTCCGCCGTGAAGCATAGCATCGGCGCCAGCCAGATCACGGTGCAACGGAACAGCTGGTCGATCACGGTCAGCGAGGCTTTGCGCTTCATCGACGAGATCGGGTCGCAATACAGCACGTCCTTGCGGATGTCGAAATAGAAAGCCGACAGGTCCGACGTCATGAAGGCCGACAGCGCCGCGAAGATGCGCTTGTAGTCGAAATCGGCATAAGCCTGGCGCACCAGTTCATCGAGTTCGGCGAGCCGGTGCAGCATCAGCCGCTCCAGCTCCGGCATCTGCTCGAATTTGACGCGCTCGTCGTCGTGAAAATGCGCCAGCGAACCGAGCATCCAGCGGATGGTGTTGCGCAGCTTGCGATAGGTGTCGGCCGTGGTTTTGAGGATTTCCGGGCCGATGCGCAGATCGTCGGCGTAATCCGAGGCGCAGACCCACATGCGCAGGATGTCGGCGCCGGACTGCTTGATGACGTCCTGCGGCGCGGTGACGTTGCCGGTCGACTTCGACATCTTGCGGCCCTGCTCGTCGAGCACGAAGCCGTGCGTCAGCACGACGTCGAACGGCGCGCGGCCGCGCGTGCCGCAGCTTTCCAGAAGCGACGAGTGGAACCAGCCGCGATGCTGGTCCGAGCCTTCCAGATACATCACGGTGTCTTTGCCGCCGTCGACCTTGCGCTTGATGCCGGTGAGTTGCGGAAAATGCACCGGGTCCTCCAGCACAAAAGCGTGCGTCGAGCCTGAATCGAACCAGACGTCGCAGATGTCGTCGACTTTTTTCCAGCCTTCGTTACCGCGTTTGCCGAGGAAGCGCGCCGCGGCGCCGTCCTTGTACCAGGCGTCGGCGCCCTCTTCCTCGAAAGCCTCGACGATGCGCACGTTGACCTCGGGGTCTTCCAGAACCTCGACCGAACCGTCCGGCTTTTCCTTGATGAACACGGCAATGGGCACGCCCCAGGCGCGCTGGCGCGAGATCACCCAGTCCGGACGGCCGGCGATCATGCCGGTGATGCGGTTTTGGCCGGCCGCAGGCACCCAGCGCGTGACTTCGATCGCCTTCAGCGCGCGGTCGCGCAGCGTATCGTCCTGCTTCGCGATATCCTTATCCATCGCGATGAACCACTGCGGCGTGTTGCGGAAGATGATCGGCTTCTTCGAACGCCACGAGTGCGGATACTGGTGCTTAAGGCGGCCGCGCGCGATGATATTACCCGCTTCGACGAGCGCCGCGATCACGGCATTGTTGGCGTCGCCCTTCTCGCCTTTGTCGTTGATGACGCGCTTGCCGGTGAAGCCCGGTGCGGCTTCGGTCAGTGCGCCGTTTTCATCGACGGTATAGGGGATTGATGGATTGATGCCACGCGCTTCAAGCGCCGCTCTATTTGCTGTCCAAACCTCGAAGTCCTCGCGGCCATGGCCCGGCGCGGTGTGGACGAAGCCGGTGCCGGTGTCGTCGGTGACGTGGTCGCCAGCAAGCAGCGGCACGTCGAAGTCGTAACCTTTGCCGTGTAGCGGATGGCGGCACACCATGCCCGCCAGCATTTCAGCCGAAACATCCGCTATTTTGTCGTAAGCCGCGACCTTGGCCTGCTTGAACACGTCACCGGCCAGATTTTCCGACAAGATGAACAGGTCACCGAACTTCGCCCAATTCTCCGGCGCGGCGTCGGTGACTTTGTAGAGGCCGTATTTGATCTTCGGCGAGAATGAAATCGCGCGGTTACCTGGCAACGTCCACGGCGTCGTGGTCCAGATGACGACCGAAGCTTTGGCGACGTCGCCGCTGCGGTTGGCCACCGGAAACTTCACCCACACCGTATCTGAGGTGTAATCCTCGTACTCGATCTCGGCTTCGGCGAGCGCGGTCTTCTCGACCACGGACCACATCACCGGCTTCGAGCCGCGATACAAAAGCTGGTTGGCGGCGAACTTCATCAGCTCGCGCGCGATCTGCGCCTCGGCCGCGAAACTCATCGTCGTATAAGGATGATCCCAGTCGCCTTCGACGCCGAGGCGCTTGAACTCGTCGCGCTGCACCTCGAGCCAGCGTTGCGCATAGGCGCGGCACTCCTGGCGAAACGCGACCATCGCCGCCGGATCGGAGAAGTTCGGCTTCGGCTTGTTCTTGGAGCGGTAGTTCTCTTCCTCGATCTTCCATTCGATCGGCAGACCATGGCAGTCCCAGCCGGGCACGTAATTGCTGTCGTAGCCGAGCATCTGCTGGCTGCGCGTCACCACGTCTTTGAGGATCTTGTTGAGCGCGTGGCCGATATGGACGTTGCCGTTGGCATAAGGCGGGCCGTCGTGCAGCACGAATTTCTCGCGGCCTTTCGCGGCCTTGCGCAGCTGGCCGTAGAGGTCGCCCTTCTCCCAGCGCGCCAGGATCTCGGGCTCCTTCTGCGGCAGGCCGGCGCGCATCGGAAAATCCGTCTGCGGCAGGAACAGGGTCTCGGAATAATCGCGTTCGGGCTTATTCATAGGTCGTCCTTCGGCGGGCTATGTAGCAGGCCGATTCCGCCGCGGAAAGGCGCAAACGGCCGCCCTTCGAAGGTCAAATCTCGCCCAGCAGCGGAAACGCCTTGCCGGCGCGCTTGAGCGAATCGCGGGCCTGGCGGACGTCGGCCAGCATGTGGCGCTTGAGGGCGTCGATGTCCGGAAATTTCTGCTCGGGGCGGATCCAGCCGATGAAGGCGACGTCGACCGTCTGGCCGTAAAGATCGCCGTCGAAATCGAACAGGAAGACTTCCAGCAGCGGCGCGCCGTCGTCGAACATCGGCCGCACGCCGAAGCTGGCGACGCCGTCGTAGCGCATGTCGCCGACCGCGACCCGTACCGCATAGATGCCGTGCTTGAGCACGCAGGACGGATGCAGCCGGATATTGGCGGTCGGGAAGCCGAGTTCGCGGCCGCGCTTTTCGCCGTGGATCACTTCGCCGGACACGAACCACGGCGCGCCGAGCAGTTCAGCGGCCTCGACGACGCGGCCTTGCGTCAGCGCCGTCCGCACCGCGCCGGACGACACCGGCCGGCCCTCGTCTTCCAGCGGCGGCACGATGTCGACGGCAAAGCCGAGCCGCTGGCCTTGTTCGGCCAGAAAGGCGGGCGAGCCGGCGCGGTTCCGGCCGAAGTGAAAATCGAATCCGATCGCCGCGCCGCCGATGCCGAAGCGGCCGACCAAAATCTTTTCGATGAAATCCTCCGCCGAGGTCGCCGCCAGTTCCGCGTCGAAGGTCATGATCAGCGCGCCATTGAGACCGGTGGTGGCCAGCAACCGCATTTTTTCGCGCTCGCCGGAGAGCTGGAACAGCGAATCCTGCGGCCGCAGGAATAAGCGGGGATGCGGCAAAAATGTCAGCGCCGCGGCCTTGCGGCGCAACCCTCGGGCGCGCGATAAGGCCGCCCCGATCACAGCGCGGTGGCCGCGATGCACGCCGTCGAAATTTCCGATTGCCACAACGGCGCCATGTAATGGCCCAGGATCGCCATTACGTGCGACGTGAAAGGCTTTGACGTTTTGAGCAACTCTGGTCATGCAGCGATAAGCCTGTGCGGCGGAAGTGTTTGGGAGCCGTGCTTAATTCGGCGCCATGGCGTGTTTCTGGGCCTAAATATGGTTACAGCGGCGTTAACAAACTTTCAAATTAACGGCTTATTCAAGCGCCGTTGCTAGGTTGCACTATTACTGGGGAGCGCCCTTCGAAGGCGATGTACCATGGCTATCGATCTTGCGATGCCGATTCTTATCGTGGATGACTACAACACGATGGTTCGCATCATCCGCAATCTGCTGCGCCAACTCGGCTTCGAGCATATCGACGACGCCAGTGACGGCGCGTCGGCCTTCGCCAAGATGGAACAGCGCAAATACGGTCTCGTCATCTCCGACTGGAATATGGAGCCGGTAACGGGCTACGAGCTGTTGCAGCGGGTGCGCGCCCATCCCGAGATGGCGGCAACGCCCTTCATCATGGTGACGGCCGAGTCCAAGACCGAGAACGTAATCGCCGCCAAGAAGGCCGGCGTGTCGAACTATATCGTCAAGCCGTTCAACGCGCAGACGCTCAAGAGCAAGATCGAAGCCGTATTCCCGGACGAGCAGCCCGCACGGGCCCAACCGCTGGCCGCGACGGCCTAGACTTCTACCACACCAATTCGCGCATCACCGCGGCCGGCGCAGCGCCGGCGGCGGCCAACTTCGTCTTGAGCATCGCCGCGTCCGGACGGTCGCGGCCGCCGAACTCATCGGCGTGGATGCCGGACGTCACGAACAGGAAGTCGACGCCAAACGCATGCGCGCCGGTCATGTCGGTGCGCAGCGAATCGCCAATCGCGAGCACGCGCTTGAGCGGAGCTTTGCGTCCCGCCGCTGCTTCGGCCTTGGCGAGCGCCATTTCATAGATCGGCCGGTACGGCTTGCCGGCATAGGCCGTCTCGCCGCCCATCGTCGCGTAAAGATCGGCCACCGCCCCGGCGCAATAGACGAGCTTGGTGCCGCGTTCGACCACGACATCCGGATTGCCGCAAATCATGAAGACCTTGCGTGCCAGCATGTCCTCGAGCCGCGCGCGGTAGTCCTCGGGCGTGTCGCGATCATCGTCATCGAGGCCGGAACAGACGACGTAGTCGGCGCTTTGCAGCGGCGCGAAGCGCACGTCGAGGCCGGTGAATATCTCGACGTCGCGCGCCGGCCCCATGTGAAACACGCTCTGCCCCGGCCGCTGCTCAATCAGGGATCGGGTCACATCGCCCGACGACACGATGGCGTCATAGGCGTCGCGCGGCACGCCCAGGCTGGCCGATTGGCGTTCGACGACATGATGAGGCCGCGGCGCGTTGGTGATGAAGACCACCGTTGCGCCCGCCTTGCGCGCCCGTACCAGCGCGTCGCAGGCTTGCGGAAAAGCCGCGACGCCATTGTGCACGACGCCCCAGACGTCACAGAGCACAACGTCGTAACCGGACGCGATTTCGGAAAAATGCGGAATGATTCGGGGCACGAAGTCAGGCGCCGGCGCCGACGCCGGCGAACTCGCTCACGTCGTCGGCCGAGGACTTGCCCTCGGCCGTCCCGTGCAGCGCTTCGGCGCGCACCGGGCGCGGCGCCGAGAACAGGAAGCCCTGTCCGAAACGGACGTCATATTCGAGCAGATCGAGCACCATGTTCTCGTTCTCGATGCGCTCGGCGATCAGGTCGATGCCGGAGCGCGCCAACAGATCGGCGAGGTCCTCGGCGTGAATATCGCTTTGCGCGCTGGCGGCCTTGTTGAGCAGCAGCTTGGCCGGAACCTTGAGGAACCGGAAGCCGCGGGCCGCCAACTCCTGCGGCACCATGCGCAAATCGGTGACATGGTCCATCGAGAAGCGGAAGCCGCGCTCGGCCAAGGCCGACAAGCCCTCGTTCTCCATCGGCCCGAAGCCGCGGAAGGCTTCCTGCGTGAATTCGAACATCAGCGCGTTGGCGAGGACGCGGTTGGCATCCATGAAGTCGAGGATTTGCTTGAAGTAGTTGGGATCGGTCAGCGTCGACGCGCTGATGTTGCAGAACAGGCCGACGTCGCGGCTTTTCATCTGCAGGCGCCGCGTCACCTGAACGCAACGGAACAGCAGCAGATGGTCGATCTTCGGCATCAGGCCGACGGCTTCGGCGTAGTCGATGAAATCGCCGGCGGGGATGATGTCGCTTTCCTCGGTGCGCAGCCGCGACAAGGCTTCGTAATAACGCACCTTGCGCTGAGGCAGCGTGACGATCGGCTGCAAATAGAGATCGATGCGGTTGGCGTCGGCGGCGCGGCCGATCAGTTCGCCGATGCCGTCGCGGGTCAAACCGGCGAAGCGGCGGACGCCGCTGACGTCGCTCTCGGTCAGGGCCAACGGTGCGTCAGGCGCCGGGGCCGCCGGCTGGACATCGCCCGCTGGAATCGCCGCCGTGGGCCGCGTGACCGGACGCATCACGCTTTCGCCCTGCAAGGCGGCCTCATGCGCCGCCACGGTGTCGGCGATCTGGCGCACCAGCCCGCCCAATTCGCCGATCTCGGCGGCGAGCGGGTCGTCGGCGGAGCGGGCGCGGCTGACGGTGGATTCGACACGCGCCTCGATTTGGCTCATGCGCCGACCCAGTTCGGCCGTCTGCCGTGCCAGATCGGCGGTGCCGCGCGACAGATCGGCGATCTGGTCGCCGAGGTCGTCGCGGTCGCGCAGCCGGTTGCTGATGGTGTTGTACAGCGCCATCGCCACAAGGGCCGCCAGCGCCAGGATTCCGGACGTCGCCGCGTCGAGCCGCAAGCCCAAAAACAGCACGGCGCCGAGCGAACCGGCGATCAGCACCATGCAGGCGGCGATAAATATGGCGCTGATCCGACGCATTGCAGTTAGATCCTGGGCAAGCCTGGTCAGAAGTGTTTGGTTCGACAAGTGATTCGCGCCGCTACCGAGCAATCTCCATGAGCCGGTCGCAGCGCGCAACAGCGAATTCCTGCTATGGTAACGCGTCTTGCCGCTTTATTCCCAGGAACTTGTCGTCCCCTTGACCGAACCCTCCGCCACAATCCTTCCCCCTCTTTCCCCGTTACGGAGCCGCTATTCGGCTTTGCGGCGGTGGGTATTCCCCGGCTTTCTCGCCTTGCACGCGGCGGTTTGGAGCGCGTTACCCGCCCTGCTCTACCCCAACCTGCCGCTCGATCTGATCGAGGCGCTGGTCTATGGCCGCGAATGGCAACTCGGCTATGACAAGCTGCCGCCGCTGCCGTGGTGGCTGGTCGAGATCGCCTATCGTCTCGTTGGCCAGGATTGGGCTTATTATCTGCTGGCGCAGGCTGCGGTGGTGGCGGGATTTGCCGCGGTCTGGGCGATGGCGCGGCCGCTGGTCGGCACGCGCGGCGCGCTGGTCGCCGTCGTCATCCTCGATGGCTTGCACTATTTCAATTATACGGCCGCCAAGTTCAACCACGACGTCATCCAGCTGCCGCTGTGGGCTTTGGCCGGTTACGCCTTCCACCGCGCGCTGCGTAACGGCGAGTGGCGGCACTGGCTGCTGCTCGGCGTCTCGATCGGCCTGTCGCTCTGGGCGAAATATTTCGTCGCCGTGCTGGCGATCCCGCTCGCGATCTTCATGCTGGCCGACCGCGACGCGCGCAAACATTTCGCGACGCCCGGGCCTTACATCGCGCTCGCCGCCGCCGTCGCGGTGATGGCGCCGCATCTGATCTGGCTGGTGCAGCACGACTTCCTGCCGTTCGGCTATGCCGAGCACCGCGCCGTGCTGCCGCGCGGTTGGTACGACCACCTGTGGCATCCGCTGCAGTTCACGCTGAGCCAATTGTTCTTCCTTGTTCCCTCGCTGCTGATCGCCTTGCCCTTGTTTTGGCCGCGCCGCACCGCGAATGAGCCGCCGGTCGTGGTCGGCGCCGACGCCTTCGACATGCGCATCGTCACGCTGCTCGCGTTCGGGCCGATGGCCACGGTGCTGGCGCTGTCGGCCATCAGCGGCCGCGGCACCGTGGCGATGTGGGGCTATCCGCTGTGGCTGTTTGCCGGACTATGGCTGTTGCTGATGGCGCGCCGCGCGCTCGACGACAAGAAGCTGGCGCGGATCGGCATCATCTGGGCCGCCGTCACGGCCTGTCTGGCGCTCGCCTTCATCGGCAATTACGGCGTGCTGCCGCATTACGACCACCGCTACCGCGCCGTGCTCTATCCCGGCGAGGCATTGGCGCGCGAATTGTCGGATCGCACGCGGGCGCTGACCGGCATGCCGATCGTCTATGTCATCGGCAGCATGTGGGACGGCGGCAATGTTTCGCATTACGCGCCGAGTCATCCGCGCGTGCTGATCGACGGCAAACCGGAGCGCGCGCCGTGGATCGACCTCAACGATTTGCGCGCGCGGGGCGCCATCGTGGTGTGGACCGAAGGCGACTTGAAAACGCTGCCGGTCGAATACCGCAGCGTCGCCGCGGACGCCCAGGTGCAGCCACCGTTTCTGCTGCCGTTTCGCCGCGGCGATTCTGTGCTCAACGTCGGCTGGGCGATATTGTTGCCGAGGCCGAGTTACGCGCAAGCCACGCCAAGCCGCCAAAATCAATAGGCCACCATGCTGCTGTGCCCCGGCGCCTGATGCGCCGGGAATCGCCGTGGCTTGCCGCCAAGGTCTATGCCGGTGGCCATCAAAGGCTGGTCGGCGGCTTGATTGTCTTCTTTCGCCGCCCGCTCGATGTCCGGCCGCATTTCTGTGACGCTCGAAACCACGGCCCTGTTCTGTGCCGAACCGACGGGCGCGGTCGATGCGACTTGCGCACCCCCGTCAATCGTCGATCCCGCAACACAGACCGCGACAATCATTGCCTTGAGCAGCTGCTTCATCGTGGCTCCTTTTTTCAACGGCGCCGTGTTCCGCGGACCCACATGGTCCCCGGTTAATGCTTGAAGCGAAGTGAGATTGCGGATTCGCCTATCTTCTTGACGACCTGGTCGGCGTGCCGTGCGACCAAATAGCCGGCGAGTTGACGATGAGCGTCCAGCGACACCATTGCGCTTTCGCGGTTTGGCGGCTCTTTCGCGAACATCAATTCGGGCGCGAAATAGGAAATCTGGATGACGATATCGAACTCATCGTAGCTCGCGACGACCTTGATCGGCCCATTCGGCGAGCAATGTTCGATAACCGACATGACGGCTTGCTGCGCGGACGCACTGGCGCGCACGACGAGATCTTCGCGAACGCTCCAGATCTTCGCGTTCTTCTCGACGAACCGCACGATTTGGGTGATGTCGGCGGCCGCCGGATCGACGGCGATTTCGGCAACGCGCCGCGCGCCGATGCGAAACACGGCATTGAGCGCCAGCGCGACCAGCGTGGCCAACACCAGGGGCGACGTCACCATCGGCAGCGCCCAGCTTGGCGCGTTGCTAAACGCCGTCGGTGCGACCGTCACGAACAGGAACGTCAACAGCCCCATGCCGACCACGAGCGCGCGGCGGTTGTCCAGCGGACGCGACGTAATGATATTGATGCCGCCAAGGAGAATGAAAGACGAAGTGAAGATCATGACGCCGGCCATCACCGCCCCCGGCATGATCGTGAGAATGCCGATGACAATCGGCTGAAAAGCGAGAAATGCGAGAACGGCGGCAATTGCGTATGCGATGACGCGGCTTGTGACCCCGGTCGCCGTCACCAGTCCGACATTGGCGGTCGACACCGTGAGACCATGCGTGCAGAGCGCACCGGCGAAAATATTGGACAAACCCTCGCCCAGCAGGCCGCGCGTCAACGACGAAGGCTCCGGCCTCACCCAATCGGCGTCGTTCAGGCGCTGATACGTCGTAATGACCGCGGAGGCGCTCATCGCCGCCGCCAGACCCGAGATGGCGAAGGGCAGCGCCATCGACCAATCCAACGCCCAGGAAAAATGACGAAGCGTTGGCACCGCCAAGACAGGCCGGCTCAGGACAAACGTAAAATCGTTCGGCGTGATGCCGCCGACGGCGTAGGACGCGGCATATCCCGCAACCGCTCCGACAAGGATACAGAGCAGCTTCAGCCTGCCCTTATTCCAGACGTTCAGGCCGATCATGACGCCGAGCGTAACGGCGGCGACCACGCCGTCCTCCGCCGATACGGTTTGGCTGGCGCCGTGATCGAGAACGAGGTGCAACGCCGCCAACGCGATGATGATGCCGATGAGGATCATCACAAGCCCGGCAGTTTCCGGCGGCGCAAAAGTGCGCAGACGAGACCAAAGCCGTGACAGCACGACTTCGATAAGACCGGCGAAGATGGTCATGCCCCAAACCAGCGGCATGCCGCCGGCTTTGACCGCGATCAGGGACGGCGCGAGGAACACGCCGGTGAATATCGAGGGAGCAAGGAACCGGCTGCCGACCGGTCCGGCGGGCAGGCCTTGGAGCAGCACACTCACCGCGAGGACCAGCATGCCGAATTGGGAAATGCTCAATATTTCATCTGCGTCTAGATGCCCCTGCTTCGCGACGAGCAAGGGATAGATCAAAAACATGACGATAACGCCGACGTGCTGGACGGCGGTCGCAATCAGCAGCGCCGGCGGCGGCCGTTCTTCCACGCTGTAGGCAATGGCAGGCGGCCTTTTCATTGAAGTTTTGACGTCTCGCGGCTCCCGCCAAAGATCGACAACAAGGCCATCGCTCCGATGGCGATTATAAGGGCCGCATAAAAAACGATTGGGAACCAAACCATTCGCCACCTGCTGATCGACGCGCGAACCTAGGCGGCGAAATAATCGCGTTCACTACCCAATCGGGTAGTCGCGCCCCCTTTCCGTCAGATATGCTTGTCGAGCATTGCATTTGGACTGAGTTTTAAATGCCGGGCGGGGAACTCGAAACGAAGGTCATCGACACCCTGTATCGCGGCGCCTGCGATCGCGCAGAGTTTGAGCGCGCGCTCAATTTAATCAGTGAGTTGTTCGACCTCGTGCGCAGCGCGCTGCTCGCGCTGAACGACCTCGGGCCTTATTCTTCTGAAGAACTCTGATTGCCAACCCGACGAGTCAGGCATATTCGGCCCGACTACCCATTTAGGTAGGCCACAGCAAAGTAATCGAGTATATTATAGCGTGAAATCACGTCGATTGACATGCTGATGACCTCGGGCGGCGAACTCGAATCGAAGATCATCGACGCTCTTTATCGGGGCGCGTGCGAGCCTGCAGAGCTTGATCGCGCGCTCGGTCTCATCCTGACATTATTCGACGGATGCTCGGCCTATGTCGGCGAGATGGACCTGGCGGATCCTGCCGGCACATTTGTCATCGGCGCCAATAAATTCAGCGACGAACTTTTGGCCCGGTACCCGCAATTTGCGCCGATCGACCCGTTTCCCGCCGTTGTGTCGCGCGCGCCAACGGGAACTGTCATTTCCTCCTCCAGAGCATTTTCCCGCGTGGAGCGCGATCGCAGTCCTTTCGTAAACGAGTATCTGCGACCTCTTGAAACCGAAGAGACCATGGCATGCGCGGTTGCCTCGCCCGCGGGACGCTCGGCCCAATTCGGCGTTCATCGAGCGGTCCATCAATCGGCATTCGGCGACGACGACGTGTTTCAAATGGAACGTCTGGTGCCGCACGTCACCCGCGCCTTACAATTGCGCCGGCTTTTCAATGCCAGCCAAGAGCGCGGCCAGTTGATGACCGCGCTCCTCGATCGCGGCAAAGCTGGCATCGTCGCGGTGCGGGCCGATATGTCGTCGTTGTTCGTTAACAAGACGGCGCGTGACATTGCGGCCGGACGCGATGGGATCGGCTTGAGCCGATCGGGTCAAATCGTTATGGCCGATCCGCATGCTTCGAAACGGCTCGCCGGGCTGACAGCGGCCGTGCTGAGTGGCGGTGCCGGAGGCATCGTGCGGACATCACGACCTTCGGGCAAATTGCCTTACGTGGTTTTGGTTTCTCCATTACCCGCCGAAATCGATGTCTTTTCATCGGCGCGGCGCGGTATTTTGTTTGCAATCCACGACCCGTCCCGCATGACCGTGTCAACGAACCAAAAGATTTCAAATCTTCTGCACATTTCGCCGAGCGCGGCGAAACTCGTTCATGCAATCATCGAAGGCGAAGACCTCAAGCATTACGCCGCGCGCGCCGGTATTTCGATGAACACCGTGCGGTTCCATCTGAAGACAGCCTTTGCCCGGACCGGGACGCGCAGCCAGTCCGGCCTCGTGCGCAACGCCCTGCTCGCGCTGAACGACCTCGGCCCTTATTTCCCGGACAAAAATTGATCTTAGACCGCGTGCAATTTCTGTTGGATCGTTTATCTTGCCTCCAAGGGCGGCGACCGAAAAACGTGGAGGTCGCACAATGGACAACCGCTACCATCAACACAAAAGCTTGTTCTCGCCGCAGCGTTACGGGCTCAGCCGTAAATCGCTGACGATCGGCGCTATTTTCACCCTCACGCTCCTTACCGCCCTTTTTTTCGACGCCGATGCGCTGCTTGAATATTTCAGTGTCCTCGGCGGGTCGCCGGGTTCGGCGCTGGAACTCGGCGCGATCATGACGGTCGCGAGCGCCGCGCCGCTGCTGGCCATGGGCATGTCCATCGCGGATGACGAAATGAAGGGCCGAAATTAGCCTACGGCCTTGCTCGAATTTTCAGGTCGGCGGGCGCCCTTCAACGCGCGGTTCCGTCCGCGCAAGCTGCCGGTGCTGCTCATCGGTGAGCACGCGGCCATCGAGCAGATCGATGTGGCGGTCCATGCGCTCGGCCAGGCCGAGATCGTGCGTGACCGCCACCACGGTTTTGCCGTGCTTGTCGACCAGATCGCGCAACACCTGAAACACCTGCTCGCTGGCCTTGGAATCCAGCGAGCCGGTCGGCTCGTCTGCCAGGATGAGTGGCGGCTCGTTGGCAAGCGCGCGCGCCACCGCAACACGCTGGCGCTGACCGCCGGACAATTGATCCGGCAGCTTGGCCATGTGGTCGCCGAGGCCCAGCGAACCGAGCAGATCGCCGGCGCGCGCGCGCATGGCGCCGCGCGACAGGCGCGCCAAGGCCCGCATCGGCAGCATGACGTTGTCGATGACCGTGAATTCGGGCAGCAGAAAATGGAACTGGAACACGAACCCGAGCAGCGTCAGCCGCGTGAGCGCGCGCTCCTCCTCATCCATGCGCACGGTTGCGCGGCCACGGATGAGCACCTCACCCGATGTCGGCAGATCAAGCAGGCCAAGCAGGTAAAGCAGCGAGGACTTGCCAGAACCGGACGGCCCGGTAATGGCGACGAATTCGTTGGCGCCGATCACGAGATCGACATCATGCACCAGCGTCGTCGGCACGATGCCGGGCAAAATGCGGGTCACCTTGCGTGCCTCGATCAATGGCGCGACCGTGGCCGCGGTTTGCGTCTCGGCGCTCATGTCGCACCCCGGATAATCTCGACCGGGTGCATTGCGGCCGCCTTGCGGGCCGGCTGGTAGCCGGCGACGACTGACGACGCCAAAGCGACCGCGCCAGCGAGCAGGTAATGCAGATAGCTGTAGGCCAGCGGCAAGTGGTCGGAATCGATGAAGGGATTCCTGATCTCGACCGAGCCGAGCGCGAGGCACAGGACATAGCCTAACGCGAAACCGACAAGGCCGCCTGCTACCCCGATGATCATCGCCTCGATCACGAAAATCGAGCGCACGGTGAATTCGCTCAAACCCAGCGACTTCATGATGGCGATGTCGCGCGCCTTCTCGTGCGTGATGGTCGAAATGATGTTGTAGGTGCCGAAGCTCGCCACCAGCAGGATGGCGCCGACCACGGTGTACATAATGATGTTGCGGATGACGAAGGTCGAGAGCAGGTCCTCGTTGGCTTCCTGCCAGGACACCGATTTGTAGCCCGTGTCGTTCTCGATACGCGCGGCGATGTCGCGCGAATTCATCGGATCGCGCAGCCGCACGCGCAATTCGTTGATCAGGCCGGTCTGCTGCGACAGAATTTGCCCGGTCTTGGTCAGGACATAAGCCGTGCTCTCGTCGATCTGCCGCACGCCCGAATGGAAGAAGCCGACCACCTGGGCGCTGATGCGGGCGCCTTGGCTGGTCTGCAGCGTGATGTTGGCCCCGATGCGGGCGCCGATCTTGTCCGACAGCCTGTCGCCGATGACGATGGCATTGGTGGCGCGGTACAGCGCGACGAGGGTGGCCTGGCGCATCTGCTTAGGCAGGTCGGACACTTTGGCTTCGCGGTGCGGATCGATGCCGATCACGTTGGTGGCGATGTCGTGGTTAGCGTAGCGGATGATGGCCTGCACCTTGACCGACGGGCCGATCTCGCCGGGCAGCCAGGCCTCCAGCGCCGCCATGCTGGCAAGCGGATTCTTGATGCCGGGTCGGCGCGCTTCCGGCGTCAGGCCGTGGATTTCGGCGGCGGCATATAATTTGTCGGCCGGTTGCGGCGGCGGCGTGCGGCGTTCGTCCGACACCGTGATGTTGGGGAGCGTGTTGACCAGACGATTGGTGAAATCGTCCTGGGAACCCTGCATCAGCGACGCCATCATGATCGAAAAGCCGACGCCGGTAGCGACGCCGGCGACGGCAAAGCTGGTCTGGCGCACCCGCGCGCGCACGTGCGTCCAGGCGATGTCGAGGATGAGGTTCATGGCGTTGCGGTGGTGATACGCACGCGCGCGCCGTCCTTGAGCTCGGTCGCGGCCGGGGAAGCAACCCGTTCGCCGTCTGCGAGACCGCCGAGGATTTCGACGGTTCGCGTACCACGGATGCCGACGGTGACGTCGCGTTTGTGCGCACGGCCGTCGTCCAGCACAAAGACCGCGTTACCCTGCAGCGCGTCCGCCGGAATGAGCAGAGCGTTCGGCTTTTCACGCGTCACGATGTTGGCCTCGACGCTCATGCCGGGCTTGAGCGGCGTGTCGTCGGGCAGCGCCACCTTGATGCGGTAGGTCTTGGCGGCCACGTCGCCCATCGGCGTAATTTCGCGCACCATGCCCTCGAGCCGCCGGTCGGGAAAAGCGTCGGTACGGAACAGCACCGTGTGCCCGAGCGCGACGCGCGGGATGTCTTCTTCGTTGACCTCGGCCACCACCTGCAACGGCTTCGGCACGCCGACGCGAAACAGGATCTGCCCGACTTCGGCGATTTCACCGATTTCGCCGTCACGGCGCAGCACGACGCCGTCCAGGGGCGCGACGATGGTGTAATCGCCGATCTTTTCGATCTGCACCGAGATCAGGCCCTGCACCTGCTGTAGATCCATCGAGGTACGCTCGAACGCCTGCGTTGTCGCGGCGCCCCGGGTCACCAGGTCGCTGACGCGCGACATCTCGCGCTTGGCGAAATCCTCGCGCGCCCGCAATTCCTTCATTTGCGCCTGGACCTCACGGTCGTCGAGGCGCACCAGCACGTCGCCTTTGGCAACCGCCCTGCCCTCGCAGTCGCAGATTTCGACGATGCGGTCGCGGATCACACTGGCGACCTTGGCCCAGCGCACCGGTTCGACGCCGCCGGTGGCGTAGACGATTTCGACGGCAGTGGCGCGCGTGGCGGCGACGCTCGCGACCGGCACCCCACGCCCATAGCGCCACCACAAAGCGGCGGCGAGCAGCAGGATGGTCGCTGCGACGACAAAGCCTCTTGCTTTCATTCTATCAATTTAGCCGATAACCAGGGCCGCAAATTGATGTACCGCAAGCGCGCCGCGCCGGTCTTAGGCCACCGCCTTGATGATCGTGGCGACCTTGTCGAAGATTTCGCCGATCTGCGCCTCGCTGACGATCAACGGCGGCGATAGCGCCAGCGTGTCGCCGACCGCGCGCAGCATCAGGTCGTGGTCGTAGAACGCGGCTTCGAGCGCCTGCAAGCCGCGTTTGCCGACGCCGTCCGGCGTGCTGGCGAGATCGATGCCGACGGTGAGGCCCACGGGGCGGATGTCGAGCACATTGGGCAGGCCTTTGAGGGCCATCGCGGCCTCGCACCATTGCGGCTCGAGGGCTCTCGCGCGCTCGAACAGTTTTTCCTCACGATAGACGTCGAGCGTGGCAAGGCCGGCGGCGCAGGCCAGCGGATGCGCCGAATAGGTATAGCCGTGGAACAACTCGATCACGTGCTCGGGGCCCTGCATGAAGGCGTCGTAGATGTTCTTGCGCACCAGGACGCCACCCATCGGCACGCTGCCAGAGGTGATGCCCTTGGCGAAGGTGATCATGTCCGGCACGACGCCATAGCGTTCGGCGGCGAAGGCGTAGCCCATGCGGCCGAAGCCGGTGATGACCTCGTCGAAGATCAAAAGAATGCCGTGCTTGTCGCAGATGGCGCGCAGGCGTTGCAGGTAGCCCTTCGGCGCCGGCAGCACACCGGTCGAGGCCGCCAGCGGCTCGACGATGACGGCGGCGATGGTCGAGGCGTCATGCAGCGCGACCAAGCCGTCGAGCGCGTCGGCCAGATGCGCACCCCATTCCGGTTCGCCGATGGTGAAAGCCTGCTTGGCGCGGTTATAGGTCATCGGCAGATGGTCGACGCCGGCCATCAGCGCGCCGAACTGCTTGCGGTTGTTGACGATGCCACCGACGGCGATGCCGCCGAAACCGACGCCATGATAGCCGCGCTCGCGGCCGATCAGCCGCACGCGCGAGCCGCGGCCTTGGACGTTGTGGAACGCGAGCGCAATCTTGAGCGCGGTGTCGACGGCTTCCGAACCTGAATTGCAGAAGAACACATGATCGAGATCGCCGGGCGCCAAGGCCGCAACGCGGGAGGCGAGTTCGAAGGCTTTCGGATGCGCGAACTGGAACGCCGGGGCGTAATCCATCTCCGCGGCCTGCGCCTGGATCGCAGCGACGATCGAATCGCGGTTATGGCCGGCATTGGTGCACCAAAGGCCCGCGGAGCCGTCGAGCAGCTTGCGGCCGTCCGGCGTGACATAGTGCATGTCCTTGGCGGAAGCGACCATGCGCGGCCGCTTCTTGAAGGCGCGGTTGGCGGTGAACGGCATCCAATAAGGTTCGAGGTCGTTGGGGACGCTCGCGCTGGCAATCGGTCGGCTGGAAGCCATCGAATTCACACTCCTGATTCGCCGGACAAGGTTTTGTTCCGATTAGCATAGCAACGAATGCGAACAGCTTGAAATCGGTCAGACGCCGAGCACAAGTAGGACTATCCCGCTTTTTTCACATCACGCGAACGTGTAAATTATAACCACTGCGACGGCGCATGATAACAAGTTGCGCAAATGCAATGTTAGACAGCGTACATAGTCCGACTGTGCAACCCTAAAATCTGTCGTCCGTATCATTCGCGGCAGGCGTACCGGCCGCGGCAGCGACATCCTTTTCGATCGGCACAGCAGACCTTCAGCCCGAGGGTGCAAACATCAAGGCGGCGCAATGAACGACAAGCGTATTCCATTTCATCCGATCATGTCTGTCGTACGATCCGACGGCGGCTGGTCGAACGGTCGATATAACGCAGACGCCGTCATCTATACCCAGGGCGATGCCAGCGCTTCGGTGTTCTACTTGAAAGCCGGCAACGTGAAGGTCACCGTGAGTTCGGAGTCCGGCAAGGACAGCGTGCCCGCTGTTCTCGGCCCGGGCGATTTTTTCGGCGAGAATTGCCTGCTCGGTCACCCGTTCCGCATGGCCACGATTTCGGCGATGACGGATTGCGCCGTCCTAATGCTGAGCGGCGCTGCCATGGCCAAGGCACTGCAAAGCCAGCCTCACGTCTCCGAAGTATTTATCGACCACCTCCTGCGCCGCAGTATCCGGAGCCAGGAGGATCTGGTGGATCAAATGGTCAACTGCAGCGAAAAGCGGTTGGCGCGTTTGCTGTTGCGCCTTGCCAGCTTCCGCGATGAGGACGATTTCGAACCGGCATTGGCAAATGTCTCGCCCGAGATGCTTGCCGGGATGGTCGGCACGACACGTTCACGCATCAGTTTTTTCATGAACAAGTTTCGCCGTCTCGGATTGATTGGATATGGCGGCGACACCCGCGACCTGTGTATCCATGCCTCCCTGCGGTCGGTGATCTAGCGCGGTTCAAGAGTGCTGGTAGCCCGATACATTCGCTCGGGCGCCGGGGAATTCCGCGAATATCCTGCAATTGATGACTGCATTCCTGTTTTCGATTACAGGGACGTAAAAATTTCGCATGGGACATCCTGGCGCCGCTCCAGGCCTCTTCCAGCTTGACCTCATAGCGATCTTTGAAGCTATCACGGGAACGTGACACGCCGCGTGGGCGAAAGGTGCAATGTCCCCTAGCCGACACTGTCACCAGCATATATTCATAACTACAATCTATACGTGCGCACTCAGGTACCGCTGCAATCCAGCACGCGTAAGCTCCTTGGGAGTTGCAACAACAGGGCGGGGACTCGGGGCAAGGATGGCGGCGACCAAGGAGTTTGCGTTCGACCCCTTAATCTTCCTGTCCAAGATCGGAAGCGGCAGGACCGTCCTCAAATATGCGCATGGCGCAATCGTCTACGCCCAGGGCGACACCGCGAACGCCGTCTTCTATGTGCAGAAGGGGAAGGCGAAAAAGACCGTCACCTCGGAGACCGGCAAGGAAGCCGTACTCGCGATTCTGGGGCCCGGCGACTTTTTCGGCGAAGGGTGCCTAAACGGTCAGACGCGGCGGATAACGACGGTCACCGCCATGAGCGACGTCACCGCGATGCGGTTGGAAAAAGCGGCCATGCTGCGCGTGCTGCACGACGAGCCGGAATTTTCCAGAATGTTCATTGTTCATCTTCTTCACCGCAATAAGCGCGCCGAAGAAGATTTGACCGACCAATTATTCAATTCATCTGAGAAGCGGCTGGCCCGCACGCTTTTATTGCTGGCGAATTTCGGCAAGGACAGCAGGCCGGAGCCGGTGATCGCCAAACTCAGCCAGGAAACCTTGGCCGAGATGATCGGCACCACACGCTCGCGTGTCAGTTTTTTCATGAACAAGTTTCGCCGGCTCGGCTTTATCGACTATCGCGGCGGCCGCCGGGGCGATCTGCACGTCAACGCCTCGCTGCTCAACATGGTGCTGCGCGAGGGCCCGCCGACCGTGAAAAAACTCGGCTCCGCCCCCAAGGCGCTGCGTTAAAACGGGGCCGCTTGCCGCGTCTCGGGGCGGCTGCTACCACGCGGGCCATTGCAACGTTGCGCGAATCCCCAAAGCCCATGGCCGACCCCAAATCGGGCAACAAGCCCTCTAAATTGAAGGCCCGCCTGCCCCGCGGCCTAGCCGACCGCGGCCCCGCCGAGATCGCGGCGACACGGGCGATGGTCGAGCAGATCCGCGCCGTGTCCGAGCGCTACGGCTTCGAGCCGGTCGAGACGCCGGCCTTTGAATTCACCGATGCGCTCGGCAAATTTCTGCCCGATCAGGACCGCCCCAACGAAGGCGTGTTTTCGTTTCAGGACGACGACGAGCAGTGGCTGTCCTTACGCTACGACCTGACGGCGCCTTTGGCGCGCTACGTCGCGGAAAATTTCGACGCGCTGCCGAAGCCCTATCGCAGCTATCGCCACGGCTATGTCTACCGCAACGAGAAGCCCGGCCCCGGCCGCTTCCGCCAGTTCATGCAGTTCGACGCCGACACGGTGGGCTCGCCCTCGATGGCGGCGGACGCCGAGATGTGCATGCTCGCCGCGGACACGATGGAAGCGCTGGGCATCAAGCGCGGCGATTACGTCGTGAAGGTGAATAACCGCAAAGTGCTCGATGGCGCGATGGATGCAGCGCAGATTCCCGCCGAGAAGCGGCTGACCACCATGCGCGCCATCGACAAGCTCGACCGGCTCGGCATCGACGGCGTTCGTATGCTGCTCGGCAAAGGCCGGAAGGACGAGAGCGGCGATTACACCAAAGGCGCCGAACTGAGCGACAGTCAGATCGAGAGCGTCGTCGCGGCCATCGGCGGCCAAGGTGGTGCTGCAACCGATGCGACGAGTGCCGGCGACCAGGAGCTTGCCGAAATCGGCGCGCTGGTGAAGGCTGCTGGCTATGATGACCGCATCCGCATCGACAAGACCGTCGTCCGCGGTCTCGAATATTACACCGGCCCGGTCTACGAGGTCGAACTCACCTTCGAGATCAAGGACGACAAAGGCCGCCCGGTGCGCTTCGGTTCGGTCGGCGGCGGCGGACGTTACGACGGCCTGGTGTCGCGCTTCCGCGGTGAGCCGGTGCCGGCGACCGGCTTCTCCATCGGCGTATCGCGGCTGCAGGCGGCCCTGACCGCGCTCGGCAAGCTCGACGGCAAAGCGGGGCCCGGCCCCGTCGTCGTCACGATCTTCGACCGCGACCGCGTCGCCGATTATCAGCGTTTCGTCTCCGCGCTGCGCAACGCCGGCATCCGCGCCGAACTCTATCTCGGCAATCCGAAGAACAACCTCGGCCAGCAACTCAAATATGCCGACAAGCGCGGCGCGCCCTGCGCCATTATCCAGGGCGGCGATGAAAAAGCGGCCGGCAAAGTGCAGATCAAGGACCTGATCCTCGGCGCCCATCTGACCGCCATCAAGGACCGCGACGAGTATCTAAAAAAACAGGCCGAAGCGCAGTTTGCCGTCGATGAAGATCGCCTGGTCGACGAGGTCCGCGCCCTGCTCGCCCGTCACAAAGTCGCCTGAACCGACCCCTTAAGGATCGGGAACTATCGTCCGGCCCGCGCATTCTCTAAGCGCAGCCTTAGCCGGGGAAATTCGTGGTCGAGCGTTGGTGCTATCCTATTCCAATTGCCATGCAGCGGCACACGGGCACGCATTTGACGGAGCCTGTGCCCTTACAGCCGGACGCGAGCCCTCCTAAATCCGGGCCTGCCGAGACCAAGGGCCGCAAGGCGCCAGCCAACGACGACGCCAAGCCCCCCAAGCCGGATTAGCTCTTTCTTTTCACCGCCAACGGCGCCGTTTTCATGAAATATCTGACCGTCCGCCACGAGACCCGCTACAATTACTCGGCGCCGGTCAAATTCGGCACGCATCGTCTGATGCTGCGCCCGCGCGACAGCCACGACCTGCGCCTGGTCGGCGCCGAACTGACCTTGTCGCCGCCCGGCGAAACGCGCTGGCTGCATGATGTGTTCGGCAATTCGGTGGCCCAGGTCGAATTCTGGCAGCCGGCCAACGAGCTGATGATCGTCAGCACGCTGCATCTCGAACATTACGGGCTGACGCGGCCGGTGTTTCCGATCGCGCCCGAGGCGCAGGTCTATCCCTTCGTCTACTCGTCCAATGACCGCGCCGATCTCGGCCGGCTGCTTGACCGCCACTATCCGGATCCGAACGGCCTGGTCGACGCCTGGGCCAAGCGCTTCGTCTCGGGCCGCTTCATGTCGACCTACAATCTCTTGTCGAACATGAATGCGGCGATCAAAAACGAATTCGCCTACAACATGCGTTACGAGGAAGGCACGCAGACGCCGATCGAGACGCTGGAGCGCAGGAGCGGCACTTGCCGCGATTTCGCTCTGCTGTTCATCGAAGCGGTGCGGTCGCTGGGTTTCGGCGCGCGCTTCATCACCGGCTATCTGTACGATCCCGCGCTCGACGGCGACAACGGCGCCATGCAGGGCTCGGGCGCGACGCACGCCTGGGCCGACGTCTATCTGCCGGGCGCCGGCTGGGTCGAATACGACCCGACCAACGGCCTGATCGCCGGACAAAATCTCATCCGTATCGCAGTGACGCGCGATCCGTCGCAGGCGATCCCGATCGGCGGCACTTTCGACGGCACCATGGGTCAGTTTTTCGGCATGACCGTCAACGTCACCGTACATGCAAGCGCGACGCCGCACGCGCAGCAGACGCCGGCGGAACCCTTAGCGCCCCCGATGCAGGCGCCGGCGCCCGCCATTGCGCCTGGCAGCAACAATGTTTCCGCGCAAGACGCGGAAGCCCAGCCGCAGCAATACAACGCCGCGGAGATGGAGGCGCAACAGGCGCAGAGTCAAAGCGCGCAACTCACCGGCATCGCCCAACCGATGCAGAGCGTCGAGCCGGCGCTACGCGTCGGAAAGTCGGCGGCCTGATCTTTCACTCGCGCGGCGCCCGGCTGGAAATATCGAGCACGTTCATCGTCATGCCGTTGCCCATGGTGACGTCGCCGGGCCGCTGACCGGCGCCGCAGGGACCAATCCATTTCGCCTGGATCGTCATGTTGCTGGCGCCGGTGGCCGGCATGCCCGGAATCGGGTGGCCGCCTTCACGCGTCGAATTCATAGTCACGGTATAAGCGCTATCGAAACTGCCGGTGACAACGGCGTGCGACGTCGTCGTGCTGTCACCGAAAGTGCAGACCGAGTCGATGACCATGCCGTTGGCGGTTTTCGTCACCTCCTGCTTGGAGCAGGACGAGTGCGCCGCGCCGCCGAAATTGGAATTCATCACTTTGTCGGAGGCCGCGTCGGTGCACTGCTTCATCACCTGCGCCGGCAGCTTGCGCCCTCCGAACTCCATTTTCAGTTCCCATAGACCCGGCTTGCGCGCCGGCATGTCGATGGCAAAAGCCGGCGAAGCGCAGGTCGCGGAAATCGATACGAGTGCGGCGAGGGCCAAGGGGCGGCGCATGACGTGACTCCATCGCGGATGACACGGCCGCAATCATATCCACGCCGCCAGACCGCGGAAATCACATCGGCGTTAGCAGGGCCCAGACCCTAGACCGTGACCACGTCGCCGGCGTCTGCCCTGCGGTCCTGCTGAACCGCCAGCGGATAACCCAGGATCTGCTCGGCGGCGTCGAAGCTGTCGAGCAATGACAGATTCTCGATCACCTTACCGTCCTGGAAACGCAGGAAATTGGCCACCCGGTAGCTAATCACGCGGCCATCGGCGATGCGCTGCGCGGTGCGGCGGTTGAGCATGGCGACCCGGTCGCCATCCACCAGCAGGGATTCGCGGGTGAATTTGACGGTGTGGAAGGTCGTCATGACCTGGCGGGTGATGACGTCCTTGACGACGGCCTTGCCGCGGTGCGTGCCGCAATAGCTCAGGACGTCGACGGGCCCGCTGATCGTCCATACGACGTCGTCATGAAGAAAAGCGGCGACTTTCTCGGCGTCGCGCACGGCGTAGACCTCGTAGAAGGCCTCGACGAGGGACCGTGGCACAGGAGTGTTCATGAGACGCCGCCTCCGCTCGTCGCAGTGAACAGCGCTTAAGTTGAGACTTTCTTACGCAACTTATGCGAGTTATGGCAGGTTGCTCAACGCGCAGTGAGGTTTCAACCACTTTACCGGCACGCAATCGCATGAAATGCGCCAGCCGATAACGGATAAGCCTTGCGGTAACCAGTCACCGGCGCCGTGCTTACGCGCCCCGATCAGCCACGAATTCGTTAACGACGCCAAGCGTTTGGCATTCGGGCTTGTTAAGTGAATCGGGCAAACGGCGTCGAATCCTTAAAGATGGCGTGCTAAAGGGCGGCCAGTTTCGGTGTGGTTTTGGGCAAGGCGATGGACGCGAGCGTGAACAGCAAGGCGGAAGGCGCAGACGCACGGGCGGAAGCCCTGGTCGTCTCCTATGAGCGCGCCGGCTATGCCCGGGTCCAGCCTGCCATCCTGCAGCCGGCGGAGCCGTTCCTCGACCTGTCGGGCGAGGACATCCGCAATCGCATGTACCTGACGACCGCCCCCGGCGGCGGCGAATTCTGCCTGCGGCCCGACCTGACCATCCCGGTGTCGCGCGACTACCTGGCCTCGCCCATCGCCGGCCAGGCGGCGGGCTTCTGCTATCTCGGCCCGGTTTTTCGTCACCGCTCCGACCAGCCCGCGGAATTCCTGCAGGCCGGCATTGAAAGCTTCGGCCGCGCCGACAAGGCCGCCGCCGACGCTGAAATGCTGTCGCTCGGACTGGAAGCCACGGCCGGCTACGGTCTCGCCTCGCCGGACATCAAGACCGGCGACGTCGCGCTGTTTGCCGCGCTGGTCGCGGGGCTCGAACTGCCGCCGGCCTGGAAGCGGCGCCTGATCAAGGATTTCAACCGCAAGACCAACCTCGCCCACGACCTCGACCGCCTGGTGCTTGGCGGCAATAACGCGCGGCCGGAATATCAGGGTGTATTGGCGGCACTCGCCGGCGCCAATCCGAAAGGCGCGCACGCGCTGGTCACCGATTTGCTCTCGATCGCCGGCATCAATGCGGTCGGCGGCCGTTCGGTCGCTGAAATCGCCGAACGCTTCCTCGAGCAATCCGCGCTTGGCGCCAGCGCCAAGCTGCCGCAGGAAGTGCGCGCCGTGATCGAGCGTTTCCTTGCCATCGCCGGCGATCCCGACGAGGCCGCCGCCGATCTGCGCGCGCTGGTCGGCGAAGCCAACATGAACGGCGCCATGACGCAGGCGCTCGATCTGTTTGAAAGCCGCAACGGATTTCTCGCGGCGCAGGGCATCGACCTCAAGCGTGTGCATTTCTCCACAAGCTTCGGCCGCGGCTTCGACTATTACACCGGCTTTGTCTTCGAACTGACCGATCCGGCGCGCACCGGCGATCCGCTGGTCGCCGGCGGCCGCTATGACGGCCTTTTGGCGCGGCTTGGCAGCGGCGAGCAGACGCCGGCCGTCGGCTTCGCGGTGTGGATCGAACGCCTCGCGGCTTACGGTGTCACGATGGGGGGCGCGTCATGAGTGCGCCTCTGGTGCTCGCGGTGCCGGCCAAGGGCCGGCTGCAGGAAAACGCCGAAGCTTTCTTCGCCCGCTCCGGCCTGAAGCTGGTCAAGCCGAACGGCGCCCGCGACTATCGCGGCGCCGTGGCCGGGCTCGACGGCGTCGAGGTGGCTTATCTCTCGGCCGGCGAAATCACGTCGCAACTTGCGGCCGGCGCCGTGCATCTTGGTATCACCGGCGAAGACCTGGTGCGCGAGCAGATGCCGGACGCCGACGAACGTGTCGTCCTCATCGAAGGTCTCGGTTTCGGTTTTGCCACCGTCGTCGTGGCGGTGCCGCAAGCCTGGATCGACGTGCGCACCATGGCCGACCTCGACGACGTCGCGACCTCGTTCCGTCAGCATCACAGCCGCAAGATGCGGGTCGCAACCAAATACATCAACCTGACGCGCGGCTTCTTTGCCGCGCAGGGCGTCGTTGATTATCGCATCGTCGAAAGCTCCGGCGCGACCGAAGGCGCGCCCGCGGCCGGCAGCGCAGAATTGATCGTGGACATCACCACCACCGGCACCACGCTCGCCGCCAACGGCCTCAAGATCGTCGAGGACGGCATCATTTTGCGCTCGCAGGCGAACCTCGTGGCCGCGCGCACCGCCAACTGGGACGCAAGCCAGCGCGAGACCGCGCGCGTCATTCTCGATCGCATCGCGGCGCAGGCGCGGGCGCGGGCGTTTCGCGAAGTGCGCTCGCGTTTTGCCACATGCGACGGCGCGCTGGTGGAACAGGCCAAGCAGAAATTCGGCGTCGCCACTCCGTTCGGCGGCCCGACCTCGTCGGGCATGCTGACGCTGCACTGCCCGCCGGATCAGGTCTATGCGCTCACCAGTTTCCTGCGCGAGAATGGCGCGGAAGCGGTTGCCGTGGCCGACCTCGATTACGTGTTCTCGAAAGACAATCCGCTCTACGCCAAGCTCGAGGCTGGTTTGTAGCTGCGCAGGATCGCGGTCAGCCCGACGGCGGCGAGCGACGATACGCCCATCAGCACGAAGGCCACGTCATACGTACCGGTGGCGTCGAACACCGCGGCACCGAGATAGGCGCCGAACCCGCCGAACACATGATGCACCATCGTAATCAGCCCGCTCAGCGTGCCGAGATGGCGGGTGCCGAAGCTTTCCTTGACGAAGACCACGGTGAGCGGCGCCGTCACCATGAAAGTGAGACCAAACACCAGCGCGAAGATGGCGACCGAAATCGCCGATTGATCCACCATGATCAACGCAAACACGGCGACGCGCGCCCCGAATGCCAACGCGGTCGGCCACCCGGGACCTAAGCGGTCGCTGACGGCGCCGGCGGCCACGATACCCACGAGACCGGTCAGTCCCATCAAAGCCAGCAGATTGCCGGCAAGGAACGTCTCGACGCCGCGGTCTTGCGCGAAGGCGACGACGTGGGTCGAGACGAAAAAATCGTCAAAACCGCAAATGGCGTAGATTGCGAGCAGCAGCCAGAATTGCCGCGTGCGCGAGGCCTGCCTGACGTCGAGGCCGACGGTCGGCTGCGCGGCTTTGGATTGAGCCTTTGTCGTCTTCGGAATCGTGGCAATCAATAAAGGCAGCAGCACGAGATTGGCGGCGCCGAGGCAGACGTAGACCGAACGCCAACCGACGCTCAGCATGACCGCCGCCAGTACCGCGATCATCACCAACTGGCCGACGCTCATGCCCGACATCACCATCGCGCTGGCGGTGCCCAAGCGTTCCGGAAAGGCGCGCGTCACCAAGACACCGACTGGCACCATCGACGCCGCGCCATTGCCAATGGCGAATACCACGCCATAAAGCACGAGCGCGTGCCACGGCGCGCCGACCGCACTCATCAGTCCGATGCCCAACCCGCTGATCAGCAGACCGCCGCACAGCACCAGCCGCGGCCCGGCGATATCGGTGAAATAGCCGGCCGCGAACATCGCGCCGGCCGATACGATCTGAAACAGCGCGACGGCGGCGCCAAGCTCGCTGCGTCCCCAGCCGAGATCGTCGACCATCGACTTGAGCGTCAGGCCGACGGCAAAACGCGACCCGCCGCCGATGAACAGCACCAGAAAACAAGCGACGAGGACGATCGCAGCGTAGGAAACGAGTGGCTTTCGCGGCAAGTCAATCTCACGACACGGCAGCGCCCGGCGAAAGCGCACCTGTCCTGTATCAATTCATCCCACGTCCACGCAAGCAGCCATCGAGCCTTACTAATCCAGCTTGATATTCGCCGCCTTGATCAGCGGCCACCATTTCTCGATTTCGGCTTTCTGATAGGCGCCGAGCGCCGCGGGCGTTTGCTGCTCAATCGACGGGATTTCCTGGCCGAGATCGATGAGTCGCTTGCGCGTCGCCGGGTCGGCCAGCGCGGCGCGCACCGCTGTCGCAAGCTTCTCGATGATCGGCTTCGGCGTGCCCTTCGGCACCCACAGGCCGTGCCAGACCGAGATGTAGAATCCCGGTAAGCCGACTTCGTCGACGGTCGGTATCTCGGGCGCGACGGCGAGTCGCGTTTTCGAGGTGACCGCGTAAGCCTTGATCTGCTTCTGGCGCACCTGCGGCAGCGAGTTCGACGATTGGTCGAGCATGATCTGGATCTGACCGCCGACCAGGTCCTGCATCGCAGGACCCGTGCCGCGATAGGGCACGAACAGGAAACTGGTATGCGTGAATTTCTGGAAATAGATGCCGCCGATATGCGAGGCGCTGCCGGCGCCCGCCGTGCCGGCCGAAACATGGTCGGGGTTGGCCTTGATCCACTCGACCAGCGACTTCAAATCGGTTGCCGGCACTTTGGGATTGGCGACGATCAACTGCGGATTGCTGACCAGCAGCGAGACCGGCTCGAGGTCTGTCAGCAGGTCGTAAGGCAAATTGTAGACCGCGCCATTGACCACATGCGTGCTCCAGTGGCCGATGCTGAGCGTGTAGCCGTCGGGCGTGGCGCGCGCCACTTTGCCGACGCCGATGCTGCCGGCGGCGCCGGTGACGTTCTCGATGATGACCTGCTGGCCGAGCGACGCCCGCATGCCTTCGGCCATGATGCGCGCCACCACATCGGTCGGGCCGCCGGCGGCGAAGGGCACCACCATGGTGAGCGGCCGCGACGGATAGTCGTCGGCCTTGCCTTGAGAGATGCCTATAAGAAAACCAGTCAACGCTATCGCCGCGACGTGAATTGCCCTCATGTCGGCCCCCACCTGTTTTGTATCGTTGCGGCAGTGTTGGTTGGGGTTGGCGCGCTGTCAAACGCAAAGGCGCACCGCGCCGTGAGAATGCGGCGCGCCGCAGTGGTCCGGTGTGCAGCGCAAAAAATATCGATGTCGCGTGCGGCGCGGCGCGGGCACTTCTATCGCGCCAGACCGGCAATCCTGAGAACAGCCATGCCGCGCTGTTGCGGAACGATCACAAGGCGGCGAAATCAATCGGCTTGTGGCGATCCAGCGTGCGGTGCACGGGCGGCAGCGGATATTTCAGGCCGCTGGCGCAATTGAACAGCACGACGCGGTCGGTCTTCTTGACGCGGCCGTCGGCGAGCGACCGCTTGTAGGCGGCATAAGTCGCGGCGCCTTCGGGGCACAGCAGGAAGCCTTCCTCCTTGGCCATCTCGTCGAGCGCGGCCGAGATCGCGGCGTCGTCGACGGCGATGGCGAAGCCGCCGCTTTCGCGCACCGCGCGCAGAATGAGAAAATCGCCGACTGCCTGCGGCACGCGAATGCCCGAGGCGATAGTGTGCGCGTTCTCCCAGCGCGGCGCGTGCTCGACCCCATCCTCAAAGGCTTTGACCATCGGGGCGCAGCCGGCCGCCTGCACCGCGACCATGCGGGGACGTTTCGATCCGATGAAGCCGATGGCTTCCAGTTCGGCGAAGGCCTTCCACATACCGATAAGGCCGGTGCCGCCGCCGGTCGGATAGAAGATGACGTCGGGCACGTCCCAGCCGAGCTGTTCGGCCAGTTCGAGGCCCATCGTTTTCTTGCCCTCGATGCGGTACGGCTCCTTCAAGGTCGAGGTGTCGAACCAGCCGACTTTCGCTTTGCCCTCGCCGACGATCTTGCCGCAATCGTCGATCAGGCCGTTGACGCGATAGACCGCGGCGCCTTGCAGCGCGATCTCGCTGACGTTCACTTCCGGCGTATCTTCCGGACAGAAAATCGTGGTCTTGATGCCGGCGTGCGTCGCATAAGCCGCAAGCGCTGCGCCCGCGTTGCCGTTGGTCGGCATCGCCATGTGCTTGATGCCGAGCGCTTTGGCCATCGACACCGCCATCACCAGGCCGCGCGCCTTGAACGACGCGGTCGGCAGCCGGCCCTCGTCCTTGACCAGGATATCGCCGCCGCCGAGCCTGGCCTTGAGCTTCGGCATGGTGACGATCGGGGTCATGGTTTCGCCGAGGCTGACAATGTTGGCCGGGTCGCGCACCGGCAGCAATTCGCGATAGCGCCACAGGTCCGGCGGACGCTGCGAAAGCTTGTCCTTGGTCAGCGCCTTTTTCACGCCGTCCAAATCATAGCGCACCAACAGCGGCTTGCCGGCGCGCGACAGATTGTGAACCTGGTCGGCCTCATGACGCTCGCCGGTCATCGCGCATTCCAGATGCGTGACGAAATTCGGCAGTTTCGCGGTGAGGTTATCGTCGTGACGCATGAGACCCCGGCCTTTCCAATACGACGTTATCCACCATCGGCGCGCGGCGGTCGCGCGCGAAATACCACGAAATGAGA
>Ga0265314_10000418_pt1 | contig 57263 bp, 40 predicted proteins | sample 4126metaG_FD_203106 | JGI IMG/M metagenome (GOLD analysis project Ga0265314, IMG submission 203106) | Rhizosphere microbial communities from Carex aquatilis grown in University of Washington, Seatle, WA, United States - 4-1-26 metaG | ecosystem: Host-associated > Plants > Roots > Rhizosphere >... | reverse complement strand
CGGTGTAGTTGCCCGCATCGGCACCGGACAGGCTGAGGCCTGAGCCGGTCACGGTCTTGGCGTCGGCCACATTCTTGTCGCCGAAGAGGGCGGTGCCGCCGGAATAGCTCACACTGTCACCGGCAATCGGAGCGCTCAGCGTGCGGGTCAGGATCGTCGCCGCGGTGCCGCCGTCATAGACTTTGTTGGCGGCAGTGATGCTGCCTGTGAGTGCCAGCGGTGTGATGTCGGCCGTGGTGGGCGCACTGGAGTTGACCGTGTAGTTGCCCGCGTCGGCGCCGGATGCCGCAATCCCGGTCACGCTTATTGCCTTCGTATTTCCTACATTCTTGTCCGCAAAGTCGGCGGCGGCGCTGGACAGAGTAAGCGTGTCGCCCGCGATGCGATTGTCGGTAAGGGTGACTGCATCCGCGGTGCTGCCGTTATAGATCTTGTTGGTGCCGGCGGCGGTTACGGTCAGCGCCCGCTGCGCGATATCCGCCATTGTCGTCCCGGTGCCAAAGGCGTCTCCAGGCAGAGCAAAGAGTTGAAATTTACCGGCGTCCGCGCCGCCAACGCTGTAACCGCTATAGGTAATGGGTTTTGCCGTTCCGGCGTTCTTGTCGTTGAAGGCCGCAGTTCCAGAAACCAGAGTGACGTCGTTGCCGCCGGCAGTAGGGGTGCCCTTGAAGGACAGGGCTGCCGCGGGCGAGGCGTCGTAAATCTTGTCGATACCTTGCAGATACAGCCACATGTAAGCATTCTGCGTAGCGTCCAAGGACAAGCTGAAGTCAAGCGAATAATCCGTCGGCGCCGCGTAATCGCTCGGGCTATAATAAATGGTGACTGCCGTATTGGGTCCCGTGGCGGTGTAGGGGGGAGCGCTGGGAGCAAAGACCACGGTGCCGCCGCCTGGACCGGTGCCGTCACTGTCGGCGCGCAGCACAACGTTGCCTCTCGTTATCGTCATGGCCGCCGCGATGTTTATGTCGTTTCCGGCATTGGCGACCAGATTTCCGTTGGTCGTCGTCACCGACGCATTGAAGTTCACGTTATGAACCGCGTTCAAAGTCAGAGTCGTCACTGCCGTCCAGGTAAGATCCTCATTGACGTTCACGTTACCGTCTGTGCCGGCGGCGCCCTCGCTGCTGAGAATGGTGACGTTCGATCTGACCAAATTGTCGCTGAGCGTGACGCCGGCTATGTCGGCCCCCGCGGCGATCGTGAAGTCGTTGGGGTCGATCAACCAGTTGCCTGACTTGCCCTGTGCGGCATGGGTCGTCACGACGGTATTGTCGGCGACTGAGACGTGCGCCGCCGAGGTTTCAACGGAGCCTCCATTCCCGCCATTCGGTGCCGATGCATCCAGCGTACCGCTGACGTTCGCGGTGCCGCTCTGCATGTCGCCCAACAGTTTGATTGTGCCATTGTGGTTTTCGATGGTCTGCGCCTCGATGACGCCGGTGTTGTTCACGGCGCTCTTGAGCAACTGGCTGGCCGACGTCGCGGTCATCACCACCTGTCCGCCGTCCGCCTGAATCAAGCCGCCGTTCCTGACGAGCGCGTTCACCGCGCCTTGATCGACCGTTACGTTGAGCAAGCCGTTGCCTGCAACGTCGAGCGTCATGGCGCTTCCCGCAGCTAGCGTAACGGAGCCCAATTTGGCGGTGATCACGCCTTCGTTGTTCACATTGGCGCCCAGCAGAGCAACATAGCCGCCGTCGGCGTTGATCGTGCCCTGATTGAGAATTGGATTGCGGCTGGATCCGGTGAACTTGTAGTTGGCCGTCATGAAGTTGGCGTCGGAAATGCCGAGCGTGGACGCGACAAGCCCTCCGACGTTCACCTGCGCGCCCTTGGCGAACAGAATGCCATTGGGATTCACCAGGAACACCTTGCCGTTGGCTGTCAGACTTCCCAGGATGGCTGATGGGTCGGGGCCCAGTACGCGGTTAAGCGCCACCGAACTGCTGTTGGGCTGCTGGAAGATTACGGACTCGCCTTGCGCGATGCCGAAGCTCTGCCAGTTGATCGCCGCGTTTTGGCTTGACTGGTTCACGGTGAGCGAGGTGTTGGTGCTCGAAATGCTGGCGGCACCGGCCGCGACTGTCCCACTCGTCGGTAGGGCATAAGCCGTCGACCCGATGCCCAGCGATAAGAGGCTAGCCAACGCGGTCGAGAGCAACCAGGATTGTCTCAAGGCGGCCCTGCGGCTGGAAACGGCGGCGCCGGAGCTACGCGTGTTCTCATGCTTGAAGGCGCAGAATGCGTTGGCCACGGAGGCGGGTCCTTGATCCGATGCCCCCGCGGAGACAGTGCCGCCATGCTGTTTAACAAAAGTACTAGAACTATGTTGCGTCTTATACCCAGAAGCCGCCGAAGCTGCCGGGCGTCAAGGTTCGGCTACTCGGCTTGAGTTTTGGGAACGGCGATTCCGGAATACCTTGCGTTCTCATTCCTGACAGCGGAACGATGGTGTACGGGAGGGCGGTCCTTGTGGCTGAAGACGCCGCCTACCCGACAATGATGCCTCGCCGTGTACCGGCGAATCTAAGGCTAGAAATATTTGACGATTTGTATCCAGAAGCCGCCGAAGTGATCCGGCGCGGATGTTGCGCGCGTGCTGCCGAGTTCCCAGGCGTATGTGGCAGACACCGTGAAGTTGTTGGTGGCGGCCCAAATGAGCCCGATCCCGGCGCCGCTGCGAGTCGCACTGTTTGACCCGGTGAACCAGGGAGATTTGTTCAGAGTGACCGAGCCGGTATCGACAAAGGCGATCGCCTGCATCTCGCCGGGCAGACTCTCCTGCCATCTTGGCAGCAGAAGCCTGGCTTCGAGGGTCGCCATATATCCCTCGTCACCATAGGCTTCGCCTTCCGGATAGGCGCGCACGCCATATGCTCCGCCTAGCTCCATCTTCTCGGAAACGTCCAAGTTCTTGGAGGCGATCTGTCCTCTGACCTCACCGAAGAGCGAAAGCGGGCCGACCAGTTGCTGTAACCGCGACGCGCTGAATGACAGCTTGGCGTATCCTCCGTTGGTGCGCGCCGTTGCCGCGTCCAACGCTCGCGCCAGCGGGCTTCGAATGTCGAGACTGCCGAAACTCGCGACAAACGCATAGGAAGTCCATCCGCCGCCGCCGAACATATCGTGACAGTCGCCGCTGATCCCAGGCATTACGACCCACGCCTGCTTGTTCGTGATGCTCGGCGTGGCGCCGATCTTGTCCCGGAAGGTCCTGAAGTCGAAATCGAGCAAGGCGTAGAGATTGTTGCTGTATGATCGAATCAACGGATAGCTGCCGTAAACGCTGGCTATCTGCTCCGAGCCGCTGGCATCCAAGCTGGAAAATTGCCGCCCCAACTTATACTCGAACGCCGTATAGGCGGCGCCAACCGTCGCGTCCCCGACTTGGGCTTGGTAGGATAGGCGGCCATAGATCAAGCCGCCGGTCGTAGAAGCGAGGAATCGAGCGCTCAGCACATCTCCAATGCCGAAAGGCTCGTTGAAATTGACAGTGGCCCCGGCGCGGTAGACACCCGTGTAGGGATTGCCCGCATTGTCGCCTTGGATGCTGCCGGTCACCCGTTGCCCGGGCATCACGCCGACCGTCAGGTCAGACGTCCCGACATCGGTTCCTGGGGACAGTGTCGAACTCACTTCGACGCCGGGAATATCCGAGATGATCAGCAGGCGCCGCTCGAGCGGCGCGGAGACGACCGGATCCCCGCTGTTTAGGCCGTCGAGAACGTCGTTTATGACACCGTCCGAGACGTTCGTCTTGTTGTCCAAACGGATTTTGCCATAGCGACCCTCGATCACGGCGATCGTCACGGCCCCGTCCTTGATGTCCTGAGGAGGCAGATAGGCTTGCGCCACGAAATATCCGCTCCGATTATAGAGATCTGTGATTTTCGCAGTCATCGCGCGCAAATCGTCCAGACTTAATTCACTGCCGGATTTGAATCCGGTGGTCGCAACCAATTCTGATTCGGAAAAATGTGTCTGACCCGTCACGTGCAGCGACGACACCAGGAATTTGGGTCCGGCATGCAAGGGAAGGGCTGGAGTCGCCTCTCGCTGAACTGGGAGGTCGGGAATTGTTTTTTGCAGAGCGGGGGCTTGCGGAATTTGCTGGATTTGTCCGCCCGCGCCGATCGGCACTTGGGCAAGAGCATTTTGGCTCATCGCAAAAAGGGCGGCGGCAAATAGACCAAATCTCAAGGCAGAGGTGACGGATTTCTTCTGAACGATTTCGTTGTATCTCCACGCCAAAGCGGCCCGGTGTGATTCGCGAAGGATGTTTTGCGCGGTGCCCATCGCATTTCTCCTTTTTTTGGAAGGCGCAGCCGTCCGTACGCGAGAATAGCCGCCCATGTGAGAAGGGGCTGACGCCCGAAAGGACGAAGTGGCTGCTGCCCGAGAGAGTGACGGAAGCATATGAATCCCCCCTCAATTTTTAGTAGAACCGGTATTTACCCAGTAGGATCGGAAACTACTTAGGTATTGACGCCGGTCTGGCGCTGCCGGGCTTCGGGGGACGACGGATGAATCGATTTCGCTAATGATCTCAAAACGGGACACCAAGCCCGCCAAAACGCGGGAATTGGCTGGCATCTCTATTGCAGAAGTCGCTGAAGCGGTGCGGCGTAGGAATGGACTGCGGGCGTCGCGTTTGCGCGCACCGGGCATGTGCCGCTCGAGCGACAACGCGGGAGTGGCCAATGTCCGACGGTGTGACATCGACGAGGACGGACCTTGGCTCACGCCAATTAGGCGTATGGCGCCACGCACCAGTCCCAAGCCGATTGCAAAGGGCGTCGGCAGTTTTGGCTGTAGGATTTTGTCTTGGTCTGTTTGCGGCCGCTCCCGCACGCGCTACGGCAACAACCGAACCTCGCTTGAATGTAGCGATTGAGGTGATAACACGTGCTTCGACACAGCCCGCAATCGTGCCGCGTCCGATGCGAGCCGATTTCCACGGAGAGCCCGCGTCGAATGACGCGCGTACGATGGCGGATTGGGCGGTCGACATGGGCGACAATCGCGGCTCGCCGTTCGTAATCGTCGATAAGAAGAACACCAAGGTCTTTGTCTTCGATGGACGCGGACATCTTCTTGGCGCGACGCCCGCGTTGCTGGGATTGGCTCGGGGCGATGACTCAGCTCCCGGAATTGGAGACCGGGAACTGTCGCGCATACGCCCAGAGGAACGCACAACTCCGGCCGGCCGTTTTGTAGCCTCTCTGGGCCGCAGCCTGGGTCCGCAGGACGTTCTTTGGGTGGATTACGCTGCTGCCATATCCCTGCATCGCGTGTTGGCGGCCAACACCAGGGAGCATCGCCTGGAACGACTCGCGGCGGCGTCGCCGCTCAGCCACCGGATCACCTTCGGCTGCATCAATGTTCCGGCGAAATTTTACGACGGAGTAGTACATCCTGCGTTTACGGGGACGAATGGCATTGTCTATATCCTGCCGGAAATCAAATCGATCCCCGAAGTCTTCTTCAACTCTGCCTCATGATACGGACGATGGGCTTTTGACGTGCGGCCGACGCCATTGCCGAAGGCCCCCACAATTACGACGTCCATGGCAACTGCATGATCGGCGGACGCGAGCGCATTATCGCTTCTCAAGTCCGAATTCGTTCACATCGCGTACGAGCGAAATACGATTTAATTATTTGATTTTATTGAATAATTTCTGGTGCCGGAGGTGAGAATCTCATTCTGCTGCTAAGTTATTGTTTTTACGCCAGTTCCTGCAACGCAATTTGTTCATACCAACATAGGTCCAACAATTTCTGTGAATATTTTTGCCGGCGGGTCGTCCAGATTTGAAGTCATTGAAACAGTCGCGATTAACGGCAAGCCAAGTTGCCTGCTGAGCGGTGTTCTGCCGTTGGCGGTACGGATCAGTATGCCATTCGCCCACAAATCGGCGACACCAGCTTCGGTCAAGTTTCACTTAACAACCGAGACGATCTAACCCCCTCTTTTGAAATTCTCGCATGGCGGGAATAATATGTGCTGCAATCCTGAGTCGCTTTAGGCAGTAGGCTCGGGTTGGGTTCGGGGCGTTAGTTATTTGGTTCAATCGAAGTTCGTGCGCGATCGCGTGCGGTTCCCTTGGCCATTGGGGGCGATGATGTTTGTCCAATCAAAGCTGCTTCTTCGTGCGTTGCCATTCAATCGGTTGCCCTTTTTAGGCACCTTTTATCCGTGTCGATTTCCAATTTTCCATGCTGGGTGGCTAAGCGATTTGGCGAGGCCATTATCTCGTCGAAAACCGCCATCGGGGCATTTCGTAGGATATATCTCTGACGCGAGGATGCAGAATATGTTCAAGGTGATCTTTGGCGGCCTGATCGGCGCAGTGTTTTTCGGTAACGTGGCGATGGCTCAAACATGTGCGAGCTATCCGTATACATTTTCAAACGGAACGACCGCGGACGCGACACAGGTAAACAGCGATTTCAACACGATTAGAGATTGTGCAAACAACAATTTGGCACCGCTCGACAGCCCAAGCTTTACGGGCAATGTTGGCATCGGGACGACGTCGCCGGCGTCCATACTCCAGCTCGACACTACAAACTTTTCTACGACCGCAAAGCATCTGGTAATCAGTGCAGGAACCCCCACGGCATGGGGGTCATATCCTGGTTCGTATACGGCGGCGCTGCAAATTCAATCTAACTCGAACAACGCAGTCCAACTTGTCCCCACCACGTCGGGTCAAACAGATCTCATCACGGCGGGCGGAGGATTTCGGCTTTATACGGATGCGACGCTGGGTTCTGGTATTGGAACCCTTGCATTGACCGCGACTGCTGGCAAAATTGGCATTGGGACGACGACTCCGGTCGCCCTATTAAACCCGGCTCAGGATATAACAATGGCCGGTACGACCAGCCTGCTGGGGCAGGTCGTATTGAGTGGCGCAACCGACACAAACAAGCGGCTCGTACTCGGCGTCGATACGACAGGAACCCCATTCGGTTTTATCCAATCGACATGGCCTGGCCATAACTACGAGTCGTTGGCGCTCAATCCAAATGGCGGCAATGTCGGCATCGGAACCGGGACGACGGCTCCAGCACAGGCGCTTGAAGTAAACGGTATGGTGAAGGTCGATACATTCGCCGCCGGGACATCCATCGCCGTTTGTCAAAATGCTGGCGTATTATCTACATGCAATTCATCCAGCATACGCTACAAGGAAAATGTGAAGGACGCCCAGTTCGGTCTGAACGACATTTTGAAAATGCGCCCCGTCACATTCAAGTGGAAGGGCCGCGACGAAAACGACCTCGGTTTCATTGCGGAAGAGGTTGCCAAGATCAATCCGCTTTTTGTGACGTATAAGGACAAGGACGTCGAAGGCGTCAAATACGCCCAGCTGACGGCCGTACTCGTGAGCGCCATCAAGGAATTGAAAGGCACCAACGATAAGCAAGCAACACAGATCGCACTGCTGCAAAATCAAGTCAGCGAGCTCCAGCGCAAATTTGGGATCCAGGCAGCCGCGCATAACCATCTAAGGCAACGAACGGCCTATGTGACCGGCCAACGATAGCTATCCTTCATGGCGAGTGCTCGCCATCGGAAAGGGGTCAGGCACATGGACGCCAGCATGGGCTCCAGGTTGTGTGGTGGTGGGTTCTCGAAGATAGTCGCGGTTGTATGTTCGTCGCGGTATGAGTTGTTCGGCTTATCGAAGCGGTTTCTTTCAAGGACAAGGCGCTTCGCAGTTTTCTGCATTATCGGGCAGCTGTTTATTCTGTCGGGTGCCGCATACGCTGCCGACACCCCGCCTGCGATGATCGTACCGGGTCAGTTCAATGTCAGCGCGACGGGGGCCGCGACCTACACAATCCCAATTGCGGTGCCGCCGGGAACAGCCGGCATGGTGCCGGCGCTGACGCTCGATTATTCCAGCCAAAATGGCGATGGAATCGTCGGTCTCGGTTGGTCGCTCAATGGGCTGCCGTCCATCGGGCGCTGTTCGAGCACATTTGCGCAGGACGGCGCGCGCGCTGGGGTAGTTTTCGGTCCGAGTGACAAATTCTGTATGGAAGGTCAGCGTCTCATCAGCGCGGGGACATCTTCACTTTGCACCAATGGCATCGTCTATCATACCGAGATTGAAGGATTCAGTCGAATTGTGGCTTGCGGCACGGCGGGCTCTGGGCCCGCCTATTTCATGGTCTGGACCAAGTTTGGCCAAATCATGGAATTCGGCAATACGCCGGATTCCAAGGTGCCGATTGTGGCAGCAGTTTCTGGCAATATAACGTGGGTCGCGGGTACCTTGCGTGCTTGGGCGGTTAACAAGATTTCGGACACCGCGGGCAATTACCTGAAGGTGATCTACAACTACGGCACGCCAGATACGGTAAACGGCCAAGTCTATCCAACCGAAATCGACTACACCGGCAATGGCAGCGTGTCGCCGTACAATTCGGTGCAGTTCATCTATGACACTTCGCGCGATGATGTGACGCCGACCTATCAGGCGGGCTCGCTTCAGCAGACGACGGTCCTGCTTACAGACGTTAAGACCTATGCTGGTTCGTCGGTTGTTTATGATTATCAGTTGGTTTACCGCCCCGGAACCTCGACGTTACATTCGCGCCTGACGTCCGTAACGCTTTGCGACGTAACGACGTCCAACTGCCTCGCACCAACGACGTTTGGCTGGCAGGGCGGAACAGGCCTGCCGACGATTACGGCAGTGCCAAACGGCATCGCGCAAGGTAAGAAAATTCACTATGGCAACGGAACGTTTTACGTACCAAATCCCGTGCCACCAACTGATTTTAACGGAGATGGATTAACTGACATACTGATCGAGTTACCGGAATATCCATACCCATGTCCTCCTGCCAGTTCGACAGTATATCTTGGCACCCAGAGCGGTACGTTCGCACCAGCAACCGTGACCGCCATTTTTCAACCCCCACCTCCTCCCCTCTATCAGAATGGTCCTGCGTGCTTTTTTTCCCCCAGTGGGGGGTCTTATTTTCCACATACGTCCGTTGTCGATCTAAATAGTGACGGACTGAGCGACATCGTGGCCGACGGTGGCCTGTACATGCTCAACAATGGAGGCTTGGTCGGGGGTGGCAGTAGCGCCACTTTGAATCAAAGCTGGCTGACTTCACCATCCGGAAACAACAATCAGGCCGATTTCAACGGGGATGGGCGGGTTGATGACACGTTATTTGGAAACTGGGCAGCTGGGCCTCTGGTTGATGGATTCGTTATAAACAACGGCAATGGATTTACGACCGAATCTCACGGCTTTGATTTCGAGTACTCCCAACCTACGGATGCGATTCTGACCGGCGATTTCGATGGCGACGGCTGTGCGGACATGCTTGTGCAGATTTATAGAAGTCCCAAAACCATCACGTACAGTCCCGACTGTAGTCCAGTACAGTCGTCAATTCCCGTTTCCGATTGGCTAGGGAACAACCAAAACGTGACGTTGGGTGATTTCAACGGGGATGGCAAGACGGACATTCTCGTAACGTCAAAATCGGGAGCCGGAACACTCTATTTGTCATCCGGCACGGGTCTCATTGCGACAAGTTTTGCGGTTCCGTCCGACTGGGGCAAATATCTCATCGTAACCGGCGATTGGAACGGTGACGGAAAGACGGATATCGCACTGATCGCGCCGGGCGGAAGCGGCAATTACGGCGTCGGGACGCCCCATTCGATATGGCTCTCGACCGGGACGGGCTTCGTTCAAGCTGCGACAATTCCAAATAACGACTCACACAGCACATCCGTCAGTGCGGCATCGGGCGATTGGAACAATGATGGTGCATCGGACATTTGGCTTCAGAAGCCAGTTGGCACCGACGGCGTGGGCGATGTTGAAGAACTATTCTCCTTTGTTCCCGAACTGATGACGTCGGTGTCGAACGGGATCGGCGCGACGACGACGATCAGCTATGACCGTCTAAACAAGAACGGGACATTCTATACGAAGGGTTCGGGCTCGACCTATCCAACCGAAGATGTCGACGGCCCATTCTATGTCGTCAGCCGCGTTGATGCGAGCAACGGCCGCGGCGATTGTACGCCACCCAGCACGACCAATTGCTACAGTTCGACTTATGCCTATGCCGGTGCCAAGGTCGATCATTCCGGCCGCGGCTTTCTCGGTTTCGCGCAGATGACCGTGACGGATCTGCAGACGAATGTCGTGCAGACCGCCACCTACAGCACGGTCTTTCCTTATGTTGGTCTGATTACGGCACAGACCAAAACGCATGGCGGCACGACACTTAGTTCCGTTACAAACACCTATAACGACGATGCGACCAATTGCGGCGTAACATCGCCAACCGGCGTCTATTTTGTCTGTCTCACGGAAAGCGAAGTCGCCAGTCACGATCTCGATGGCACGCCAATGCTGCTATCAAAGACCGACTATGCATATGACGGCTATGGCAATGCTCGGACCGTACTTGTTGGGGTCTCCGATGGCTCCTCCAAGAACACAACGAACACATACTTCGACGCCGACACGACAAATTGGATATTGGGGCGGCTCAAGACGGCGTCGGTGGTAAGCATCGTCGCCGGCACGCAGGACCTCACGCGCCATTCGGCGTTCGAATACGAGTCCGGCACCGGCCTTCTGACTCGCGAAGTGGTCGAGCCGACCACCAGCAACCCCGCCGGCTGCAATTCCAGCGGCGTTATCTGCCTGCAGACGGATTACACCTATGATGCCTTCGGCCATCGCGTCGCCACGACCGTCAGCGGCCCTGGCATCGCCACGCGCACGTCGCACGCGCATTATGACTCTCTCGGCGAGTTCCAAACGTTTGCTACCAACGCACTCGGCCAATCGGAAAGTTGGGCCTTTACGTCAGATGAAAGCCTGGCCTTCGGTGCGCCCACCAGCCACACGGGTCCCAATGGCCTCACCACGAGCTGGACTTATGACAGCTTTGGCCGCAGCACACTGGAAAGCCGCCCCGACGGCACCAAGACGAGCGTCTCCTATGCCTATTGCTCCGGCGTCAACGGCGGCACGGCAAGCTGTGTCAGCGGCGCGTCTTACCGCAAGACAGTGGAAGCCTTTGCGTCGAACGGCACGACGCAGATAGGCCCGATCGCGATTACCTATTACGACTCGCTCAGCCGCACGATTGCGCAGGACGTTCAAGGCTTCAACGCCAGCTACATCCGCACTGCGACGCAATACGACCGCAATGGTCGGGTGCAGCAGACGAGCCGGCCTTATTTTGTCTCCGGCGGGACGGCGAAGTGGACGGTGTTCCAATATGACGATCTCGGCCGCGTTATCATTGCGACCGCGCCGAACGACGGCGTCACGAATTTCTGCTTCAGCGGGCTGAAAACCTGGGCGACCAACGCTCTCGGCCAGACCACCGAGACCATCAACAACGCCCAGGGTCTGAAGGCATCGGTCACCCAGGGCACCTTCGCCTGCGGCACCGACGGTTCGGGCAGCAACCCCACCACAACCTATGTCTACGACGCGCTCGGCAATCTGAAGACGGTCACCGACCCCTCCGGCAACGTCACCACCAACGTCTACGACTTCCGCGGCAACAAGACGGACTCCACCGATCCCGACATGGGCCACTGGACCTATGTCCACGACACGCTGGGCCAGTTGACGAGCCAGACGGACGCCAAAGGCCAGACCACGACGCTGACCTACGATCTGCTCGGCCGCGTGACGCACCGTGTCGAGGCGGGCTCGCTCCATGGCAACTGGGTCTACGACACGGCCGCTCACGGCATCGGCAAGCTGGCCGCTTCGTGCACGTCGGGGTCGAGCAACCCGACCTGCAACTCCTCCGCCACGACGCTGCGCAGCTTCGCCTACGATTCCCTCGGCCGCCCGGCGGCCACGGTGCTGCTGACGGGAGGCGAGGGCTTCACCTACGCGACCTCCTACAACGCGACCACCGGGCAGATCGCCAATGTCGCCTATCCCGACGGGTTGGTGACCAAGTATGTCTACACTTCGCTCGGCCATCTTTGCCGCATCGCCGGCAGCAGCGGCAGTCCGACCTGCGCCAGCGAGGGCGGCGCGCAGATTTTCTGGACGATAAAGACGCGCGACGCGGAGATGCACGCGACACAATCGCTCGCGGGCAATGGCTTGGTTACCAACCAGAGCTTCGATCCTGAAACGGGCCTTCCCGTCAGCTTGCGTGCCGGAGGCGGGGGAAGCGTCGCGGAGTTCGATTACACCTTCAACACGATTGGCACACTTACGTCCCGTACCGACGGCGTCGAAGCCTACACCGAGCGTTTCTGCTACGACTCTCTGAACCGCCTGACGAGCTACAAGCTCTCCACCTCGACGTCCTGTCCGCTCTCCGGAACGGGCACCACGACGGTCGCCTACGACACTCTCGGCAACATCGCCAGCAAATCCGACGTCGGCAGCTACACCTATGGCGCGGGCGCGGCGGGGCCGCATGCCGTCACCTCTGTCACCGGCACGGTCGACGGCGTCGTCAATCCAAAATACACCTACGACGCCAACGGCAATCTGACCTGCGCCTCGACAGGCACGGGCTGCACCGGCACGGTGGCGCGCACCGTCACCTGGACCGTCTTCAACATGGCGGCGACGATCACGCAGGGCAGCACGTCCGTCACGCTGAGCTACGACACCGACCACGCCCGCATCAAGCAGGTGGCGGTGGTCTCCGGCACGACCACGACAACCACCTATCTGAACGATCCGGCCTCAGGCGCAATGGCGCAGCGCGTGGCGACGGGCTCGGCCGCGCCGGTGTGGCAGGACTATCTGACGGTGGACGGGCAGATCGTGGCGATGCGCTCGGCCAGATTCGCCACCGCCTCGGCCTGGGGCACGGCCCACTGGGGAAACTTCGTGTGGGGCGGCCAGGTCGCGGCCTCGACATGGGGCAGCCCGCACAAGTGGGGCAGCTTCGCCTGGGCGGCGGCGCCGTCCTCCACCTCCTGGGTCTACTTCACCCTGGACCATCTGGGCTCGGTGGCGGTGGTCACCGACCAGTTCGGCGCCGTGGTCGAGCGCGCCAGCTACGACGCCTGGGGCAAGCGGCGCCACGCCGACGGCAGTGCCGCCGCGTGCTACGCGCTCTCCAGCGCCACCACCCGCGGCTTCACCAACCAGGAGATGATGGACAGCGTCTGCCTGGTCAATCTCAACGCCCGCCTCTACGACCCCACGCTCGGACGGTTCATGTCGGCCGATCCGATGGTCGAGGATCCCTACAACCTACAGATCCTCAACCGCTACTCCTACGTCCTCAACAATCCGCTGTCGTTTACCGACCCATCCGGCATGTGCTTCCTCGGGTGCTTCTGGAACAGTGGGACGTTTAGGGGCATCGCTGAGCTTGTCGCCGTCGTCACGTTTCAGGAATGGGTGCTGCCGGAAATCGAGGGCACGAGTTTCGCAGCGCTAACGAGCGCCGCAGGCGGGGGCAGTGCGTCCGCGATCACGACCCTTGGCGTCAATGCCGGCATAGCCGGCGGGATTGGCGGTGCGATTGGCAGCGGAACGCTTAAAGGTGCGCTATTTAGTGCCGCCGAGGCCGTTACGTTTTTCGAAGTTGGCAACCTCATCGAACCCTATGGTGGAACGCCCACAGCCTATCTGGGCAGTCATACCGTGGATGCATTTGTCTCGCATGGTTTGGTGGGTGGCATCTTCAGTGTGGCACAGGGCGGAAACTTCGGATCTGGCTTCCTTGCAGCCGGAATTGCGACCCTCGCTCCGGCACCCACTGGGAATGCAGATTGGGGCGACATCGCCGAAGGAACCGCCAAAAGTGCAATTCTCGGCGGCGTCGGCTCAGTCCTCGGCGGCGGGAAGTTCGCAAACGGGGCAGAAACCGGCGCGTTCGGGTATCTGTTCAACATGGTGCCCCATGTCGGTACTCCGGCTCAACAGGCTGCAGCACAACGCGCAGGGTGGAACCTAATACGGGGGACTCTAGAGGTCGGCGCGTTCATCTTCGGCGGAGAAGTTATCGATGTCGCGCGCGCAGCGTTGTGGGGCACTGAGGAAGTCATAAGTGCGGTAGAACTTGGTCGTGTGGGCGAAGCAGCTGTACGAGGCGCTTACGATATAGGACAGCCGACAGCGATAGACGTAGCTGGCGGGGGAATTAGAATCCCCGATGGGTTAACAAGAACCACACTCAGCGAAGTAAAAAATGTACAGTTGTTAAGCTACACGCAGCAATTGCAGGATTTTGCGGGTTACGCGCAAGAAAATGGACTAAATTTTGATCTATATGTGCGTCCGTCAACCAGGCTAAGTACTTCAGTTCTCAATGCAGAATCTCGCGGAGACCTCGCGATCAAATTTATTCCTGGTGCAAAATGATCCGATTTAAGAAATCGATGACGGCAGCTGAGTCAATGGCAATCCTTGAGAAGGATCCCGAATGGGTCGCCATGATGGCAAAGAAAGAAAGGGACCGCCAAGAACGCGAGGCTGAGTATCGTCGCGCCGAAGCGCCACTAGTGGATGAATTGCAGGCTGTGGGATTCGACGTTCAATCTGCCTGGGATTTGGTGAATACGTCGGTCCCCTACCAGAAGGCGTTGCCAATCTTATTGGAGCATCTGCAGCGGCCCTATCCAGGTCCAGTACGCGAAGGTATTGCACGCGCCTTGGCTGTGCCTCCGGCGAGATTTGGTTGGGCAGTCTTTGTAAAACTCTTCCGAGAAGAACAGGAGAAGCGCCCTAAAGACGGCTTAGCTGTCGCTATAGCGAACACCGCAGACGATAGCACCATTGACGAAGTCATTGCGTTGGCGCGCGATAAACATTTTGGATCAAGCCGGAAGCTCCTACTGCGAGCGCTGGAAAGATCAAAAAGCAAAGCGGCCAGAAGCGCCCTTACCGAGCTCGATGCCGACTCAGAATTGCATGTCGAGGTGCAAAATATCCTTCGCCGTCTCAACCGTCGGAAACGTCAGTGAGAATGCAACTGACACCGGCGTGGAGGGGATGATTTCGAGTGCTGAAACGCATCGGGGCCGGTGCTTTATGCCATGGACACGAAACTTAATTCGTTTGTTCGACAAGCGTCACGCTGAGCTACGACACCGACCACGCCCGCATCAAGCAGGTGGCGGTGGTCTCCGGCACGACCACGACAACGACCTATCTCAACGATCCGGCCTCAGGTGCGATGGCGCAGCGCGTGGCCACCGGCTCGGCCGCGCCGGTGTGGCAGGACTATCTGACGGTGGACGGGCAGATCGTGGCGATGCGCTCGGCCAGCTTCGCCACCGCCTCGGCCTGGGGCACGGCCCACTGGGGAAACTTTGTGTGGGGCGGCGAGAACGCGCTCGCGGCTTGGGACGCAAACAAATGGGGCAGCCTCGTTTGGGGGGCGGCGCCGTCCTCCGCCTCCTGGGCCTACTTCACGCTGGACCATCTGGGATCGGTGGCGGTGGTCACCGACCAGTTCGGCGGTGTGGTCGAGCGCGCCAGCTACGACGCCTGGGGCAAGCGGCGCCACGCCGACGGCAGCGCCGCCGCGTGCTATGCGATCTCCAGCGCCACTACCCGGGGCTTCACCAACCAGGAGATGATGGACAGCGTCTGCCTGGTCAATCTCAATGCCCGCCTCTACGAGGCCACGCTCGGACGCTTCGTGTCGGCCGACCCGATGGTTGAGGATCCCTACAACCTTCAGATCCTCAACCGCTACTCCTACGTCCTCAACAACCCGCTGTCGTTTACCGACCCATCGGGCATGTGCTTTCTCGGGTGCTTCTGGAACAGTGGGACGTTTAGGTCTGTCTTGGTGATTGCAGTGGCCACCCTTCTTGACGGCGTTATCCTGCCGGAGCTGGAGGGAGCAACAGGCACTATGTTTTCAGCCGGCGGTATAAGTGGACTCAGCGGCACTCAGTTGGCGCTCAATGCCGGACTCTCCGGCGGTATCTCTGGTGCGATCACAAGCGGTCGGGTGAACGGTGCGTTGCTGGGCGCCTTTGAAGGACTGGCTTTCTATAACGTCGGAAGCGCGCTTGAGGGCGGCAGCCAGCTGGAGAACTTGCTGGGGTCGCATGATGCGGCCGTCTTCGTCGCTCATGGCATGGTAGGCGGCCTCACCAACAGCATTGGCGGCGGGAAATTCGGCTCGGGTTTCCTTGCTGCCGGCGTAGGTTCGCTGGCGGATACGCCGGAGTTCGATAACGGGTTTGAAGCCAATGTCGCCGAGCACGCAGTCCTTGGCGGCCTCGGTTCTGTTCTTGGCGGCGGCAAGTTCGCAAACGGAGCAGAAACCGGCGCCTTCGGGTATCTGTTTAATGACCTTGCACATAGCTGGGCGAACCAATCCGCTGTCGGTGGAGCAACCGTTGGATCAATAGCCGTACCCGTCGCCTGTGACGCAGCCACCGAGGGGGTTTGCGCACTCGGAACGCCAGCATTAGTTGGCGTAGGGGCGACAGGCGGAGCGGCAATCGGCTACGCAATGGGCTACGCTGCGGGAACTGTTGCCGATCAGGTCACAAGAGTTCACGGTAATTCCGCCGCTAGTATGCAAGGAACAGAGCTCTATTACCTAATCAATAACACTACAGGGGAAATCGACAAGATCGGAGTCACATCGTATCCCGGCGAGCGGTTCTCGCAGGCCTTTCTTGCTATACAGAACGTGCATTATGAAACACAATACTACTATCAATGGCGTGCCGCTGCCTATGTAGCTGAAAACATTGAGTTGGTGCAGTATCAGATTGCGCACGGGCAACTACCACGCCTGAATAGAGTCACGCATTAGGAGGTGGATTTGAACTTCTGGGCCTCGTCAGAGTCTTATCGGACTGCTGGCTCTGCTCTGGACAAGGCGCGTCGTTGTGTCGAACCGTTCCTCAACGAGGCGTTCGTGACGACGAGCCTTGCGATGCTGGAAGGGTTGCTGCGTTACGTACCGATTGTGATGCCGGAAGGTTTGCGCCAACGCTATCCCGCGCGGTCGAAGTTGCGCAGGAAGGAGCGAGTTTACGACTGCGCGCCGCAGTTGAACTACGAAGTTTTTGTTGAAGGGACCTTCGAGGATCAACTCCGCGAATATCTACGCGGCATCGCACTCTCTGCGCCGCACCTGGCAGGTCTCGGCGCTTCGCCAATGCAGATCGCAGACTTCGAGAAGATCATGGCGAGCGCGGCTGAGCGCATCTTGGCGGAGTGCCCGGATCAGACGCACCATTGATGAAGAGTTGAAGAATTAGAGCCCAGGAGAATTGGAGGAATTGGAGGCAGAGTAAAATTATTCGGCCCAACGGCTATTACGTCATATGTTGACGGCCCCTGGCATTGCAAGGGCTCTTGGGACTGATTGTTGACGATCGGTCTCGGACCGAAATGGAACCGATACTATCTACAAACGAGGGCAGATCGGGGCGCACATCGTTACTAAGTCCGCATTGATCCGCATTACGTTTGAACCTGGCATCTCATAACTATTTAATTTTATTGAATATTTTCTGGTGCCGGAGGTGAGAATCGAACTCACGACCTACCCCTTACCAAGGGGTTGCGCTACCACTACGCTACTCCGGCCACCGATGGTCCGAGGCGGTGCTCAGCCCAAAAGGAGCGCTGCTATAGCCTATGGCCGGGCGAAAGGGAAAGGTCCCAGCGTGGGCAAATCCGTCAAATCCGACGCGCGGCAGGAGCGGCTCGCGGCCGCACTGCGCGAGAACCTGAAGCGCCGCAAGCTGCGCGCTCGGGCCGTTGCGGAAGACGAGCTGGAAGGGCCAGTCGAGACCGGGGGGTCGGCAACCGATCCGTTGCCTGGGAGCCCGATTAAAGCCGCCGATCAACGCTGAATTAGGGCCTAATTGCCGCTGTCGCTGGGGCGTCTCTCGCGCTAGAACACCCCGCCGCAACCTGCGGGCTCGTGCCCGCCAGAGGGGAAATGGACAGGATCAGGATCAGAGGCGGAGCCCGCCTGAAAGGCGAGATTCCGATCAGCGGGGCAAAGAACGCGGCCCTGCCGCTGATGGCGGCGTGCCTGCTGACCGACGCGCCTTTGACGCTGACCAACGTGCCCAAATTGGCCGATGTGGCTTTCATGGCGGACCTGCTGCGCCTGTTCGGCGTCAGCGTGGATTGGACGCCCGAGACGGAGCTGGGCGCGGGCGGCTGCTACCGGCTTTGCGCGGCGAACCTCGCAGGCACGACCGCCGATTACGACATCGTCCGCAAGATGCGGGCGAGCTTCCTGGTGCTGGGACCGCTGGTCGCCCGTGAAGGCCATGCCAAGGTCTCGCTGCCGGGCGGCTGCGCCATCGGCGCGCGTCCGGTGGACTTGCACTTGCAGGCGCTGGAGGCGCTGGGCGCCAAAGTCGAGCTCGAGGAAGGCTATGTCATCGCCAGCGCACCCGGCGGCTTGAAAGGCGGCAACATCGCGTTTCCTTTTGTCTCGGTGGGAGCCACGGAGCATGCCTTGATGTCGGCGGTTCTGGCCAAAGGCCGCACCGTCATCGCCAACGCCGCCCGCGAGCCTGAGATCGACGATCTCGGCCACTGCCTGACGGCCATGGGCGCGCAGATTTCGGGATTGGGCACCTCGCGCCTGGTGGTCGAGGGCGTCGATGCGCTTCATGCGGCCGAGCATTCCGTGCTGCCCGACCGGATCGAAACCGGCACCTACGCCATGGCGGTGGCGATTGCCGGTGGCGAGGTGGAACTCACGGGTACGCGCGCGGATCTCATCGGCGCAACCGTCACGCTGCTGCAGACCGCCGGTGCTGAAATCGTGACGACCAACCGAGGCCTGTCGGTCGCGCGCAACGGCATCCGCCCCTTGGCGATCTCTGCCGATACCGCGCCGTATCCGGGCTTTCCCACCGATCTTCAGGCGCAGTTTATGGCCCTGATGGCGACCGCCGACGGCACTTCGCGCATCCGCGAAACGATCTTCGAGAACCGCTTCATGCACGTGCCCGAGCTTTTGCGCATGGGGGCAGACATCAAGGTAGAGGGCGACGCAGCCGTGGTCACCGGGATTCCGCGACTGAAGGGCGCACCGGTGATGGCGACCGATTTGCGCGCTTCTTCCTGCCTCGTCCTGGCGGGGCTGGCGGCAGAGGGTGAAACGATCGTCAATCGTGTTTATCATCTGGATCGCGGCTTTGAGCGGCTCGAGGAAAAACTCGGCCGGGTCGGCGCGGATATCGAACGGATAGCGGAATGAGCGGGCGCACACCGATGCTTGTGGCGGAAGACGCCGAAGATCTAGAAGTCATCTCGGCGCGGTTGCAGGACGCCGTCGCGCGGGTGGGCGATCTCGTCTATCTGCCGAAGAAGCGCCGTTTCGCGGCGCTGTTCAATCGCTTCAAATGGGAAGGCGGTCAGCGCGTGAATCTGCGCGTGCGCGCCGGCCTGCACTTCGACGGCGTGCTGTCGGTTAAATCGCGCAACCTCAAACGCGGCGCGCCCAAGGCGGTCCTCTCGCTGCTCGCGATCCGCTATGTGCCCAAGGCAGCCGACGATCCCGCCGGGACGGTGGAGCTGGTGTTCGCGGATGGCGGCGCAATCGCGCTCGAAGTGGAATGCCTGGACGCGGGATTGGCAGACGTCAGCGGCGAATGGGCGGCGCGCGGCCGTCCTGCGCATAAGATAGAAGAGAGTTGAAATGGCGCGGTGGCTCGATGCACGCGCTGCGGATTTCGCCAGCGGGTTCGAAGCGCTTTTGTCCGTCAAGCGCGAAACCGACGACGATGTTTCGGCCATCGTCCGCGCGATCATTGCCGACGTGCGCGCGCGCGGCGATGCGGCGCTGATCGACTACAGCGAACGCTTCGACAAAGTTCGCCTCGCGAACGCGACGCTGCGCCTGTCGCCCCAGGATATTTCTGCGGCCGAAGCCCAGTGCGGCCGCGAGGCGCTCGCCGCGCTCGACGTCGCGGCCCGGCGGATCGAGGATTATCACCGCCGCCAGATGCCGGCCGATGCGTTCTACACCGACGACCTCGGCACCCGCCTCGGCTGGCGCTGGAACGCGCTCGACAGCGTCGGCCTCTATGTGCCGGGCGGCACCGCGAGCTATCCCAGCTCCGTGTTGATGAACGCGATCCCGGCCAAGGTTGCCGGCGTCAAACGTCTCGTCATGGTGACGCCCGCCAGCGGCGGGGCCATCAATCCGCTGTCGATCGAGGCCGCCCGCCGCTCCGGCGTGACCGAGATCTATCGCATCGGCGGAGCGCAGGCCGTTGCGGCGCTGGCCTTCGGCACCGAGACCATCGCGCCGGTGGACAAGATCGTCGGCCCCGGCAACGCCTATGTGGCGGCGGCCAAGCGCGAGGTGTTCGGCACGGTCGGCATCGATTCCGTCGCCGGACCTTCGGAAATCCTTATCATCGCCGACGGCGCGAACGATCCGGAATGGATCGCGGCCGATCTTCTATCTCAGGCCGAGCACGACGCCTCGGCGCAAAGCATCCTCATCACCGACGACGCGGCCTTTGCCAAGAAGGTGGAGGAAGCGGTTGACCGCGCGCTGGTGCTGCTGCCGCGCCAGGAGATCGCCGGAGCCAGCTGGCGCGATTACGGCGCGATCATCGTCGTGGCGAAGCTTGAAGATGCGGCGGCGCTCTCGGACCGCATCGCGCCCGAACATCTGGAGATCGCCACTGCCGATCCCGACGCGTTACTGAAGCGCGTCCGCCACGCGGGGGCCATCTTCCTCGGCCGTTACACGCCGGAGGCCATGGGCGATTACATCGCAGGACCGAACCACGTATTGCCGACGGCCCGCACCGCGCGGTTCTCGTCCGGCCTGTCGTCGCTCGATTTCCTCAAGCGCTCGACCTTGCTCGCCTGTTCGGCGGACGTCATTGCGAAACTCGGGCCGGACGCCATCGCGCTGGCCGAAGCCGAAGGGCTGGACGCGCACGCGCGTTCCGTCGCGGCCCGGCTGAACCTGCCCCGCGGCCGCTGAGAAATGCCCGATCTGTCGCCCTTTCGCTTGAGCAGCATCGCGCTGGAAGAACGCACCAATGTGCGCCTCACGCGCGAGATCGAACACGAACGCGAAGTCGCGATCTACGATCTTCTGGAATCCAACAGCTTCCGGCCGGTCGGCTCGCCGGGCGGCCCGTATCATCTCGTGCTCGGTATCGAGGACAAGCGCCTGGTTTTCGAAATCCGCCTCGCCGACGGCCAAGCCCATGGCATGGTGATTTTATCGCGCGCCACGTTCCGGCACATCATCAGGAATTATTTCGAAGTCTGCGAAAGTTATTTCAAGGCCATTCCCAATCAGCCCTCGAACCGGATCGAGGCCCTCGATATGGGTCGGCGCAGCCTGCACAACGAGGGGGCCGAACTCCTGCACGAGCGCCTGAAAGGCAAGATCGAGGTGGACATGGACACCGCCCGGCGCCTGTTCACGCTGATCTGCGTGCTGCATTTGAAGGGGTGAGGCGGATTGGGATCGTGTTGTCATGCCCGGCGAGCGCGTAGCGCGAGGGAAGGGCATCCAGAAACCTGTGTAAATCCATGGATTCCCTTCCCCTCGCGTCGCCGATGCGACGCTCGGCCGGGAATGACAGATGTTTCTAACCTCGGATGCGCCCTCGCAAACCCTTGCTTTTGGCCGATTTCGGTGCATTCTCCCGGCCGGATTTGCAGACAAACCCAGAGGTCGAATGGCTAAGGAAGAACTTCTCGAATTTGAAGGCGTGGTCAGCGAGCTGCTGCCCAACGCGACCTTTCGCGTGAAGCTGCAGAACGAGCACGAGATCATCGCCCACACCGCCGGCAAGATGCGCAAGAACCGCATCCGCGTGCTGACGGGAGACAAGGTCATGGTCGAGATGACGCCGTACGACCTCACCAAAGGGCGTATCACCTATCGCTTCAAATGAGACATCCGGCGGCCTGCTGCTGGCGAGCGAAAGCCCGCGGCGCAAGGCTCTGCTCGCGCAGATCGGCATCGTGCCGGATCTGATCCGCGCCGCCGCCATCGACGAATCCCCACTGAAAGACGAACTGCCGCGGCTTCACGCGCTGCGGCTGGCCACAGAGAAGGCGCGCATCGTCACCCAGAGCTACGGCGAAACGCACGCGGACGCGCCCATGCTTGTGCTCGCCGCCGATACGGTGGTGTCCTGCGGGCGGCGCATCCTGCCGAAGGCGGAGAGCGCCGATGTCGTGCGCGACTGCCTGGAGCGGCTTTCCGGCCGCCAGCATCTGGTGACCACGGCCGTCGCGCTCTCCGCACCGGGAGTGAAACTCCGCACACGGATCGTCGTCACGCGCGTCGCCTTCCGCCGCTTGACGGACTCCGAGATCGAAATCTACGTCCAAAGCCGCGAAGGCGAGGGCAAAGCCGGCGGCTACGCCATCCAGGGCCGCGCCGAAATGTTCGTGAAGCGCCTCAACGGGTCTTATTCCAACGTGGTCGGCCTCCCCCTCGCCGAAACCGTCAGCCTGCTTCGCGGCTGCGGGTATGGGTGCTGAGGTCTTTTCTGCCCCCGCGCGAGCGGGGGAAGTGGCGAGGTCCATAGCGACAGCGTATGGACGCGAGCCGAAGGGGGCGGTAGTGCAATCTCTCTCACCTTCGTCATGGCCGCCCCTGAGGCGGCCATCCAGCCGGCGCGCGCATGCGCGCCGGATAACACTCTTTTGATTCGCTGGATGGCCGGGTCTCACGCCCGGCCATGACGAGGGAGTGATAGTGATAGATAGTAAGTGTTATGTCACTGAAATCAACGTAATCAAAATCAGATCAGATGACAGATTCTTTTGTTGTTGCTCAGAAAATTGCCGCCTGTCCCCATCGCGAACTTTGCCGTTCGGAATGTGCAGTCATACCGAAAAAGTCGCCTCCGTCGCCGGACTATATCGGTCCGAGATACCGAGATCTTGTTATCGTCGGAGCAAATCCCGGAATTGCCTCTAATTTGGGTCAAGAACTGAATGACGCGTGCACGTTTGAACTGCAGGAGCGGATCGCTAACGGAGATCGCATCGCCTTTGAGGAGCTACAGCGGCATCTACCCAAGAGTATGCTCGGTTGGCGGCAGATGGTGAGCCGGTCCGCCCGCGAATATCTTGACTACGATATCGAAGAAATAGCGTACATAAATCTCGTTAAGTGCGCGACTACAGTAACAAACAGTGACGTACACAAGCTATTCAAGGGTGCGGCTAATGACATCCCTAAACGGTGCTGGGACCTTCACACGCAGTTGATTTTGGAATCGCTTAAGCCACGCTTCGTCGTGGCTCTATGGAAACCTGTTCTGAAAAGCCTTGAATTACTTGGCTACCGTTTTGATGGTGTTGAGAAGTTCACTTCGTACAATGGTCAACGCAATCTTCGGAGCGAGGAAAAATATGAAGGTGTCAAGGCAATCTTCGATGTCTTCAGGGGGCGTGGAGTTTCTGGAGTTAATGAGAAGTAACCGTGTTCAAATAAACCTGTTTTGTAGCCCCGTTTATCGCGATTGCGTCTTGCTTCACGAGTTTGTCCTGACGGTGTCAGAGTAAATTTAGTTGCGCTTGCAGCGACGCCACTCATTCACCCCCGTTGTCCGTCTTCTTTCGCTGCTGCTCCAGCGCGGCCCCGATGGCGACGCCCACGCCTGCGCCCAATGCGACGCCAATCGCCAAATTTCCAAGAGCTGCGCCCAGGGCAGTGCCGATCCCGGTTCCGATGGCAATCCACACGCCGAGCAAGCTGCCCGGCCGCTGCTTCTTCTCGTTGGTTGAGCCCGATTCCATTTCTGCTCCATCGTCGCCGAAACTTATCCCGCTTTCAACTTCGCAGAATTCTCAATCCTTTCACGCGGTTGCGTGGTGTGCGCCAAACTTATCCAGCACGCACCCAACCGGCCTTATAATGCTCGCGTTGTTTCCCAGAGGGGGCGGTCCGGACCGTCCGTTCCGCGGGATACAATCGGCGCCCGGCGGCGTGTCGTGTAACGAACGAGGCAAAGTCGGGGGTCGCGTCTTTGGCAACTGCCCGGACAGGACCTTGACGCAAGGCGCCTGGGCAAGAGGGGGCCGCCCCTAGGCCGGAGGCGTGCAGAGACGGAAGGGTTGCTGGCCTCAAGGAATGAGACTCCCGTCTCGATCCGATGCCCCAGCGCTAAAACCCGCAAGGGTCCCCGCCGTCCGCGTGCGTCCAAAGCCGAAGTGCCAGCGACGCGGCCGAAAATCGCCGGGCGCGGGGCGCCGTGAGGCGGTCCCACACCACCTGCTCAAGTCCAAAAGGCTTGGGCGACAAGAGTATAGTGCGCACGCCGCCTTCCGCCTTCGCGCACCACGCTACGGCGGACTGGCGCGGCGTCCCGCGCCGCCCCTCGACCAGCGAGGGGCACCTCAACTCTCCGGGCCGTCCGGCCGCGGAGTTTTCTGCGCGGGATAATCGCTCTACACTCTCCATCCATTCCGAAAAGGTCCGATGCCCCAAGAAATTCTCATCAATTCAGGCGCGGCGGAAATCCGCATTGCCGTCGTCGAGGACGGCAAGCTCCAGGCGCTGAGCCGCGCGCGGACGCTTGATGCCCAAGACGGCGCGCCGGAGATCGGCGCCCGCAGTTTCGTCGGCGACATCGTGCTTGGACGGATCTTGAAAGTAGTGCCTGCGGTCCAGGCCGCGTTTGTGGAGATCGGCCACGAGCGGGCGGGCTTCCTGGGCGCACGGGAGGCGCGCTGCCTCGCCGCGGGCGAAGAACGCGATCCCGAGATCGGCGAGCTGGTGCGCGAGGGCGATGCGGTCCTGGTGCAGATCGTCAAGGACCCTATCGGCGAGAAGGGCGCGCGCCTCACCGCCGCCGTGACGATCCCCGGTCGGCTCTGCGTGCTGGCGCCGTGTCAGTCCACGATTGCCGTGTCCCGCCGTATCGAGGACGAGGCGGAACGGGCACGGCTTTTGGCTGTCGGCGAGGCCATGGCCGCCGAGGTTGGCGATAATCTCATTCCGGGCGCAGGCTACATCTTCCGCACGGCGGCCGTCGGCGCTGCGCCAGAGGATATCCGCGACGATGCGGTGCAGCTCGCACACGACTGGCGGGCGATTGAGGCCGCGCGCAAGAAGGCTTCGCCGCCGGCGCTTCTGCACCGCGATCTCGGCGCCGTCGAGCGCGCCATGCGCGACATCGTTCGCGAAGACACCGCACGCATCCTGATCGACGACGCGGAGGCCGTTGAAGCGGCGCGCGCCTTTTGCCGGCGGATCATGCCGCAAATGGAAGACCGGATAGAACTCTTCTCCGGCCCGGGCGCCTTGTTCGATGCCCATGATCTGGAAACCGACATCGATGGTCTGATGCGGTCGCGCGTGCCGCTTCCTTGCGGCGGCTGGATCACGATCGAGGGCACCGAGGCGTTGACGGCGGTCGATGTCAACTCGGGAAGCTTCACCCACGCATCGGGCCTGGAAGACACCTGCATCGCCGTGAACCTGCAAGCCGCGCGCGAGCTGGGCCGCCAGCTGCGCCTGCGCGGCATCGGCGGACTGATCGCCGTCGACTTCATGCACATGAGAGACGAAGAGCATGTGAACCGGGTGCTCGACGTGTTGACGCAAAGCCTGTCCCGCGACGGCTTCCCGATTACGATCTCGCCTCCGTCGCCGCTCGGGCTGGTGGAAATTTCGCGCAAGCGTGTGCGCGAGGCGTGGAGTTCGCAGGTGAGCGAGTCCTGTGCGGCGTGCGCAGGGCAGGGTGTGGTGCGGCGGATCGATGCCGTGGCGATGGACGTCATCCGGAAGATTGAGGCGGGCGCCCGTGCCGCACCGGGCAAGGCGATCCGCGTCCATGCCGCGCCGGAAATTGTCCGCTGGTTCGAGGACCAGGGCGAGGTGCTGCGCGCCGCGCTCGCTCGCAAAGGCGCTGCAAGAGTGAGCTTCGAGCCAGACGAGACTTACTATCGGGAGAGATTTGATGTCGGCACCGTTGCCTGAATCCCACAAGCCAGGAACCACGCTGGAAACCTGTCCCATATGCAAGAAAGTCTCAGTCGCACGCTTTCGCCCGTTCTGTTCAGAGCGTTGCGCGGATCTCGATCTCGGCCGTTGGCTGAAAGGCAGCTACGCCGTCCCCACTGAAGAGCCTCCGGACGAAGAAGACCCGCCCGGCCAATTGCCGCACGGGGTTTAGATACGCCTGATCCTTCTATAGTCTTCTGTTTTCTTGCCGTTACGTAAACAAAGCAAAACAGGGGAAACGCTATGCGCCGTTTGGCACTCACACTTCTTTGCACTTCGTGTCTGGCTACGACGTCTGCCTATGCGACAGGTTTTGACCTGCGCGAATTCAGTGCCAGTACGTTGGGCACGTCTTATGCGGGCGCTGGTGCCAACGGCCAGCATGCGTCGACGATGCCGTTCAATCCGGCGCTTGCCGGCTGGGTGGACGATTTCGACATTTCCGTCAGCGCGACGGGCATCGTGCCGACCGCGACCGGCGATTTCACCACCGCCAATACCTCGGCGGGAAATCCGACCGGGGGAACGGCGACGCCGTCGAGTATCATTTCGCAGGCGATCATTCCGGACATCGCAATTCGCAAACGCCTGACCGATCAGTTTTCGGTCGGCGTGTCGGTGACCGTCCCTTGGGGATTGATGAGCAAATATTCGGACACTTGGGCCGGGCGCTATTATGCGACCAAGAGCGAATTGAAAACCTATAACATCACGCCGGTCATCGCCTATCAGCCCGTTCCTGAGCTGTCCATCGCGGCTGGCCTTCAGGTGGAACTGATCAAAGGCAATCTGGGCAAGGCGATCGACTTCGGCCTGATCGGCTGTCACGTCAATTGCCAAGTCTATCCCCCTCCGGCCGGAACGCCCTTCTTTCACGTTCTGCCGGGCCAAGACGACGGCAAAGTGATGCTGAAGGCCGATAACTGGGCTTATAGCTACGTTTTGGGCGTTGCATGGAAGCCCAGTGACGATTTCTCGCTCGGACTGTCCTATCGCGGGAAGATCGATCATAAGCTGAGCGGCACGGAAACCTACACGCTCGACGCGGGTGGCGTCGGCGCGTTCTTCAATGCATATGTCCCAACGCAGACCTTCCTGGACTCGGCTGCGACCGCGAAGCTGACGCTGCCGTCCGTAGTCAATGTGAGCACGCGCCTGCGCGTCAACGACAAATGGACGGTGATGGCCACAGTCGATTGGACCGCCTGGAGCTCTTTCAAGCAATTGCTGGTCTTGTCTGCGGCACCGCATAACTCGCCGGATCTCACGACCTTCGGCTGGAAGGACAGCTGGTTCGGTTCGATCGGTGCGGAATATAAGATCGACGATCAATGGACGCTGCGGGGCGGCACGGCTTACGACCAATCGCCGACCCCCAAAGGCGCGGCGACGCCGGGCGTTCCCGATTCAGATCGCGTCTGGCTGTCGGCCGGCATCGGCTATCGCATGACAGACAATTTGGACGTCGATTTCTCGGTTGCCCATATGTTCAGCGACAAGGCCAGCGTTAATCAGCTCCCGACTGCGGCGACTGGCGAGAACGCGGTCCGCGGCACGCTGATCGGAACGGTCAGCACGGGAATTACCCTGATTGGTGTGGAGTTCACCTACCACTGAGGGAGCCGTTCGCGGGCGGTGCGCCGCCCCTGGGCAGTATTAAGTGTTACCAACTAAAGACGGGGGGCCGCTGGACAGCGGCCCCCCGCTTGCCTAAAAAGCCCGCCTTCCGTGGTCTGATCCACGATTGCCCAGGTAGCTCAGTTGGTAGAGCAGCGGACTGAAAATCCGCGTGTCGGTGGTTCAAATCCGCCCCTGGGCACCATTGTTCAAAGTAAAAACCAAGTAATAAAAAGACATAAGCGATAACGGGCAGAATCTATATTCGGATTCCACAAATACCGTTCCGCAAATTGCCGCGCCTATTTTTTGACGAAATGGTCCGGGCGGCGTCGAATTTCGACACGGATACGCTCAATACATCATGGCCATGGCGTATTATTTGTGCGACAACTCCGTCTGCTGGAAAAAGGGTTACCGCGCGCGGACACCCATGACCTGCACGCTAAGGGCGCCAATCGCCCGCTATCTGCACAATCACTAGGACGACTCGGACAACCCCGTAAGGCGTGGCCGAAACCAGAGCTGTTTCTTGAGTTTTTTCGCCGGAGAAGTTCGCGCGCCTTCCAGATCATCGCGAGCCGGCGCTGGCCGGAAAGGCGTATATGAACTCGATCCTTCGTTACGCTCTCGGGCATCGCGCTCCATCGCCCCTATGGAACGACAACACCCCGGTAAGGGAAGAGCTTTTCGGCGCCGAGCGGCTTGAACAACATGCGGAAAGTCTCGCTGCCGCACAGCCCGTGACGACGAGGCCGCCCGCAGTTCTGCCTTTGCGCATTCGGCTCAACGACAACGCCGCGGTTTTGCTCGCTGCTTATCGGGCGAGTGCCGCGGAGCTGGAGGAAGGCCGGAGCGTCGTTCCTGCCGCAGAGTGGCTGCTCGACAATTATCACCTGGTTGAGGAGCAAATCCGCGAGATTCGGGACGACCTGCCGCCCGGCTATTATCGCCAGCTGCCGAAACTTGCCGAAGGCCCATTTGCCGGTTATCCGAGGGTCTTCGGTCTCGCCTGGGCTTTCGTTGCCCATACGGACAGCCACTTCGACCCCGACATTTTGCGCCGATTCATTGCTGCCTATCAGCGGGTCCAACCGCTCACGATCGGCGAACTGTGGGCTGTCGCGATCACTTTGCGCATTGTCCTCATCGAAAACCTGCGCCGGCTTGCCGACCAGATCACGGTCGGACGAGAAGCATGTGCGGATGCGGACGCGTTGGCCGACCGGCTTCTCGTGCCGGGATATTCCCTATCCGCGCTCGAAGCGGACATCTCCACGCGGTCCCGTGGGCCATTGGGGGAACGCTTCGCCGCAGAGCTTGCAAAACGGCTGAGGGGCCAGGATCCACGAACGACACCGGCGCTCGGTTGGCTTGAGGAGCGGCTTGGACGTCAGGGCTCGTCGATCGAAGAAGTGGTGCAGCACGCTCAACAGAGACAGGGCGCATCAAACGTCACCGTCCGCAACGTCATCACCAGCATGCGCCTAATCTCCGATATCGACTGGGTCGAGTTGTTCGAAAGTGTGAGCCTGGTCGATGAGCGGCTGCGTGCGGCAAGTGCTTTTGCCACGATGGATTTTGCGACGCGTAATTTGTACCGGAGCGCAATCGAACAACTGGCCCGCGGCTCGTCCATCTCGGAACTCGAGGTTGCCAATCATGCACTGAATGCCGCACACGTGGCGGCAAAAGGCGAGGCCGATGCCGCGGAGGCGGAGCGCGTTGGCGATCCCGGCTATCATCTGATCGCGGAGGGTCGGCGGGAGCTTGAGCGGACGATTGGGTTTCGGCCGTCTCCGGCTCTGCTGATCGGCCGCTTCAGCATTCGCCTCGGAATTGGCGGCTATGTCGGCGCAATCTTGGTCATCACGGCGGCGTTGCTGGGGTTCGCGCTATGGGTACTCTCAAATTCCGGCGTCGGCTGGCTCGCCCTGTTCGCTCTGATCGGATTTCTCCCGGCGACTGAGACGGCAACGGCGTTGGTCAACCGAATTGTCACTTGGCGATTTGGCGCGGTGACCCTGCCGGGTCTCGAACTCAAGGAAGGCGTTCCGCAATCACTTCGAACGCTGGTCGCCATACCGACGCTGATGACCAGCGAAGCCGACCTTGTCGAGCAAATCGAACGATTGGAGATCCACCACCTCGCCGGCGCCGGCGGCGATCTCATCTTCGCCCTGCTGTTGGACGGTGTCGATGCGGATCAGGAGGTCAAGGAGAGTGATGCACATCTGCTCGCCATAGCCGTCGAGGCGATCGAGAAGTTGAACCATCGCTACGGCCCGGGGCCTGCCGGCTATCGCTTTCTTCTGCTGCATCGGCGCCGCATCTTCAATGCGAGCGAGAACAAATGGATGGGCTGGGAGCGCAAGAGGGGCAAGCTGCATGAACTCAATCGGCTTCTGCGCGGCGCCACCGACACGACGTTCATGCCCATCGCGGGACACGCACCGCAAATACCGCCAAACGTGCGTTACGTCATCACCCTCGATGCCGATACGAGATTGCCGAGGGACGCAGCGCTCAGGCTGATTGGCAAAATGGCCCATCCGCTGAATCACCCAAAGTTCAGCAAAGTCGAGCGGCGCGTCATCGACGGCCATGCCATCTTTCAGCCGCGCGTCACGCCTTCGCTGCCGGTCGGCCGCGAGGGCTCGCTCTACCAGAGTGTGTTTTCCGGCCCCGGCGGAATGGACCCCTACGCGGCGGCCGTCTCTGATGTTTACCAGGACCTCTTCGGCGAAGGTTCCTATACCGGCAAAGGCATCTACGATGTGGATGCCTTCGAGGCGGCGCTGTCCGGCCGGATTCCGGACGACACTCTTCTCAGCCACGATCTGTTCGAAGGAATCTTCGCGCGCGCCGGCTTGGTCTCCGATGTCGAGGTCGTCGAGGAATTCCCGTCGCGCTACGACGTCGCCGCCAAACGGCAGCATCGCTGGGCGCGTGGTGACTGGCAGCTCCTTCCCTGGGTGTTGGGGCGCCGTGCGAGAGCGGTTCCGGCGGTCGGCCGCGGCAAGATGCTGGACAATCTGAGACGGTCGCTGCTCGCACCGGTGACGTTGCTTGCCTTTGGCTTGTGCTGGCTGCTGCCGGTTGCTTCCGGCGCGAGAGGAGCGCTGCTCATCCTCGCCGCCGTCGCGATTCCGGCATTCCTTCCGACTGTCTGTTCCATTTTTCCACATCACGCGGGCATTCGTATTCGCAATCATATCAAGATGCTTGCAGATGACCTGCAGCTCGCGGCCATGCAGACTTTTCTGTCAGTCGCCTTCCTGGCCGATCAAGCCTGGCGGATGGGCGATGCTATCGCCAGAACGCTCGTGCGGTTGTTCGCGACGCACCGCCATCTTCTCGAATGGACCACGGCCGCAAAATCGACGGGAAGTCCTCGCCTCGATCTTCGAGGGTTCTATCGGCAGATGGCCGGCGGCACAGCGCTCGCGCTCGTCATGGCAGCTATTGCAGTCGCCGTCGTTCCGGCGGCGTGGCCGTTGGTCTTGCCGTTTGCACTGTTGTGGTCGACAGCTCCGGCGCTGGCGTTGTGGGCCAGCCGGTCTCCGACTGTCGCGCAAGGGCTCGCGGTCTCGGAGGAGAGTGCGCGCGATTTGCGCCTCATCGCACGCCGCACCTGGCGCTTCTTCGAAACATTCGTGACGCAGGCGGACAATATGCTCCCGCCGGACAATTTTCAGGAAGATCCTAGACCGGTCATCGCGCACCGGACTTCGCCGACCAATATTGGCCTCTATCTGCTCTCCGCCGTTGCCGCTCGCGACTTTGGCTGGGCGGGAACGATTGAGACTATCGAGCGGTTGGAAGCGGCGTTCGCATCCATGCAGAAGCTCCCGCGGTTCAAAGGCCATTTTTTCAATTGGTACGGGACGGGGGACCTGCACACGCTCGATCCCGCTTACGTCTCGTCGGTCGACAGCGGAAACCTCGCCGGTTATCTGATCGTGCTCGCCATTGCTTGCGAAGAGTGGAGGAACGCCTTCCTTGCGCCGAATGTCCGGCTCGCCTTGACCGACAATCTCCAGCTCGCACGCGAGGCCCTTCCCGTCGCGAGTGGGGAGCACGGACGACAGCTCGCCTCCATCTTCAACGAGATGGAAGCTCTGTTGAATGGCGCCCAAACGATCGAGACACTGTCGCCGACGCTAAAACGCCTTGCGGAGAAGGCTGCCAAGGCAGCACAGAACATCGCACCCACGATTGAAGACGACAGCTCTCCGGATCTGACGTTCTGGATCGAGGCCTTAAGGAAGACGGTAACCGAACATAGCCGCGACCGGGTTCGTATTGCCGATGCGCCGCAGATCAGGGACCGATTGAATACGCTCGCCAGCACGGCACGCGAGATGGCGCTGGCGATGGATTTTGCATTCCTCGTAGATCCCGAACGGAAAATGCTGTCGATCGGCTATTCCATGGCCGACAAGGCCCTCGACTCGAGTTGCTACGATCTGCTCGCGTCGGAGGCGCGGCTTGCAAGCCTTATTGCCGTCGCGAAAGGGGATGTTGCGACACGCCATTGGTTTCGCCTCGGCCGGGCAGCGACACCGTTGGGGAGCGGATCGGCGCTGATCTCTTGGTCCGGGACCATGTTTGAATATCTGATGCCGTCGCTGGTGATGCGCGCGCCGTTCGGTAGCCTGCTTGAGCAGACCAATCGTCTGGTGGTGGAACGCCAGGAATCCTATGGGCTGTCGCTTGGTGTTCCGTGGGGCATTTCGGAATCCGCCTATAACGCGCGCGACATGGAGTTCACCTACCAGTATTCCAACTTCGGCGTTCCCGGCCTCGGTCTGAAGCGCGGCCTCTCCGAGAACCTTGTGGTTGCGCCATACGCAACGGGTCTTGCGGCGATGGTGGATCCGCATGGCGCTGAGCGGAACTACGCCCGCCTTGTCGAGATGGGCGCGCGGGGGCGCTACGGTTTCTATGAGGCGCTCGACTTCACCCGCTCGCGGCTTCCCGATGATGAGGAATTCGCGATCGTGCGCACCTTCATGGCTCATCACCAGGGCATGACGATCGTCGCCATCGCGAACACGCTGGATGATGGTCGGATGCGCGCCCGCTTCCATCGCGAACCGATGATCCAGGCCAGCGAGTTGTTGCTTCAGGAACGTATGCCGCGGGAAGTCGCGGTTTTGCAGCCGCGGGCCGAAGAGGTAAAGGCGTCCCCGGCGGAAGCGGGTATCGAGGCCCCGACGGTGCGGCGCCTTACGGCATTGGCCGTCGGCGCCCCAATAACGCATTTGCTGTCGAACGGGCGCTATGCGGTGATGTTGACGGCCGCAGGGGCGGGCTATAGCCGCTGGCGCGATATTGCCGTAACGCGATGGCGTGAGGACACGACCCGCGACAACTGGGGCTCCTTTGTCTTTCTGCGGAATACGCAGAGCGGATACGTCTGGTCTGCCGGCGCGCAGCCGATCGGATTCGATGCCGAGGACGACGAGGTCGTTTTCGGCGAGGATCATGCCGAGTTCACGCGTCGCGATGGCGTGTTGACGACCACTACGGAGATTTTGGTTTCCGGCGAGGATGATGGGGAAGTTCGGCGCGTGTCTCTGGCCAATAGCGGGCGCCGCACGCGTGAGGTGGAATTCACGTCATATGCCGAAGTCGTCTTGACGACGCCGGCCGCCGACAATGCGCATCCGGCATTTGCCAAGATGTTCGTCCAGACGGAGTATCTCGCCGAATTCGGTGCTCTCATTGCGACACGCCGTCCGCGCTCGCGTGACGAGCCGCAGGTGTGGGCGGCCCATTTCGCCGTGGTCGAAGGCGAGATCGTCGCCGATCCGCAATACGAATCGGATCGGGCCCGCTTTCTGGGCAGGGGCCGGACGGTCGGCACAGCCGCCGCCATTGTGGACGGCCGGCCGCTTTCCAACACGGCCGGGACAGTTCTCGATCCCGTGTTTTCTCTCCGCCTTCGCGTGGCGGTTCCACCCGGCAAGGTGGCGCGCGTCGCCTTCTGGACTGTCGTCGCATCGTCACGGGGCGAACTTCTGACGCTCATCGACAAACATCACGATCGCAACGCGTTCGACCGGGCGAGAACACTGGCGTGGACCCAAGCTCAGGTCCAGCTTCGCCATCTCGATATCGAGGCGGAGGAGGCGGCGGATTTTCAGCGCCTGGCCGCGCCGATCCTATACGCCGACCCCCGCTTCAGGGTGCCTTCGGACGCGATTGTTCGTGGCGCGGGTTCCCAGTCGGGCCTGTGGCCGCATGGCATTTCCGGCGATTTGCCGATCGTGCTTCTGCGTATCGACGACGTCGAGGACATAGCCCAGGTTCATCAGCTGCTGCGCGCGCACGAATATTGGCGCATGAAACGTCTCGGTGTTGACCTTGTCATCGTCAACGAGCGTGCATCCTCCTACATGCAGGATCTTCAAATCGCGATCGAAACCGCCGTGCGGAGCAGCCAATCGCGGCCGCGTTTTGGCGAAGAACTCGCGCAAGGTTCGGTCACCACGCTTCGCGCTGATCTGATGAGCATCGATGCCCGAGCCTTGCTTCAATCGGTCGCCCGTGTCGTGCTGCACGCTCGCCGCGGGCCCCTCGCCGATCAACTCGCCAGTCTGCCGCAGTTGCCGATCCGGCCGCCGCCGGTCCGCCGTCAGAAACACTTGACGCCGGTGCCGCCATCGACAGCCACGCCGCCGGATCTCGAGTTCTTCAACGGTCTCGGCGGCTTCGACAAGGATGGCCGGGAATATGTGACCATCCTCGAAGCCGGTCATATGACGCCTGCACCCTGGGTCAACGTGATCGCCAATCCGAACTTCGGATTTCAGGTGGCGGCTGAAGGGAGCGGCTACACTTGGGCCGAAAACAGTCACGAGAACCAGCTCACGCCGTGGTCGAACGATCCAGTCACGGATCGAACCGGCGAGGCGATCTACGTTCGCGACGAAGAGACCTCCGATATGTGGTGCGCAACGGCGCAACCGGCCAACGACGGTGGAACCTATGTTGCCCGCCACGGTCATGGCTACAGCCGCTTCGAACATCGGGCGAACGGCATCGCGCTCGAATTGCTGCAATATGTCCCACTGGCTGACCCGATCAAGATCTCGCGGCTTACCCTTCGAAATCTATCGGGCAGGCACCGCAGGCTGTCGGTAACGGCCTACGCGGAATGGGTGCTCGGCGAGTACCGCGGCGTTTCGGGCCCGTATATCGCGACGGAAATCGATGGAGCGACCGGCGCGATGCTGGCGCGCAATCCCTGGAGCATTGTTTTCCCAGGTCGCGTCGCCTTTGCAGATCTCAGCGGTCGGCAAACGGCCTGGACAGCGGACCGCACGGAGTTCCTTGGCCAAGGCGGCGGACTGGCGGCGCCCGCGGCGCTGGCCGGCAAGATACCCCTGTCCGGCAAGACCGGCGCCGGCCTCGACCCTTGCGCGGCCTTGCAGCGCGTTGTGGAGATCGGCGCGGGCGAGACAGTCGAAATCGTTTCGTTCCTCGGGCAATGCGGGTCTGCCGAGGACGTCCGGCTGTTGATCGCTCGGTATCGCGAAATCGATCTCGACGCCGTTCTAGCGGAAGTGACGGACCACTGGAATTCGCTGCTCGGGTCTGTCCAGGTCAAGACACCGGACCGGGCGATGGACATCATGCTGAACGGCTGGCTGCTTTATCAAACGCTGGCCTGCCGCATCTGGGCGCGCTCCGCCTTCTATCAGGCGAGCGGCGCTTACGGATTCCGCGATCAGCTTCAAGACGGAATGGCGTTGTCGTTCGCCATGCCGGACGAGACGCGCCGGCATCTCCTGCGCGCCGCCGCGCGGCAGTTCGTTGAGGGTGATGTTCAGCATTGGTGGCTGCCCTATTCCGGGCGGGGCGTCCGAACGCGAATTTCGGACGACCGTGTCTGGCTCGCCTTCGCGACTGCTACGTACATCGCCAGTTCGGGCGACGCTGCGATTCTGGATGAGGCGGTGCCGTTCCTCGAAGGCCCGCTTTTGTCCCCCGGGCAGGCTGACGCCTTCTTCCAGCCAATGGTCGCGAATATATCCGCCTCGCTTTTCGAACATTGCGCCCGCGGCCTCGACCAGTGCCTCAGCCTCACTGGTGAGCACGGTCTGCCGCTGATGGGCACCGGCGACTGGAACGACGGCATGAACAAGGTCGGCGAGGGCGGCAAGGGCGAAAGCGTGTGGCTCGGCTGGCTGCTGGTGCGGACCATCGAGATATTCGCGCCGCTGGCGGAAGGTCGCGACGTAGACCGTGCCGGGCGCTGGCGCGCTCATGCAGCCTCGGTGAGGGAGGCGCTGGAACGCGATGCCTGGGATGGCGAATGGTATCGCCGCGCGACATACGATGACGGAACCTGGCTCGGCTCGAAGAAAAACAGGGAATGCCGGATCGATTCCATTGCACAGTCCTGGGCGGTGCTATCGGGCGCCGCCGATCCCGCGCGCGCGGCTACGGCAATGGCGTCCCTCGAAAAGCGCCTGATCCGCCGAGACGACGGCCTGGCGCTGCTGTTCTCGCCGCCCTTCGATAAGACGCCTCGCGATCCCGGTTACATCAGGAGTTATCCGCCGGGCCTGCGCGAAAATGGCGGGCAATATAGCCATGCCGCCATGTGGGCGGTCCTAGCGTTTGCCAAGCTGGGTGAGGGTGAAAAGGCCGCCGGGTTGCTCGCACTGCTCAATCCGATCAACCATGCGCGTACGCCCGAGCAAGTCGAACGTTACAAAGTCGAGCCCTTTGTCATCGCTGCCGACGTCTATTCTGTTGCCCCCCACGTTGGGCGCGGGGGATGGACCTGGTACACGGGCTCGGCGGGATGGATGTATCGTGCCGGTGTGGAAGGCATTCTGGGCATCCGCCGCGAGGGCGCGTTTCTTGTCGTCGACCCTTGCATTCCAGCCGTCTGGCCGGGCTTTGAAGCCGCGGTGAACGCGGGATCGACTCACTACAAAATCCGCGTCGAGGCGCCATCGCACCGCTGTCGCGGCATCTCGCGGGCTACCCTTGATGGCGCGCCCGTCCCCTGCAGCGAGGGCTGCGTCCGCGTCGCTCTGGACGGCGGGACACACGATCTGCTGATCTCCATCTAGCCGTGGTGATCGGAGCGGAAGATCATGGGGGTTTGCAGGACGTGACAAAAAAACCCGCCGTGCTGTTTGTCTGTCTTGGCAACATCTGCCGCTCGCCGCTCGCCGAAGCGGCGTTTCGGACGGAAGCCGCGCGCATCAGCCTCGATGCGGAGATCGACTCGGCTGGAATCGGTGACTGGCACGTGGGCGAGCCGCCAGACGAGCGGGCCCAAACAGTGGCGGAGCGCCATGGCGTTGACATCAGCGGCTATCGCGGCCGGCAAGTGACGCGGCGGGATTTTCGGCGTTTCACGCACATCGTTGCGCTCGACCGGCAGAACCTTGCAGCCCTTCAAGCCATGCGGCCGGCGGATGCCACCGCCATGCTCAGTCTGCTGCTCGACCACGTCGAAGGGCGCAGAGGCGAGGCGGTGGCCGATCCCTATTACGGCAGCGATGCGGATTTCGAGGTGACTTGGTCCGATGTGACGGAAGGGGCGAAAGCCCTCGCCCGAGAGATTGGGGGCACCGCATGAACGCGCTTGCCGAGGCGGGAGCCGCGCTGCTCGGCGGTGTTATCCGCCGAGCGCAAACGCTGCATGGCGGCAACCTGTCCCAGATCGTGCAGATCTTGTTCGCTGACGGACGCGAGGCGATCGTGAAGAACGGCCCCGCTCCGATGGCAGAGGCTGCAATGCTTCGTGCTATTGCCGCGAGCGGGGCCCCCGCGCCGAAGGTACTGGCAGTGAGCGATGAGGCGCTGGTGATCGAACTTCTGCCCGCCGGTGGCAACCTGGACGGCGCTTGGGCCAGTCTCGGCGCGGCGCTAGCCACGCTCCACGCGACCGCGGGGGAGCGTTACGGCTGGACAGAGGATTATGCGTTCGGTCCGGTCGCGATCGCGAATGGTGGGACGGACGATTGGCCGAGCTTCTGGGCGGAACGCCGGCTGCTGGTGAATCTCACGCACATACCGTCGGCCCTGGCGCGCCGCATAGAGGCTCTAGCCGCCGATCTTTCAAGCCGGCTGCCTGCGCGGCCGAGGCCAGCCCTTCTCCATGGCGATCTGTGGGGTGGAAACGTGCTGGTGGCAGGAAATCGCGTTAGCGGGTTGATCGATCCGGCCTGCTATTATGGCCATGTTGAGGTCGACATCGCGATGCTCACGCTGTTCGACCGGCCTGGCGCGGAATTCTATGACGCCTACGGACCATTGGAGCCAGGTCTTGAGGAGCGCCTATTTATCTACCGGCTATGGCCCGCGCTCGCCCACCTGCGGCTGTTCGGCAGCGGCTACCGATCCTTGGTCGACCAGCAATTGACAGGCGCAAGGGTTTGATCGAGCGAACGCCTCGGCTGCGCCATTAAGAAAAAAGTAAGACGTGTATTCCGGCGGGATGTATGCATAAGAGTTGTGCAACCCAGTATTAACCAAGAACGCAGAGTGTGCTCCTCGCGATCTCCGATTGGGGGTTCCTTGGTGAGCGTTCAGCGTCTGCGCCGTGCGGATTCCTTGGCGGCGGTCACGGAAACACCCGAAAGTCTCGGCTCGAAGGCCTTTGCTGGGCTCCTCAAGCCGCTGCCGTTTCTGTTGGTCGAAGGTGGCGATGCCCGTTTGGCGATTGAGCGCGAAAGCCGGGCGAATGCGTACGGCTGTCGCCCCTATTCGACACCGGAGACGCTGGCTTTTTCTTCTTCGACGGCAACGTCGATTTCGGGCCGGGCTTACCGGCGCGCAGAACGCGCCCGTCGTGAATTGATCGAAGAGAGCATCGCCGTAGGGGTGATTGAGGCTTTCGATCGTAAGATCGAACGCCTGCGTCATTCGCTTCTGGCCTGTCTCGAGCTGGGCGATGCCGAAATCGTGTTTTCGCCGTCTGGTACGGACACGCAGTTGCACGCGCTGTTTTTCGCCCGTCAGTTTCTGGGCGCACCGGTGACGAGCATCGTGGTCGGCGCCGACCAAACCGGCAGCGGCACCGCGTACACCAGCCGCGGCCAGAATTTTTCGAATCGAACTGCGCAGGGAGAGGCTGTTGAGAAGGGGACGCCAATCGCCGGTTTGGCGGGCGGTATCGACAGTCTCGGTATTACCTTGTTTGCGGAAGACGGCACTGTCCGTTCCGCGCGCGAGATCGACGCGATGGTCGTCGATGCCGTGGAAGCGCAAGTCCGCCTGGGGCGCAAGGTTGTTCTGCAAACAATGGATTCCTCGAAGCTCGGTTGGCGCGCGCCGTCCGACGCGTGCCTTTGCGAAATCGCCGTTCGTTGGCCTCACGCGGTGCAGGTTGTGGTTGACGCCTGCCAGATGCGGATCGGCCGGCCACGCATCAGGACCTATCTGGATCGCGGCTATATCGTTCTGCTGACGGGCTCCAAGTTCTTCACCGGGCCTGCGTTCAGCGGAGCATCACTCTACCCGGCGGTGCTCGGCGACCGCATCGCCGCTTGGACGGAAATGCCCGTTGGTCTCTCAGATTATGCCACGCGCTTTGACCTGCCGCTCCGCTGGTCGGCGGCCCGCGCTGCGCTGCCGGTCGCGCCGAATTTCGGACAATGGCTGCGCTGGGAGGCCGCGTTGGAGGAGATGCGAGCCTATTATGCGCTGCCGGTGTGTTATCGCCGCTCAACTCTGGCGCAATTGGCCGAGGTGATTGAGAATTCGATTGCTTCGTCAAAACATCTCGAATTGTTGCCGGAGCGGGATGCGTCGAAAGACGTGCTCGAAGATGAGGAAATGTCCTGTCGGACGATTTTTCCGTTCCTTGTAAAACACGACGGCAGCAGCCTCGATTTCGACGCCATGACGAAAATCTATCGCACCCTCAATCGCGATCATTCTTGTGATGTACCGGATGATGCAACCGATGCAGATCGCGCGTTGGTCTCGATCCCCTGTCATATCGGACAACCGGTCAAGCTTCCGGGCGCGAAGACCATTTTACGTCTCGGCGTCAGTGCGCGCCTGCTGTCAGAATCCTGGTCGCCTGATCCGCAAACGGCCGCAGAAAACTTGAGTGCGATGATCCGGCAGATCCGCACTGTGGTGCGCAAGATAGATTTGGTCGTCCGCACGGGGATCTACGACGTGCCGGCGCACGCCGCGAAACCAGTACAACAAGCAGTGAGGGCGCTATGACAGTTCCTGAAACCCGGAGCGGCGCGTTCTGCGCGGATCGTATCGGTGTCGCGAAGTTGACCAAAATGGCCTTCGACGGGTTCAATCTGCGTCCGCTATGGGACGAGTTGATGGAGAAGGTGACCGACGATGCGCAAGGCGCCGGAATCGGCATGGATCTGTCGGTCATTGCGCAACTGCTGGGCGATCAGCCTACCGGGCTTGCCATTCAGAAAGAAGTGCTCGGCTATCAGCGACTGTTTCGTTCGCCTTGCGCGACGCAGACGCCGCGCTTGCGCGTGCTGGCGCTGGCGGCAGAAATGGACATCGGTGGCAACACGCCGATCGAATTCCTGCTTGAAGGATCCGACATCGAATTGATCACGCTTTACGTCGTTCCGGGGTTGCCTTGGCCGCAGCCGCTGCCCGACCATGACGTGGCCATCGTGGTGGCGCCGGACGATCCTCGAACTCAGGAGACCCTGGACGAAATCGAGCGGGTCATCGCGAACTGGCCGTGCAAAGTCCTCAATCCGCCAAAGCGCATTCGTTCGCAGGATCGCGACCGGCTTTATCACCTGCTTCATTCGATCCCAGGCCTGGAAATCCCCTGCACGGCCCGCGTAGCCCGCGCCGACCTATCGGAGTTGAATGAAACGACGCTGCCCCGGTTCCTGACGGATGGCCGCTTTCCGCTGATCGTGCGTCCGATCTGTTCGCATGCGGGGTTTGGCCTCGCCAAACTCGATACGTCGGCCGAGATCGCGGATTACCTCGCAGGTCGCTCGGAAGGCGAATTCTTCATTTCGCGCTTCGTCGACTATGCGAGCCCTGACGAACTGTTCCGGAAATACCGGCTGGTCTGCGTCGACGGCCGCCCCTACGCCTGCCACATGGCGATCTCGGACGAGTGGAAGATCTGGTACCTGAACGCTGACATGACCTTGAGCCCGGCCAAGCGCGCCGAAGAGGCTCATTTCATGTCGACCTTCGACAACGAATTCGCCATCCGTCACGCAGATGCGCTGTCCGCGATGATCGAACGCATTGGCTTGGATTACTTCATGATCGATTGCGCCGAGACCAAGACGGGCGAACTTCTGGTCTTCGAATCCGATAACTCGGCTATCGTTCACAACATGGACCCGCCGGGGACATTTCCGTATAAGGCGCCTCAGATGCTGAAGGTCTTCGGCGCCTTCGCGACCATGCTGTACAGGCACGCGGAAAATTTCCGAGCCTGCGCCGCCTGAGAGGCTGAAGTCTCGTCTAATCGCACGGAAATCTACGGCCGCGGTCGAAATCAACGCGTCGCGTGTAGGGATTATCACCTATTCGTTGCCGTGGATCGGGTCGTATCATATATCCATAATGCGTCTTAAACTACGGTACGAGCGTGCTGGCGCCCGTCGCTTGGTCCTTCGCGCTAGGTGGTCTCGACGCGAATCCGGCGCTAGGGTGTTGTCATAGCGCCAGCCCGAACCGACCAAAGGAGTAACCCACCGTGTGTTTGGCAATTCCAGGCCGTGTGATCAGCACCACCGGCGATTCCATCATGCGGATCGGCCGGGTCGATTTCGGCGGGATCGTCAAGGAGATCAACCTTGCTTACGTGCCTGAGGCGCGCATCGGCGACTATGTGCTTGCGCATGTCGGATTTGCGATCAGCATGATCGATGAGACAGAGGCAGCACGCGTGTACGAGGATCTGCGCGAAATCGCAAAGATCGAGTCGGAACTGGAGCCTGCGTCTTGAAGCACGCCGACGAATATCGCGACGGCAAGCTGGCGCATGCGCTCGGCGCACGTATTGCCCACGAAGCCCATCCCACGGCCCTCTATCACTTCATGGAATTCTGCGGCGGCCATACCCACGCAATCTCGCGATACGGCATCCAGGATCTTCTGCCTGCCAACGTACGCATGATCCACGGTCCCGGCTGTCCGGTTTGCGTGCTGCCGATCGCGCGCATCGACATGGCGATACGGCTTGCCCAGCGCCCCGAGGTCACGCTTTGCACCTATGGCGATCTCATGCGCGTACCGGGCTCGAATGGGAATTCGTTGCTCAAGGCCAAGGCGGCGGGCGCCGACATCCGCATGGTCTATTCGACGACGGACGCGCTCGGCATCGCCGAAGCCGAACCGGACCGCGAAGTCGTGTTCTTTGCCATCGGCTTCGAGACCACGACGCCGCCCACGGCGCTGGCGATCCGTGTTGCGGCGGAAAAGACGCTCAAGAACTTCACAATATTCTGCAACCACGTGCTGACGCCGTCCGCAATCCAAAACATCCTGGAGAGCCCCGACGTGCGAGAACTCGGTCGCGTGCGGATCGACGGATTTATCGGGCCGGCCCATGTCAGTGCGGTGATCGGCAGCCAGCCCTATAATTTCTTTGCCGAGGAATTCGAGAAGCCCGTCGTGATTGCCGGCTTCGAGCCGCTCGATGTCATGCAGGCGATTCTGATGCTGGTCCGCCAAATTAATGAAGGGCGCCACGAGGTCGAGAACCAATATACGCGTGCCGTGAAGCCCGAAGGTAATGAACGGGCTAAGGCCGAGGTCGCGGAAATCTTCGAACTGCGCAAGAGCTTCGAATGGCGCGGTTTGGGCCAGGTTCCTTACAGCGGCCTGCGGCTGAAAGACGCCTATGCTGCGTTCGACGCGGAACGCCGTTTCGATATCCGGGAAGTCGAGGCGCACGACAATCCCGCCTGCGAGTGCGGCGCCATTCTGCGCGGCGTCAAGCAGCCGGCAGACTGCAAGCTGTTCGGAACCGTGTGCACGCCCGATACGCCGATGGGTTCCTGCATGGTCTCGGCCGAAGGCGCCTGCGCCGCGCATTGGACCTACGGCCGCTTCCGCGATCATGCACGGGCCGCGTCATGACCGTCAAAACCTACAAGCGCAAGCTCGACATCAAGAACGGCCGTGTTGATCTCTCGCATGGCTCCGGTGGGCGGGCTATGACGCAGCTCATCGCCGACATCTTTCACGAAGCCCTCGATAACGAGTGGTTGCGGCGCGGCAACGACCAATCCGCGTTCGACGTTGTCGGTGGCCGCATGGTCATGACGACCGACGGTTATGTCGTCTCGCCGCTGTTCTTTCCGGGCGGCGATATCGGCTCGCTCGCAGTGCACGGCACGATCAACGATGTCGCCATGGCCGGCGCCAGGCCGCTCTTTCTCTCCGCAAGTTTCATAATCGAGGAGGGCTTCGCGTTTGCCGATCTGAAACGCATTGCCGACAGCATGGGTGAGGCCGCGCGCGCTGCCGGTGTTCCCATCATCACGGGCGACACTAAAGTGGTCGAACGCGGCAAGGCGGACGGCGTGTTCATCACCACCACGGGCGTCGGCGTGCTGCCAGATGGTCTCGATCTTTCGGCCGACAAGGCGCGGGCAGACGATCAGGTCATTCTATCCGGCACGATCGGCGATCACGGCGTTGCCGTCATGTCGAAACGGCAGAACCTTACCTTCGAAACTGCCATCGTTTCGGATTCGGCAGCGCTGCACGGTCTCGTCGCCGCGATGGTCGAGGCAGGCGGTTACGGCCTGCGCGTCATGCGCGATCCAACCCGCGGCGGGCTGGCGGCAACCCTGAACGAACTCGCGCATCAATCCGGCGTTGGTTTTCGTATCGCAGAGGAACTGGTTCCGGTAAGACCGGAAGTGGCCGCCGCGTGCGATCTGCTCGGCCTCGATCCGCTTTATGTGGCGAACGAGGGCAAGCTCGTTGCCGTCGTCGCGCCGGAGGCCGCCGAGAAGGTACTGGCGGCCATGCGCGCGCACCCGCTCGGCCGCGACGCCGTCATCATCGGCGAAGCGATCGCCGACGAGAATAACTTCGTACAGATGACGACCTCCTTCGGCGGCGGCCGGATCGTGGATTGGCTCTCCGGCGAACAGCTGCCGCGGATTTGCTGAGAGCGCCATGCGCATCCTGCTGCTCGTCCACAGTTTCAACAGCCTGTCTCAGCGGCTGCATGTCGAGCTCATCGAGCGCGGCCATGAGGTCTCCATTGAGTTCGACATTAACGACGCGGTGACCCGCGAAGCCGTCGATCTGTTCAACCCCGACGTGGTTCTCGCGCCTTTCCTTAAGCGTGCGATCCCCGAGGACGTATGGCGTACGCGCCGCTGCGTGATCGTGCACCCGGGCATCGTCGGTGACCGCGGTCCTTCGGCGCTGGATTGGGCCGTGCTCGACGCCGAGTCGGAGTGGGGCGTCACGGTGCTCGAAGCGGTGGCAGAGATGGACGCGGGACCGGTGTGGGCGTCGGCGACCTTTCCGATGCGTGCGGCAACCAAATCGAGCCTCTATCGCCGGGAGGTCGCCAACGCCGCCGTCGAAGCGGTGATGATCGCTTTGGCGCGCATCGAGTCTGGGACGTTCGTACCAGCACGTCCTGATAATTCCGCTCGCGGCCGCGCGCGGCCGCTTTGCCGCAAGAGCGACCGGGTCGTCGATTGGGCCAAAGACTCCACGGACATCGTGTTGCTCAAAATCCGCAGCGCCGATGGTACGCCTGGCGTCAGCGACACGCTGTTCGGCAGATCGGTCCGTCTTTTTGACGCCCATCGCGCGGATGACCTGTTGGGTCCGCCTGGGACAATCATCGCGCGCTGCAATGGCGCGCTCGCACGGGCGACGCGAGACGGCGCCGTATGGATCGGCCATGTCCGCGAGCGGCTCGACAAGGCGTTAAAGCTGCCCGCGACCGATGTATTTTCTTTGGAAAGCGCCGCTCTGCCAGTGGCGCCCGGCTATGCGCCAATCCGCTATGAAGAAGCCGGTCCCGTCGGCATCCTCCATTTTGCGTTCTACAACGGTGCCATGAGTACGGCGGGCTGCGAGGCGTTGCGTGCGGCCTATGCCGAGGCGCTGAAGCGGCCCACCCGCGTGCTGATGCTGATGGGCGGTGCGGACTACTGGTCGAACGGAATTCATCTCGGCGTGATCGAAGCGGTTGAAAGCCCCGCCGACGAATCCTGGCGCAACATCAACGCCATCGACGATCTGGCGCGCGACATCGTCACGACTACGGACCGCTTCGTCGTGTCCGTTTTGCGCGGCAGCGCGGGCGCCGGCGGCGTGTTCCTTGCGCTGGCCGCCGATGAAGTGTGGGCCAGTGAAGACGTGTTGCTCAATCCGCACTACAAGGACATGGGCAATCTCTATGGCTCGGAGTACTGGACGTATCTCTTGCCACGTCGTGCCGGTGCCGAGAATACGTGTCGTGTTACGCAGGCGCGATTGCCCATGGGTGTCGCCGAAGCGCACCGCCTGGGCTTGGTTGACCGTATCCTGCCGCTTTCGGCTCACGACGGCCTGGATGCAATCGTGTCAATCGCCAGCGCGCTCGCGAGCGACGCGGAATTCAGCATGAAGCTCGCAGCGAAGCGCCGTCAACGCGAGGCCGATGAGGCTGAAAAGCCGCTGGAGGCCTATCGCGCGGAAGAACTCGTCCGCCTGCGCCTCAACTTCTACGGCTTCGATCCAAGCTACCATGTGGCGCGCTATAACTTTATCCACAAGGTTGCGAAGTCGCGCACGCCCCTGACGCTGGCGAGGCACCGGTCCCGACGCGGGCGCGCCGTCAATCCGTGAACGCTCCGGCGGGATGTTCCAGCACGGCCTTGATGCGCTGCACGAAGGAGGCCGCATCGGCACCGTCCACCACACGATGATCGAAGCAGGATGAAAGGTTCATCATCTTCCGAATCGCGATCTGTCCGTCGCGCACGACCGGCCGCTCCACGATGGCGTTCGGTCCGATAATCGCGACTTCGGGATGATTGATGACCGGCGTCGTCACAATGCCGCCCATCGCGCCTAGGCTGGTGATTGTGATTGTCGAACCGGTGAGATCGTCCTTCGAAGCCTTGTTGTCGCGCGCGAGCGCGGCAACGCGCGCCACGTCTGAAGCCAGCTTCCAGATGTCTCGCGCCTCGGCGTTCTTGACGACGGGCACCATCAATCCACTCGCAGTCTGCGTTGCGATCCCGATGTGAACCGCCGCAAAGCGATGCACCACGCCGGCTTCGTCGTCGAACTGGGCGTTGATCTGAGGGAATTCCGGCAGCACGCGCACCAGCGCGCGCATCAGGAACGGCAGCACGGTGAGCTTAGGCTGCTCCGGTTTCCTTGTGGCGTTCAGACGGGCGCGCAGGCTTTCCAGCTCTGTCATGTCGATCTCTTCGACATAGGCGAAGTGCGGAATGCGGCGCTTGGCTTCCTGCATCTTTTCGGCGATGCGGCGGCGCAGGCCGATGACTTTTACGTCCTCCACGCCCACGCGCGGCGGCTGCGCCTCATGTGTCGCGGAGGGCACGCCGCCGGCTGTGACGAATTTATCGAGATCGCCATGGCTGACGCGCCCGCCGGGACCTGTGCCCTTCACGCGTCCAAGATCGATACCCAAATCCGCGGCACGCTGGCGGACGGCTGGCGAGGCGAGGGGCACACTTGTTGCGGACAGGTCCCGTGCAATCTGTACAGCGGCGGGAGGCGGCGAATCCTGCTTTGGCACCGCTTCCGCCTTTACCGCAGGCGGAGTTATCGCGTTGCCCACGCCCTCGACTTCGAATTCCACGAGCGGGGCGCCGACAACGGCCATTTCGCCCGGCAGGCCATTCAGCGAAACGACGGTTCCGGAAACCGGACACGTCATTTCGACGGTCGCCTTGTCGCTCATCACATCGACGAGGGGCTGGTCTTCCTTCACGTGGTCGCCGACGGCCACATACCAAGCGACGATCTCGGCTTCAGCCGTGCCTTCGCCGACGTCAGGGAGTTTGAAAACAAATCGCGCCATCTATGCCCCCATTGCGCGGCGCATGGCGTCCGCGATCCGCTTCGGTCCCGGGAAATAGTCCCATTCGAAGGCGTGCGGATAGGGCGTATCCCATCCGGCGACGCGCTCGATGGGCGCTTCCAGGTGATAGAAACAATGTTCCTGCACCAGTGCGCAAAGCTCCGCCCCGTAACCGCTCGTCAGTGTGGCTTCATGCGCAATGACACAGCGGCCGGTCTTTTTGACGGATGCCACGATTGCGTCGATATCGACAGGCATCAACGTGCGCAGATCGATCACCTCGGCGTCCACGCCGGCTTCTTCGGCCGCCGCCAGCGCCACATGGACCATTGTTCCATAGACAAGGACGGTCAACTCGCTGCCTTCGCGTGCAATCGCGGCCTTACCCAGAGGCACCGTGTAATAACCGTCCGGCACCTCGCTCAAAGGATGCTTGGCCCAGGGCTGCACCGGCTTTTCGTGGTGCCCGTCGAATGGGCCGTTATAGAGGCGTTTGGGTTCCAGGAAGATCACCGGATCGTCGTCCTCGATGGCGCTGATCAGCAGGCCCTTCGCGTCGTACGGATTGGACGGGACGACGGTCTTGATGCCAGCGACGTGGGTGAACAGCGCTTCGGGGCTTTGGCTGTGCGTCTGGCCGCCGAAAATGCCGCCGCCATAAGGCGTACGGATCGTCAGCGGCACGTGAAAATCGGCGGCGGAACGATAGCGGATGCGGGCCGCCTCCGAGACGATCTGGTCGTAGGCCGGATAGATGTAATCGGCGAACTGGATCTCCACTACCGGCCTCAGGCCGTAGACGCTCATGCCGATTGCGACTCCGACGATTCCCGCCTCGCCGATGGGAGAGTCGAAGCACCGGGTCAGTCCGTACTTTTTCTGAAGACCGTCCGTGACGCGGAATACGCCACCGAAATAACCGACATCCTCCCCGAAGATCACCACATCCGGATCGCGCCCAAGCATGACGTCGAGCGCGGAGTTCAGTGCTTGGATCATGGACATTGCCGGCATGGTCAAAGTCCTGCCTGTTCGCGCTGGCGGCGCAGATGCTCTGGCACGTCCTTGAAGACATCCTCGAACATGGTTTCGCGGGGCGGCCTTGCGCCTCCGTCTGTGGCGCCGATGGCTTCCGCTTCGCGCTGCGTCTCGCGCACGAGCAAAGCGAGTTCTTCGCCCAGTGCTTCGTGTTGCTTCTCCGACCATTCGTCCAGCGCTATGAGGTGGCGCTTGAGACGGTCCACGGGATCGCCCAGCGGCCAGGCTTTCCATTCGTCCGTGGGGCGATAGCGGGCAGGGTCATCGCTCGTGGAGTGGCCCTCGGCGCGATAGGTATAAAGCTCGATCAGCGTGGCGCCGAGATTGGCGCGCGCCCGCTCTGCCGCCCAGGCTGCGACCGCATAAACCGCAAGGAAATCGTTGCCGTCCACCCGCAAGCCGGGAAGGTTGTGGCCGATGGCGCGCGACGCAAAGGTCGATTCTTCTCCCCCTGCGATTCCCTGGAAGCTCGAGATCGCCCACTGATTGTTGACGACGTTTAGGATCACCGGGGCGCGATAGACCGAGGCGAAGTTGAGCGCGTGGTGGAAATCGCCTTCCGCCGTGGCGCCTTCTCCGATCCAGGCCGCGGCGATGGCCTCGCCGCCCTTGTAGGCCGAGGCCATCGCCCAGCCCACGGCTTGGGGAAACTGCGTGCCGAGATTGCCGGAAATCGTGAAAAAACCGAACTCGCGACTCGAATACATGATGGGAAGCTGGCGACCCTTGTTGGGATCGCGCGCGTTCGAATAGCACTGGCACATCATATCGATCAGCGGATAGCCGCGCGCGAACAGCAAGCCTTGTTGGCGGTATGAGGGGAAGCACATGTCGTCGCGTTCGAGCGCTAACGCGAAGGCAACGCTGGTGGCTTCCTCGCCGGCGGACTTGATGTAGAACGATATCTTGCCTTGTCGTTGGGCGTGGTACATCCGGTTGTCGTAGGCGCGCGTTAGCATCATGGCGCGCAGGCCTTTGCGCAGTGTTTCGGCGTCCAGCCGAGGGTTCCACGGCCCCACAGCCTGCCCGTCATCGTCGAGCACGCGGATCAGCGAATAGGCGAGGGACGTGATTTCGCGCGGGTTGGCGTCGATCGGCGGACGCTCGACGGAGCCGGCCGGCGGCACGACCACATTGCTGAAGTCCGGTATGTCGCCCGGCCGAAACTTCGGCTGCGGGATGCGAAGGCTAAGCTGGCCGCGATTGCGCACGAAAGTCCTCCCAGGAAACCGTCCGTGTAGCGTATGCACGAAATTACCACATGCCGCCAACGACTTGTCATGTGCTTTTTAATTGTTCTATTGCCCATTCAGGGGCCGCCTGCGGCGCAATTTAGTTCTACGATATCCGGACAACGAATAACTAATCGCCAGTGCCGCTTTGCTGCTGTCGTTGCGACATGATTCGACGATTGACACGTTTAGCCGACCGGCAGTCCGGCCTTGCCGGCAGTCAGGCTCGCGAGTGCGGCCCAGTCCTTATCACCCAGTCCCGAGGCCAAGGCCTCGAGAAAATGTTCATGGACAAGATTCGCGAGCGGCAGCGGCACTTGCAGGTCGTTGGCGGCGGCGAGTGTCAGCCCGGCATCCTTCAGGCCGAGCCGCAGCTTGAAGCCCGGCGGTTCGTATTTCTGCCCAACGATGAGTGCGCCATAACCTTTGTACGCTGGCGCGGCGAACAAAGAGTTCGTCAGCACGTCGATGAAGATCGCGGGATCCACGCCACCTTTGCGCACCAGGGAAATTGCTTCGCCCATGGTCTCGATGGCTGCAGCCAACATGAAGTTGCCGGCGATCTTGAACAGGTTCGCCTTCTCCGGCGTATCGCCGACGACGGCGAAACGCTGCCCGATTGCTTCAAGCACCGGCCGCACGCGTTCGATATCGTTGGCCGCGCCCGCGGCGACGACAATCAGCTTCGCGGCAGCGGCGGCATCGGGACGGCCGAACACCGGCGCGGCGACATAGCCCAATCCGCGCGCGGTATGCGCAGCCCACAACTCCCGGGCGAGAGCCACCGACACGGTTGCCATGTTGGCGTGAACAAGACCACTCGCGGCGCGGTCTAACAGCGGTCCGTCCAGTCCGACGTCGTGGAGAGCCGTATCGTTGGCGAGCATGGAGACCAGGCAATCGCCTTGCAGCGTATCTGCCGGGTTCTTCGCCAGGATCGCGCCTTGCCTGACAAGCGCTTCTGCGGCACCCGGGGATCTGTTCCAGACAGTCACTTGATGTCCAGCTTTCATGATGTTGCCGGCGATGGCGCGGCCCATCGCGCCCAGACCGATGAATCCGACTTTCATGAATTGATCCGCCTTTAGCCTGCGAGCGCGGCTCCGGCGAGCGTGCCGATGCCGTAAGTGATCGCGGCAGCGGCTGCGCCGACCAGCATTTGCCGCAATGCTGAGAACGCCGCCGAGCGGCCGGTAAACAACGACGTGGCCGCCCCGATGAGGGCCAACGCCGCGATACTGGAAGTCATGCTTGCCACGGTCGCTGTCATTCCATGCAGGAACAGAAACGGCAGCACGGGCACCGCCGCACCCAACGCAAACAGACAGAACGACCAAGCCGCGGCCGTCCATGCCGAGCCGCCAAGTTGCTGGGGGTCGATCCCCAGTTCCTCGCGCACCAGCGTGTCAAGCGCCGTGTCCTTGTCGGCCATGAGACGCGTGGCCAACGCAGTTGCTTCGGCTTCCGAGAGACCTTTGGCCTGGTAGATGAGAATGAGCTCCTCCCGTTCCTCATCGGGCATCTGCCTCAGCTCGTCCGCTTCACCCGCAATCTGATGCTGTTGCAGCTCGCGCGAGCTGTTGACCGATAGCCATTCGCCCATCGCCATCGAGCAGGCGCCTGCGATGAGGCCGGCCATGCCGGTTAGCAACACGATGTGCTCGGTGCCCGCTGCACCCGTCATGCCCATCACCAGACTGAGATTGGAGACCAGCCCGTCATTAGCCCCCAGCACAGCCGCTCTGAGCGCATTGCCGCCGCCGGCGCGATGCCGGCCTTCAAGCCGGGCGATGGATTGCCCGCTCAGCCCGCCGCCCGTTTTTCCGGCGAGCGCGTCGAGCACGCGTGCGTGGGAACGCTCCGCTGCGGGCAGGCCGTGTTCGCGCGCTTCGGGCTGGTTGTCATAGGTCGCGCTATCCGCGTGCTCGAAGACATTGATGGTGGGAAGGACGAAATTCGTGCCGAAGCGCCGCGCTAGCCAGGCCAGCGTCCGCGTCCGCCAGCTTGGCGAGGGCAAGGCACTCTTGGCGCCGATGCGCCGGAGGTTTGTTCGCCAGAACTCCGCGTGCGAATCTTCGACTGCGGCGAGCTTGTGATAGACGGCGCTGGTCTTCGGATCGGGCTCCACGTCGGCAAGCGCGCGATAGAGCGATGCGCTGTCGACCTCGCCCTGCAAATCGGCCCTGTAGCGTTCCGCGTCTTTCTTGTCTGCCATGTTCGGACCTTTCTGCGTACGCCTTTGTGGCTTCACGCGGTCTCGACCAGAACGACCTCCGCATTCTCCACACCGGTGATCGAAATTTCCGCTTCGTCGCGGACGGCGACGCCGTCGCGCGCGTCGACCCGCACACCGTTGACCTCGATAGCACCCAGCGCGGGAACGAGATAGGCATGATGCCCCGGCGCCAGTGCCAGCGTAACATGTTCGCCGGCCTTTATCGTAGCACCGAGCACCCGCGCTTCGGTGCGGATGGGCAACGCGTCTGTGTCCTCAGCGTATCCGCTCGCCAGCGTGACGAAGCGTCCGGAGCGATCGGATTTCGGAAACGGCTTCGTGCCCCATGCGGGTTTGCCGCCCGGCTGCTTTGGCAAAATCCAGATCTGAAAGATATGCGTCAGAACGCTCTCGCGATTGTACTCGGCATGCCTGATGCCGGTGCCCGCCGACATGACTTGGACATCGCCGGCAACGGTGCGACCCTTGTTCCCCATCGAATCCTCGTGGGTGATGGCCCCGTCGAGGACATAGGTGATGATCTCCATGCTGGCGTGCGGGTGGGGCGGAAAGCCGGATTGCGGCGCGATTTCGTCATCGTTCCAGACGCGCAGGGTGCCCCAGTGCATGCGCTGCGGATCGTGATAGTCGGCGAACGAAAAATGGTGCCGCGTCTTCAGCCAGCCGTGGTCGCCGCCTCCAAGTTTACCGAAAGGCCGTAGCTCGATCATTGCGTGTCTCCACTGCGTTTGGCGATAGATCCGTGCCGTCGCCGACTGCAAACCGTTTTGCCTGTCGGCAACCGGCGCGGTCTTGGCTTCGTATGCGAACCAGCCCGAAATCTATTGGGTCAGCTGGATGTATTCCAGACTGCTTACTAAGCTACTGTGAAATAGTAACTATTTTGGCCCGTTCAAGGGGGTGATACTTCAATCCGCCCGGCCATATCTCAGTGCGGCAAGCGAGCATTGCCCGGCGGCCGGTGGGCTATTTTGGCCGGCGCGGCATCGCTCTCGATGAATTCCGCGACGAACGCTGACTTCGGCGAGCGGCGCACGTCTTCCGGCGTTCCGTATTGCTCGATCTTGCCGGCGTTCATAATGCCGACCAAGTCGGCGGTGGCAAAAGCTTCTTCCTGATCGTGGGTTACGAAGATCGTGGTCAGGCCCAGGCGCTCGTGCAGCGCGCGCAGCCATCCGCGCAGTTCTTTGCGCACTTTGGCGTCCAGCGCGCCGAAGGGTTCGTCTAGCAGCAACAGCCGCGGTTCGATGGCGAGCGCACGCGCCAGCGCCACACGTTGGCGCTGCCCGCCGGAAAGCTGGCTCGGATAACGTTTTCCAAGATCGTCGAGCTGAACCAGATCCAGCAATTCTTGCACCCGGCGCGCGATTTCTTTTCGCGATGGCCGCTCGCGGCGCGGACGGACGCTGAGGCCGAACGCGATGTTCTGGGCCACCGTCATATGGCGAAACAAGGCATAATGTTGGAATACGAAGCCGGCCCGGCGCTGACGCGCGGGCACATCCAGCCAGTTCAAATCGGCAAAACGCACGGTTCCGCTGTCGGGAAATTCCAGTCCGCCCAAGATGCGCAGCAGCGTGGTCTTGCCGGAGCCAGACGGCCCCAGCAGTGCGACGAAGGCTCCTTGCGGCGCGGTGAAGCTCACGCCGTTCAGCGCTGGAAAGCGCTCGAAGCGCTTTGCGATGGAATCGACGACGAGGGACATTGCGTGCTCCGTCAGTGACGATGAGTGGCCGCGATTTCGTCCGCGTACCGCCATTCGAGAAAGGACTTGAGGACGAGGGTAACGATGGCCAGCAGCGCCAGCAGCGATGCCACCGCAAACGCGCCGACGAATTGGTAGTCATTATAGAGCACTTCCACGTGCAGCGGCATCGTATTGGTCAGGCCGCGGATATGGCCGCTGACGACCGATACCGCGCCGAATTCGCCCATTGCTCGCGCGTTACACAGCAGAATGCCGTAGAGCAGGCCCCATTTGATGTTGGGAAGCGTCACGCGAAGGAACGTCTGAAAGCCTGAGGCGCCGAGCGAGGCGGCTGCTTCTTCCTCTTCGCGGCCTTGGTCGGTCATCAGCGGGATCAGCTCGCGGGCGACGAAGGGGAAGGTCACGAACATTGTGGCCAGCACGATGCCGGGCAGGGCAAAGATGATTTTGATGCCGTGTTCGCGTAGCTCGGGCCCGAACCAGCCCTGAAGTCCGAAGATCAACACGTAGATCAATCCCGAAACCACCGGCGAAACGGAGAACGGCAGGTCGATCAAGGTCGTCAAGAACTGTTTGCCCCAGAAATCGAACTTGGTGATGGCCCAGGACGCAGAGATGCCGAAAAGCGCGTTCAGCGGTACGGCGATGAGGGCGACCAGCAGGGTGAGCCGCACGGCGGCCAGCGCGTCCGGTTCCCCGATGGCGTCAATCGCGGCTGCCAGACCTTTCGCCAGGGCCTGCGAAAACACCATCGCCAACGGCAATACCAGGAACAATCCGATGACGCCGATGGCGATCAAGGAAAGCGCCACACGCGTCAGCGGATGGTCTTGCGTTGCACCTCTGTTGTTTCGGGCATTGTTCATCGGCGCGACGCAGCCCAATTCTGGAGGAAGTTCAGCGCCAGAAGCAGGACGAACGATGCCGCCAGCATGATGACGCCGATGGTCGCCGCGCCCGCGTAATCGAATTGTTCCAGCTTGATGATGATGAGCAAGGGCGCGATCTCGGAGATCGCCGGCAGGTTGCCTGCGATGAAGATCACGGAGCCGTACTCGCCGACCGCGCGCGCGAACGCCATCGTCGTGCCCGTCACCAGCGAAGGCAACAGAGCGGGCAGGACGACGCGCCAGATGGTTTGAAAGCGCGTGGCGCCCAGCGTCGCGGCTGCCTCTTCGGCTTCCTGGCTCAATTCCGCCAGCACGGGCTGCAGCGTGCGCACGACGAACGGAAGGCCGATGAAGGTCAGCGCCACGACGACGCCCAGCGGCGTGTAGGCAACCTTGATGCCTAGGTGGCTGAGCGGTTCGCCGAGCCAGCCCTGCGGCGCATAGAGTGTCGAGAGCGCGATGCCGGCCACGGCCGTCGGCAGGGCGAAGGGAAGATCGACAAGCGCGTCCAGCAGCGCCTTGCCGGGGAAGCGATAGCGCACGAGAACCCACGCCACGACCAGGCCGAAGACCGCGTTGAGGCCTGCCGCGATGGCCGATGCACCAAACGAAAGCCGCAGCGCGGCAACGACGCGGTGGTCGGTCGCGACGTGCCAGAAGCCGTCGAACCCCGCCGACCACGGACGGATCACCAGCGCTGCCAGGGGGATCAAAACGATCGCCGACAGGTAGAACAACGTGAACCCGAGCGAGAGCCCGAAACCGGGCACCACGCTCGGGTTACGCCACCGTGCGGCGGGAGAAGTTACCGCACTGGTCATTGGCCTGGCTTATAAATCTGGTCGAACACGCCTCCGTCCGCGAAATGCGTGGCCTGCGCCTTCTGCCAGCCGCCGAAGACATCGTCGATGGTATAGAGCGGAATGTTCGGGAAATCTGCCGCATGCGCTGCGAGGATCGCCGGATCGCGCGGACGATAGAAATCTTTCGCTTCGATTTCCTGTCCCTCTTTGCTGTAGAGGAATTGCAGATAGGCCTCGGCCACTTTGCGCGTGCCGTGTCGGTCGACGTTCTTGTCGACCAGCGCGACCGGCGGCTCGGCCAGGATCGAATTGGAGGGATATACGATCTGGAATTTGTCGCCACCCTGTTCCTTGAGCGCCAAGTGCGCCTCGTTTTCCCAGGACAGCAGCACATCGCCGATGCCGCGCTGTACAAAGGTCGTGGTCGAGCCGCGCGCGCCGGTGTCGAGCACGGGGACGTGCTTGTACAACGCGGCAACGAACGCCTTTGCCTTGTCAGTGTTGCCGCCGGGGGCCTTGAGCGCATAGGCCCACGCCGCCAGGTACGACCAACGCGCGCCGCCCGACGTCTTCGGGTTGGGCGTGATGACATGAATGCCCGGCTTGATCAGATCGGCCCAGTCCTTGATGTGCCAGGGATTTCCTTTGCGCACCAGGAACACAATGGTGGACGTGTAGGGTGTCGCGTTCTGCGGCAGGCGCTTCTGCCAGTTGGCGGGAAGCAGACCAGCCCTCTGCGAGATCGCGTCGATGTCGTAGGCCAGCGCCAAGGTGACGACGTCGGCGTCCAGTCCGTCGATCACCGCGCGCGACTGGGCGCCCGAGCCGCCATGCGACTGGTTGATGATGACATTATCGCCGGTCTTGGCCTTCCACTGGGCCGAGAAGGCGGCGTTGACGTCCTTGTAGAGTTCGCGCGTCGGGTCGTAGCTGACGTTCAGCAGTTTGACGTTGGCGGCCTGGGCCGCCGCGCCTGCAAACAGAACCGCCGCGGCGATCACCGTCAAAAAGCGTTTCATGGGTAACACTCCTTCTGGTTTTCCGTCTTAACGGTTCAAAGTGATATCTGTGCCCGGATTGCCACGGCATCGATCGCCTGGTTTGCACTCTGGTTCGCCTGAGCGTCAGAGATCTGCGGATAAACGGTAAACGTAGCCGGCGGCGTTCCCGCCCCCGCAACCGCCGTCGCTCCGCCTATGATACGGCTGACATTGATGTGCTCATAGTCGAACGCAAACTTGATGACGCTGTTCGGATACCAGTTTATACCCGCCGTCCAGATTTTCTGCTCGCCGCCGCGCACGCCGCCACTCGGCGTCGCGGAACCTACAGCGCCTTGGTTGTAGTTAAGGTCGAGATCACTATAGCGTGCCGCAAGCTCCCAGGCACCGATTCCGCCGCCGCTGAGATCAAACGGGGAGGCGGGCTTTGGCGACCCGAAAGCGCCGGTCGACGGGTTGTAGGCCCTGCCTTCGCCGGTCAGAACCCACGCAGCCTGAGCATACCACCCGGTAAAATCGGGATTTGGCAGCGAGCCGGTACGCCGGTCGATGTAGTATTTGTAATAGCCGCCTTGCCCATACAGGCTTTTCCAGGCGACGGCGCTTTCCGCGGCCCACTGATAAACATGCGCCGCATCGATGTTGCCGGTGTTGACAAGCTTTGCCGCGGACGTGGTTGTCGGAACCGACGTTGCGGAGGATTGGGCGAAGTATCCCGCGCTGTCCACGGTCAGTTCTGGAACGGCGGAGATGGAGACGTTCTGCTTGGAGCCCGGTCCTGCGGAATTATCCGCCGGCTTTAAGACGTCCGTGCCGCTGGCGCTCAGCAACAGTTTGAAGTCGTTGTCGGAGTAGACGATATCAGAGAGCCTTCCCACGAGGGCGTTCTGTTCGTCGAACGTCCCCAGCCCGTCCTTGATTTTGCCGCCGGTGTAGGAGAGCGCTGCAAAGAATTTGTCGCCCGTATAGAGCAACGACACGGCGTCGCGCCCGTCACCCGCTGCGATGCTGCGTGCGGAATCCGACGCGGCGTTGCGCTCCAGGAAAATCGTATCGGCCGCTCCAACGCCGTCTTCCAGGTTGGCAGGCGCGGGATAGGCGCCGATGCGAACCGCAAATGGCGCCAGCCCATCATATTCCACATAGAGCGACTGAATGCGGCCTTGGTCTTCCGTGCCGCCGCTGCCGCCGAAATCGTAGTTGATGTTGTAGGACCAATCACCGAAGACCTTCCCCTGAACGCCAAGATAGCCGCGGCGGAAGTTGGCGCCGCTCGACAGATCGGGCCCATATGCGGCCGGGAAGCCCGCCGCCGTCGCAGGCTGGCTGAAATAGCCCCAGTCGAACTGACCGAGCGCACGGATCGAAGCCGTAAACTTGCCGTCGGCTGACGAGAAGGTCGGCCTCCCATTGGGGATGGTGACCTTGACGGCGGCAGCCTGCTGAGTCTGGGCATCCGCGTACTGATCGCTCGTGCTGCGCTTCAGGTCCTGCACTTGATCGGACAGGGCCTGGATTTCCTCTTCGAGCGCCCGAATTTTGGCCTGCTGTGCGTCGCCGTTTGCGCTCGCCGCAGACGTACCGTCGCTGCTGTGCTTACCTCCGGCCTGAGCTGCGGAGGCAAGTGCGAAGCTCGCCGTGCCGGCCAGCAGCATCGCCGTGATTTTCTTAGATGCGATTTTCATATGTCCACCTCTTGAGCTGCGTCCGGACCGGTTCGCAACTGGGGAGAACAACTGCGAGCCATAAGGACAGGTGCGACGCGAC
>Ga0265314_10000417_pt1 | contig 57290 bp, 40 predicted proteins | sample 4126metaG_FD_203106 | JGI IMG/M metagenome (GOLD analysis project Ga0265314, IMG submission 203106) | Rhizosphere microbial communities from Carex aquatilis grown in University of Washington, Seatle, WA, United States - 4-1-26 metaG | ecosystem: Host-associated > Plants > Roots > Rhizosphere >... | reverse complement strand
GCAGGTGGCCTACGCGGCCAAGTGTGAAAAAGAGCCGGCGGTGAAAGTCTCCGTCACCTTCACTAAAGAAGGAAACGAGTTCCGCGTCATGCAGGTCACTTTCCGCAAGATGTAGCAGACATAGTTCTTCTTGACCGGGGCGCATTGGCCCCGCAAGCTCGCGTAAATGCCATCCAAAAAGAAACGTCCGGCCGCCGGCGTCAAGGCGCGCAGCACGCTGCACGCGCCGTGGCGCATTGAATTCATTCTTGCGCCAAAGCCGCCGGGCTGCTTCTTCTGCGAAGCCGCCCAATTGGACGCCAAAGATCGCGCCGCGTGGAAGCGCACGCTCCTTTTATATAGAGATCCGCGTGCGCTGATCATCATGAACCGCTATCCGTACATCGGCGGCCATCTTTTGATCGCCCCGCACCGGCACACCGCCGCGCTACCGAAGCTCGATGCAGCCGAAAGCCATTCGCTTTGGGAGCTTTCGCGGCGCTGCATCGGAATTCTGGAACGCGTGATGAAGCCCCAGGGCTTCAACTATGGGATGAACCTGGGGCGCGCCGGTGGCGCGGGCGTCGAAGAACACCTGCACATGCACGTGCTGCCGCGCTGGGCGGGCGATACGAACTTCATGCCGGTCATTGCGCATACCGGAACCGTGCCCGTGGCGCTCGAAGCGCTTTGGGAAGAACTCTTCGCTGCAATCGAAGCCGAAAAAGCGTCCTGGAAATAATCCGCGTGGGCGTCGACGGAACTTCCGCCCAAGTCGAAGCCCTGAAAAAGGCCGCGGACGTCCTGGCGCGCGCCGACGCACTGCTGATCGGCGCGGGCGCGGGAATGGGCGTCGATTCGGGACTGCCAGATTTTCGCGGCCCAAAAGGCTTCTGGGCCGCGTATCCGCCCTATCAAAAACTCGGGCTCGATTTTGTCGCACTCGCCAATCCGCGTTGGTTCACGGCGGACCCGGCGCTGGCGTGGGGTTTTTACGAGCATCGCCTGGAGCTATACCGCTCCACGCCGCCGCATGCGGGCTTCGCACGGCTTAAAAAATGGGCAGAGCGCAAAGCGCACGGCGCGGCGGTCTTTACGTCGAATGTTGACGGGCATTTCCAGCGCGCGGGCTTTGCCGAAGACCAGCTCTACGAATGTCACGGCAGCCTGAACTGGCTGCAATGCACGCGCTTTTGCGGACAGGACATTTTTTCAGCCCAAGGCGTGAACGTCGCAATAGACACAAACACGATGCGCGCGCAAGCGCCACTTCCCGCCTGCCCCAAATGTGGCGCATTGGCGCGGCCCAACATCCTGATGTTCAACGACAGTGACTGGGAGGCGGAGCGCAATTCGGCGCAGGGGCAGCGCTTGGACGTGTGGCTAGCCAACGTCGATCCGGAAATGCTGGCCATCGTCGAATGCGGGGCAGGCACCGCGATCCCAAGCGTGCGGCATTTCTGCGAGGGCCTCGCGAACCTGCGCGGCGCGACGCTGATTCGGATCAATCCACGCGAACCAGATGTACCGCCCGGTCAGATTTCCATTCAACTGGGAGCAAAAGAAGCGCTTGAGAAGATCGATGCGTTTTTAAAAGTTTAGCGCGGCATTGGAAGAATTAATCGTACTACGTTTATTCCTTGGGCAATTTTCCACCAAGAGCTTCCAGCGCCACGACGCCAAATCGCGCAGGCGTGTGTGACGAGCCGCTCTTCAAGAGTGCCCAGCTAGAGTATTCTTCCGGGCGCTTGACCGTCTCCAAGGCCGGGCGGTTGCGTGTCACGTTAAAGCGCCAGACGGGCTGGAGGAGCGCGCCCGGGACGCATTCGAGCGGAATGGCCATTTCGATCGTCCAGAACTTGTCGCCGATCACAACCTTCTTGGGCACCTCTTTGGTCAGCCACGCCATCTTGTCTTTCACTTTCCCCTGGAACGTGTCGCCGCGCACGCTGTACACGTACTGAAAATAATCGTTCTTGGGATCGAGGCCCGGAAGCATGAAGACTTCCATGCAGTCCTGGTCCCAAGCTTCTTTATCGGTCGCCGGCAACTTCTTGAGCTCCGCCGCGAATTCGTCTTCAAAGCGCGCGCCGATGAAGAGCGTCTTGTCCGTCGCCAGCAGCTTGACCGTGCTCTTGGCGAGCTTGCCGACCTTGGGCGCATCGACATAGCCGAGTTCCAGCGTCGCGGCGTTGGCCCAGACGGCTTCGTCGAGCACGCCGTCGATAACCGGCTCTTTCACGGGCTTGGGAATTATGATGCGCGGCAAATCGGCGTCGATGACCACGCCGTCGGCAGGCGGATTCTTGATTTCGGGGGCCGGGCCCGGACCGGGTCCTGGACCGGGCGTTACGGACGGTGTCGGTACAGGTACGGGCACCGGGACCGGTACGGGTACCGGCACGCCATGCGGTGGGGGTGGGATTGTATGCGTGGCCGAAGGCGTGGCGGGCACGGAAGGCCGTGTCGCTGGCGGAGGCGGCGCGGGCGGTGTGGGGAGTTTCTCTGACTTGGCTTCCGGCTTGGCTTCTTCGCCCCCACCCTTCTTGCCGCCAAAGATGGTGAAGCACAGGTAGAGGAGCCCCAGCGCCAGCAACCCGCCGCCGATGACCATGTACATCAGCGCCGGATCCTTTTGAGCGGGCTCGGCGGCGGCCTTTTTATCCGCAACGGCCTGCGCGGCACGGCGTTCGGCCGTGCGACTGGTGGCGCCGGTGGTCCGCACTTGGTTGACTTCGCTGCGCGCCATCGTGCGGGGAATGGTCTTGGTTTCTTCAGACGCGGAGCGGGCCGGATGCGCGCCCGTGGCCGGCCGAACCGTGGTAGTCGATGCGGTGGTGCGGCGCTTGCCCTGCATCACGTCTTCGGTGGGCGGCACGAGCATCGAGACTTTACCGGTCGAACGCGAAGGGGCGGCCTGATTGGGATGATTGGGATTTGCCGCGATGTAATTTCCGGTCGAAGCGCGCTTGGGCGCCGTGGACGAAGCCGCGGGATGGGCCTGTGTGGGCAGCGGTCCGGCAGCGGCTGGCGACGGCGCGGAGGTGAATCCCGGGGAAAGTTCGCGGGTGCAACCCGTACACCAGATCAGGTTTTCCTGGCGCCGGCAACGGCCCGAATTGAGATCGGCGGGGGAGATGCGCAGGCCGCATTTCTCGCAATAAAACAGTTCCATAGCTCACCCGAGCCCGGACCGCCGACAAGACCGCCTACCTAAGCTGAACCTTACTCGAATCCAGGGCGCACGCAACACGTCGGAAGGAACGCTTCGGAATGTTGCTTATTGGTAGCACATGAATGGCCCTTTGCCCTTGACCAACTTAGCGCGAAAGAGAAGATGCACGAGGGGCGTTCTCTGCTCATCATCCAGGCTGTGGACCGGAGATCACGGTACGTCAATGTCTAACGCACCTGCCCTTTCCGCTGGTGGTAATCGCGCGCTTGCGGAAAAGCTCCTCCTCCAAAGCCTCGACCATTACGAAAAAGAGGACCTCGACAAGGCCCTCGCGTGCAGCCGTGAATCGGTGCAAGCCGATCCGACCTTCCCGCTGGCCTACAACAATCTGGGCATGCTGTACGCGGACTTAGGCAAGTACGACCAAGCCATCGACGCGCTGCTCCAGTCGATCCAGTTGGCCCCCGACGGCGCCGAAGCCTATAACAATCTTGGCTTTATCCTGCGCCGCATGAACCAGAACCTGGAAGGCGCGATCGCGTACTCGCGCTTCGTGCAGCTCGCGCCGGATTCCGAAGAGGCGCCGCGCATCAAGCAGTGGATCGAAAAGACTATGCAGGATGCGGGCCTTAAGGAATTGCCGCCGTTCGAGAGCATTTTTGAAGATGCTCCAGAAGGCGCTCCCGCGGCTCCTGCCGGCGCTGCGCCTGCCGCGCCGGTGCCGCCCAAGCCTGCATCTGGAGCAAAAGCGCCCATCGCCAAGCCCGCATCTGGCGCCAAAGCCCCTGCAGCCACGCCGGGCGCTCCCGCTGCGGCTCCCGCGGCAAAGCCCAAGCCGCCCGAAGGCCCGAAGATTCAAAAAGTTCCGGTCTGGCAAATGGCCACCACCGATCCGGTCAATTTGCCCGCCAATGCGCCTGCGGCGGGCGCAGCTACAGCGGCCCCCACTGCACCTGCGGCTCCTGCACCCGCGGCTGCTCCAGTTGCGCCACCCAAAGCGGGCACCCCTGTGGCCCCGGCGCCAGCGATTCAGAAATCCACCGGCCCCGCCGCTGGCGCAACCACCGCCAAAGCGCCAGTCAGCTTGTCCGGCGGCGCGCCAGCTTCCGCTCCGAAGCCTGCGGCCGGCGCGCCGGCCCCCGCGGCCAGCGACCCGGAACGCGACAAGAAAGTTGGCGTGATTCTCGAAAAAGGCATGGATCAGTTTGCCAACGGCGACATGCGCGAAGCCGGACTCTCCTTTCAGGAAGCTCTCGACCTGCATCCCGAAAGCGCCGAAGCCCTGGTCTGGGTTGGCAAGGTTCTCACGCGCATGGAACGCTTCGAAGAAGGCCTCGAAGCGCTCGAGGAAGCAATCCAGCTCGATCCCCAAGAGACCGCGGCGTATTACGTGAAGGGCTTTGCGCTGCGCGAACTGGGCCGGGACAAGGAAGCCGCCGAAGCGTATCTCAAGTTCCTGAATCTGCTGCCGTACGCCGATGATGCCGAAAAGATGCGCGGCTGGGTCGGCGAAGTCACCGGCGTACCAGTGCCGTCTCCCGCGCCTGCGCCTGGGGCCAGGCCCGCCCCTAAAGCGGCGCCAGCGCCAGCCGCCCCAGCTAAGGTGGAAGAACCGGAACCCGAAGAACCTGAAGGCCCGCGCGCGCCCAGCACCCCGCCGCCGCTCACGCCCGAAGAAGAAAAGCGCATCCAGAAGGCCACCGATGCCTTCAACGACGGGCAGTTGGACGACGCGCTGCGCACCTGCACCAAGCTTTTGACGGACAATCCATCCAACTTCCAGGCGCGTTCGCTGCTGGGCCGCGTGCACCTGCGCCAGAAAAATTGGGACGAAGCGATCGAGCAGCTCGAAAACGCGTTGCGCGTATGCGACGACGCCGAAGCGTATTACTTCCTGGGCCAGGCTTACGAACGCAAAGGCGAGCGCAAGAAGACCAAGCGCGCGTACACGCGCTGCCTGGAACTTGCGCCCAACGGCCCGCGCACCGAACGCATCAAGGAATGGCTGGCGACGCTGAGTTCCGAGAAGTCCACGGCCAAGCAGGTGCAGTGCGAAATGTGCCTGCGCGTGTTCCCCGAAGACGAAGTGCGGATGCATGACAACAAGCGCACCTGCAAAGGCTGCCTGGCGCTGATCGGCGTGGTCCCGGCGGCCAAGAGCCCGACGCCTTCGGGCAGCGTACCGTCGGTCACCGAAACACTTTCTCCCGACGACCTGCTGCCTACGAAGAAAAGGTCGCCGGTGCTGCTGGTTGCGGTCCTGTGCCTGGTGGCGCTGGGCGCGGCGGCCTGGTTCTTCCTGCCGGGTCTCTTTGGCAAGGTGCCAGTGGCGCCTCTGCCAGTCAATCCAGATACGAACCCCGTACCACCGCCGGTGGTCGCGGCCTTCGATCCGGAAAAAGTTCAGTTCACGGGACAACCCAACGCCAACCTGCTCCCGCTGGCGTCGTGGACTTACACTCCCATTGTGGAAGGCCTGACCAATGCGCCCGCAGGATTGAAAAAACTCTTCACTCTGAAAAAGAAGCCGGAAGGCTTCCAGATCGACGCGGCAACCGGCACCATGACCTGGATTCCGCCGGCGAATTCCGACACGCTGGGCCGCGGGCGCAACTTCGAAGTGAAGCTGGAAATGACCGGCGAAATGGCCGACAAGCCCGGCGTGCAGGTCTTCTCACGCGTCCAGGATTTCACCCTGCGCGTCCAGATGAACTATGCGGCGGGCGAAGACGTGGATGTCGGCCTCTCCGAACCGGAGCGCGTACAGGTGCTCGCCGGCGACTTCAACGGCGACGGCCGCGACGACTTCGTGGTTGCGTCGGGACGCTTCCGGGAAGGCCAACTGCGCTCCTACTATTTCTTCGCCGACAATCCCAAAGGCGCACCAGAAAAAAGCACGCTGCGCGGGCAGGCCAGCGCCCTGGCCAAGGTCCTTCTTGCCTCAGGCAAAGAAGCGGTCCTGAGCGCCGCCCGACTGAGCGGCAAGGTCGAACTGGTTTATCAGGGTGAAACTAAGGGTGATGGCTTTGACGCGGGACACGATCCCGTGGCCCTCGCTGCGGCAAACTTCAACGGCGACAAAACGTCCGCCGTGGCCGTGGTCTCGGGCCTGGACCGCAAACTGGTGCTGGCCCTCTTTGACGGAAACGACAAGTTCACCGAAGTGAAGCGCATCGACCTGCCCACCGGCGGTTCGCCCGCGTGGGTCTTTCCATGGACTTCACCGGATCTGGGCCCAGGCTTCCTGCTGGTCCTGCCACTCACCGAACGCGGCTTGATGTTCGTACCGTGGAACAAGGGCGCACCAGGCGCGCCGGTGTTTTCGACGCCGGGAGTCACCAGCATGATCACCGGCGCGGCCTGCCTGCAAGGGCCCGGTGGCAAACCGCAACTGGCGCTGGTCTTCACGCTACGCGAAAGCGAACTGCGCCTGTTCGAAGAACACAGCGGCGCCTTCGGTCCGGTGCCCGGCGATACGCCGCTGAAATTTACACAGCCGGTCCTGGGACTGCAGGCGCTCGATCTGAACCTCGATGGCCTTACTGACGTAGCTGTAGTCTGCCCTGAACTGGTCCAGTTCTATCTGCGCCAGGAAAAAGCCTGGATCCCCGGGCAGAAATTCGAAGGCATCGGCCGGCAAAGCGGTATCGCGGCGGTTGGTGACTTTAACCTCGACAAACGTTCCGATGTCCTGCTACTGCGCGAAGACCACCACCTGTGCCTGATCGCTTCTAAGCAGGGCGATGCGGTCACCAAATCCGTAGAAGTCAAACCGGCTGACGGCGAAAAGCCGCACCCCGAAGCAGACCCGTACAAGGACGTGCCGCTGGCGCCGCCGACCAAGAGCGACCAGGGCTTCAGCATCTGCGCGCCCAAGGATTGGAAGGTCGAAGCGCCGATGCCGGGCATGGATTTCATCGCGCATCCAGTAGAGCAGGTTCCGGCGGTCGTGACGGCGATATTGATGCCCAAGCCCGTGGAAGAAGTCACCGACGCCAACGCGGAAATTCTGGCCCAATCGTTTGCCGCGGGATTGAAAGCCTCCGATAAGGCCGGCAACTTCAAAGACGTAAAGGCCGACAAGCCGACCGCGGCCCAAATCGACGGCAAGTACGCGGTGCGCTTCCAGGTGAGTATCACGTTGGCGAACGGCGGGCACCTCAAGCAGATCCAATACGCGGTGCGATTAAAAGACGTGACCAAATCGGTGCTGCTGGTAGGCTTCGTCCCGGAAGAAGCTTGGGACAAGCTGGGGCCGGCGATCGAAGCCTCGATGCACAGCTTTAAGGAAACACCGTAAAAAAGGGGAACGCTCATGAAGCTCGCGCACCTCCACCTGATCCTTCTTCTCCTGGCGCTTTCGAACTCTGCCTTCGCATTGGGCGGGGAAGAGATCAACGTCGACAACCTCGATCGCGCTAAAATCACGCTGCCCGACGGCACCGAAGCCACCGTCGTTAAGTACCTCGGCGAAAAGTTCCGCGAAACCACTCCCGAAGTCATCGGCCAGAAGAACTTGGTCGCGCCGGAACCCGTATGCTTTGAAGCCAAGTTCGAATCCATCGAAAAGAACGTGGTCAAGCTGCTGGGCCAACCCGGGCGCGTGGTTATTAACGACTTGGCCAAACAGAAAGAACTTCAGAAAACCATGCGCGGCGACAACATCTGGATCTGCGGGAACCTGCACCCCATCGGCGACAACGTGCCGGATGCCGAACTGACCGCGAACGACATTCTGAAGCTGGACGGCGACTACAAGCGCGGCGACCAACTCTACAGCCGCTACCTAACCGCCAAGAATGCGCAGGGGCTGCTTGAACTGGGCGACAAACTCACCAAGCAGGCCGCCATTGCCAATATGAACGACCAGGCCAAGTTCGGCACGCTCATCCAAAATTGCTATAAGGAAGGCCTCAAGCTGAACGAAGCCAAGGTCGCGAACAACGACGCCGAAGGCTGGTACCGGCTGGGCCTGCAATACGAAACCTTGACCCACAACCGCGCCAAGCGCGACTTCTGCATCAAGAAGGTGCTGGCCATCGACCCCAACCACCCCATGGCCTCTGGCATCGCGATCAATGAAATGGGCTTGGTGCACGTCGAAAACAAAGGCTGGATGACGGCGGCCGAAAACCAGCGCTACAAAGAAGAGCAGACAGAACAGATCAAGCAGCAGCAAGCCATCGTCGAAGCCGCGCGCAAGGAACGGGAACGCCTGCGCGAAATTACCCAGCGCGATCGGCCACAGATGCTAGCCGGTTTTCGCCTCGCCTTGCGCACCGACGATCCATTGAAGGTCGATGGCGCGGTGGCATCGCTGGCCGAAGCCGCGCAGAAAACGCCTGACCCCGAATTCGGGCGCCAGGTGCTCGACCTGCTTTCCAGCATGCCCAATACATCCGCGATCACCGGCTTGGGCGCCGTAGCCAAGAACGAAGAAGCCGAAGTACGCAGCGACGCCTACGAAGCGCTGGCCAGCCGCGGCGGAGACCTCGCCCTGCAACTGCTCGGCAACTGCCTGCTTGAGGAGGCCGAAGGGGTGCCCGCCAAAACCGGCGTCGCAGCCCTGATTCACCGCCGCGATAAGGCCGCGCTCGAAGTCCTGATCAAAGCGCTCCCCAACAAACACCAGCCCGCCCAGCGTGAAGTCGTCGAAGGTCTGCGCCAGTTGACCAAGCAGACCTTCAACGAGAACGCGGCCTGGCAGAAGTGGTGGGAAGCAAACAAGAACAATCCCGGCGTGCTGCCGGCACCGTAACGAAGGCCGCCGCCATGCGCCTGCCGGTTATCCAAGGCCTGATCAAACGCCGCATCCTGCTGAATTTCCGCGTCGCGCCGGAAGCCTTGAAAAACATACTGCCCGGCCCATTCCGCCCCAAGCTGGTGCGCGGGCAGGCCATCGCGGGTATCTGCTTGATCCGGCTTGAAAACATCCGCCCCAAAGGCCTGCCTGGGTTTGTGGGTCTGCATAGTGAGAATGCCGCCCACCGCATCGCCGTGGAATGGAACGACGATAGCGGCGCGCTTCGGGAAGGCGTCTACATCCCGCGCCGCGACACGGATTCGAACCTGAACCTGGCGCTTGGCGGCCGGATCTTTCCCGGAGAAACGCACCGCGCGCGCTTTGAAGTCCACGAGTCCGGCCCGCAGATTGATTTTACGCTGGCTTCCCAGGATGGCGTTACGCGCGTACACCTGAAGGGCGCCGAAACGACTGTGTGGCCCGCAGGCTCGGTTTTCGAGTCGCTCGATGAGGCTTCGAAGTTTTTTGCAACCGGCAGCGTGGGCTTTTCAGTGACGAGCGACCCGGCGCGCTTGGACGGAGTCACACTCAAGACGCAGACCTGGGCCATCGGCGCGCTCGAAATCAGCGCCGCCTCGGCCAGCTTTTACGAAGACCCGGCCCGCTTCCCGTCGGGCAGCTTTACCTTCGACAACGCGCTGATCATGCGCAATATCGAGCACGAATGGCACGCCACCGGCGATATGGCCTGTACGCCGGGTTGCGCGGGCGCGCCGCAATAAACTGCATCGCCAACGCGGCTCAGCTTGGTTTTGCTAGAGGTTCTTAGTGTCCTGCACGCGCCTTGGATGGTTAAGGGCACAGACACTTTCGTAATCTGGGGGAGAGGGACCTATGCACGACGGTCATTGGGGTAGTATGCGCTCGCTGCGCAATGTGCAGGTCGGATTGCTCCTTCTATCTGTGGCGTCCACGCCTATCGGCGTCGCCGGCGAAGACGTACCCGCCGCACCCAGCCGCGAACCTGAAATGCCCGAACGCGTTGACAATGCGATCAAAAAGGGTTGCAGTTGGCTGGCCAAGACGCAGGCCAAGGACGGTTCCTTCCCCGGTCAATATCCGGTCGCGACCACGAGCCTCGCCGGCCTGGCATGGCTGGCCAGTGGCAGCACACCACACGATGGCCCCCATGCGGCGAATGTGATGCGCGCGCTGCACTTCATCCTGAAATCGCAAGGCAAGAGCGGCTTCATCACCGAGAATGCGGCCAGCGACGGCTCGATGCACGGGCACGGTTTTGCGACGCAATTCCTCGCCGAAGCCTACGGCATGATCCGCGATCCGGAGTTCGGCGAGAAGGTCCGCGACTCGTTGACCAAGGCCGTGCATCTCCTTGAGAATACGCAGAACCAGTTTGGCGGCTGGAACAGCGCCCCAAACGCGTCCGCGACCGATGACGGTTCGGGCGCCGTCGCGATCATGCAGGTGCAGGCCCTGCGCGCGGCGCAGTCTTGCGGCATTCCGGTCAAGGAACAGGTGATCACCAAGGCCAAGAAATACCTGCTGGAGATGACCAACAACGACGGCTGGTACGCCTACAACTACAACATGCGCCGGGAAGGCCAGGGTTCTGCGTCGACCACTGCGGCCGGCATGTACATGCTCGGCGCGCTCAACCTGCACGAAAACGTGAAGTACTCCAAAGGCATGCTGAACCTGATGCATAGTGCGCCATATATGAAGGGCGGCGGAAACTGGGGCTACCCGCTGTACACGGATTATTATGCAGCCCTGGCAATGTATCAGCGCGGCGGGAAAGAATGGACCGAGTGGTATCCGAAGATGTCCGATTACCTGCTCAAGAGCCAGCAAGGCGACGGGCAGTGGCAGGACGGCTTCGGCGGCGTCATGACCGCGATGGCGATCCTGAGCCTCGAGATTCCCTACCGTTACCTGCCGATGTTTCAGGAAGGCGGCGCGGCCCGCGAAGGCCGCTAGACTGCCTCAGCCGCAACTCGCTTTACTTCGCCGCCGGCTTCTCGCGTGCGGCGGCCATCTTTTCCTTCAACTTCAGCCAGGCCTGTGGATCGCGACCCAGCTTCTGGCCCGTGTGCGCGGTCAAAAACGCTTCCACGCTGTCGGCGATCACACGGTCTGAAGACTTCAACAGCGGAGCAAGCACGCCGACGGTTTCTTCCATCGAAGCCTGGCCATCGCGAATCTTAAGCAGATCCAGAAACACGCTCTTCGCACGCGCTGAGATTTCGGCGGGTTGCTTGGAGTCGGCTTGCAGCGCAATCAGGCGTGGAAACGTGGCCAGGACTTCCGGGCGCAGGGCTTTCGTGCCGAGCTTATCGAGCAGCTCTAAGGCCTGTTTGAGCACCGCCGGATTGGCTGATGTACCTTCACGCAGAAATTCCGAAACCGCAAAGAGCCCGTCGACACGCGAATCCCAGAGCAATTCCTCGGCTTTCTCGACGGCTTTCGTGCGCCGGTCGAATTCGGAGTCCGGCGCCTTGTCCGCATTCGGGTTCGCAGCGAGCCACGCCACGTCCTGCGCCAAGCCGCTCAAAAGGGCTTGCCCGGCCAACGGCCCGAGGTCCGCCAGAACGCGCGCGGCCTGCGTCTGCAATTTTCCCGTTTCGATTTCGGCGAATGTGGGCCCGAATCCGCCTTCCGGCGCGAGGCGCAGGAGATTCACCGTCGCGCGAATGAACTCCAGGCGCTTGTCGAGTTGCTCGCGCAATCCATCGAAGCGCTCCTTGAGCGCCTTTGCTTCCTTTTCGGCCTGCGCGCTGGATGCGGCGAGGTCCAGCTTGGCATCGGCATTCGCCGAACTCTGGCGCTTCAATTCTTCCAGGCGGGCGAGCGACTTCTGTACTTCGCCGCTGGCCTTCTCCAGATCCGCGCCCAGAACTTTGCTGGACGGATCCTTCTCAAAGCCCAGGGTCAACCGCCAACCGTTCTGAAAAAACGTCTCGAAGTTTTCGAGCAGTTTGTTCGGACCCGGCACTGTGGCGTTGGGATCGAGCGCGAGCAATTTGACGAGCATGCCGTACTGGTTGTTTCCCACGCCGGGACCGGCAGAAGGATCGGACAAGCCGGCCGCGGGTTCCGGGGGATGCTCCGGACTGATTTGCGCGCACGTGTCGTGGTACTGAAAGCCGCGAAACCAGAAGGCCAGATCGCGCTTGGGATCGTCGTGGACCGGGCCAGACGGCGCATCCGATTTGATCGGCTTATCCGGGACTGTGGGTCCCTTGACACTTGGCGGACCCGGCAGATTTTTTCTTTCTGTGGGCGTAGCTTTAGCAACCTCCGCATTGTAGGTCGCCAGGTCCTGCTGATATTTTTGGAATTGAGGAGAGTCTTTGAACTTAATCAGTTCGTTATAGCCAGGATCGCCGGGAGAGTACTCCTTGTAGGTGCCGTCTTTGAAGGTGTAGACATTGTAGTCGTGGGCATTGCCACACTTGGAATAGTAAATCGCCGTGTATTCAGAATCCGGCGTGGGCGGCTTGGGCGCGCTGGGGCCTGCACTAACTTTGCCATTGTCGACGCTGTAGCCACCAACATCGAGCGCCGCTGCGTTCCAAGCCAGTGGTCCTGTAAAAATCAGCGCAGCCAAGGTCAATTTCCGCATAGCCCGCCTCCTTTCAACCGTTCACGCCAAGCAAGACGCCCATTCGACTGATTTGCTAGCCTCGAAGAACTGCTTTGGTGAGTTATTTGCTTGTCTTTCACGCACGGAGAAGAGAACCCGGATAAATCCAGCGCGACCACGCATTTACCGTCTGCCGCGCATGCGGCGCTCGGGTACAGAGGCAGTAAGCTTGCGTTGCGCATGGGCGAACCCTTCGTTACTCGATCTTTCCGTTGAAGCGGTACAAGTCATTCAGGTCCAGGACGCGGCCGTAGGATTCGGTGTAAAGGCGGTCCATCTCTTCTTTCATGCTGCCGCCAATGTAGCGCAGACGTTCATCAAGCAGATCCTGCAGGCCGGAGACCTGTTGGAATTCGTTCTGGCCGAAGCGAATGATGTTTTCGAGAGCCACACGCGCGCGCAGGCGCACCCAGTCGGACGGATCAAGCAGGAGCTTGCGCAGCGGCTCGACCGCGCGCGGCGTTTTGAGCACGCCCAGCGTGACCGCCGCTTCGCCGCGGACTTCGAAATCTTTGTCGTCGAGCAATTCAATCAACGCACCGTCGGTGTCCGAGCCCGGGTAGCGCGCCAGCGTGATCACGCACTTACGCCGCACGTATCCGCTGGGGTCCTTGAGGCCTTTAATCATGGTATTGCGGATCAATTCCTGCGGCGGGTGGTTCAAGAGAGCGCGCGCGATCTCGGCGCGCAGCACCTGATTGACTTCGCCCTGCAGCCGGAAGAAGCGTTCGCACAGGAACGGAACCATGCGCGGGTCCTTGCGGTGGCCCATGGCGTTGATCGCATTGTTGACCACGATCTTGTTCTCGTGGGTCGTGACGGTCTGGTGCAGTAGCTTGAGCACATCGTCGCCAGGGAATTCGCCCAGCGTGATCGCGCAGTACATCAGCGTGCCGGGCGCATACTTGTTGGGCGTGTCAGAGAGCACCTTGGTCAGGTACTCGAGGCCTTCCTTGGGCTTGCCCAGCACGTTCAGCGCAACGGCGGCGTTGGCGCGCGTGAAGGCCGGCGCGGTCTCGTCGTTGGCGACCTTGAGCACGTCTTCGGCGGAGCCGCGTTCGTTGAGCCATGCTAAAACAAGACAGGTCACGCCGCGCAGATTCTCGTCCTTCGATTCCAGCAGCTTGCGCAGGCCTTCGCCGACCTTCTCCCGGCGCAACAGTCCCAACGCCATGACCGCGGTGCGGTCGGTGTTGGGATCGCGGTCTTTTTCATCCATACTCAGGTAATCGAGCAGTTTGCCCGCGGCGCCTTCGCTCGGCAGCATTCCCAGCGCCAGCGCGGCGGCGGAGCGCATCTCACTGGCGTGCTTGCCTTCAGCTGAGCCGCCCTTGGGATCGCGCAGGATCCTGTTGAAGACGTCCAACGAATTTTCATCGCGTTGCGAACCCAGCGCCAGAATCGCGGCGCGCCGGATCAGCGTGGGCTCCTTCTCGTCGGCCATGTACGCGCGCAACGGCCCGAAGCTGAGCTTGCCTTGGTCCGGCGTCTTGCCCAGCGACAGGATCGCGAAGCAGCGCACATAATTCCATTCCTGGTAGACCTTCAGTTCCTTGTCGGACACAGGCTCGGCACGGTGAATCAGGTATGGCAGGACGGATTCGTCGGCCATACGTCCAAACGCCAGGCACAGGTTCCAGTGAACATGCGGTGGCAGGTACGGGTCTTCCTGCACGGCCTTCATGAACATTGGAACAGAACGCCCGCCCATCGCGGCAATGTTGCGGCGTACCTGATCGACTTCATCCGGCCCCAGCGTGCGCTTGAGCAGTTTGAAGGCGTTGGCGACGCGCTCCTTTAGTTCTTCGTCCGTTGTCGGCGGAATAGCGGGGCGGTTGGCCAGTGCGGCGGGTTGCTGAGGCGGCTGGCCGGGTTGTGGATTGGCAGCGGGACCGGGCTTAAGCGGCGGCTGGGGCGGCTCCGCAGCGCCCATATAAGGAAGGGCGCTCAGGGTCAGCGCGACAATCAGCAGACTGCGGCTCATTCCCTACCCCCTGAATCTGACCAAACGCTTGGCGCAATCATCTGCATGCGTAGAATATAAGACGCCGTGTTTTTCGGGTCATTCTGACGGATGAGGCCCGAGCTTATGCCGAACAATTTTGGTGCGTAATGAACTGAAAAGCGAGTCAGGCTTGCTTGCGTTCGGTGTTCACACAGGGCTTACAGAGTCCGTGCAGAATGACTTCGTGGTTTTCCAGCCGGAACCCGTTGGGCACCATCAACTTAAGGTTGCCCGGGCAGCCCTTGGTTTCGTATACGCGCATGCAGCGGCGGCAGCGGAAATGGTGGTGATGAGCTTTACCAGAGACTTCATACCGCGGCGGTTCGCCCGGGATCTGGACGGTGATCAGCCAGCCGGCTTCGGCGAACGCCTTAAGCGTGCGGTAAACCGTGGCAATACCCATGCCGGGAAGCTGCTCGCGCGCGATCTCCAGCGCTTCGTGCGGGCTCAAGGGCCGGCCTGCCGCTTCAAAGACCTCTTTGAGCATGTGGCGCTGGCGCGTATTCCGTTCCATGACTTACCTTTACCATGCTTTGAGGGAAAAACCAGACCGCGTGTTTTGTGCCTTGAACAAGTCTGATCACGCCGCTAAAGCAACTAGTGGGTGTTTTACTTCTCCGCATTTGTCTGGACGGGCAATCGCGCATGTCTTCCATCCTTAAAAAGATCGTCGTGGCACTGACCGGTCTCGCGCTGGTGGGCTTCCTGATCCTGCACCTGGCCGGAAATCTGTATCTCTTCGGCGGGGCGCATGCCTTCGACGGCTATGCGCAAAAGGTGGAAGACCTGGGCCCCCTCTTGATTATCGCCGAAGTGGTGCTGATCGGGATTTTCCTGGCCCACGTGATCGTCGCGCTGAAATTGACCTTCCAAAACTCGGCAGCGCGCGGCGCGGTCGGGTACGTGGCCAACGACAACCAGAGCCCCGTGACTTCGCGGATCATGTGGATCACGGGCATCCTGGTGCTCGTGTTCCTGGTCATCCACATCAAAATGTTCAAGTTTGGCGAACGCGAAAAGCCGGCCAGTGCGCTGGTAAGCTCCGTCGCGGGTGAAGAGGCCGGTAAGAAATTTACCAAGGAAACGGGCGAGACGGGCAGCCTGTACGGGCTGGTGGTTAAGGAATTCAAAAAGCCCGGCTACGCGATCTTCTATGTGGCGCTGATGTTCGTGCTGGGCCTGCACCTGAGCCACGGAATCGCCAGCGCGTTTCAATCGCTGGGCTTATTGCGGCCCGGCTGGCTTCAATGCATGAAGCCGTGGTGCGTGGCCCTGGCCTGGCTGATCGCCTGCGGCTTCGCCCTGCTGCCGGTCTGCGCCATTCTGGGAATCGGGATCAAGTAACGCCATGGAACTGAAAAGCTACGCGCCCACCGGTCCCATCGAAAAGCGTTGGGAGAACTACAAGTTCAACCTCAAGCTGGTGAACCCCGCGAACAAGCGCAAGTACACGATCATTGTCGTCGGGACGGGCCTGGCTGGCGCATCAGCCGCGGCCACGCTGGGCGAACTGGGCTACAACGTTTTGTCCTTCTGCTACCAGGACAGCCCGCGCCGCGCGCACAGCATCGCCGCGCAGGGCGGCATCAACGCTGCAAAGAATTACCAGAACGACGGCGACAGCGTCTACCGCCTGTTTTACGACACGGTCAAGGGCGGCGAATGGCGCGCGCGCGAATCAAACGTCTACCGCCTGGCTGAAATCAGCGTCAACATCATCGACCAGTGCGTGGCGCAGGGCGTGCCGTTCGCGCGGGAATACGGTGGGTTGCTGGCCAACCGTTCGTTCGGCGGCGCACTGGTTTCGCGCACTTTCTATGCGCGCGGCCAGACCGGACAGCAGCTTTTGCTCGGCGCGTACCAGGCGCTTATGCGCCAGGTCACCGCGGGCAAGGTCAAAGTTTTCCAGCGACACGAGATGCTCGACCTGGTTGTCGCCAATGGCGCGGCGCGCGGGATCGTCACGCGCGACATGGTCAATGGGAAGATTGAACGCTGGAGCGCCGATGCGGTGCTGCTGTGCACCGGCGGCTACGGCAATCTCTTTTACCTGTCGACCAACGCGAAGGGCTGTAACGTCAGCGCGATCTGGCGCGCCTACAAGCGCGGCGCGTGCATGGCCAACCCGTGCTACACGCAGATCCACCCGACCTGCATTCCGGTCAGCGGCGACTACCAGTCCAAGCTGACGCTGATGTCCGAATCACTGCGCAACGACGGCCGCGTCTGGGTGCCCAAGCAGGCCGGCGACAAGCGCACGCCCGACCAGATTCCCGATACAGACCGCGATTACTTCCTTGAACGCAAGTACCCGACCTACGGCAATCTGGCGCCCCGTGATATTTCTTCACGCGCGGCGAAAGAACAGTGCGATGCCGGGCGCGGCGTGGGCCCCGGCGGCCGCGGTGTGTTCCTTGATTTCCGCGACGCGCTGAAAAACCAGGGCCGCAAGAAGCTCGAAGAGAAGTACAAGGAACTCTTCGAGATGTACCACAACATCACCAATGAAGACGGCTACAAGCAGCCCATGCGCATCTATCCCGCCGTGCACTACACGATGGGCGGGCTGTGGGTCGACTACAACCTGATGAGCACGGTCCCCGGCTGCTTTGTGCTGGGCGAAGCCAACTTCAGCGACCACGGCGCCAATCGCCTGGGCGCGAGCGCGCTGATGCAGGGCCTGGCCGACGGCTACTTCGTGATCCCCTACACGCTGGGCAATTACTTGGCCGGCGCCAAGCTGCCCAAGCTCGACACCAATGACGCGTCTTTTGCCGATGCCGAAAAGGAAGTCACCGGTCGCATCGGCAAGCTGCTGAGCGTCAAAGGCAAGCGCACCGTGGACAGCTTCCACAAAGAGCTGGGCCTGTTGATGTGGGAAAAGTGCGGCATGGCGCGCAACGACAAAGGCCTCAAGGAACTGCTTCAGCAGATCCCCGCGCTCAAGGAAGAATTCTGGAAGACCGTCAACGTGCCCGGCAGCGACAAGGACCTTAACCAGGCCCTTGAACGCGGCGGTCGCGTGGCCGACTGGTTCGAATTCGCCGAATTGACCGCGCGCGACGCGCTGGAACGCCGCGAATCCTGCGGTGGTCATTTCCGCGAGGAATACCAGGACGAAGAAGGCGAGTGCAAGCGCGACGACGACAATTTCTGCCACGTCGCCGGCTGGGAATACAAGGGCGAAGGCCAGACCCCGGTGCGCAACACTGAGCCGCTGACCTTCGAATACGTGCATCTGGCCAAGCGCAATTACAAGTAGGCGTCGGACGCTTTAGCAGTTGGGCGATTGGTGGGCTGACGGAGACTTGCGATGAATTTCACCCTGAACGTGTGGCGGCAGAAAAACGCCAGCGAAGCCGGGAAAATGGAAACCTTCGAGGCGAAGAACATCTCGCCCGACGCTTCCTTCCTGGAAATGCTCGACGTCGTCAACAATGAGCTCGAATCCCAGGGCAAAGATCCGATTGCGTTCGATCACGATTGCCGCGAAGGCATCTGCGGCACGTGCGGAATTTTCATCAATGGCCGGCCCCACGGCCCGCGCAGCGGTACGACCACCTGCCAGCTTTACATGCGCAATTTTAACGACGGCGAGACGCTCACCCTCGAACCCTGGCGCGCCAAGGCGTTTCCCGTGGTCCGCGACCTGGTCGTCGACCGCTCGGCGTTCGACCGCATTATCCAGGCCGGCGGCTTTGTCAGCGTCTCCACCGGCAACGCGCCCGAAGCCAACGGCCTGCCGGTCCCCAAGGTCAACGCTGAACTGGCTATGGACGCCGCCGCGTGCATCGGGTGTGGCGCCTGCGTGGCCGCGTGCAAAAACGCAAGCGCGATGCTCTTTGTCAGCGCCAAGGTCTCGCACCTGGCCCTGCTTCCGCAAGGCCGCGCCGAAGGCGCGCGCCGCGTGGAAAGCATGGTCGCGAAGATGGACGAAGAAGGCTTCGGTAATTGCTCCAACACCGGCGCTTGCGAAGCCGAGTGCCCCAAGAGCATCTCGATCAGCAACATCGCGCGGATGAACCGCGAGTTGGTCTCGGCCAAGCTCTTTGGCTAGCCCGCAAGGCGCGCTTGACAGGCTCTAAAACCGCAGGGCTGGGCAACTTGTAGCAGGCCCTGAAATAATGCCATTTTGAGCTTCTGCGAAGACGCCCCAAAACAGGCTCAACCGCTTTATCCCGAAGGACTTACGTCATTAAATTAATCCACTGTCCAAACCGAAGGAACATTTGACTACTCGGGGGCGCGACTCATAATCGGTCCCGACCTAACTTGGTTACATTTTTTGGGAGAGGCTCGCGATGACGCTGTCTCCGGAAATTCTAAGCGCGCTGGTGTTTGTGGTACTGGCGCTGGGCGTGGGGTTCGTGATCCTCGGCGGCGTGTGGTTCATCACGCGCTTCGTCCTAAAGACCAACAAGAAGAAGCGCGGCAAGGACGAAGCCTACGAGTGCGGCGTGCCTCTATTGGGCAGCGCGCGCGACCGTGTCGGAATTCGCTTCTACCTGATCGCGTTGCTCTTCACGCTTTTCGACATCGAAACGGTCTTTATCCTGCCGTACGTCACCTCCTACCGAACGCTGGGCGCGGAAGGCCTGGGCGCGGTGCTGGTTTTCGTGGGCGTGCTGGGCCTGGGCTTGCTGTACCTGTACCGGCGCGGCGCGCTGGAATGGGAATAGACGTTTGTTGTGCAGCACGGTTTGCGTAAGCGAGGTGCATGATGTCCGAACAGACGCAAGGCGGTGTTAGTGCTCCCGGCGCGAAGGGCGGCGACGCGGGCTTCATCACGACCAAGCTCGAAGCGCTGATGGACTGGGGGCGCCGCAACAGCCTCTGGCCAATGCCCTTTGGCACGGCCTGTTGCGCGATCGAGATGATGGCCACGCTCTCCAGCCGCTACGATCTGGCGCGCTTCGGCGCCGAAGTGATCCGCTTCTCGCCGCGCCAGAGCGACCTGATGATCGTCTCCGGGCGCATCTCGATCAAAATGATGCCGGTGCTGATCGAAATCTATAACCAGATGCCCGAACCCAAGTGGTGCATCTCGATGGGTGCGTGCGCCTCGAGCGGCGGGGTCTTCGACACCTACACGCTGATCCAGGGCGTGGACCAGTTCATCCCGGTTGACGTGTACATTCCCGGCTGCCCGCCGCGTCCGGAAAGCCTGGTCGACGCGCTGATGATGATTCAGGGCAAGATCACGCGCCACGAACGCCAGACCCGGACCTATGACCGCACCAAGCACCCACTCGATTTCGAACCCGTGAACCTGGTATCCGGAGCCGCCGAAGCGGCGCCCGAACTGACCGGTTCGCGCCACAGCCTCCCGCAAAAGGATCTGGTCGCGAGTTCGCCGGACGCGTAAGCGTTCGCGAACCGATTCGCCCAAAGGACCGCCCATGCCCATTGATTACGCGGCGCTGGAAAAGAGCATTCGAGAGAAGTTCGCCGGCGATGTCGTCGCCTGGACAACTTTCCGCGGGCAGCACGTGTTGCACCTCAAGCGCGAGAACGTGATCTCGGCGCTCAAGTTCCTGCGCGATGACCCGGCGGCGGCTTTCGCCATGCTGACCGATGTGACCTGCGTCGACAGCCTGCGCCTGCCCACCGACATGCAGAACGAATACCCCGAACGCTTCGCGGTCGTCTACAACCTGACCAGCCTGGCCCACAACGCGCAACTGCGCGTGAAAGCCTACGTACCGGAAGACCCAAGTGAGATCGACTCCGCGGTGAGTCTGTGGATGTCGGCGCTGTGGGGCGAACGCGAAGCCTACGACATGTACGGCGTGACCTTTAAGGGCCACCCGGACCTGCGCCGCATCCTGACCCCGGACAATTTCCAGGGCCATCCGCTGCGCAAGGACTATCCGCTCAAGGGACGCGGGGAACGCGACAATTTCCCCAAGTACCAGGACATCCCGTCGAAATAAGGGCCGCTGCCAAATTCGCCTGGCGTGTTTGAAGGAATAGAAGCCATGACCGCGACGCAGGAAACGCTCCAAAAGGTCAGCGCCATCGCGCCGAATGCCGCGCGCGCGTTGAACGAAACGCTGTCTCTGAACCTGGGGCCGCAGCACCCCGCCACGCACGGCACGCTGCGCTTCAAGCTCGAAGTCGACGGCGAAGTGATCCAGCGCTGCGATCCCGAAATCGGCTTCCTGCATACGGGCTTCGAAAAACTCGGCGAGTACCGCTCGTATAACCAGTTCGTGGTCATCTCCGACCGCATGAACTACCTCTCGCCGATCAACAACAACGTCGGGCACGCGGTGGCCTGCGAAAGGCTGTTCGACATCAAAGTCCCGCCGCGCGGTCAGTATTTGCGTGTGATGCTGTCCGAATTGTCGCGCCTGGCCGACCATGTCGTCTGTGTGGGCTTGCAGGGCATGGACTTGGGCGCGTTCTCCACGATGCTTTGGACCTTCATCGAACGAGAGAAGCTGTACGACATCTTCGAAGCCGTCACCGGCGCGCGCCTGACCACGAGTTGGACGCGCATCGGCGGGATCTTTCGCGACGTGCCCAAAGACCTGCCCGAAATGGTCAACGAGTTCCTGAAGAAGTTCCCGGCGGTGCTCGATGAAATCGACTACATGCTCGCGCGCAACAAGATCTTCATGGACCGCACCATCGGCATCGGCAAGCTGACCCAAGAACAGGCCGTGAGTTGGGGCGTGACGGGTCCGCTGCTGCGCGCCACGGGCGTACCGTACGACGTGCGCCGCGCCTTCCCCTACCTCTGCTATAGTGAACTCGATTTCGACATCCCGGTGCGCTTCGAAGGCGACGCGTATGCGCGCTACCTCGTGCGCATGGCCGAAATGCGCCAGACGGTGCGCATCATCAGGCAGTGCCTCGACAAGCTGCCCGAAGGCCCGGTCAACGCGGTTGAACACAAGGTCACGCTCCCGCCGAAGGACATGGTCTACAAAGACATGGAGAGCCTGATCCACCACTTCAAGATCGTGATGCCGGGTCACGGTGCGCTGCCGCCCAAGGGCGAAGTGTACGTCGCAACCGAAGTGCCCAATGGCGAACTGGGCTACTACATGGTCTCCGACGGCACGGGCATGCCGTACCGCATTCGCATCCGCCCGCCGAGCTTCTATCACTTCGCGACGATGCCGCTGCAGGTCGAAGGGCACCTGATCTCCGATGCGATTTCGGCGCTCTCGAGCCTGAACATCATTGCCGGCGAATTGGATCGCTAAGGGTTTGCGCACAGGATCGGGGCGGCTTGGAGCAGAAAAAAGAACCGAGCCCGCCGACGAAGCAGGAGCCCAAACGGCTCCTTAAGCTGAGCGGGCCGCTGGCGCTGTTGTTGGCGCTGGCCGAGCCGGTCTGGGGCAAGCTGCTGTTGATGGGCCTGGGGCTAGTCGCGATCGGCGGGACGCTGACGTTAAGCTCCTGGCTGACCAGGGACGGCTCGGGCGAATACAAAGTTTGGCCGCTCTTCTGGCTCACTGGCGGAGCGTGCCTGATCGGAAGCGTAATCGCGGCGCTGGCGAAGCTGGCTCTGCGCAAGCGCAAGTGAGCGTGCGTTTAAACGGCTGCGGGAAAGGTGGCGGCGATGGCTTTTCAATTTAACGATGTCTCGCGCAAACAGTTCGACTGGCTGCTCAAGCGCTACCCGACCAAGCAGGCGGCGCTCTTGCCGTCCTTCCGGCTGGTCGAGGCGCAGCAGGGCTTCGTCGACGTGCCGTCGATGGATTACCTGGCCGAGCAGCTCGACCTGCCGCCGGCTTTCGTCAACGGCGTCTTCACCTTCTACTCGCATTACCGCCGCAAGAGCGAAGGCAAGTACATCGTCATGGTTTGCCACACGCTGCCCTGCGCGCTGCGCGGCGCGTGCAACGTGCTCAACTGGTTCAAGGAAGAACTGAAGCTGAGCTGCGGCGAGACGAGCACCGACGGCAAGTTCTCGTTGAAGAAAGTCGAGTGCCTGGGCTCCTGCACTACCGCGCCCGTGGCTCAGATCAACGACGACTACTTCGAAGACCTCACCGAAGCGAAGGTCAAGGAGATCGTGGCCGCGCTGCGCGAAGACAAGACGCCGCCGCACCTCTCTAATGGTCCAACGCTTGAAGGCGGCTGCAAGCATTACATGCCCATGGTCGACGCGTATCCGGAAGGAAAATAGCTGCGGATATGGGCACGCCGAAGATCCGCGGCATCGCGCCGTACTTCTTCGTGGACGACGTAAAAACGTCCGCGGATTGGTACCGCGACAAACTGGGTTTCGGTTACGAACGGTTGTGGGGCGAACCGCCGGTTTTTGCAATGCCCCGGCGCGACGGCATTGTGGTGATGTTGAAGGAAAATAAGGGCGCTGCGCGGCCCAACCATAAAGCCGATCCCGAAGACGATTCCTGGGACGCCTACTTGTGGGTTGAAGCCGTGGACGCGCTGCACGAGGAGTTCAAAGCCAAGGCCGTGAAAATCCGCCGGCCGCCGTGCGACCAGATTTACGGCTGCCGCGATTTCGAAATTCAGGACTGCAACGGGTACATTCTCTGTTTCGGTCAGGACAAGAAGGAATAGGAAGGCCAAACGCATGATCATTCCAGATCTCAAGCCGGTGCTCTTCAATGGCGCCTACGTCAAAGGCAACTGGACCCTCGAGAAATATCTCGCCAACGGGGGCTACCAGGCCGCCAAAAAGGTTTTGGCGATGCCGCGGGACCCGAACACCAACAACGTTCCGGCGATGATCGACGAGATTAAGAAAAGCGGGCTGCGCGGGCGCGGCGGCGCCGGCTTCCCCACCGGGATGAAGTGGTCGTTCGTCGACTACAAAGCGAAGAAGCCGCGCTACCTCGCGGTCAACTGCGACGAATCCGAGCCGGGCACCTGCAAAGACCGTGTCGTCGTCACCTACAATCCGCACCTGCTGCTCGAAGGCATCCTGATCGCCTGCCACACCTGCGGCGTTGAAAACGCGTACGTGTACATCCGCGGTGAGTATGTCGTCGAGTTCGAACACCTAGTCAACGCGATGGCCGAAGCCTACAAGGCCGGCTACTTCGGCAAAAACGTCTTCGGCAGCGGCTTCAACTTTCACGTCCAGCCGCACCGCGGCGCGGGCGCGTACATCTGCGGCGAAGAAACCGGCCTGCTCAGTTCCCTGGAAGGCGACCGCGGCTACCCCAAGGTCAAACCGCCCTTCCCCGCCGTGCAGGGCGCCTGGGCTTCCCCAACAGTGGTCAACAATGTCCAGACGCTGGCCAGTCTGCCGGGCATTCTCAACACCGGCACCGAAGCCTGGTCCAAAGTCGGCCCGCCCAAGAGCCCCGGCAACATGGTGTACTGCGTCTCCGGGCACGTGAAGAAGCCGGGCTTCCACGAACACCCGATGAACATCACCATGAAGGAACTGCTCTACGAAAAGTGCGGCGGCATTCAGGACGACCTCAAGTTGAAGGCCGTGATCCCCGGCGGCTCGTCGATGCCCGTAATGAAGTACTCCGGCTCGTACATCGGCAGCGACGGCAAGGAACGCACCGACCCAATCGACATGCAGATGGACTTCGACACGCTGATGTCAAATAACACGCTGCTGGGTTCGGCCGCGGTGATCGTGATGCACGAGCGCACCTGCATGGTCCAGGCGCTCTACAATCTCGTGCGCTTCTACCACCATGAATCCTGCGGCCAGTGTACGCCCTGCCGTGAAGGCTCGGGCTGGCAGGAGAAAGTCCTTTCGCGCATCGTTAAAGGCAAGGGGCGTCCGGAAGACGTTGAAGGCCTCCTGAGCGTCGCCTACCAGATGTCCGGGACGACGATCTGTCTGCTGGCGGACTCCTGCGCAATGCCCGTGGGCGCGTTCGTGAACAAGTTTAAGGACGAGTTCAAATATTTCTGCGAACACGGCAAGAGTCTGATTCCCAATCCGCTCCCGATGTAAAATTCGCCGCGATTTCCTTCGCGGCCTCTTGCGCGCGGGTCCGCGCTCCGTAGGTTGAAGCCCATGCGTTTTTTCTATAAGCCAATCCTCGCACGCTGGACCCTGGCGTTGCTGTTGGGGACGAGCCTGTTTGCGCCCGCGCTCGCCGCGTTGGAAGCGCAGCCCAGCGCCACTCCGGCCACTTCGCGCGTGCGCATCCCCGCCTATGTCGACTTGGTGCTGGAATGCGACCCGTGGGGCTACGGCCTGGTGGGCCTAAGCTTCGGGATTTTGGCCATGATCGTGTTCGCGACGGCCTTTGCCGGGCGCGCCTACCGTTCCGGCTCGCGCAACGCGTTCTCGCAACTACCCAAGCGGCTTGACTCCGAAGGCCTGGCCGAACTCCGCGATCTGCCCATGCAGTCCGGCCCCGCGCTCTCTCCCGTCAGAAGGGCATTACGGGTCGGGCTGGTCTCGGGCCGCGGCGGGCTCTTGCTTTCGAAGTCCGCAGTGCTGGCCGCGTGGGATGCCGAGAAGCTGCGCTTCCGGTTCTGGCCGCGCATGCTGCTGGCGTTGGGGCTGGTCTCGCTGGCGCTGGGGATTCTCTCCGCAGGGCATCAGTTGCCGCTGGCGCTCTCGATCTGGCAGAACCAGCCGCACGAACCCGATTCCGCGGCGATCTCGAAAATTCTCTACCAGGCCCATGCGCTGCTGACTTGGGGCCTGACCAACTGCTTCATTTCGCTGGTGCTGTTCTACGTGTTTGACCGGCTGACCCAGTTCTTCCTCGACCGCAGCACGGTAGCTTTGCTGAATTACCTGGGCGCATCCCCGGAAGGCGAGTTGGCTTCGTTCAGTGCCTCTCCCGGCGAAGGCGCTTAAAACGCTCCTTATATAAGGAAAGCGCGATGAATTTTATTCGAGGCATACTGGTCGGCGGCGATACCGAGCCATTTCAGCTCTCCCGCCAGGGCTTGGGTTTACTGCTGCTGCGCATACTCTTTGGCTTGGGCATCATGCTTCATGGCGTGGATACCATGATGCGCGAAGGCGGGATGGAAGGCATGGCCAAGAGCGTGGAAGGCCTGGGCTTTCCCGCACCGACCTTTTTTGCGTACTGCGCGAAGCTCTCGGAAATCGTTGGCGGGGCGTTTGTTATGATTGGCCTGTTTACCCGGCCAGCGTGCCTCTTCCTTATTATCACGATGGGCGTTGCGGCGTTTCTGGCGAAAGCGGACGCTTCATTAAAAGATCGTGAACTGCCGCTGATGTACCTGGTTTTGTTCGTGGTAATCTTCATCACGGGACCCGGAAAATTCGCCGTAGACACCGTTTTAAGGGCAATTTGGAAGGCCAAGACGCTATAAAACGTAGAAAATAGCCGAACGCACAAAGTGCGTGCCTGACAGGGGATGCCGATGCAATTTCGGCCTAACGAATCCATGGCTAAAAAAATTTCCTAGATTGTTACCCTGCCTTGGCGGATTATATATGGGGTCAGTTGCCATTAGCCTTGCTGCCATTTCAGGTTACACAGCCACAGGAGCGCGTGACGCCCTATGATTTCACACGCGAAGCAGTATTGCCTCGTTACGTTGATGGGTTTGGCGAGTTTCTTCGCTGGGTCCAAAGTGTGGGCCGGCGCGGCTGAAGAGCCACGACCTTCGCCTATACATACCGTGGCGCCGGCTCCAGTTACGCAGCTTGAGTTGCCCAAGCCTAGCGCTGCACCCGACAAGGCTGCACCGGAAACGGCACCTGCTGGCGATGAACCCAAAGACGTTCCGCAGAAACGCATTACCAAGATCCCCATCGACCAGGTGATTTCCGAGAAGGCCAGCTTCTACTTCTATTGCGGCGACATCAAGAAGACCATCAAGGCGTACCAACGCACCGCCCTGGCGGGCCTGCTCGCCGAAGGTGAAATGAGCCACCGCCTGGAAGAGTCCGTGCGCCGCCTGCGCGAAGCGTACCTGAAGGGCGATGGCGCCCTGACCGAACTCGCCGTGACGCGCCGCTCCAACGAACTCGACCTGCTCGAACGCCTCTGGGATTTCGTCGATGATCAGGCCGCCTTCGCGATCCTGCCTTCAGAAGACAAGACACATCGTTTCGTAGTTGTGCTCTCGCTGCCGCTGTCGCAAGAAGATCCGAAGAAGCTTCCGATCCTCAAGACCCAGCCGGCGCTGATGGACCTCATGGAACGCCATCAGGCCCGCCATATCGTCAACCCGCGCTTCAACTTCGAATCCAAGCGGGTGGGCGAATACGAGGTCGAGTCGCTGACCTGCCCCGAGTTGGACCTGCAGGAATCGTGGGCCTTCGTTGAAAATCTCTTTATCTACGGCCAGGGCAAGGGCGTAGTCGAAGACGCAATCAAGGCCTGCGTGACCAAGGGTCCGGGCACCATGATCGGCAATGACGGCTACAACGCCGCGTACAGCGTCGCGGGCACCAACATGCTGGTCTACATGCAGGCAGACCCGCGCGAACTGCTCAAGAACTCGATCGCATCGCTCGCCCCCCTCAAGAAGCTGACAGGGCTGATTGACTTTGACCCGACGGTCATGAGCAACATTTCCATCGGCATGAACGTGGGCGAAGGCGAAAACGCCCCGATCATTGAGAAGTTCCTGCTGAAGTACGCGAACCCGGCGCTCGCGCCTCACGGTACAGCGACCAAGGCGGCCTCGGTAGCCTTCGCCGCCAAGGACGTCCTGTATTACCGCGTCGAGCAAGGCAGTTTGGGTGAATGGTACAAGCATATGATCGAACAGGTCGTGCTGGCCAAGGGCCCGGACTTGGGTGAGAAGCAAGCCCCGACACCGGCGCTCGATTTCTGCGACCGGGTTGCCCGCACGTTGAATTGCGCCAGCCGCGAAGAACTCTTCAAAAAGCTCGATATTTTTAAGGGCGAGATCGCGCTGACTTTCTCGATGGTCCCGCAGGAACGCAGCCCCGTCGACCAGTATCCGTATGTGTGGGCGTTTGAATTCCCGCACGAAAACCGCGCGCAGGCCGACGACATCTTGAACTCGCTGACCAAGAGCTTGGGCTTCAAGGATTCGCAGTTCAACAACGTCAAGATCAGCAGCACGTCACAAGACCTCGAGAAACTGCCTGGCAAGGGCAAGGCGGACTCGCCGGTCTTTGCGGCGTTCTGCATCGTCGAACTGCAGGGCGATACGCCGCGCTCGTTCCTATTGGCATCCGACAGCGTCAAGGCGCTCAAGAAGGCGCTCCTGACCGCACGACCGTCGGACAAGTTCCGTCTCGACAGCCGCCAGGACTACAAGCAGATGCTCTCGGTGTTCAATGAATCGCGGCACTCGCTGACGTACCTCGATCTGCCGCACGCGATTCAGGAACTCTTTCAGACCCTGCTCCCGAGCATGATCCGCAGCGATGAAAAGGTCGCCAAATCGCTGGTGGGGCTGCCGACCGACACGACGATCACGCGCCACCTGAGTTCTCCAATGGCCTGGGCCAGCACCACGAAGCCCGAAGGCGAGCTGGTGGAAATCAATTCGCCCTGCGGCAACCTGCCGCTGCTGGCGATCGGCACGGCGCTCTTCCTCCCGATCCTGCAGCAAGAGGAAATCAAGGCCGTCTCCAAGGGCCAGAATGACCGCTTGAAGGAAATCGCGGTGCGCCTGCAACTCTTCGCCGCGGCCAACGACCGCTTCCCGGCGTCGCTCTCGGAGCTTGCCGACATCAACTCCGACCTGACGCCTTTCGCTTCGCCGTTCTCAAACGCCGTGATCCACGAAGCCGAAGATCTGAACGATCAGCGCAAGACCAACCTGATCTACGTGGCCAATAAGGAATTGCAGGGGCGCTCCAACGAGATCTTGTTGTACGAGGACCGCCCGACGCAATACGACGTGACCACGGAAGGCGAAGTGCGCATGTTCTACCAAGCCGTGCACATTAACGGTCAGGTCAAGTTCTACCCGGAACCGCGCCTGCGCAAGCTTTTGGCCGGCGAAGTCGACTTCATGGTCTCGAGCAAGGAAAATCCGCCGGCGAGCCAGCCCAAGAAGTAGCCGCCGCTTTTCAGGTCCGAAGGAGCCGCAATGGCCAAAGTCTCATCTGGCGCGGTGCCTTCGGCGCGGCAGGGCCGGATCTCGGCCCGCACCGGTAAGCCCCTTAAAGCGCCGCCCGAAGTCGAAGAATCCGTTTTCCACGCCGCCGAACGCTCCGCCGAATTCTTCGACCACCTGCGCGCGCATTACCGGGAAGCCCGCCGCACCGCAGTCGAAATCTCCACCGATATGAAGGTGCTGCTGGATACGGGCGAGATCTACGATTCGGGCTCGGCAACAATCTGCAACATCTCCCCCTCCGGCGCGCTTTTGGGCAATGTTAAGCTGGGCAAAAATCACTATCCTTTGGCTCCGTTCAAGCTTGAACTGGTCATGAATGGCGGCGATTATGAGGGCATCGGCATTGAAGCGCTGCCGGTGCGCTTTGAGCACAAAATTCGCGGTCTGGGGGTAAAGTTCCACGAGATCTTCGTCTCGGCATAAATTTTCCGTCACGGTCCGGCCCCGAAGGCGCTCTTAATGAGCAGTCCTTTTGATCCGGAGGCCGCGCGCGATGCCCAGACCCCTCGAACTTATTACCATGGAAGACAAAACCGCATTCGCTGACGAACTGACCCGCTTTCAGCAGGGGCACCAGAAGCTGGTGGCCGAGCTGGGCAAGGTCATCATCGGCCAGCGCGACGTCCTCGATCAGATGCTCTCCGCCCTCTTCTGCGGCGCGCACTGCCTGCTCGTCGGCGTCCCGGGCTTGGCCAAGACCGCGATGGTCAAATCGCTCTCCGACGCGCTCGCATTGTCCTTCAAGCGCATCCAGTTTACGCCCGACCTGATGCCCAGCGACATTACCGGCACCAACGTGATCGACGAAGACCCCAAGACCGGGCGCCGCGACTTCAAGTTCCTGCCCGGTCCGATCTTCGCCAATGTGATCCTGGCCGACGAAATCAACCGTACGCCGCCAAAAACACAGGCCGCGCTGCTCGAAGCGATGCAGGAGCGCCAGGTTTCCGTAGGCAATGTGACCTACGCGCTGCCCAAGCCATTCTTTGTCATTGCGACGCAAAATCCGATCGAACAGGAAGGCACCTATCCGCTCCCGGAAGCGCAGCAGGATCGCTTCATGTTCAACATTCACGTCGATTACCCGAGCGCCGAGGAAGAGAGCGAGATCTACCGTTTCACCACCGTCGGCCACCCGGCCAAGCTCAAACCGGTCCTGACCGCCGAAGAGATCTTGCACCTGCATGACGTCGTAGACCGGATTGTGGTCAGCGATTACGTGCTGGCATACGTAACCGATGTGGTCCGCGCGACGCGGCCCAAGTCGGAGAACGCGCCCAAGTTCATTAAGGAATACGTCGACTGGGGCGCCGGCCCGCGCGCCGGACAATTCCTGATCAAGGGCGCCAAGGCCCTGGCCGCGATGGAAGGGCGCCTCAACGTGGCCTGCGACGACATCCGCCGCGTGGCCGTGCCTGTGCTGCGCCACCGCATCGGGCTCAACTTCCAAGCCGAATCCAATGGCCTCGATACGGTCTCCGTCGCCAACATGCTTCTAAAGGAAGTGAAGGAACCGAAGCTGATTTAAGCCGTCCCACGGCCACTCCGCGTTACACCCCTGCCCCACCCTGTTTCGACCCAATCGCCCACGGCACCGCTTGCCGCCGGTAATTCTCCGGCGAGAGCCGCACGTGCCGCTTGAAGACGCGGCTGAACGCGTAGGGATCGGGAATGCCCACCCGCGCGGCGATCTCCTTTACGCTCATGTCGGTGTCGCTCAAGAATTCGCGGGCGGCCTCGCAGCGCAGACGCGCCAGATAGCGTGCCGGCGGGGCGCCGACCAGTTCTCGGCAGCGCTGGCGCAGCTTTGAGTAACTCATTGCGTGGCGCCGGGCGAGTTCCACAAAATCGAGAGGTTCGGCGTAGCGCGAGCGGCATTCCTCCAAAAGCGCCTCCAGGCTCGCATCGGCGGCCGCAACGGCTCGCTCGGGCACGCGGGCCGCGTTCAATTCCAGCATCAGGCGCTCCGCCAAAAGCGATGCGCGGTCGGCGTCGCCCGGCGATCCGCGCCTCAAGACGCGGATCATTTCGCGGTAAAGTTCAATCAGCGGTCCCAAGCCGCGCACTGGATGCGGATGGGGGTCTTCCGGAAACCAGCCGTAGGACTTCACGCGCTTGGCGCCTGTACCAATCACGCAGACGTAGTATTCCTCCCACGTAGTCCCAGGCTCGGGGCCATAGAAAAACCGCGGTCCGGGGTAGACCGTGAAGAACATGCCCGGCTCCACCGGATACTCGGGGCCGTCGCCGACGCGAAAGCGCCCACGTCCCGAAACGACCAAGCCCACGCCAAACAGATCGAAATGATGCCGGATCCAATCCACCTTCCTGGGGACGTAGCCGACCGAAGTGACCTCCATGTCGTGGCGCGTCCGCGGAAGGCCCAATGGGGTTGGGCTGATGGTGGGGGCACTTGGTACGGATATTGTCATTTTAGCCATCTTCTTTGCCATCCGGGCCATTTTAGAAGACTCGTCATTGGTGTATTCTGCCTTACGGAAATGGAAATGAAATGTCAATTACGCCAAAAGGAGCGTGCTTCATGAAACTCTCCGCCGCCCAGATCGAACAATTCAAGACCCAGGGTTACCTGGTCGTCGAAGGGTTCTTTAACGAACGCGAAACTGCGGCTCTGCGCGCAGATGTTGAGCGCCTGCAGGGGCTAGGCAAGCTGCGCAATGTCTTCGCGGGCGAACAAACCGGCGGCGCCAAGCAGAACCTACAGCTCTGCCCGCTGTACACGCACAGCGATCTGGTGCGCGCGCTGCCGTTCGTGCCGAAGGTGCGGGAAAGCGTGGCCGCCCTGATCGGCGCGCCGACGATCCTGCACCTCGACCAGGTTTTCCTGAAGCCCGCCAAGCACGGTTCGGGGACCAACTGGCACCAGGACAATGCCTACTTCAAGATCGCCGACCCGATGAAGGGCACGGCCATGTGGGTCGCCGTTCACGATGCGACTGTCGCCAACGGCACCATCGAAGTCATCCCCGAAAAAGTCGGGGCTAAGCTGGAGCACGGACGCGATCCGGACAGCGATCACCACATCCGCTGCTACCCGGACGAAACGCAGGCGCGTCCGGTGGAGTTGAAGGCCGGCGGCGTGGTTTTCTTCGCTTATGGCGTGCCGCATTGCACGCGCGCCAACCGAACAGAAAAGGATCGCGCGGGAATCGCGTTCCACTTCCTGCATGCCGATTGCCTGAAGGACGACCTGGACAACGCGGTGCGGCCGCTGGGCACGGTACTGAACGGCGCCGAGTGCACGGGTGGCGCGAAGGAATACGGCGTGAAGGTCGAAGGCACGTGGGAGGTGGAAATCGAAAAGCTGCTCACGCCAGCCGTCACGGCTCGTTAGCCCCAACTCAATTCAATTAAGCAGGTAGCCGGGCGCTTGAGAATCTTCTTAAGCGCCCGGTTCTTTTTCACTCGGCGCCGGGTGCGCGGGGCGCCGTTTGCGCTCCCAACCGAAGAGTTTGGCGAAGGCGAGGTAGATTCCGTACATCGTGAATCCAAAGAGCACCGGCGCCAGGATTGCAAAGTAGAACATGAAGGGTGCGTCGGCCCACTGCAGCAACTTGGTCCAAAGCCCCGAGAAATACAGCACCGCAAAGCCAATCGCGAAGCAGAGCGCCGACACAATCGCCGAAACGATCCAAGGATGCGAATAATCGTGGCCTTCCGGGGCCGCACCGATGGGCGGCGGTGAACCGGGGGGGCTTGGGGGCAAGGGAGGCTCAGCCATAGACTTACCGTAATGCAGCAACTAAGCTAAGAAGCAAGGTCAGGCACTCGTCTTTGCATTGGCTTCGGGGGTCCCCGGTCATGCGGCGTGGGCGCTTAATTATAGGGAAATCGCTGGCAGGGCTGTTGGTGATGCTCGCTGCGAGCCTGTGCGCGCAAGACGAGCCACTCTCCATCGGCCTGAATCCATCCGAAGCGCTGCAGCGCCACACCGACGCCTTCCGCCGCGCCCAAGAGAATGACGAACTGGCGCGCAAAGAATGGACTGGCCTGACCGACGGACAGAGGCTCTCGGCCCTTAAACATATTCTCGCCTACGGTCAGAAGTCGCTGCGCAAGGCCGCGGTCCAGGAACTCGCCGGGCTCGGCGACGGCGACCCGACCGGCAATGCATTGCTGAGCCTCGTGCAGGCCGGGATCAAAGACAACGATCAGGAAGTTCGCGACGCCGCCATGGGCATCGTGAAGACGAATTTTGCCGCAGACGCGCCGCGCATGATCGCGAAGCAATTGCGCACCGCCGCGCCCGAAGAACGCCAGCGCGCAGAAGCCGCGCTTAAGGCCATTGGCGGAGATCATGTGGTTGAAGCCGTGATCGAACAATGGCGCGAAATCTGGGGCCCCGGCCCGCGCAGCTACTTCGCCGTGCTGCATCAGCAGGCCTACGTTGCCGACTACGACATCTCCGGCAACACGTACGATCCCGTGGTCAAGGTGGTGAATTCGGGCGTGGTTTTAGACGTGAAGCCGCTCCTGACCTTCGCCAACGTGTATATCGTGCGGCTGCTGCGCGACCTGACCGGCAAGGACATGGGCAACGACCCCGCGGCGTGGGAACAGTGGCTGGCGGGCGAGAAAGCCCGCAAGGCGCAGCAATGAACGCGCGCGCGGCGGCCCTCTGCGCGGCGCTCGCGGTCTTTGGCTTACACGCCGAAGAGGATTTCGTCATCGCGGCGCGCAGTACCTCAACGCAGGGTGCGGCGGTCAATGCGGCGCGGATTAAAACGCTCGCAGACTTATTCCGTCGCTCGGCGGATGGCGACGCCCAAGCCGCTGACCAGTTCGCCTCTTCCTCGCTGATCGAACGCACAACCAGCCTGGCCACCATGGCCGACGCGGGCAAGGAAGAGCTGCGTCAAAAGGCTATCGCCGCGCTTGCAAGCCTGGCCAAGCTTTCTGACGGCGCAAGCGCGCTCGAAATTCAAGCGGCGGAACTCGCCCGAGCGGCGCTTACTCGCGCTACGATCAATGAAACCAATCCCGCCATCAGCGCCATCGCGCGGGAAGCCTGGAAGGCCGCGGTACAGCCCGATCTTGCCGCTGCCGACAAAGGCGCCCAGCAGCGCGGAAAGGCGAACCTCGCCGCCATGGCCGCGCCGCTGGACGGCGAAAATCCCTTCCCCGCACGCCGCGCATTTGAAGGATTAATGGGGATGGGCGGGCCCGATGCACTCGAACTGCTCGTGACCAAGATCCGCCGCACCTGGGGTCCGTGGACGCACAATCACATCTTTATCGGCACCGAACGCGCCTACATCGCCGACTACGACATCAGTGGCAATTCGTTCAAGCCCGTGGTGCGCAGCTACATGACCGGTGTCGTGCTGGACAGCAAAGTGCTACAGGTGGAGATCGTGGAATACATCATCGAGAACTTGCGCCGAATGCGCGCGGAAGATCGCGTGCTGAACGACCCCAACCAATGGGGCGACTTCATCCGGAAGAACCGTTAGCCGGCACCTTCGCTCAAGAAATCGAGCGTGCGCCGGACGGTCCCGGCCAACTGGTTTAGCGAATAAGGTTTATTAATCAGGTACGCCGCCCCTAAGCGCAGCATCTCGATCGCCGCTGGATCCTGGGCATATCCAGTGACCAACACCACGGGTACCTTCGGGCAGTGCTGTTTCAGTTCTTTCAAGAGGGCTGGCCCAGCCAGCCCCGGCATCATCACGTCAAGAATGATCAGTCGGGGCTTCGAAGCACCGCTGTCGAGCAGGCGCAACGCCTCTTCGCCGCTGGCTGCCAGAATCACATCGTAGCCGAAACTGGAGAGCAACTGGCGGTTGGTCTCGCGAATCAGCAGTTCGTCGTCGATCACGAGCAGGCTTTCGGTCCCGCGCAGATCGTCGTCGCCACGGGGAGAAGCCGGATCGTGCGGCGTAACACTCGCATCGCCGTTCGTCTTCACCGCCGGCAGGCGCACGCAGAAGCGCGTGCCTTGCCCAAGTTCGCTCTCGACCGTCACCGTGCCGCCATGGCTCTGCACCACCCCCAGCACAACAGGCAAGCCCAAACCCGTGCCTTTGCCGGGCGCCTTCGTGGTAAAAAACGGTTCGAAGAGCCGGCGCTTGGTCTCCGCGCTCATCCCCGCGCCCGTGTCGGTGACATCGACCCGGACGCCTTCGGGCTCACTCGAACCCTTCAGCGTCAGCGTGCCGCCCGTAGGCATCGCATCACGTCCATTCACACACAGATTCATCAACACTTGTTGCAACTGCGTCGCATCGCCAAGAACCTTGGGCATGCCTGGCTCGGCCTGCAAGATCACGGTGATGTTGCGCGGTAACGAGCCCGCCAACAATTCGGCCGTCTCGCGCAGGAGCGCTCCGACATCCACCGGCGCCTTGTGCAGCACTGATTTGCGCGCGAAGGCCAACAGCTTGCGCGTGAGATCCGCACCGCGCTGGGCCGCGCCCTCGATCTTTCCGAGCATCGGCGTGAGTACTGGATCCGGGCCGAGCTGGTTTCGCGCCAGCGCCACCTGACCCAAGATACCGCCGAGCAGGTTATTGAAGTCGTGCGCCATCCCGCCGGCCAACGCACCCACGGATTCCATTTTTTGTGCCTGCAAGAATTGTGCTTCGAGCTGCATTTGGTCGGTCACGTCAACACCCATGGCCACGACGCCGGTCAGCAGCCCGTCCGTGTTCTCCAGGCGCGCGCCATTCCAGCGAATCTGGCGCTTATCGCCGGCCTTGGTTGTAATCGTGGTCAGGGTCTGCGGCTTCAGCCCACCCTCATGGATCGCATCCGCAAACAGTTTTTCCGCTCGCTGACGCTCGGCTTCGTCGGGATAGAGCACTTCAAGGCTGCTTCGTCCCAAAACTTCTTCGCGGCGATAGCCGGTGATGCGTTCTGCGGTGCCATTAATACTCAGGATAACGCCGCTCAAGTCGAGGCTCATGACCAGCGCAGGGAGGCCGTCCAGAACTTCCAGCAGGCGTTCTTCGCTGCGCTCAAGAGCCTCACTCAGCGCGCCGCGTTCAACGGCAGTCGCAGCCAACCGCGCGACAGCCTTGAGTTGCCGGAGGCCCTTGAGGCCATGCGGCCAAGGCCGATCAAAGCACACAACCAGCAGCCCCGCCGCGCCCTTAACGCCGGAAAGCGAAGCCGCGGCCAGCGAACGCACGCCGGTCAGCCAGCCGCGAGGCTCCTGCTCCAGACGCGGTTCGTGCTCGGCGTCCGCGATCAGAAACGCGTTGCGCGCTTCCAGCGCGTGACGTCCAAAAGACTCCGGCCCCAGCGAGAGCCGCTCATCCGTACCCGCGTCCCCAAGTGAAGAAGTCACCGCGCTGGGCACCAGTTCACGGCCCGTCGGCGCAACCAGGTACAGCCGTACCGCACACGCGTCGAAATGCCGCTGCACGATCTCGGTGACGCGCTTTAACGAGGCTTCAAGCACGGGCGTCTCGACGAGCGCTTCGGCGGCGCGGTTCAAGAGAGCGAGCTCTTCTGCGCGCTGCTGGACTTCTTCGTGCAGGCGCGCGCGCTGCAATGCGGCCGAAGCAAGCGCGGCGATCTGCTCCATGCGCTTCACATCTTCATTGGAGAACTCACGGGGATAAGGATTCGCGGCAAAGAGCACGCCGAAGCGCGCTTCTTTGGGCCCAAGCGGCACCGCGACCGCGGAGCGCGTCTTGAAGATTTCGCGCAAGTCGGCCGCCGCGCGCGGATCGCTCAAAAGATCCGGCGAGACAATCGTCTGACCTTCTTTAAAGCAGGAGCCGATGATTGACACCCGGTCCAGGGAAAGCCGAAAGCCGATCACCGCCGGCTGCGGCATCGTGCTCGCACGCGAAATGAGCTGGTTGGACTCCGCTTCGAATTCGTACACGCTGGTCCACTCGGCCGGGAAAACGCGCGGCAAGTTGACCGACAAACGCTCGAGAATATCCGCGGAGCTGAGGTTTTCGCCCAACGCGCGGCCGATCTGGTCGAACATCGCGACGTCGGCCGAGCGGCGCCGAATTTCCGACAGCAAGCGGATGCGGCGCAGCGATTCGCTGGCCAGGCGCGCGAATTCTTCGGCCAAGCGCATTTCATCGGAACCCAGACGCCGGTGCGCCGGGAAGGAAAGCAGCAGCGCCCCACCCTGTCCACGCTCGGCAACCAACGGCGCACAGAATGCCGCGCCGGCGCGCCAGCCGGGCAACAGCAGCAACGGCTCGGCTTCGTTGGGCGCCAGGAAAAATTCAGGCCGCCCTTCACGAATCACATGTGCAGCCAAGCCTTCGATCGGCGGCGCGTAAAAACCGAAGGGTTCGGGCATGCCGGGTACTACAGGGCCGCTGACGGCCGCGACTTCCATCCGCGGCTCGCCGAAGGAGGTGACGACGCGCTCGAGCACAGCGACCGCGCACTCGGCGCCGAGTAATTCGCGCGCGGCCTGCGCGGCACAATCCAACAGCGGCTCGGGCTCGTCGAACGATGCCAGTTCCTGCGTAAGCCGGTAAAGCGTGGCCAGGTGCGCACCCATGCGGCGCGACTCGGCGTGAATCCCCGCGCGCTCGAAGGCCGTGCCGGCGGCGCGGCCAATCAGGCGGTACAGCCGGCGTTCTTCCTCGTCCGGCGCACAAGTCCGGTCGAAGTGCAGCGCGATCGCGCCCAGCTTGCCCTGTTCGCCTTGAATCGGAATTCCGATGAAGCCATCGACGGACCATGAACTCAGAAAGGGCGAGCGGCGCGTGGATTCGGAATATTCGCGCACGCCCGTCTCGATGACCACGACTTCGTCTTCCTGCGCCGCGCGGCCGACCAGGGTCGAATCGATGGCCAAGTCCAAGGGCGCCTCCGCACGGGATCCCATTCCGCCCGGCGCAAACTGGGCCATGCGACGCAGGCGCGCGGGATCGAACGGATCGCGCAGGTACACGCATACGATCATGGGCTCAAGTTGGCGCGCGGTCTGCTCGGCCAGTCGCGCGGCGACTTGCGCAGGCTCAAGCAGCGGCGCGGTGGATTCCGCCACCGATTGCAGCACGGCCAATTGCATCTGGCGGCGGCGCAACGCTTCGGTGTTGCGCATGATCTCATAGCGCATCTGTTCGGTGTATCTGCGCCGCAGAAGCAGCGCGAGCATCGCGCAGGTGGCAAGCAGACCCAAAAGCGTTCCAACGAGTACGCCATGATTAAGTGTCGCTCGCGCGTGCGCTTCGAGCACGCCTCCTACAATTTTATCGTCGTCGGTAAGGCCGTGCACGGCGTCAGGCACGCGCTTGCCAGCCACCCAGGTCCAAGCCGAATAAAAGTAGACTAGGGCCACCCCAGCCAGCCCGGCTGCTGCAAGCTGAAACGTAAAGGTCTGTTGGATTTTGGGGGCATGCTGATGCTGCCGCTTCCAGCGTTCGAGGTACACACCTGTCACAGTGAGTAGCGGACCGGCCAATAGCACTGCTTCGATGGCATGGCCCGACCACCAGCCTTCCCAGTAGATTAAAAGGAGGTCCACTGGAATCGCCGGCGAGCCTAAGTGAACAAAAACAGTGCCCACCGACCCAACCACCGCTGCGATAAACGCGGCGACAAGGAACTGGCCCGCATCGCGCAAGCTGCGCAGGCGCGGATCTACAGGGAACCCGATCAGGCAAATCGCAAACACGCCCAGTGCGGCCGGATCGGAGAGTGCGATCGCAATCGACCATGCACCATTGCCTGCGATAAGACTTAAATACAAAGCAGTAATACCGACGATTGATGCGCCGTACGCCCAACCCGCCCAAACAGTCCAGATTAGCCCAATGGTCCAAGGTGGATAAATACCTAGGTGCCACGAACCAACCGGATAGTTAAACCAGTGTTTTTGGATTGCCAGCCAACCGAGCCCAAGCGACAGCAACAGCGATGCAAACCAGGCCAACAAAACGGGCCAGCGCAATTCAGGCCGCAACTTCCAAGGCTGCCACGGCAGTGGCCGCAGGCCGGGTTCGCGCGGGAGCGGAGAGGTATCGCCAGGCATGAGGTGCAGCCCGTCCCGCCAATGACCGGTGGACGGGTTGCATGTGTACTCTAACGGCTATTCGGGAATCCCGTAATTCCTAAACAGGGGAATATGCCGCGTGGCGGGTCTTTAAGTCGCGGCCTGCGCGAGGGTGACCTGGTAGACCTCGAGATCGCGTTTGTTGAGCACATCGAGTTCGTGCCACTGTTTCAGCGCCGTTTCGCCTACCGCGCCCATTTCGGGCGGTAGGTCCATTGCGGCGCGACATTTGGGGAAATTCGAGCAGCTCAGGAACGCCTTCGGCTTGCGCGCCTTCCCTCGGGCGGCCACGCGCACCACCAGCGCCGACTTGCAACGCTCGCAGGTCTTGTCCGTCGGGATCGCCTTGAACTTGCGGATCGGCTGGCCGGCCTTGTTCAGCTTCATCGTAAACGTGCACTTCTTCTCGGGGTACTTCTCGCAATGCAAGTACGGGCCAAAGCGTCCGGTTGATTTGAAGACGGGCGAACCGCACAGGTCGCAGGTCAGGCCCGTCGCCTGCGGCTTTTCTTTCTCCTGAATATTGCCCTGGCTGTCCAGGCGCAAGGTGGTCTTGCACTCCGGCCCCTTAGTGCAGCGCAGGTAATAGCCAAAGCGATTGAAGCACTTTTCCATGGGCGCGCCGCAGGCCGGGCACTTCACGTCGCTGGGCTCGCCCTTGCCCTTGGTGGAAGTCATCTTGGTCGAGGCTTTGGTCACGTCCTGCGCGAATGGACCGTAGAATTCCTCGAGCACTTTCTTCCAATTCATCTCGGCTTCTTCGATTTTGTCGAGTTCGCCTTCCATCTTGCGCGTAAAGCCCATATCCATGATCGAATGCTCGAAGCACTGCACAAGCCGGTCGCTCACGTTCAGGCCCAGCGCAGTGGGCATGAAGACGCGCCGGCCGGCCGGATTGCGGACCTGGATCAGCGCCTTGAAGCCCCCGCCATTTTCGGAGATCGAGACGTTGGGGCCTTTCGGCACGATCGCTTCGGTGCCGTCGCCGGCGTTGACGCCAAAGGTCGCCGGATATACGGCGCTGACGACGCCTTCGAACGAGCCGGACCGGATCGCGACCCCTGGCGTCGGGCGCGGACCTTGCAAGCTGAAGTCGGTTTTCTCGACGTAGCCGCGGTCCTGGATCGTCGAAATAATCGTCGCGTACGTGCTTGGCCGGCCGATGCCTTCGCGTTCGAGCGTCTTGACGATGCTCGCTTCCGTGTAACGCGCGGGCGGCGTGGTGAAATGCTGTTCGGCGGTCAGGCCCTTTAAGTCGGGCCGGTCGCCCTTCTGCAGCTTGGGCAGAATCTGTGCGCCCTTCTTCTTGGCTTTGGCCGGGCCTGCGCCTTCCTTGGGGCTTTCGGCGGGCGCATTGGCTTCGCCGGATTCGGCTTCTTCGCCCGTTTCGTCGCCGCGTTCTCGATCCGCCGCGCTGGCGCCCAGATGCATTGCCGTGTCGGCTTCGGCGCCGTACACCGCCAGCCAGCCCGCAAACTTCAGCACGCGGCCTGTCGCACGGAAGGTCGCGCGCTGCGTCTTCTCACCGCGCGTCGCGATGTCGCAGGTCGTCTGGTCAAAAATCGCGGGCTTGATCTGACAGGCCACAAAGCGCTGCCAGATTAACTTGTAGAGCTTGTACTGTTCTTCACTCAGGCTGCCGCGAATCTCGTCGGGCGCGAGGGTCACGTCCGTGGGGCGAATACATTCGTGGGCTTCCTGCGCGCCCTTTCGCGAGACATACGCGTTCGGCTTCTCGGGCAGGTATTCGGCGCCGTACCGTTCGCCAATGTAGCTGCGGCAATCGGTGAGTGCATCGGGAGCAATGCGGAAACTGTCGGTACGCATGTACGTGATCAGCGCGACTGGACCGCGCCCGGGGATTTCCACGCCCTGGTACAAACCTTGCGCCACATTCATCGTGCGGCGCGCATCAAAGCCCAAGCGGTTCGCGGCGGCCTGTTGAAGCTGGCTCGTGGCGAACGGCGGGTACGGCCGTTCCTGAACTTCCTTCACGTCGTAGTGCGAAACTTCGAAGTAATCCGCATTGCGAACATTCGTGGCGAGGTCCAAGGCCTGCTTGGCGCTGCCAATGTGGGTGCGCAGTACGCCCGATGCCGAAAGACGCTTGTCCTGGTCGCGGAATTTCAGCAGATCGTCGGCGGACGAGACCACCACCAGGCCGTCCAGCGCGCGCAGTTCCGCGTCGAACGTACGGCCGCCGGTTTCGAAGCGCGCCGACAGCGTCCAGTATTCCGAGGCCTTAAAGCCTTCGATCTCGCGTTCGCGTTCAACAATCAGGCGCAGCGCGACGGACTGCACACGCCCGGCTGTCAACCAGCCGCCCAGTTTCGCCGACAAGAGCGGAGAAAGCTTGTAGCCCACAATGCGGTCGAGTACGCGGCGCGCCTGCTGCGCATTGACCAGATTCATGTCGATCTTGCGCGGTGCCAGGAACGCGGCCTTGATCGCGCGCGGCGTGATTTCGTCAAACGTGACGCGGAAGGTGCGCTCGGCCGGAAGCTTCAGCACTTCCGCAAGGTGCCACGCAATGGCTTCGCCTTCGCGGTCCGGGTCAGGACAGAGGAAGATGCGTTCCGCGCCCTTCGCGGCTTTCTTCAGATCGTCGATGACCTTCTTTTTCTTGGCCAGCGGCAGGTAGACCGGCGTGAAGTCCTTCTTGACGCCCATGACCAGACCGGGCTCATTGAAGTCCTGCTTCTTTTCTGGAAGATCGCGTACGTGACCGACCGACGCCTTTACTACGTACTCGGAGCCAAGGACCTTGGAGATGGTCTTAACCTTACCGGGCGACTCGACGATGACGAGACTCTTGCCTTTATCAGCCAATGCATCACTCCCGAATCCAGAACCGCTTTTAGATCAATGAGTTGCCTAAACCCTTCGACCACAGATCCGCCTGGAGCCGCTGAAACCCTTCCTTATATTAAGGTCTGCGCGGAGCCATTCGCGGGGCTTACTAACCCTGTCCTATCGTCGCTGTCAAGAGGGTGGCTTTAGCGAGTGGACCGCGATTGCCCGAAGAATTCTTACGTAAAGGTATATGTTGAAAAGTTTTGTAATGTTCCGCCAAAGTCGAACTTTTTTCTGTGCGCTCCACCCTAATAAATACCAATCAAGTCCGGGTGCGGGTGCCTAGTGCGCGGCAACGTAGCCTTCCTGAAGAAATCGCGCAAAGGCGTCGATATCGCTCGTGTAACCGTCAAAATTACTCACCATTTCATCGTTCGGCGTAACGATCACATAATAAGGAAGCGCGACAGTCTGGAAGCGTTCCTCCAGCATTTTCTTGTAGGCCCGGCTGCGCGCGGCGATCTCCGGCGTGCTGCTGATGTCAGTGTACAGGCGCACGCGCACAAACTTTTCCAGCAACGGCTTCACGCGCGGATCCGGGAAGACCTTGGATTCCATCAGGCGACAGTTGGTGCAGGTCACGCCGGTAAAGTCCAGGAAGATGGGCTTGTTCGTTCTCTGTGCCTCATCAAGCGCCTGGTCCCAGTTTTCAATCCATTCCCTGCCTTCCCCAGCCTTCGGCGGAACGTACGCATCGAGCATGCCCAGCGGCGCGCCGATCAGCCCCGCAATGAACCAAAACGAAATTCCAAGGAAGAACGTCACGACGATGATGCGCATGCCGCCGATGTTTTCGACGGTGGAATCGTGCGCGAACTTGAACCAGCCCAGCAGGTACATCGCCGTCAGCAGGCTCAACGCGATCCAAATGCTGAGGAACAGATCGCGGGAGAAGATCCCGGTGCCCCAACTCATATCCGCATTGCTGATGAATTTGAGGGCCGCGGCGAGTTCCATGAAGCCCATTACGACTTTGACCGAATTCAACCAACCGCCTGACTTGGGCAGCGACTTCAGCAGCGCCGGAAAGAGCGCCAGAAGAAAGAACGGCGCCGAAAAGACCGATGCGAAGGCCAGCGTGCCCAGCAATGGTTTGAACCACTCGCCCTTGGCCGTCAGCACCAACACCGTCCCGATAAACGGTACCGTGCAGGTGAAACTGGTCAGCGAAAAGACAAGACCCATCAGCAGCACGGACCCCACACCTTCGCCCTTACTCGCCTTTGAATCGAGTTTCGTCAGGATCCACGACGGCACCGCGATCTCAAAAGCGCCAAACAGATTCAGCGCCAACACGGTGAATATCGACGCAACGGCCAAGTTAACCCACGGGTTGGTGGCGAAATCCTGAATCCCGCTGGCCTTGAGTGTGGCTGAAAAGATGCCTCCGATAAGCGTAAACGTGAGGATAATTCCCACGGCATAAATGCCGGCGTCGCGAATCGTCCGCTGGCGCGTGACATGTTTGCGCTTGGTAAAGAAGCTGACCGTGATCGGGACCATTGGGAAAACGCAGGGCGTAAAGAGCGCGGCCAGCCCCGCCAAGGCGCCAGCTTTGAGGAAGCCCCACGAATCCTCGTCTGCGAGCTTCTTTTCCTGGACCTTCTCTATCATTGCGGGCGCGGGGCGCGCCTCGGTCACGGCTGGCGAAACGCTGGGCGTCGGTTCGGGTCCCGCGAGCGGCGGCTCGTCAGATACGTTAACGACAAACGCCACGGATGCGTTGAGCAGCATGCACTTGCCGTTATCCTGGCACATCTCGTACTCAATCTTGAGCGTTGCGGCCAATTTGCCGGGTGGGGCGGTCTTCGCCACATACACCGGTAGTTCAAATGTGACCGAGTCTTCGAATATCTCTACATTGGTATTGAACCCGGTATCGAGTTCCACCTTCGGGGCACGGTGCGTTGGCGTACCGGCAAGCTTTAACTGATCGGCGGGCTCCAGGCTCATTTCGGTCGCCTTGGGACCTTCGCCAGGCTCAAACTTTTTGAATGAATAGATATGCCAGGTCTTGGGGATCTTCGCGGCCACCTTAAACGAAACCGTCTCGCCGCGCCGCGCCGCGATTTCTTTCTTGTCGAGCGTCCAAGTGGCTTCCGGGTTTCCAAAGTCGAGTGCCTGTGCGGAAGTAAGTGACCCCAGCAGCACGCACAGCACTAGGAGCGGCGCTCGCATCATGGAACCTCGTTGGTAAATGAAAGACGGCTATAGTGTGCGTAGCTTCGCCTTAATTGCAAGGAAGGGCGGTTGCTTCCTCTTTATATAGGTTTTCCGCTACAAGAATTATTCCCGCGCTTCTATCCTGAATTCATGGATCCGCTGGTCGGTACTGCCCAATGCCCCCATCTCGGCTTCGGCGCCCAGGATGGCCTGCCCTGCTGCCACGCGGATGACGTCACGCGTTCGGCCTGCGGCAAATTCGCGCCCAACCCCAAGGCGCGCAACGCAGCGACGGCTTCGGGTATCGAAGCCTACTTCTGCACCGTACTGGGTTCCGGCTCGCTGCCCGCGGAAGCCCTGCGCCTCGCGCAGCAGGAGAAAGCTCGCGCGCGGCAGGCGGCGCAGCCTCAAAAAAGCGGCTACCGTCCGCCCTCAGAAGTAACCGGTCAAATGGAAGGCCGCCCTGAACGAGCGCAGGATGCTGGTTCTGAACCGGTTATCCCCACGCACACCTTGCGCCAGGATGCTCGGCGCATCGCACCCAATGCGCCCTGCCCTTGCGGAAGCGGAAAGAAATTCAAAAAATGCTGCGGCCGTTGACGCCTTCTATTCAAATCAAGGAGTCTCCGATGCGCATCCTTCGCGGTCTGGTGTGCCTGCTGTTGGTCGCGAGCTTGTATTCGCTGCGCGCCGCCGAAGACGCGCCGAAGATTGAATTCGTACCCGCCGAATTCACCTTCCCGATCTCCGACTGGTACGGGATCTACGGTCCAGACGGCAAAAAAATCGGCTTTGCGCACATGCACATCACCGAATCCAAAGAAGGTACGCCGTCTTTCGTCAACCACATGACCATGCACATGCAGATGAAGGCCATGGGCAACGAAATCCGAATGGACATGGATGAAACAGAAGTCTTCGATGCCCAGCCGCCCTACCAGGTCCGTTCGAGCACCGCGACCATTGTGCAAGGACCGACTACTCAAAAGGTGCATGCGGAACGCGGCGATAAAGGGATGGACCTGACTATTGAGCAAGGCGGCAAGTCGCGCACGCTCAAGTTCGACCCCCAAACGTATTCCATGACCGACGTCGTCAGCCAAACCATCTGGCTTAAGAAGCAGAAGCCCGCCGTCGGCGCGAAACTTTCGGTGCAGCACGCGGACCTCTCCGAAGGCGTTCTCAGCACCGACACCTACACGGTGGCTTCGGTGAAGGAAGTTCCCGTCAATGGCGTGCCAGTGACCTATTTCGAACTCCAGGTTTCCTCTTCGAAGTTCGGGGACGTGGGTCTGGCCCGCTCTGATGCCGAAGGCAAGCTGCTCTCCGCGAAGATCGGTGGCTTGCTCGAAATGCGCCTTGAACCCGAAGACCAAGCCAAGGATATAGGCGTCAGCTCCGACCTTTTCGTGCTCTCGCAGGCCCTGGTTGACAAGCCCCTCGGCAACCCAAAAGACATCACGCATTTGGTCCTCGAAGCCTCTGGCCCGCCGGTCGGCAAGATTCCCAACGGCCCCTGCCAGTCCGTCGAAAAAACCGATCAGGCAAATGTGGTTATCGTGCGTATGGGAACAAAAGACGGCAAACCCGCGGAAGCCACCAAGGAAGAATTCGACGAAGCGCTGACCGAGACCGCAGAATACCCGGTCAAGGATGCGCAGGTCATCGCGCTGGCCAAAGAAGCCGTCGGCGACGCCAAGACCGATCGAGAGAAGGTCGATCGTCTCGTGCACTTCGTCTACAAATACGTTGAACCCACCTACTCGGTCAAGCCGACCACGGTTTTCGACATTCTTAAGACGCGCAAGGGCGACTGCACCGTCCACACGCTGCTCTTCACCGCGCTCGCACGCGCCGCGGGCATCCCCGCTCGCCCGGTCCAGGGCCTGATTTACATGGGCGACAAGTTCAAAGCCTTTGGCGGACACGCCTGGAATGAAGTCGCGCTCGACGGCCATTGGGTCCCTGTCGATTCCACGTGGGACGAAGTTGAAGTCAACGCCTGCCACCTCTCGTTCGGCAGCGACAAGCACGGCATGGGCACCTTTGTCGCGCTGATCGGGCAGATCAAACTCAAGCTTAAGGAGGTCGAGCTGCGCAAGTGAGGCCGCGCCTGGAAAATCGATTTCCAGGCAGTGGATAACTTCACGCCGCGTCGCTATCTTTCGTCGTTATGAGCACGCTGACCTATCGTTCTGCCGGAGAATCCCACGGGCGCGGCTGTTTCGCGATTCTCGAAGGCCTGCCCTACGGCGTCCCCGTCGATCTTGAATTCATCAACGCGCAGCTCGCGCGCCGCCAGAAAGGCTACGGCCGCGGCGGGCGCATGAAGATCGAGACCGACAAGGCGGAGGTCCTCTCGGGCGTTCGCCATGGCAAGAGTATGGGCGCGCCGATCCTGCTGGCCGTCTGGAACAAGGATTTCCGCCTCGAGACCGCCCCGGAACTCGACTGCCCGCGCCCCGGCCACGCCGATCTGCCCGGCCATCTGAAATTCGATGCGCCGATCCGCGATATTCTCGAACGCGCCAGCGCCCGCGAAACCGCCGCGCGCGTTTCCGCCGGAGCGCTTTGCCGCCTACTCTTGAAGGAATTTGGAATCGAGTTGCGCAGCCACGTGATTGCGCTCGGCCCTGTAGCCGTGCCGCCAGACTTCACCCCAACTTGGGCCGATCTCGCCAACGCCGATGCCTCAGAGGTACGCTGCCTGCATCCCGAAAGCGACGTGAACATGCGCGGGGCCATCGACATTGCGCGCAAGAACGGCGATACGCTCGGCGGCGTCTTTGAAGTCATCGCGCAAGGACTGCCGGTTGGACTCGGCAGCCACACGCAGTGGGACCAGCGCCTCGATGGCCGCGTCGCTCAGGCCATGATGTCAATTCAAGCCATTAAAGGCGTCGAAATCGGCATGGGATTCCGCGCCGCCCGCGAATTCGGCAGCAACGTCCACGATCCGATCGAATATGAGCCCTCGGATAAGCCGCGCCCGGACGCTGGCTTTACGCGCCCGCGCAACGGTGCCGGCGGCCTGGAAGGCGGCATCACCAACGGCGCGCCGCTGGTGGTGCGTGTCGCGATGAAGCCTATCAGCACGCTGATGAGGCCGCTGATGAGCGTAAACATCGACACGGGCGAGGCAATGAAGGCCGACATCGAACGCAGCGACTTCTGCGCGCTGCCCGCCGCCGCCGTCGTGGGCGAAAACGCGCTCGCGATCGTGCTGGCCCAGGCGCTCTGTGACAAATTTGGCGGCGACTCAGTCCTTGAGATGCGCCGCAACTACGACGGCTACCTCGCGCAGATCGGGAAAGTACGGCGCAAAGGAGCACCCACCACGCCGTCCCAGCGCGCCGAAGGCGATTCCGAGACCGACGCCTAGGCGCATTTGCACGCCTTGACACTCCCGAGAACGTGCGAATATCAATCGCGTGGGGCACGCCTGCGCGGTTCAAGGCTTGCTATTGTTAGAGGCACATAGGTCAACCCTTCGGATCTCTATTCGCGAAACATGAGCAGGCTGCACCTCGCCACCTCTTTGGAGGCGCTCGCCGAGCGCTGGCTGAAGAACTCGCAATCCGAATCTAAAGAGCGCTCGGGCCCGCTCGACCTCACCCCGCAGCGCCTCTTCGCGCCCAACAGAAATCTTTGGCGTTGGCTGCAACTGCGCGCCGCGGATGAACTCGGCGTAGCGTTTAACATCCGTTTCTCCCTGCTCGAACGCGGACTCTGGAATCTGCTTGAAGAAATCGATCCGGCGCGGCCGGCGCGGCTCGAACTGCTCGATCACGGGCAGTACCGCCTGATGGTACTCGCGCTCTTTCTGGAACAGACCCAGGACCTCCCTGGCGTCTTCCAGCGCTATCTCGGGGATCCGGCCGACGCGGCCTACCCACGCAAAGCCTGGCAACTGGCGGACCGCCTCGCGCGCCTGATCCGCGATTACGAATACCACCGCCAGGACATGATCCAGCACTGGCTCAGGTCCGAACGCAGTCTGGCGAATGCTGCCAGTGCAACCGCGCGCGAAATGGAAGACGCGCAAGCACGCTTGTTCCACATTTTTGCGCAGCCTGGCGGTTTACGCGATCGTTGGGGTGAAAAAAGCGGCGTACGCTTCGCTACGCTGCCGCAGTACGCAAACGAAGTTCGCGAACGCCTGGAAGGCCAGACGCGTAAACTCGAAGCGCAAGCGACCGTGCACATTTTCGGGCTTTCGCTGATCTCCTCATATCACGTCGACCTGCTCGCGTGGCTCACCGGTTGGCACGATCTGCAGCTTTACCATTTCGTGCCGCAGGCGGAAGCCTTCGCCGGCCTTCGCGGCAAGGTGGTTGCCACAAAAATGAATTCGCTGGCCGGACGTCCCGGCGACGATGACGACTCGCCCGCCGCGCTTTGGGGGCATGCCGGCCGCGAGAGCCTCAAGCTGCTGCGCAGGCTGATCGCCGAAAGCAAAAATCTGAGTGTGGAAGCGGTACCTGCTACCGCCGCACAACCCCTTTCGGTCCTCGATCACGTTCAGGCCCATCTGCGCGGCGCAAATGAGCCCACACTCAAGCTTGCCGCTCCAGACGCCAGCCTGCAGGTACTGGCCGCGCCCAGTCCGCGCCGCGAAGTCGAATCGGTTTATCAATGCATCCTCGAAAACCTACGCACCAATCCGGACTTACAACTTCACGAAATTGCGGTGCTCGTCGCCGACATGCCCGCCTATCGCAGTACCATCGCGTCGGTGTTTGGGCGCCTGCCGCGGCGCATCACCTATAACTTGAGCGACTTTCCCGCCGCCGAACAGAGTGCCTTCGGCCGCGCCTTCATGGGCCTGCTGGACCTCGCCAGCACGCCTTTCCGCCGCGAAGAAGTCTTCGAGACCCTGCTAAATCCTTGCGTGCTCGCGCGCTTCCGCACCGCACGCCCCGACGCGCTCGTCTGGCTCGAATGGACCCGAAAGCTCGGCGTCTTTCACGCGCTCGACGCGGAGAACAAGCGCGAACTCGCCTACGGCGACGGATTGCTGTACACGTGGCAGCAGGCGCTGCAGCGGCTGCGCCTCGGCCACGTCCTCGACCTCTCGCCCGAACGTCCGGGTGATCCACCAGGTCACTACAAATCGCTGGTGCCTTTCCGCGACTTGGAGAGCTCGGGCGGCGAAGCGCTCGGCGCATTCTCCGAAGTCCTCGAAGCGCTGCGCATCCACCTAAAGCCTTTGCGAACCTTAAGCGACTCTGGAGCCGCCTGGCGCGCACGCTTGCAGAAAATTTCTGAGGCGCTGCTCGATTGCCCATCCGATCGTCCCGATGAAGCCGAACTGCGACTCTCGCTAATGGGCCGGCTCGGCGATCTCGACCAACTCGACCGCCTCGCCCAGGCGCAAGGGCAGCCGCATGCCCGGCTGACGTTGCCACTCGTGCGCGAATTGTTGCGCGAACGCCTCGGGGAAATCGAAGGTGCGCAAGGCACTTACCTTGCCGGCGGCGTGACCATCTCCGCATTCCGGCCGCTCCGCCCGATTCCGTTCAAGTTAATTTTCGTGCTCGGGCTCGGCGAACGAGTATTTCCTGGGCCTGAAATGGTCTCGACTCTCGATTTGCGGCGCTTCGATTCCCAACTCGGCGATGTTTCCGGCCCCGATGCCAATCGCTATCTCTTTGTGGAGTCTCTGCTCGCCGCGCGCGCCAAGGTTTATCTGTCCTACGTCGAGCGCGATTTGCAAAAGGACGAATCACTCAACCCGTCACCGCTGATCAGCGCGCTCTTACACTACGTAAATGGGCACATTCTCAGTGCGCCGCAGGAACCCGTGCATCTTCCCCTCAGTGCACACGACGCCACCCTGCTGCCATCGCCCGCTGGTTCAAAGAGCTCAGAAACGCTCATTACGCATGAACCCGCGGACCGCCTTCTGGCCTTCGCCGATCCAAGTCAGCGCGCGCGGCTGAATCTATCCCCGGCCCTCGAAAAGTTCGCCGAGGCACGACTTGCGGAACGGCGCTTCCCATTCCCACCGCCCCCCACGCGTGAAAAACAAGCTCTGGCCGCGCCTCGCGTCACGCTTCGCGAACTCTCAGAATTTATTATCAATCCGGCACTCGCGTCGATTCGCCGCCATTTGCGACTGAGTAAGGAATACGTATTCGAACCGCCGGAAAACGAACCTTTCTATTCTTCCAAGAACGATCAAGACCGCCTGGTCACGACCACCTTGCGTTCGTACATCGATCGCATGACACGCGCAGCCACCACGAAGACCGTAGCCCATTCTTTTAAAGAACTCTTTCAAGCCCATTATGAAAGTGCCCGCCGCGAAGGCCGCGCGCCCGACGGCGCCTATGCGCTCCTTGATGAAGCCCGCATTCTCGATTCCATCGGCTTCACTTCCAACGATGAGTCAATCTTGTTGCCGACGCTGCGTGACTTCCTGAATGTGCGCGCGCATGCCGAATATTTCCCTCGTGTGATTATCGGGGAAGACGCCTTCGCACGCGAAAGTGGGGCGCACTTGCAAGCCTTGCGCCTTGCAGCGTCCAACGATCCGCAAGCCGATCCGCTGGCCATTCTGGTTGGCGGCCTTCCACTGGTCTGGCGCACCAAGGCCGAACTCGAAATCCTATTGCTTACTCCAAACTACAAACCCGACCTGCAGATCCCCAACAAACTCTTGATCGAACCACTCCTCTTTTTTTATGCCCTACGCGCATTGGAAACTGAACCGCAATCAGGTCAGGACCCATGGCTAGGTGATCGCACCCTCGCGGTTCACTTTCTGCATAGCGCAGGCCTTTACACGCAAAACCACGCTTCTTGTACACCCCGGGTCGCGCGCGACTATTTGCTGGAACTCCTGAACGATTATCTCAACCCCAATTCCTTCGACCTATTGCCTTTCACGGTGTTTTGGGAATGGAAGAAAAATGGTGGCGATATTGACCCCAATATTTCTACGGAATTCCCGGCTTTATTTCGAGAGGCCATCGAAGCGGATCGGGCCGCGCAGGTCAGCAAGTACTACCCCAGCGACTTGGAGATCTTCGCCGAACCCCAGGTGCCCGCAGACGCCTGGGACAAGCTCAAACGCCGTTACGCACCCATCAATCGTGTTTTTGACAGCGCAAAACAGGTCGGCCTTTCAGAGGTCAAGCGATGAGCGCGCCTGCCATTCCCACTGGCTGTCACGTCGCGGTCGAGGCCTCCGCGGGCACTGGCAAGACCTATGCGATCATCGAGTACATCGTTCACCTTTTGCGGACCACCGAGACCCGGCTCGACCAAATTCTCCTGGTTACGTTTACTGAAAAAGCGACCAGCGAATTGCGCGCACGCTTGCGGGAGAAAGTCGAACGCGCATCGAGCGATTCGCTAGAGCCAACCGAAAGACTCCGTTTGCGACGCGCTCTAAGCGGTCTCGATAGGGCGACGATCTCCACGATTCACGGCTTCTGTTCGATGATCCTCGAGCAGTACGCATTTGAAAATGGCCAGGCTTTTCAGCAGGCGCTGGCCAGCTCGGAGCCTTTACTCGATTTCTGTTTGCGCGAAGTTCAGCGCCGTGAATGGGCCGCCACAAATCCCGCGATTGCCGCCGAAGTGCTGCGCTATTGCGGCTTCAATGAAGTTTCCCAAAACGGAAGCGAACTCGAGCATAAAATTCTGGACACGTCCCGCCGCATAAATTTCGCCGCGCAGGACCGCTTAAAACCGGAGCCAAGCGGAAGCCAGATACTCGATACCAAGGTTTTCGAAGCAAGTTTACGCTGCGCGCTCGAGCCTCTTTGGCCTCTTCTGAAGGGCAACGAGACACTGCTCAGCTACGAACGCCAGACAGGCGTACAGGCTCAAGCGCGAAAAAAGCGCATCGAAATGATTCTAAAACCGCTACTTCAATTCCTGGCTCAAGCGCGCGCATCTAAATCGTTATTAACCCTTTGGGCGGATTTGAATTCGCGCCTGAATCTTTTCAAGCAGTATGAGGCCCTGGGATTCAACGTCCTCATTGGCACAAGCGACAAGAAATACGAGGTCAAGGCGGAGTGGATCAGGCTGGTTGAAGTGCTCGAAAACTTTCGCGTCGCAGCCAGTGCCACGCAGGCGCTACTGGCCAGCCAGAGCGTGAAGTGGCTACATGAGCGCCTGGAAAAACTTAAGAAAGAACGGGGGCAGTTCACTTTTGATGATCTACTAGCACGGGTTCACGAAGCCTTGGGCGCGCCTGGCAATCCGCGCGGCGAAGCCCTATGCCGTGCGCTTCGAGATAGATTTCAATATGCGCTTGTTGATGAATTTCAGGATACCGATCCGCTTCAGTGGAAAATCTTCGAGCGAATTTTCCTGGGTGAAGGATCGCAGCGTCTGATCGTGGTCGGAGACCCGAAGCAGGCCATTTACCGTTTTCGCGGTGCGGACTTCGAAACCTATCTGGCTGCTCGGACTCGTATTTTAAGCACACCCAACAGCATAAAAATTGAGTTGGCGACAAACTGGCGCTCTCATCCCGATCTGCTCAACTGCCTGAATCATATTTTCGAATCCGGCCACTGGTTCGCTGGAACCCAAATTCAATACGCCCAGGTAAAATCACCGGAACTAGGCAAGCGCCCTCAGATCATTTCGGATTCGACCGGCCGGCAAGCGTGTTCGTTCGTTAAACTGAACGGCGCTTCGAATGCCACCTTGGCCAAGCGCGATTATTTCGAATTTATTGCCACGGAAATCGCACATCTACTTTCTGCCAAGCAACCTTTTAAATTCTTACAGCGCGGGACAGAACACACGCTGTCAGCGTCGCATATTGCCGTCTTGATCGAGAACAATTTCGATGCCACACAGGTTCAGGCGGTCTTGCAGGCCCACCAGGTACCCTGTTCGATTTATAAAAAGTCGGGCTTGTATGTCTCAGAAGAGGCTCACCATTTCCATTTTCTGCTCAAAGCCCTCGCGGACCCTCGAAATCCAAACACGTTTAGAAAGTTGCTCCTGACTCGATTCTTCGGGATTCGCGTCGAAGCCTTATCTGCCTACGAGAATATTTCCACGAACCATCCCGCGCGCCGACTCTTTGACACATGGGCCGAATGGTGTGCGCAGCGCGATTGGTCGCCGCTCTTCCATTCGATTCTCAAAGATTCGGGCTTGCTTCTGCGTGAATGCACGGCGCCCAATGGCGAACGCCGGGTTGCAAATTTCAGGCATCTCTCCGAGCTGCTCGAAACCCACGCCCGCAGTGAGGGCCTCGATATTGTCGGCCTGGCAGATTGGCTTACGCAAAAGCGCAGCTCGAACTCTCGCGACCAACTGGAAGGAGATCTGCATCGCATTGAGACCGAATTGCCGCGTGTACAAATCATGACCATTCACATGAGCAAGGGGCTCGAATACCCCGTAGTCTTTGTGGCCGGCGGCTTCACCGAACGCAGAAAAGAATCCGTTCAGACCTACCACGAATCTTTGGGTGATGGCCAGTTCCATCGAATTTACGATTTGCGGGATCCAATCCCGCAAGCGGAAAGCGCTCTGGCGGCGCGCGAAGCCGACGACGAAAAACGCCGGCTCTTTTACGTCGCAATGACCCGGGCGATGTTCAAGCTGTACGTCCCCTTTTACAAAAATGAAAAGCGCAAAAGTAACGCGCCGCTCCAATCCTTCATCTTTGATTCGCTCACGGCCGCCATTAAAAACTCGCCGCCGCCAAGCCTTCAGATTATCGACCCCATAGGCACTGGTTTCAAGACTCCTGCACAATCCAGTTTCGATCAACCGCGAGATCCTAAGGCCAAACACCTGGAGCTTCCGGCGCCACTCGGTCTCGAAATTCTTCAACATGCGTCGCCTTCGTTCCTCTCCCGCCGCCGCACACTCGAAAGTTTTTCCTCTCTCACGCGTCGTGTGCATGCCGCCACAGGACCGGACACTGGACTACTTGAGCAGCGCGAGGCCGATGAACAGGCGCAGGTCCAAGTTGCCACCCCTACCCTGCTCCCGCCTGGTCGAGAAACAGGAACCTTTCTGCATGCTTTGCTGGAACGTTGCGATTTCGCAGAAGTCTCCGCGGCCGCAACGCCCGCATCGCTGCTCAATGCCAATTGCGCAACCAAGGCCCTCATTTCGCGCCTGGCATCGCAAAATCTGCCAAGTTATGGCACCGCACCAACCCAAGCCTTGGAACTGGAAATCGCCAGCCTGCTTTGGCGAACGCTGCGCACGCCTTTGAAGATTGCTGGCTTGCGCCTCTGTGATCTTCCAAAGGATAAGCGACTTCATGAGGCCGACTTTCTGCTGTCTCCTGATAAGCCCGATGCTTTACCGCTGTTTAATGTGAAAAATTCATCCCAGAAATACCTGACAGGGGTCATGGACTTGCTCTTTGTTTCAAATGGCAAATTTTTTCTGCTGGATTGGAAAAGCAATTGGCTTGATGACGCATATGCGCCGGCTTCGCTTTTGCGCAGTATGAAGGAAGAAAATTACGAGTTGCAGTATCGTTTGTATTCCAAGGCCCTGCTTACCTGGCTTGCGGGGCGGACGGGCAAAGCGCGCAAGCCCGCCGCTTACTTTGGCGGCGTGTATTATCTATTCTTGCGTGGGATGAACGGAATCGACGAATCCTCTGGAGTATTCTTTGCGCGGCCCAAGGTTGCGGAATTAGAAGGACTCCTGACCTCATGAACACCGCACCTATGTCCACAGGAATTGACACATTACTCGTGGGTGCGCGTGAGCACTCCGCGCTTGACGCGGTCGACTACTTCACGCTCGATGATTTGATTAGTTTGTCTGGCTGTAATGACGAAGTTGCGCGCGCCCTCGTACTATGTTTATTGCTTGCTCGCGAAGAAGGCAGTCTTTGCGTGCGCCTCGATCAGACCGCTTTGGAACGCTTGTTAAGTCGAGTCGTATCGCTGGAATTGGCCAGTGAGTGGGCCTTAAAACTCCGCACCCAGACCAAACCAGGAGCGTTTTCTGAGCTAATCTCCGCGGATGGCACGCGACCGCTCGTATTGACTGAAACCGGCAGAGTTTTTCGCCTCTACTTCCAACGCCTGTGGAAGCACGAGCGCATTCTGGCTTCGCGTCTACAGACGCGTCTTAAAATTCCATCGGGCGACTTTGCAAGTCTCGAACAAATGAATGCCGTCCTTGATGAAATTCTGATTGAAAATCCATGCAAATTGCCCAATGGGCTGGTTGCACCACTAAATTCCGATCAAGCGCGCGCGCTTGGATTGGCGCTGCTTAATTCTTTTACTGTGATTTCCGGTGGGCCAGGCACCGGCAAGACGTTTCTCATCTTCTCACTTTTACGGAGCGTGTTGCGTCTTGGCGTATCGCCCGAACGCATTCGACTCGCTGCGCCCACCGGCCGCGCGGCGCAGCGCCTTAAAGATCAAATCGCCGAAGGCTTGAACAGTTTGGGCGCTGATGCATCGCAACTCGACCGCGAACTTGAGCAGATCCCCGCCGAAACTCTGCATCGCACCCTCGGCTACATGCCCTCGAGTGGAGATTTCAGATACCACGAATTCTCACCGCTCGCCGCGGACGTTGTGGTTGTCGACGAAGTTTCCATGGTCGACGCCGTCATGATGTCGCAGCTGCTATCTGCCGTCCCAATTGGCGCGAAATTAATTTTGCTGGGCGACAAGGACCAATTGCCTTCAGTCGATGCCGGTGCCGTACTTGCGCATCTAGTTTCGGCGCCTGACCCACAAGGCTACTCAAAAGACACCCAATCGGCGCTGCGTACGCTTTTCCCGAAGTCTAACCTTGAAGGCGATTCCATTTCCGCTCCGGCCTCTGACTGCATCGCCATTTTAAAGCAAAACTACCGCTCCAAATCGCAGATTCAGGAAGTTGCATTAGCCGTAAATTCGCAGAGCGCTTCAGTATTGGAAGTCATTACCGAACTCGCCCTTGAAATCGACCCGTCTCAACCGCCGCATCTAAATGCATACCATTGGCTTGAACCTGGTGCGGAAGGTTGCTTTTTCATAGATACAGAAAAGCAAGGCGCGCCCACTGCGCGTTCGGTACTGCAAGCATGGGCACGCGCCACTTACTTTCGCACGGAAGCTGACATTCCTAGCTACCTGCACTGCGCAACGCGTTGGCCCAATGCGGATTCAGACGAGCGCACAGTATTATTGCAGACTTTGTTCGATAAATTATCTGAAGCGCGCATCTTGACTGTTACGCGGCGCGGAGCCCGCGGCTGCGAAGCCCTGAATTCCTATCTCGCGGCCTTCTTGCGCCAACCTTTTGGAGCCGCGTTCGGTCGCGGTATTTTCCCCGGCACACCGGTAATGCTCACCGGTAACTCGCCAGACCGTGAACTCTACAATGGCGACGTGGGCGTACTTCTCGAAGACGAGACCGGCGCACACCTCGCCGCTTTTTCGCGCCCGCAGGGTCCCGTCCTTATTGGTCGAGAAACATTGCCGGCCTTTGAACCTGCATTCGCGACTACTGTCCACAAGAGTCAGGGCTCCGAATACCGTGAAGTGCTCGTCTTCCTGCCAGACGACGCCGCGCATGCGCTTTTAACCAAGGAATTGCTGTATACCGCGATCACGCGCGCTAAAGAACGCTGCGTAATTTTCGGATCGCGTGCGGCACTGCGTCGCGCCGTCGAGACGGCGGTGGTCCGCGAAAGCGGGTTGAACCTCTGGACGGGCGGGACTGCATAGCGCGTCCACTTTTCCACAACCGACGGCTTTAGTTTGATTGCTTTGATTAGCCTTCAAATGCAGCGTACTAAGATGCTTCTTGTCCATTGCAGCTAATTTATATCTCATTTTCGGTCAGCAAATTACCCTGTTTTAGCTCCAACTGCGAAACATTAGGAATTGCACTACCGGCGATGCCCTTAAAAGAGCTGTACATGTGGTTTGTGCTAAGAAGAACTTTCTCGATCTGTTTCTCTCTCTTTTTCCACGCGCTTTCCATGGCTCGTTTCTCGGAATTTAGGTCCGTCTGCATTTGCGCAAAGCCTTCAACGATCGCCTCAATGGCGAGCTTGAATTCACTGCTCGTAAGGTAGTCGTACAGCATGCTCATCTTTTCACCCTTATTTTCTTGGGCGACAATCGTGCTGTTAATTTGGATGACCGATTCGCGAAGGACCGTGCATAACCCTTTAAACTCCTCAAAGCTGCAAACCCAAACGCCATCTTTAAGCCCCATGCGTTGCATATCGCCGGGCATCGCCTCGGTTACAATTACGCCGACGTTTGCCCGTTTCGCGAGCATGTCCTCTTTGAATTTTTCAATCCATTTGGGCTGAAAATCCTTCGTTCTTTTGCTTTCGTAATATATGGATCCACAGCCTTGTCGCGTAGTTGTATTAACGATTTGAAGACAATCGCCGCCTCTTGCGCCCTTTTTAATTTCAGCAATGGTATCGAGCGGGAAGGCTTTGCGCAGCCACTCCTCTATTGCCAACTCCTGCGCTTCCCCTTGCAGCCGGCTTGACCCTTCTTCCGCTTTCCGCTGGGCCTCTTGAAGTCTTCCATTCAAATCATCGATCACATTTTCCTTTTCCTTCAACTTAAGCTCGACGCGCGCGTCTGCGGCAAGCTGAATCCTTTCTTTTTCCAATTTCAGTTTCTCAGAAAACTCCGTGGCGGCCTTCAGTTCCGCCTCAACCTTCGCCTCCGACTTCTCTCGCTCCAACTGAAGTATCTTTGCCTTGGCGAAGTTCAATTCTTTTACTTGTTCGGACTTTTT
>Ga0265314_10000416_pt1 | contig 57316 bp, 39 predicted proteins | sample 4126metaG_FD_203106 | JGI IMG/M metagenome (GOLD analysis project Ga0265314, IMG submission 203106) | Rhizosphere microbial communities from Carex aquatilis grown in University of Washington, Seatle, WA, United States - 4-1-26 metaG | ecosystem: Host-associated > Plants > Roots > Rhizosphere >... | reverse complement strand
TGGACGAGTACCATTTCCTATTGATGTGCTGCGGCATCTGCACGGCACGTTTCGACAACCCGCAGCAATCCAAAGAGCACACGGGCCTTCGTGTCGGCCGGAGTGGCGGGTGCTCGGCTTAGTTGGTGGCGAGAATTCGCCTTGCAGCAATCCAGGCCCACCGGAGGGGAGCGATTTGTGGTTCGACGTTGCCCAAAACGTTCTTCGCGCGCCGTTTCTCGGCTTCGATCTGGTGAGCCCGCGCTGCCAATCGTGCGCCAGTTTGAAGAGAAGATGGGCCACAAACTGGTCGGGCACGGGACCGCTTTGAGCGACACGAGCAGCGGCGCGGAGCGCCAACTGAAATTGCAACGTGCTGGCCGAGTCATTCCCTTGGCTGAACAGCAACTCGCGGTAGATCTGAAGTAAGTCGCGGCGCGCCACGGGCCGACTCGCCTCCTCCGGGGTCTCCAGTAGGGGACAAATCAATCCATTGCCACCAACATGCCAGGGATGTGCGCTATAACAGTAATAATATCTAATATATCACCTAAATATTTAATATAAAACGTGTCATATAAGGTGTGGATGGGATTAGCCATTTCCGCTCAGATACTGCTCTTGACCAACGATCCTTGATGTGCCTGCCGGCCTGCGCACCTCCGACTGAGTGACTGCATCAAAGTCGAAGGGGCCATAATGAAAGTGAATGACATCTTGAAGTGATGTGGCGTTCCCACATCCATCGTCGACATTCACGTGTGCTGGAATCGCTTTCCCCTCGTCGACCGTCCCGGTCGTTGGGGCGGTCCCAGACCCACGGAGATCGCCCGATGACAACGTTTAGCGAACTGGACACATTTGAGCCCGCTTCGCATGACGGGTTCCTTGCATTGTTGCCCGCCATTTGCGACGGAGATCGCTACGCCATGCGCGGGCTATGGGCCCACAAGCAGGTCGGGCCGACGTCGCCTACGCCACGCCACTGGGTACCAGTGGAGCTACCTGAACAAAGCTATCGCAGCACCACAGTTCGACCAAAGAGGCGCTTTAAGGATCGCATAGTTGCATCACTCGAATTCGCTGAACAAGATACGTCCGTCGTGGCGAAGCGGTCTGATGGTCAAGGGTGGAAGGTGAAACCGGTGAGACCATTCAGACCGCAACGAAGCAAGTCGGCGTCTCCGACAGCCAGATCGACGGCTATTTTGTTCTTTTGCGACTGTGACTCAGCCGCCTTGGTTGCACTCCAGATCGCCGAATACTAACTGACCGTTTTTGTTGACCACCATATCCTTCGCGCCGACCGACATCCCGATCTGGGCCAACACGCAGGACTTGGCCGTGCAGTCGATCTGCCGAGCTACAAGGGGCACCTCGTGGCCGTTGGAAACATTGAGCCGGACTGCATTAGTAGCCGCCTGGCAGACGTCGCCGTACTTGGCATTGAAGGCGCCCATGATCGCGGCCACACCAATCACGAGGCCGACTCCCAGCGAGCCTTGGCTGCGCCCGCCGATGAGGTACATGTCGGGGACCTGATCGGACGTATCGAGCTCGTAGATCCGCGTAACCGGCTGCGTGTACGACGCTTGCAAGTTCTGCATTAGAACGCCGTTGAGCGCGTCGGTGTCCACGACGAAGCCGCGGGACGCGGTGAACGCACCGCTTAGAATAAATTCGGAGCGAGTGAAATCAATCATTAGCTTGCATCTTCTCGTACTTCGCGGCCCGGGCGGCGGCATTCCGCGCCACCCGGAATCCCGAAACCTGCAACAGAAAGCTCGCACAGTCGTCGTCGAAGGCTAGGACAATGATAGCCATTAGTGTTGTCAGTCGGGAGGGGGCCCTGGGAAGGGGCCTCATCCCATGTTCGCCAGAACGATGCTCGTGAGACCGTGGCAGGAAAGCCTTCCCACCGACCGACGTCGATCTGCGCTCACGATTTCACGCACTTGCACTCGAAAACGGAATACGTCATAAGTCCCGACACTTATCTTCTTGGGTGAGGTCGCACCGCGGCGGTGACGGAGTCGTACTCCGGCGAAAAACGGGCTCGCGATCATTCAATTGCCCCAGATCTGGCGCCCCATTCCGGCCGATTGCCCGAAGTGATCGTTCGAGCGGCCTAGGACAAGTTAGACCGCTTCCATGCGGTCCAACTGGCTTCGTGTCGCGCCATACGGTCTAAGGAAGGTCATGTAGGGCGGCGTCATTGAAATGCCGCAGCGCCCCATCAAGGGTTTGGACACTCCTCCCACAACGGTGGTGTTTAGTCGCAGGATTGGCAAGGAACTCTTGACCTGCTTCCTGTCATGAGACGATCCGGATGTTCACCAACTCGCAGCCGCGATACATCGACGTTCATGAACTGAGTGCCCGAAGCGGCCTGTCCGTGTCGACGCTTCGTCGTCTGAAAAAGCAGGGGAAAATCCCGTTTTTCCAGCCTGCTGGGCCAGGCGGGCGGGTGCTGTTCGCACCAGACGCAATCGAACGCGCAAGTCAACAAGTTGACATCCAGCAGCAACCACAAGCCGGCTCAACCATTCCAACGAGCCGTCTGGCAGGGCGGCGACCAAACTGGATGCATGGGCCGGAGACTCAAACCTAGGAATCAATCCGATGCCCCGTAAGCCCGAACACCCCCCGATTGTTTGCCAGTTTTTCTGCTGGCGCTTATTTCGTCGTGACGGCGTCCTTTACGCCGACGGCCGTACCGCCGCGCGCGACCTCGGTAAACACTCTCTTGGCACGCGAGACCGGGTTGAAGCCCTAGAACGGCTTCGCCAACTCGATCACCAGAAGGCCATCGAACTTGGTCTGGCGAAGATCAACGCCGAGACGGTCCCGGCGGTCATCAGCATCGCCGACGGCTGGAAACACTACCTCGACCACTGTGGCCGTCCCCAGGTGCTCGGCGGCGCCAGCGCCGGCACGCAAAAACGTTATCGCGCCGTGCAAGAAAAACACGCCAAGTTCTGCGCCCGCAATGGCCTATTGACCTGGGACCAAATTGACAAGTCCGCGATCGAGAAGTACGGCACCTGGCTGCACAAGAAGAGCTTCGCCGACCGCACGGTTTTCCTTGAGCTAACGCTGTTGAAATCCGTCGTTGCTTGGCTCGTGGGAGAAGGCCATCTGCAGAAAAGCCACACGATTGTACTACCACTAACCAAGCCTGACGGTACCGACACCTACTGCTACTCGCAGGCCGAGGTGACTGCGATGATCGACCACTGCCGCAACCGGCCCGGGTTGGTCTGGCTTGCGAACGTAATCTTGGCCTTGGCCTGCACGGGCCTGCGTATTAGTGAGTTGGCTGGATTGCGATGGACGGACATCGACCAGCGCGCCAACACCATTCGCATCGCCGACGAGAGGTCCAGCAGTCGTAAGCGGAAGCTTGGAACCGCGCGCACGACCAAGGGTCGCCGCAGCCGGTGCATCCCGATTCACCCCGATCTGGCCAAGGTGTTGCTGGCGATGGAAAAACACGCCGACGGGCGTATTTTCCGGGGCGCCCGGGGAGGAATCCTCCGGCCGCGCAACGTGCTGGCCATGTTCATCGACGAAGTGATCGAACCGCTGAAGAAGAGGTTCCCGACGACGCCGGGCGAGATCGGGTTCGAACATGGCCGGCTGCATAGCTTTCGTCACTACTTCTGCAGCCAGTGTTTCCTGAGCGGCGCATCCGAGGGCGAGATCAAAGAGTGGCTCGGCCATGCCGAGTCGAAAATGGTCGAGCACTACCGGCATCTGCGGAGCGAGGACGCCCAGCGGAAGATGCAGCAAATCGATTTTCTGGGCCGCGAAGCCGGCGATGACCGGTCGAGCGGTATTGCGTAGTTCGTGTTGTTGTTTCCCTTAACCCGCGTCTGCAACGGGCGCAAAAATGGATCGCAGGATGACACAGGCAATTGGGATCAAAACTGACCTGCGTGGCATGGGCACCGATGTGGGCTACCACTTCGATACCGGTCGTGCGGGTCGTTTGTCCCAGTGTTTGTCCCAGTCACTGGGACAAACAAAATCGCCTTTCGCAAATCCTTGTCAGCAAGGCGTTTGCGAAAAGCGTTTGGACATGGAGCGGAGAGGACAGGATTCGAACCCAGCGCAGAAGCGCTCCCTAAGACGGTTCATGAGGCTGTTGCGCTGCCAAAGCGCGGACCGCTCTCCGTAGTGCAAAAGGAGCGCGCGTTCGTTAGGTTGCTATTGAATGGGTTCATACATCGACGATCCACCAATGGCAATGACGATTCGTACCCGTCGAACGTTTTGTTTTCGAATAATCGAGATCGGTTGACTGGTGGCCGTCATTTCACTCCCAGCAGTATTTGCATGAACCGCGACCTGCCGCGCGATTGGGTGCCGGGGTTCTTACGCCGGGGTAGGTTCGCCTCTTCAGCAGCCGGTACGAGGGCTTCGTGAACGTCGGCGCGGTCGAACTCGGTGTCTTCCGGGCTTCCGTCGATTGCCGATTCGATTTCGTCTGCGTGATCGCCCGCGCTCACCAACGAAGGGGCGGCGGCATGTTCGGTGCGGGAAAGGCAATGTCCGCAGCCGCGGCAGATTTCCTCAACGACCCACTTGTAGTCGGGCACTTCCTTTTTGATTTCCTTTTTCACCAGATTCGTCCGGGTGCGTACCTTGGCGCAGGTCGGCTTCCAGATCGTGGTGCGGTGCTTGTGTCCTTCGCAATCACATTCGCACTTGACGCCGCACTTTTTGCTGGGACCAGGCACACAGTAATCTTCGCTTTCGCACGAATATACGGTCTTCGTTTCCGTCTTCGTGCCGCAAACGAGGCGGCAATACTTCTTGCAATTCTGGTGGCAGCCGCAATGGTCGCAGTGCCTATGTTCGGCCCGAACGTCGGAGACCCAGGCAACCAACCCCACCGCGAAAGCAATCCCTAAGCTTTTCATGGACATTCCCTCCTATTTGGAATGGGCGGACTATTTCGAAACATCCGTGCGCTACGCCGAGTCGTTGCCGTTTTGCCGCGGCCCATCGGCTACCAAGTCAAGTTTGCGCGATGAATTGTGAAGTGCGCGCTGGACGACAGTTTTTTTTCGAGTTCCCAGGCCAAGAACGACCCCAAGCGTGACGGTGGTGGCGCCCAGGGAAGAGATAAGGGCCGGTCGGGCGACCTGGCAAGCGATGCGTCGCAAGGTCGCGCGGCAATCGCTCCAGAGAGCGTGTGAGTTTGCGCAAACGCTACCGGCTCGAGACGGCCGCCGACCCAGATGGTGTGACCACCAGCACCCGCTTAGGGACTTCTCCCACGGCGATCCTGGCAATCGTCGTCCGTGTCGCGATGTCGATCACGGCCACCGTATTTCCGATTCGCTCGCTGATGTAGCACAACTTGCCGTCCGGCGAGAAGCATATCCAATAGCCGCCCCCCCTCATTTTGATCGACGCCACTTGCCTTGGCGGCTCAATGGTCAGGTCGAAGACATAGGTCCGGTCGTGAAAGACGTCGCACATCCAAAGCTCCTTCTCGTCGGGAGTCAAGCCGATGCCGTGGCTCCGGCTTGCGGTGCGCAACAATTCCGCGGGTACCTCGGCCTCCACTCGGTGGATCACCTTGCGGCTGGGGACATCTGCCACTTCGAACCCAATCAGCGTGTCAACGTTGGCATAGAGCCGCTTTTCGTCCCTTGAGATGGCGATCGGGCGGGGCGCGTCGGAGAGTGGGATTTCCCCCAGCAACCTGTGCGATTGCGTATCGGCGATCATTACGTGGTACGAGCCCTTAGGGCCAAGGTACATCCGCTTTCCGTCCGGCGACGAGAGCGTGTTGTGCGGGCGGCCGCCCGTAGCGATCTTGGTAATGACTTCGCCTTTGATCGTGTCGACAACCCACCAAGAGGCGTCGTCACACGGGACGTACGCGAGCTTGCCGTCGGGCGTGCATGCGAGCTGGTTCGGCCGGGGACCGACGTTCATTCGCCGGGTCACAATGTCGGCAATCGGATCGAACCAGAGCAGCTCGCCCTCTTCGCCTTTCGTGTTCTCGATCGTGACGAAAATCGAGTTACCGCTGGCGGTCGCGACCAGCCCGTGCGGCTGCGGCCCGACCTCCACCCGATGGATCACCCGGTTCGTCACGGTGTCAATGATGTGGATGTCATTGCCCGCCGAGTTGGCAACGTAGAGTTTGGACGACGGAGCCGGGTTGGCCGCCGCGACACCGGGCGCTACGGCGACCAGCAACAATCCGATGATGACGATTTGCAACTTACAATCTCCATGCGGCACGGCCCCAGCATAAGACACGGGTATCGTGGTGACAAGTCGCGACCACAAGACCGCAAGATTGGAACTCACGAGTTCCACGACGCAATCGCGATGGATGTAGCGATATTGGGACGAACGTCGAGCGCCGAAGTGCACGATTGGAACTTTCACGAGTTCCGCCATTTCATGGCGCGCGGTGCACACCGGTGCCAATCCTACTTTTTATTTTCTGGACCGGCGGCGGTATCGATGGTCGTGGCCGCTTCGTCGGCTTCAGCCGCCTTTTGTGCAGCCGTGTCGATCAGCTCCTGATCGCCGCGGCGCAGGCCGTCGGCCAGCGTATGCCAGGCCTCCTCGCGGCGGCGCAGGTATTCTTCGATCGCCGCGAAACGATCGACGTCGCGAGGTGGCACATGGCGCAAGGCCTCAAACTTCTCCGACATCTCACGCCAGTAGGATAGAATGCCATCCTCGATGATGTTCGCTACTTCGACATCTTCCAGCCTGCCTTGCTCCCTGCTCCGCCTGGCCTTTTCGTAGATTTCCACCGCCTTGTTCTCGACCTCGACTAGCTCAGAGTACAAAGTGTCGATGTTGTCCACCTGCGGCATCAGCAGGGGAGTGACCAACGCGAGTACGATGGCGGCAAAGGCCAGGACCCCGGCACGGGCGGTGCGCACCTGGTCTTCGTCACCGGCCCAGTGCCAGCCCAAGACAAGCCCGGCCAGGAAGCCCGTCGTAGCGCCCCCCAAATACGCCGCGAAAACAAAGCGGTTTTGCAGAAGTTCGCCGCCGACGTTGAATGCCAGAAATGCGAGCAGGCTCAAGCGGTGCTGTTTGACCGCGCCCTGCGGCGCAGTACTTTCTGATACCGTGCTTTTCGATACGATGCTTCTTGATTCCGCGCCGCGACGACGAAGCAATAGCGCCGCCCCCGCCGCGACCAGACCAAGAATGGCAGGCGCCGCCCCGGCTGTGATCGCTCCTGGATCCCAGACCAGTGCGCTAACGTTGCCGGCGAACCCACAGAGTACAAACACGAAGCCTAATGCGAAGCCACCCGCCAACGGTTCCAGAAAACGTCCCAGGCCCCACAAGGCCCAGGAGTTGACCAGGAGCTGCGCGACGTTGGCGGGTATAAACACGGCCGTCAGCAGCCGCCAACCCTCGCCGTTGGCGGTCAATGGCCCATGGTTGGCCCCCCACGGCTTGAGTAAGTCGTGATCCAAACCCAATTGGAGCTCGAACGGACTGTACCCCTCGATCCAGAGTCCCAGCAACACGGAAACCTGAATCGCCAGCAAGGCAAAGGTCACCGGTGTCGGCCGCCGCGTAACGGCCTGCCGATCTTGAAAGCCGACCCGCAGGCCGTCGTTCGCGAGTGCCGTTGGTTCCGTTGGTTGTCGCCGGACGAAACGGTTGAACATACGACATCCATTACGCCTGGTGCCCGTGCTCACCCTCGGTGTGTTCGTCCCCTCCGTCAGCGTGCCCAGTGCCGTACTTTTCCTCCTCGACCTGCTTGAGCGACTTGCCCTTCCGGTCGCGGACCAACACCGCATAGAGGCAGGGTAGAACGAAAAGTGTGGCAGGTTCGCCGGCCATCAGGCCGCCGAGAATGGCGCGTCCCAGCGGGGCGTTGGCCTCGCTCCCTTTTTCCAATGCAAGGGCGGTGGGGATCATGGCGAAAAAGGCCGCCAGTGCGGTCATCGTGATGGGGCGCACGCGCGCGGCCGCCGCCTTGGCAATGGCCTCGACCGGCGACAGCCCCTCGTGTCGGCGAATTTCCTGCGCGAAATCGGTCATCAGCACCGAGTTGGCCACCTTGATCCCCACGATGAAGATGAAGCCCAACAGCGACTGCACATTCACGGCGCTGCCGGTCACGTAGAGCATCGGCAAAATGCCGATCAAACACAGCGGCACCACGAGCATGACCGAAATCGGCACAACGGCCGACTTGTCGAGCCCGACCATCAGGAAGTAGATCAAGAGCGAGGCCAGCACCAGCCCGACCGAGAGGTTCTTGAACGTGTCTTGCATGCGAGCGTACTCGCCGCTGAGCACGATCTCAGAGCCGGTCAATGTTTTCTGCTCCTTCGAATCGGGATCGTAAGGCGCCCAGACGCCGGTTTGTCTGGGCTTGGCAAAATCGCGCATGCCGGTTTTCTCGCGGATCCAAGCCACGGCCGGGTTGACGTCGGATTCCTTGACTTCGCCAAAGTCGTTGAGCAGCAAGGCCAGGTCGTCGCAGACGTGGCCCAGGTCGCGCCCCTCGACGCCCATCGTCACATCGATCGTGGCCTGGATGTTGAGGTGGTTGATCTCGGAGGGCACCAAGGAGTCTTCGATCGTCGCCAGGTTCTTGAGGATGATGGGATCCCTCTGGTTTCCACCAGTGATCGGGATGTTCTCCAGGTCGGACTTCGAACGGATGGCGGTCTCTTTGTACTGCACGCCGACGAAGTACTGATTGTGCGCGATCGGGTCGATCCAGAAGTTTCGCTTGTTGAAGCTGATGCTGCAGTTGGTCGAGGCGATCACGTTGCGCATCACATCGTCTTGGGTCAACCCCATGTCGGCCGCCTTGGCGCGGTCGACGTCGATCATGTAGGCCGGGTAATCGAGTTTCTGGATCACCCGCGCGTCGACGACGCCGTCGATCTTTTTGGCCGCATCGCGGATTTGTTCGCCGACCTTATGCACGACTTTCAGGTTTTTGCCCGTGATCCGCACGTTGATCGGCGTCGATTTACCTTCGTTCAAGGCGCCGCGAACCATGCCGCCAGCGTCGAATGCGAATTCGCAATTCTCAAACCGCTTCTCAGCCGCGAAGCCCGCGCGCAGCTTGCTGACGTAGTCCTGGGCCGAGTGCTCACGGTGCTCCGTCAACTGGATCTTCATGACCGTGTCCATCGGCCCCGCGTTGGGCGTGTAAGCCGCCGACCAATCGGCGGTGACGCCCAGCTCGGAGATGATCAACTCCAGGTCGTGTTCAGGAATGTTGTCTCGGACCAATTTCTCGGCGTCCTCGACCAGTCCCTCGGTGCCGTCGTCGCCATCGATTCGCAGGCCGGTTGGTCCGCGCATGATCATCTCGAAGGCGCCGGAATCGACCTCGGGGAAAAAGTCACGGCGTAACCGAGGGGCGGACCAGACCAACACGGCCGCCAGCATGGCAAACCCCGTGAAAATCGTCGTATAGCGCCAGCGCAGCACGAAGTTCAGACCATGCACGTAGAGGGCGATTCCTCGGTCGATGAATGCCTCCCAATGGGCGAAGGTCCTCGCGATCGGGTTGCGGCTGGGGACCTTGTGTCCTTGCTCGTCGTGCGCGTGGCCTTTGAGCAAGAAGGCGCTGAACGACGGCACCAACGTCCGCGAAAGGATGTAGGCCGTGATCATCGAGAAAGCCACCGCCAAGGCCATCGGCTTGAACAGAAACTTTCCCGTGCCCATCAATGCCAAGGGCGCCAGTACGAGGAACGTGCAGATTGTCGAGACTAACTCCGGCATGGCCACCTCGCTGGCCCCATGGTAAGCAGCCTCGCGCGGCGACGCGCCCAGCGATAGGTGCCGGTGCGTATTCTCCAGGCAGATGATCGCGCTATCGACCATGGGGCCGATGGCCAGAGTCAATCCGGCGAGTGTCATCACATTGATCGTGTTGCCCGTGTAGTACAGGCAGAGCACCGCCGACAGCACCGAGATCGGCAGTGTCAAAATGGCGATCAATGTCATTCGCCACTCGCCCAGGAACATGAGGATCGTCAGCGAGCAGAGCAGGCTGCCCAGCAGGCCCTCCTGTACCAGCGACTTGATCGACGCTCGCACGTAGATCGACTGATCCATCACGAGCTTCAGGTCGATCGTGTCGCGGGTCAAGCGGCTCTGCATACCAGGCAGCGCCTTGGCCAACGTGTCGACCACCGCCAGCGTACTGGCCCCTTGCTGCCGATAAACAGGAATATAGACCTGCTTGCGGCCCTCGTGCTTGGAGTCGCCGACGCGAACGATGTTGGTTTGAATGTAGGCCGCGTCCTTGGGCTCGGCCACGTCGTCGAGGAACATGAACTTGCCGTGCTTGGCCACGAGCGGCATTTTTTCCATGCCCGGCTGCCCTGGCTTGCTTTCGACGAACTCGTACAACGAATTCGACATCAGGGCGAAGTCGGTCGTACCAATTTTGACGTCGCCGGCGGGGATGAACACGTTGTATTCCTCGACCGCCTTCATCACGTCCATCGGCGACATGTCGCGAGCCTGCATCTTGGTGCGGTCGACGTAGATCATCACCGCCCGGATCTTGCCGCCGAACACTACCGGGGCCGATGCGCCAGGGTTGCTCATGATCATGTTGCGGACTTCGTAGCGGCCGACGTCGTAGAGGATCGACTCGGGTTCCCCCGTCCCATCAGGCCCTCCTTTCGTGCTGTTAAGCGCCACTAGGGCAACCGGGACGGTGCTGGTGGGGTCGAAGGGGAGCACGACAGGCGGAAGCGTGCCGGGCGGAAGGTTGGGCATCACGCCCAGGGCCAGCGAATTGACCTGGGTCAATGCGCCGTTGGGGTCGACGTCGTCATAGAAGTAATTCCGCACGATGCTGGCGCCGACGATCGAGCGCGACTCCTGCCGTTTCATGCCGTTCGATTGGCCGGTCCAGCGCTCCATGCGGTTGGTGATGTCCTTTTCCATGCCCTCGGCGGGCATGCCGCCGTAGAACGTGAGCACCTGCACGGCGGGGCTCTTGAATACCGGCAGAATGTCGATCGGGATCGTTCCGAAGGTGGTCAGCGCGCCCAGGATAATCAACGTCAGCGCGAATACGATCACGGCGTGGATGTTGTTGAGCGAGGCACGAATCAGACCGTTCATCCATCGTCTCCGTCATGGGGACTTACCGGCGTCGAGATCGATCGTGGCGCTGCCGTACATGCCCGCGCGTAAGTCGCCGTTCTTGTTCTCCAGGTCAATCTCGATCCGCATATTGCGTGTCGTGGGATCCTGGGCGTCGGCGATTCGCGAGACCCTGCCATGGAACTCGCGGCCGGGAAGGTTGTCGATGGTCACCGTGGCCTTGGCCGACGGGTTGACAAGAGGCACGTCGGAGTCGGGGATCAAAACCACGACTCTCACCACGTCGGTCTTGTGGACCTCCAGGAGCGCGAGACTGCCCCCTGCGTCGTGCGCACGGATGAAATCGCCTGGCCAATAGTTGCGGGCGGTGATCACGCCGTCGTAGGGGGAGACGATCGTGGCATAATCGAGGTCGACCTGGGCTCGCTCGAGCGTGGCCTGGGCGAGCTCCACCTCCGCCTTGGCTTCTTCAAGGTCCGCCTCGGCCTGCAGAATTCGTGCTTCCGCCGCGTTTTTCGCCTCCTCGGCGGCGTGCATTTGCTCTTCACGCTCGTCGACCACACGGAAGTCCATGGCCTTCTCGACCCGCGCCAACTGGTCGAGTCGCTTGAAGACCTTGGTTCGGAACGATAACATCGCCGTTGCCGCTTTGAATTCGGCCTTGGCGGTCGTGATGCGGGCCGTCATCTGGTCGACCACGGCCTTAGCGCGCTTCACCGAGGCTTCGTTGCGCTGGACCTGTTTTTTCAGCTCGGGCATGTCGATCACCGCGAGTACCTGGCCCTCTTTGACGCGCGAGCCAATATCGATCGGTTTATCATCCTGATCCAGTCCCAATTCCTTCAAATACCCCGACACTTTGGCGTAGAGCTCCGCCGACTTGTCGGGGATCACTGAGCCAGGCTGCTTGATCGTCCGTTGCGACGCGCCGACCTTCGGCTTGACGACTTCAACTTTGGGGGGCCGTTCGCTCTGCGCGCGATGCGCCGCGACCCTTTCTTTTTCTTGCGTTGCCGTACCGTGTCCCGCGTGTTGGCTGGCCTTTCCCGCATGCTCCGACGTCGCTCGTGGCCAGAATACGTAGCCCCCCCAAGCCACCGCCCCTGTCAGCAAAACTGCGATAACGACCGACCGGCTACGCACTGCGAGACTCCGCGTGGAAATCGTTGGGCTCGCGATGTGGCGAGAACCCTTATGGCTTCGATTATACCGGCTCCAAAAAAGGGGCCGGATGGGGAAAAGATGAATTCCTGGTAAGCCAGGAATCTGCCGGATATTCGTCCATGCCTGACTCATGAATTGGCTCCGCCGTATAGGGAATTAGGGGGCCGCCGTCGTGGCTAACGTAGTTTAGCCCTCTCGCAAGCTTTGTGCCAAATCTCGATTAGCGCGGGCAAATGTTACTGCGTTCGCAGAATGTTCCGATCGGACGCCAAATTGTGGACAAGTGGCCATCGTTTGACCACTAACCCTCGAACCATCTGCCGACCCAAAAAGTGCTTACTGAAACGGATGTTGTGTCACAATGGTCGATTTCGTTCATCGTCCCGCGCTTGGCGCGCCGAAAAGATAGGATGACTTTGCGGCATTTGACGGATCTCCTGATGGCGAGGGGAGCGCAAGGTACGCGGGTTACCAAGGGGAAGGTGCCGAAAATGCCCAAGTTGACTATGAAGTTCATATGTCGGGTTTGCATTTTGGCGGCTGGCTTTTGGGCGGTCCCAACACTCGCCGCCGGGCCTAACCGTGCCCGCTTCGTCCGGACCTCAATCGCGCAGAATTTGCCTGCCGATGAAGCGCCCGCCGAGATTGTTTCCAAGAGTGATCAGAGTGAGGCAACCGCAGATCCTCAGGACAAAGACGCCATCGAAGCCGGCGAAATGAACCCACAGCCTCCATTGCCCAACCCGCCCGAGTCCATACTCGCGACGGAAGTCACACCGATCGACCTTGAAAACGCCTTGCGCCTGGCGGGCGTGCAGAACCCGCAGTTGCAGATCGCCCGACAGCGGGTGGTTGAGTCGGCGGCCATCCGGCAGTTCATGGCGGCCCAAATCCTGCCAAACCTGAACGCGGGCATGAACTACGACGACCATACCGGCGTCTTGCAGCAGTCGAGCGGCAAAATCCTGAATGTCAACCGGAGTGCCCTCTACGTGGGCGCGGGCGCAAACGCCATTGCGGCGGGTACGGTGAACATCCCGGGCATACAATGGAACCTGAACGTCTCGAACACGATCTTCAACATCCTGGTTAGCCGGCAACTCGTACGGCAGCGGCAGTTCGACAGCCTGGCGGTGCGCAACCAGGTGTTGGGGCGTGTGGCCGTGGCGTACGTCGAGTTGCTACGCACCGCCGGCCGGTTGGCGGTGGCTGTCCGCGTTCGCGACGAAACGCGGAAGGTGGCCGAATTGACGCGATCTTACGCCGTCGCCGGCGAGGGCCTGCAAGCCGACGCCGACCGCGCCTCGACCGAACTGGCCAAGCGTAACAACGACATCCTGCAAGCGGAGTCTGAAGTGCTGCAAGCTTCAGCCAAACTCTGCCAGTTGTTGAATCTCGACCCCTCGAATCGTTTGCAGCCCACCGATGGCTGGGTGGTACCCGCACCGATCGTGCCTTCACCGGTACCGCTGAGCGAGCTGGTGGCGCTGGGCCTATTGCGTCGGCCCGAGTTGGCGGCGCAGCGGGCCGCCGTCGAGCAGGCCCTTTTGCAATTGCGCGCGCAGCGCATGTTGCCCTTCTCTCCAAGCGTCATGATCGGGTTCAGCGGCGGCACGTTCGGCGGCGGCAGCAACCTCACGAACCTGACCAACCAACCCGAGTTTGGCAGCTTCGCCAGCCGAAGCGACATCGACACGGTCGCCTATTGGACGCTGCAAAACCTGGGAGTCGGCAACCGAGCGCAGATCAACGCGGCCCGCGCTCGATTGCGAATCAGCAACTTCGAACAAGTGGCGATCCTCAACCAGGTACGAATGGAGGTGGCCGATGCATACGCGCGCAGCCACGCGCGCTTCGCCCAGATCGACACGGCGGAATTGGCTGTGCGGACCAGCACGAAGGGCCTTGCGGCGGACATGCTGCGGATCGAAAACCACGAAGGGTTGCCGATCGAAGTGCTCGACAGTGTACGGCTACTCGCGCGTGCGAGGTACGAGTATCTCACCTCGATCGCCGACTTTAACGAGGCACAGTTCGATCTCTACGTCGCCCTGGGCCAGCCACCGGCCGATGCCCTGGCAAGGCCGGTCCCTCCGCCGGAAGACATCATTCGTGGACGCGGCGGTGCGGCGCGCGGCCCGCGAGGAAGTCGCGCCGATGAATCCGGTAAATCCAAGGATAACGCGCCGGGATTTGATCCGCGTCAGGGTGGTCGTGGCTCGAAGACAAGTTACGGCCAAGGAAATCGCCCGACGCAGAGATGATCATGGGGTTCATTGGCTTCTCTCACGTCGATCAGCCGCGGCGGAAGCAGACGGCGCTTGAGGCCGCCATCTGGCTCTTCGTGGCCGTTAGTTGGGTGGGCGTCGGTTGGACCACGCCGCCGGATGTTATACGCGCGCCGGCCAGACAGGCGCGTGGTTACCTGGCCCGGCGCCAGCCGTACCTGCCATTGGTCAACTGGCAGGCCGCGCAGGCGGCGGATGGCGAAACCGGCAAGAGCGGCGAGAAAATCGTGGACCGCGATGGCAAGCATGCTCATGTACTGCACGTCGCCCACGTCGACGCGGCGCCGGTCGACGAAGAATCGGTTCTCCCGCCCCCGCCCGAGGAGTTGCCGCCCGCAGTCGGAGCGCCGGACACCTTAGTCGCGGCCATCAAGGCGCCACCGGCCGGCATGGCGGTGCCCGAACCCGAAGCCTACGAACGCATCGACCTGCCCTCCGCCTGGCGCCTGGTGATGCAGGCCAACCCCAACGTGGCCGGTGCCCGCGAAGCCCTCAACGAGGCCCTCGCGCTACGGCGGCAGGCCAACGCGATCGTGCTGCCAAACCTGAACGCGGGCTTGATGTACCACCTTCACAACGGCGCGTTGCAGGCCTCGTTCGGCCAGATCCGCCAATTGAACGAGACCTCGCTCTACCTTGGCGGCGGTGCGAGGACCGTCGCGGCGGAGTCGAACGCCATTCCGGCCGTGCAGTTTTTCCATCACTTGGGTGACGTGATCTACGAGCCGCTGGCGGTCCGGCAATTGGTCGTCGAGCGCCTCTTCAGTTCCACCGACACCGCGCACACGATCCTCTTGGAAGCCTCGCTATTGTATCTCGACCTGGTGTCGGCTGAGGCCCGGCTCGACGCCATTCGCCAGACGGAGATCGAGACTTTTGGCATCGCGAGGTTCACCCGCGGCTTCGCCAACGTCGGTGAGGGGCTTGAGTCCGACGCCGACCGTGCGCACACGGAAGGGTTGCTGGTTCATGTCGAAGTCTTACGGGCAGAGGAGCGCGTGGCCGTGGCCTCGGCTCGGCTCGCGCGGGTTTTGAACCTGGAGCCCAGCGTGCGGCTGCGGACCGCCGCCGGGCCGCTGCCTGCCCTGCGGATCGTCGACCCGGATCTGCCGCTTAACGAGCTGTTGGCCTTGGCACTCGGACGCCACCCGCTGCTGGCGGCCCGCGGCGCGGCCATCGACGTTGCCGGCACCCGCTTGCGCCAGGAACAGACACGTCCGCTGTTGCCGCTGCTTTCCGTCGGTTTCAGTGCCGGCGGTTTCGGTGGAACCGGCAATTTCTTTGCCAACCCACCCTTTACGGGCCTTGGCAACCGTGCCGACTTCGACGTGATGGCCGTCTGGACGTTACAGAACCTGGGCATGGGTAACGTCGCGACGATCCGTCAGCGCCGCGCCGTGCTCAACCAGTCGGTCGAGGACCGCCGCCAGGCCGTGAACCAGGTTCGCGACCAGGTTGCCGAGGCCCATGCCGAAGCGCAAGCGCGGTTGACGAAGATCAAAGTGGCCCGGTCGCAACTGGATGACGCCGAAGATGGTTTTCTCAGGGAACTCAAGCAATTGCAAGCCGGCGCGGTTGATCACCCTATCGAGGTGCTCAATATCGTTGAGCTGTTGTCGACGGCGCGGCAAGACCTGATCGAGGCAATTATCGGTTTTAACCGTGCTCAGTTCCGTTTGTTCGTGGCCACCGGCCTCTCGCCGATGCGTTCCGCGCGGTCCGTCGAGCAGGCTCCGCCCGGCATCGACGCGATCGGGCCGCGGCGGACGTCTGCTGACCTTGAGCCGCCTCTTCCGCCCTCAGACGACGAACAGGTGCCACCAGCGGGTTCGTGATGTCCTTGGAGCAGGCATTGCCACCCTACTGGCCCACCGCCAGCTCTGCTTCGACTTGCAACCGGTAGAATTCCGCGGCCAGAGCGTCGGAATTCCTCCCTTGGCCGGTTCGCTCGTATTCCTTCGCCAACTCCTCAAACTCCTTCGTCCGTTTGACTTTGTCGTTGCCTGTCACCCAGACGACGATGAAGACGTTACCAGGGAACTTAATTCGGATTCCATCCAACGTGCCTGGGAGCCGGAAGGCGGTCGTGCCAAATTCATGAGCAAGACCACCGAGGAGTTGTTTCACCGGGCCGTCGAGTATCCGCTCCAATTCGACTTCGTCGGTCGGCATGCCACTTCGCCCTTTTTGCGTGGGTTCAATCTTGAAGCGTGTAAAGCCTGTGCCGACATGCGCGGTAACGCGGAACCGAACCATCCTCCTGCCTACCGCCTCTCGACCATGACAAGTTGTCGTGGTCACGGCCGCGATATACGACAGTTTTTCATACTTTTGGGCGACGTCCGGACTCGAAAGAGCTTGGTGGTGAACGGCGGCACGTGTATGCTGCCGTTGTCGCAAGACACAGGAGATCGAGCGCGCCGACGACGTTCCCACGCACCTGACCCGTGTCCGCACGACAACCGCCGATCGGGATGATGCGACGACATTGGAGTCGCTGGAGCGGACGGCGGTCTTCGATGCACTGGTGCGGACCGGCGGCAATCGCACGCATGCCGCCGACGCACTGGGTATTTCGGTGCGAACGCTGCAACACAAGCTGAGGATCTGGGCCGGCGAAACGGGCGAGGATTCGACGATGACTCGGTGACGACTTTGCGTCAAATGCGACGTCGACCGCAGCACACTCCGACAACAGAATTGGATTATTTCAGTAGGCTGGAAAAGCGAATCGTTGAGCAAGATCGTATTAACATAGGAGTTAACTTATGGAAACGGTTAGTCGTCGGGGCGTGATTGGAATTGCGGCGGGTGTCTTTGCCAGCGGCGTTCTTGCCAGTGAAGCGGTGTTGCGAGGTGATTCCACGGAGGAAAAACCGAAGGTCGAGGCGAATGAACCTACGGCTGCCAAGACCGAATCGGTTTACAAGTTCCGTATGGGGACTGCGCCGACTCGCCGCTATGGGGAGAGTTCTGTCCGCGAGCATAAGCTCCACGACTTCCCGATCTCCGCGTCGATGTCGGCTAGCCTGATCAATCTCGCCGCCGGGGACGTCCGCGAACCTCACTGGCACCCGAACTCCGACGAGTGGCTGTTTGTGATGGCTGGCGACGTTCGCATGACGATCGTTGATGGAGAGGGAGTGCCGTCGCAATTCGACTGTGGTCCGGAGGACGTTGCTTTCACGCCTCAGGGCTTCGGCCATTACGTTGAGAATTATGGCGATTGTGAAGCGAGGCTAATGCTTATTCATAACCACGCTGAATTCACAACCGTGAACTTGAGCGAGTGGGTAGCGGCGGGCTCGACATCGGTGTTTGCATCGACATTGAATATGCCGATTCGGGCGTTTGAGAACGTCCCGACAAAGCGCGTCTTTATCGGAAAGACAAAGGGCGAGGGTTGATGGCCGGTGACGTTGGACATGGCCAAAGCATCCCGGGCGAGAGTACCGGCAGGAATGGATCACGCGGCAGAAGCTGCTGCCCGAGGCGGGCGCGGTTCAATCGGGCGGCGTAGCCGAAGTCACGACGTTCATCCTTCGTCAAGCACTAATGCCACTTCAAACTCGCGGGCGCCGCGGCGGATGGTCATCGGCACGCGTCGGCCCCGCTTGGAAGTGAGTAACTCGCGGAGCGCGAAGGGGTCGTACTCACTCGCATCCTCGCCGTTGATCCGCACCAAGGCATCGCCTGCTTTCAGGCCGGCCGCCGCGCCAGGGCCATCCGCTCGAACAGATTGAACGATCGTCGCTCCCTCGACCCACTGCAGAACCAGGCCGCTGGTGGCGCGAGGTTCCGGCTTGTCGAATTGAGCGCTTTTCGACATGTAGACGCACTCTCCCGGAAAGTCGAACGTCACTTTGAACCGCGAAAAATAGCGGATTCCCAGGGAACTCAAGTTCAATCGCGAGAATCGCAGCTCCTGGTGCGTGAATGGGCCAACCGAAAAACGTCGCAGTCGTCCACGCGGGGAATGCACCTGTCCAGCGACCGTAACGCTGGTGGATGAACTGCCTGAACGAATTTCGTCACGCTCCAGCAATGTGTCATAGAAGTCGGTGCCAAGCGAGTTGCCCTGGGCGCCGGTGTCAATCAGAAAGGGCTCGATCGTATCGTCGCCGATGCGGCCGAAGATGACAGGGATCGCGTCGTCCAAAAAGCGAATGGCAACCTTCTCACCCAGTTCATCACGGTTTTCCGGCAGTGATTCAAGTAAGGAGAGGACCCCACGGTCAAAGTCAATCTGCAAGCGGCAGCTTCGGAGCACATCCATGCCGATCACACCGAGGATATCCTGGTTCGTGGCGCTGCGAATTTCGTCAAGCGGCATGCAAACGACCGGCTTTTCCGTTCTCAACGGCTGGCCGCCAAGCGTCGCCTCGGGCCAATGAAAAGCTTCCACGCGGCGCATCCCGGCCGGTGTCGCCAACATACGGTATTCTTCCGGATCTCCGAGCATCTCCCGCAAACTAACGTCAAATCCACTCAAACGCGCCCCGGTGTCCAACAAACAGAGGAACTCGCGACGGCCGACCCTGACCGGAAGCACAAGCAAGCGACCGTCTTTGCCGATGGCGAATTCGCCTCGAAGCGGGTGAACGACCGCTCGGGTCGCCGTTTCGGCGGAAAGGCGCCCAGATTGCTGAAGCAATACCAGAGCGATTGCGATTGGAAGCGAGAATCGCCAAAGACAGATTTCGAAATGACCTTGCTGCCACTGCATCTTGGGGGCTTCCCTGGCGCTCGGTGTCAGAAATCGACCTGGGCCCGAGTGACGAACAGATCGGCCTGGCTATGTCCTTTGGCCGTGTTGTTCAGCATCGCATGGATCCAATTGAATTGCAGCTTGGTGTGCGCGTTCATGTGCCAACTGAGGCCCACCGTCGAGTCGTTCAGGATGCCGTTGCCCGACGCATTGGTGCCGCCAATGTAGTATTTGTTGAGACTGGCCGGGTTGCGTAAGTCGACGTACGACCAGCGAGCGGCGATTTCCCAACCGCCCCAACCGTGGACCCCGCGCTCGGGTCCCCGTAGCGCGAAAAAGTCAGTGAACGGGATAAAGTTACGGAATGAACCAAGGTTTCGGTCGTATTGCCGGTGTTCGCCGGTCAACCGATACATCACCTCCGCGTAAGCACCGTTGTAGAAAATGGGCCCGACGGCGCTATTGACCTGCGTCGCCATCCACTCGGCCTGAAAGCTGACGGGCCCATATTGTGCGACCGTTTCCAAGCCCCAGAGGTTGAAATTGCTGGCCTTGTACCGACCGGTATCGACGAAGTTCGGCGTGCCCGCGAAGGCAGTGGAGGGGCCGAACGTGGCAGGCACATTCTCCGGGTAGCCGAGGAAAAACTCGGGACCGGTGCGAGCCTGATAGAACGGCACATTGCTGGTGCTGCCGGCGGCGGTGTTCGCGCCAAGCTGGCTGAAATCGTAGCCACCCCCGATGTGCCACAGGTACCGGCCGTCGGAAGGCTCATCGTAATACATCAACTGCGTCGTCCGGGTTGAAAACGAGTAACCGCCCGTATTGCCGAAGTCAGTGCCGAACCGCGAGTCGCCCAGCGGCGCATTGTTGAAGCCGCCCGTGCGGAACGCGCTGTAAGCCCACTGGGTGCGCTTGGTTTCGGAAATACTCGAGGCCATGACGCCCACACGCCGGAAGGGAACGAAAGCGAGAAACGGCAATGAGCGCTCGAGGAAAGGTAAATTACGGAAACCGCTCATGGCGTCGACGCTGAAGGGTTGAAGATACTGACCGGCTCGGATGTTGCCGAAGATCGGCAGGTTCTGTTGTTCCACGTACGTGTCGAAGAAGCTCGGCCGTCCCGCGCTGGCAAAGTCGACTTCAAGCTGGTAAAAGGTGAATTCCGCCGCGTAGCCCTGGAAGGCAAGACGTGCCCGGCGAAAACCGACACCGTCTTGCATGTCTCCGACGGTCGCCCGGTTGAGCGGATCCTGTGAGTACCAGGCCCCGTCCAATTGCGTGAAGCCCGTAATCTTGACCGATGGGAACGAATTCTTGAGATCCAACACCTTTTGCACTTTGCCGGACAATGCCTGAAGGCGCTCTTCGAAGTCGCGGTTGGTGTCACCCTGCTGCACGACGGTCGCCGAAACCGTCTTCCCCGGAAAGGCGGCGGCCTCGTGATCCGTGCCTGGGGAGGTGGACTGTCGGCGGTTGATGCCGGCCGCCTCATCAAGCCGGCGTTCCGTCTCAGCCAACCGAGCTTCGAGCTCGCGGAGCTTGGCGTCGCGCGGGTCCACGCCAGCGGCAAACGTGGCTGTCTGTTTCGCAACGAGCGAGGGGGGCGCCTGGATCGATGTCGAATTCGACGGCGCCGTTTGACACCACGCATCGTCCACTGTGCTGACCACCAAAACCACAAACCAGGCGAGGGTCGTCTGAATGGCGGATCTGCCTGCGCCAACGCGAAACCAGAATTTCCACCCCTTTGATGCCCACAAACGACGGGGTGGGCAACGCACGATTGATGAAAGCCGTCGGTCGGTGCAGGGCATCGACTGCTCCGCTGATTGGGCTGCAACCTCTGGATACACCAGCCGGCAACAGCGAGAATGTAAAGCCACGCCTCCCGCAAGGCGGGTTGGCGACGTGTAACGAAGAGGGCGGTTTTTCCACGCCCCGACACGGTTTATCGGTCAGGACAACCGACAAAACCAAAAGAACCGTCAGATTTGGCACAGTTTCCAAGTATCGCTGCCGTCAGACTTTGCGCAGCTTCACGGGCCTGCCATCCGTGGAACAAGCCTGGATCAACGGTCTTTTGTACGTTTAGCGCTTTTTTCGTGGCCGGCGCCTTGCCTGCCGTGGACGAGCGGGGCGGCGGCAGTGAAACAGCCACCGCGAGCAGGCCCGCCGCACCGTTGTAATGCAACGGCGAGTCAGTTAGTCTTTCGGAACACATCCATCGATCGCAATTCGAGTAAACTGGAACCACACATGATCTGTCGTAGTGAATTGCAGCGTCTCCAGACACATCGGGACTACCCCTCGGTTTCATTGTTGGCCCCTACTCATCGAACGGCCCCGGCGAACAAGCGCGACCGGATCGTCGTCAAGAATCTCGTGTCAAAAGGCCTGCGGCGCCTCCACACGGAATTCAAGAAACGCGACGTTGCGACGTTGGTTCGAAACCTGAACAAACTTGTCGCTCAAGTCGACTGGGAACACGCGCTCGATGGTCTGGCGCTCTTTGCGAGCCGCGACGTCGTGGGGGCCGTTGCGTTGCCGTTTCGTGTGAAAGCTCGCATCGCGATCGACGCCAGGTTTTCGACGCGCGATCTTATTTTCACCCTCAATCGAACTCCGCGCTACCGTGTTCTCGTGCTGACGGAAAAGCCGACCCGGCTGTTCGACGCAACGACCAACGTCCTGACTGAAATCACCGAGAAGCCGTTTCCAATGATTCATAAGGGGCCCGGTGGAGCATCGCGACTTCCGGGCGGCGCCGGAATCAATCGCTCGGCGGTCAGGGACGAGTCGCACCGGCAATTCTTCCGAAAAGTCGACGACGCGTTGGCCGCAATTCAGAAAGACGACCACCTTCCGGTCGTAGTCGTGGGGATTGAGCGTTACCTGGCGTTCTTCCACGAGGTCACCAAGGATCCCGACGCGATCGTCGGCGTCGTTTCCGGGAGCTACGACCAGCCGCGGCCCAGCGCGCTTGGTAAGCTCGTCTGGCCTGTGTTCCAGGCGGGAACGACGTTGGCGCGCACACGCGCCCTTGTCCGCCTCGATGAGGCGGTGAGTGCCAACCGGCACGCTTCAGGCATTGATCAAGTATGGCGGGCGGCTTTCGAGAAGCGCTGTCAAACGCTCCTGGTGGAAACGGGCTTTGAGTATCCGGCCGACCTGGACCCGCAAGGCGATCGACTGCTTCCCTACAGCGGTCAGGGCGCCGCGGCTCTGGACGACGCGGTTGACGAAGTGATCGAACATGTCTTGGCCGGCGGAGGCGAGGTGTTTTTCTACGATCCTGGCGCCCTCGACCTGCACCAGCGAATCGCGGCAGTGCTCCGTTACTGATCCTCTTCGACCAGGGCTTCGACGCGCCCCGATCGAGCCGCTTCGACGAGCCTGGCGTAATCGCTTTCAGTCTGGTCCGCATACGCCAGGGCGAATTTTCCCACGGCGGAATCGAAGTTATCTTGCAGGCCCAGGTAGCCCGCGATGGTCGCCGCGTCTCCAGACCTCGCGTGCGCACGCGCGAGAGTCCAACCACAGGCATCGGCGTACCTCCTCAATTGGACGGCCGCAAGACCCTCGACTGGAACCACGAACTTCATGTCTCTCAACTGGCGCACGTAGAAGTCATGACCGCTTCGGGTTCGAAACCAACCGAGGAAGATATCGCTGGCGGATTGCATCAGCCGCTTCCCGACCACTACGCGTTGTCCCTGATTCTCGAACGGGCTTTTGGCCGCATACGATTCAAGGACCGATGGACGAGCTTCTTTGACCTGCAATAACAGCGGATTCTTGTCATCGCAAAAGAAGAGCCCGACGTAGCAACGCGTGCCGACGCTGCCAATGCCGACGACCCTCAAAGCGAAATCTTCGAGCCAGTAACGGTCGAACACGAATCGGCGATCTTCCGGCAACGATGCGCGGTAGTCTTCGATCCCCTCTTGAACCAGGTCTTGGCAGGTGTCGTCGTGCTGACGCGTGATCAAGGGTGGCTGTTCCACGAAACGGTGCCGGCCGCTAACCTCCTCGGTGATCTTCGGAAACAGGTGTTCGCCGACGCGTGTGCGGGCTTTCGCCGCCATCCGTTCACGTTGATGCTTGGACTGTGCGTTGGGCGCCTTTTCGATCAAATCCTCGGCGCTTACGCGGTAATACCAGATTTCAAGCAGGCTCATTCCGGAGAACTCCCGCATGTGCTCCCGATACGAGTGCGCGCAGGTCGCGGCCACTTCTCTCAAGCAACGATCTGAAATCCCGTTCAATCGCCCGGCCACTACAAGGCTTGTCGCGAGTCGTTTGAGATCCCACTCGAACGGAGCGCGTAGTGTTTCGTCAAAGTCTCGGAGATCAAAGATCAAGTTGCGTTCCGGCGTGGCAAAAAGACCAAAGTTCAAGAGGTGACAGTCTCCGCAGGCCTGGACCTGAACGCCCGTGGTCGGAGTGCCGGCCAGGTCATATGCCATCAGCGCCGCCGTTCCACGCAGGAACGTGAACGGACTGCGTAGCATGCGCCCGTATCGAATGGAAAGGAGCTGTGGTAGCCTGCCCTGACTCGATTCCTCGATGATCTCGACTGGATCACGTCGGTTGGCGCACGCTTTCCACGTCCCGTGCGCCGCGCGCGGAACCTTCTTACGTAGGGCCCTGCCAGCTTGCATTCGTTCGGCGATGGAGATCGTGTTCAACGGATCATCCTTTCGGAGTCGTATCGCTTTCTGTCGCCGCGGATTTGGCGGCAATCAGGTCGTGAATGAAGCGCATCTTCGCCCGCACCGGTTCGACCAGCACCTCCGGCACCAGATCGAGCAGCCCCATGCTCCGGTTGATCTCATTCATGCCTATTCCCAGGGCCTTGTACTGCTTCACCATGGCGTCGAAGTCCCCGAATCGGGGAGGGGTATGCGTGAAATCGACCTGGTGTGCCGTATCGAGTACGCTCACCATATCGAGATAGGTGGCGAACGTCTCGGCGAAGTCTTCCCAGGGATGCATGCTGGCGTAAGCGCTGACGAACCGTTCCTGCCAGTCGGCGGGAGCACCGTTCTTGTAGTAGGCATCCAGTGCCTCCTGGTAGGTGGGGCTCTGGTGGTCGCCAAAAACCGCCCGACAACCTTCCTCGTCTCCGCCCGGGATCAGGACTTCCCAGTAATAATGGGCGATCTCGTGGCGGAAATGGCCGATGAGCGTGCGGTGCGACTCGCCCAGATCGACCCGGAGCCGTTCCCGCTCGACGTCATCCGCCTCGCGGATGTTGATGGTGATACAGCCATTGGCGTGGCCGGTAAAGACGCGCTCCTTCGTACCCATAGGCCGCAAAAAGCAGTACTTCGGTACGACGTCGGCCTTGAAGTCGAAGCGCAGCTTGGGCCTCGGATCCGCCTCGTCGAACCGGTAGGGCAGGCCGAGCAAGTCGAGGTCATAAAACAGCCGCCGCTTCGCGCTCTCCAAGCGATACCATTTCTCCGCATAGCGGGGAACAGTGAGGTCGGGGATGGTCTGGTTGAAGCAGCAGCAATCGCAAAGCACGGGCTCGGGAAGTGCGGCGGCTTCGTCCGCCAACACGCAACGGTTGCAGGCGCTGTACTGAAGATAGTTCGCGCATTTGAGCAGCGTCACCCCGCAGGCCGCGTTGCCGCAGGTCCAGCCACCTTCCGGCCGCGGCAGCAACGCTACGACGGCGCGGCAAGCAGGGCAGAACCCGGTCTCTTTGTGGCAGCGCAGGCAGACACTATTGTCGAAAAAAAGCATGTTCTCGCAGGTGCAGCGGAACGTTCGCATCGCTGAAATCCGTGGCTCGGCCAGAATCGGGGTTTCAGGTATCATAGCAGGTGGTGGCCGGTGGATCTTCCGGGCGGGAAAAAGTAGCCGGCGGCAGGAGTGGAAATCGCATTGAATCCGGACACGAACCAATTCCTCAGCGTCGCCATTCTAGCCAGGTCCGTGTGGCGCGACTTTCTTGCGGCCCGCCGCGCATTGTTCGTCTACGAGATTCTGTTCAAGCTCCTCGAAGCCTGGTTGCTCGTCCCTGTCGTGGCGCTCGTCTTGGCCATCGTCTTGTCACGAGCGGGCCACGTTGCCGTGAGTAATCAGGATGTTTTGGACTTTTTTTTGCTTTCACCGTCTGGGCTGATCTATGCCTCTCTTTTTGGCACGGCGGCCGTCGCATTGATACTGCTCGAACTCGGGGGCATGATGGCACTGGTCTCGCCCGCCGACCGCGGCGAGCGCCCTCTTTTCATCCCGTCGCTAATGGCCGCGTTACGAAACGCGTTGCGCATCGTTCAGCTTGGCGCGACCAAGTTGGCGCTACTGGCTCTCGTCCAGCTTCCGTTCCTGCTTTTGACCATCCTCGCGATCCGTCTCCTTTTGTCGGACCACGACTTTTACTACTATTGGAACGATCGGCCGCCGATTTTCTGGATTGCCGCGGGCATGGGAGCGATCCTCCTTGGGGTTGCGCTTGCCATCGACCTGGTGCTTAGCGTCCGGTGGATCTTTGCGCTGCCGATCCTGCTTTTTGAGAGGTGTTCCGCCCCCGCCGCGCTGCGCGCCAGCCGCGAGCGCCTGCGGGGAGTGAGTTGGCGGATCGGTTGCGTTCTGGTCGGCTGGCTGCTCGCGACACTGATGATCGGGGCGATTCTGGAAGTCGGCTTCCGATTCTTCGCCACCGCCACGCTCGAAAACGCCGGTGAGCGCCGGATCGCGCTGATTTTACCCTTGCTGGTCGCTCAGGGATCGCTGCATGCCGCATGGTCGTTTGTCATCGTTGTCGGCCTCGCTCTCCTGGTGCGCCGGCTATACCTCATTCGGAGCCGGGAGCTTGGCTTCCTCAATGTCGAAGCCATTACCAAGGCGTCCGAGCAGCCGATCGAACCCTGGAACTGGCGTCTTGCCTGTTTGTGCATTCCGCTCTTTCTGGTGGCGCCGCTGATCCTTTGGCTCGACGTTTCGCGGTACGTGGTGGCTGGTCGGATGGTGCGAGTGACCGCGCACCGAGGCCATGCCCGTGCCGCTCCCGAGAACACGCTCAGTGCGATCCGCAAGGCCATCGAAAGCGGAGCCGACTACGCCGAGATCGACGTGCAGCAGACGGCCGACGGCGTGGTCGTGCTGCTGCACGACAGCGACCTGAAGCGCGTGGCCGGCGTCGCGAGTAGCATCGCGGATGTCCGCTTCGATGAGTTACGGACGACGGACGTGGGCAGTTGGTTCGACTCTTCCTTTGCAAACGAGCGCGTCCCCACACTGGCGGAAGTCATCAATCTGAGCCGCGGACGGATCAAGCTGAACATCGAACTGAAGTTTTATGGTCCAGAGCGACAGCTAGCGCGCGATGTGGCGCGCTTGGTGCGCGAGCACGAATTCGAATCCAGTTGCCTGATCACGTCGTTCAAGCACGACGCTCTAAGGGATGCGAAACGCCACAACCCACGTCTTCGGACGGGGCTCATCGTCGCCTTTGCCCTGGGTGATGTCAGTCGGCTGGAAGTTGAAGCCCTCAGCGTTCGAGCCGACTTTTTGTCCGACAACATGCTGCGCGCAGCCCACCGCCGCGGCATGGAAGTGCATGTCTGGACGGTCAATGATGCCGGTGAAATGATTCGCCTGATGGAGCGTGGGGTCGATAACATCCTTAGCAGCGACCCCGATCTGGCGATCCGAGTCCGAGGCGAATGGGCGAACCTGGCTGGCACCGAACGGTTGCTTCTGGCGTCGCGTCTGCTGCTCGGACTCGATCGCTGAAAATATCGCGATCGCCAAACCGATCGAGAACCATCGCGGGAAGCGTCGCTACCAACTGAAGTCCAACCGGGCGCCGAAGGTGTTGATGACGCCGTCACCGACGAATCGGGAGCCGTTCAAGCTGCCGACAGTCCCTGGAAACGTGACCCCAGCAGCGTTGTTGACCCAACTGGCGACGTAATTGAACTGGAATCTCGCGTTGGGATTCAAGAACCAGTTCACGCCGAACGTGAAGTCCTGGTTCTGGCCGCCTTGGATGGCCCCCGAGTTCAAGAGCAGCCAATCATATCGCACACCGAGCTGCCAAGCGCCCTTCTGGAATCCGCCTCCGCGCGTCCAATAGGCGTTCGAGGTCGGCACGACGCGGCCGAAAACCCCCGACATGCGATTGTAATTGCGGTTTTCCCCCGTGAGGAAATAGAGCACTTCCGCATAACCGCCGTTGAAGTTGACGTTGCCTAGTTTCGTGCCGCCTTTTTGAACGGCGGCCCCGGTCATGTAGCACTGTTCATATTCCGCTTGGAAGAGCCACGGACCCCACATGATGGCCATTTCCGGGTTGATGAGTACTTGCCCATTGGCGTAAAAGTTGCCCGTATCGGAAAAGTTCGGATCCAAGGTCGAGGCCGTGGTGCGGATATCGCCGCGCGAGCGGATGCGAATATTCGTGCCATCCTCGTTGGCCGTGGGCTGCTGGTTGAACGTGCGAACTTCACTGCCGAGGCCGAGGTGGACCAGGTAGCGGCCTTTCGTGGCGTCATCGTAATACGGGGTGCCAATCAACCGCGCGCCGTAGGAATAGTTGGTGTTGCCGACGTTGTAGGTGAAACCGGAATCGTATGCGTTGTTCTTGTAGGCGCCGAGTTGAAAGCCGACGCGCTCGTCGAAGAACATTCTGTACGCCGAGATGCCGGGCGCATAACCGTTGTTGTTAGGGCCGTTGAATGCGTCCATGATCGGCGCTCGCTCCATGAAGTCGAGGTAGCGGGCGCTCTCGATGTGCTCCAGGCTGATCCAGCTTTGCTGGTTGCCGACCCGAATATTGTCGAAGACCGGTAACTGCTTGAACACGAGAAATACCGTCGTCGGCTGGATCACCCCGGCCGTATTGCCCGCCTGGTTCTGGGCTACACCGCCGACGGTCCCGATACTTCGCAACCCTGTGACTGGGCTCGCGCCTGTCGAAGGGTCGACGTTTTGCAGCGCCAGGGCGAAGTCGAACTCGAAGGTGTAGTCGATCACTTCCCACATCGTGCCGTCGGCACCCAGACGCAACCGGCGGAATTCGACGGAATCCAGCGTGCCTGAACCACCGGGCACCGTAATATTGTGATTAGGGGTCGGCATCGCCACGAAATCGAGCTGCGAGACCGCCCGCGGATGGAACGTGAAGTCGCCGTTCTTCGATTTCCAAATGGGGCCGTCTGGTCCCCACGCACCCGACGAGAAATTCCGGTCGCTACCGACGACGTAGCCTTCCGGTTTGGTTGGGGGCGAAGGGGGTGCCGCCGCGGCGCTGCCCGGGTAGATCGATTCTGTCTTTCGAGTGCCTGTACTGGTGCTTGTCAAGATGCCGCCGGTGGCGCCGCCACCAGGATTTACTTGCGAGATCAATTCATTCATCTGCGCCTGCTGGGCCTCGAGCTGTCTTTGCTGCTCGGCGATCGTTCTTTCGAGATCTTCGAGCCGCGAAGCGGGAGACGGCTTGCGGTATACGCCGGGCGGCGTTTTCGAGGAAGTCGCGGCAGGATAACGGTAGCCGGCGGGTGGCGTATTCGAGGGCGCGACCGGATAGCGGTATCCCGCGGGCGGTGTATTCAAAGGGGGAGCGGTCGGATTATTGTTGTAACGCGGGGGAGGTAAATTCGCGTCGGGCACGGCGGGCTGCTGGGCCAGTGCCGACCCGACGTCCATCGCAACCAACAGCACCATCGCTGCCAGGCCGCCACTGAACCTGGCTGAGTTGAGATTTCGTCCTGCTGTCGTGAGTTTCTCGAACATGGTCAAGTATCTCAGTGGGTGCGGGGAATCCATCGCCGCGATCCGTTGTCTGGACCGCTCTCAGTGAGCGACGATCTGCCTCATAAATAGAGAGTTTGCGAAGGTCGATGAGCAGGATCGAATCCGCCGGTACGTCGTTGCGTATCGAACGCATCGGTCACTCCCTAGATCGTTCCGTTAGGAGTTATCATCGTCGTGGCGATGAATCGGATTATGCTAAATCTGCCCAACCGGGCGCTAACAATGATCGCGTCGGCGTCAAGCCTGGTAAGCTGTACCGATTATGCAGCTCGTTTCCGTGGCAACGGAGCGAGCTGCAAATCGACACCGCCCTTGCACTTCCGAAATGGCAAGGTGTTCCCTATCAAAATCGTAAGCAAACGCGTTTCAGCAGGCTGAGTTTGCGACGAATGTAGTTGCGCTTTCCGTATTAGGCGCCACCCGCTAGACTTGAGGCGCCTATTTACAATCTCCATTGCTCAATCGTAATGAAATGGAAGAGACCCAAACCACCGCCGCGCGCGAGCTGCTCGTCGAATCCGGCGAGGGAGTCGTACGGATCACGCTCAATCGGCCCGAAAAACGAAATGCTCTCTCTGAGGAACTGCTCTGCGAACTAAGGGCCGTCCTGGCGCAGGTGGCCCGCGACGACGGTTCGCGGGTGGTTGTGTTGGCCGGCAACGGACCGGTGTTTTGTGCAGGCCACGATCTGAGCCAGATGGTCGATCGCTCGGAAGCCGAGTACCTCGAAATTTTTGCCCGCTGTTCGGCCGTCATGCAGCAGATCCGCCGGCTGCCGCAGCCGGTGATCGCTCGCGTTCACGGACTGGCGACGGCGGCGGGCTGCCAACTGGTCGCTGCCTGCGACCTGGCCGTGGCCGCCGACACCGCCCGTTTTGCCACGCCCGGCGTCAAGATCGGCTTGTTCTGCACGACGCCGATGGTGCCGATCGTAAGAGCCATCCCCACCAAGCCCGCCCTGGAGATGGCGCTCACGGGCAATCCAATTTCGGCCGAACGGGCACGCGAGCTGGGCCTGGTCAATCGCGTGGTACCCGAAGGGCAGCTAGACCTTGCCGTGAGCGAATACTGCGATGCGATTCTGGCCGCCAGTTCGCTGGTGATTCGACTGGGAAAGCAGGCATTTTACGAACACTTGCCGCTGACGGAGTCGGAAGCCTACGAGCGCGCCACCGATGTCATGACGCACAATGCCACGCGCCACGACGCACAGGAAGGGATTGCCGCGTTTCTCGAAAAGCGGCCTCCAGTCTGGAACAGCGATTGAAGTTGGGCATGTTGCTATTCTTCACGCGGCCGTGTCAGGTCGAAAGCCCGCCCCACGCGATCAATCAAGATGCCGCTGATCGGTTTTGACCAGCTTTTTGAAGAAGCCGACGCCGCGGGCCGCGCCGTTAATGTGGCGGTGGCGGGCGGCGCCGACGCCACGGTGCTCTCAGCACTACGAACCGCGTGTGATCGGGGCTGGATCGAACCGATCGTCATCGATCGGCCGAGCGCGATTCGCCGCACGGCCGAAGAGCTGGACCTGGTCCTCGACGGCTTTACAATCGTCGACGCTGAAGAACCCAGTACCGCGGCGGTCGGCGCCGTCCGCGGGGGTAGGGCGCGCATGCTCATGAAGGGTCAGATCGCGACTCCCACCTTGATGCGCGCCGTGCTCGATCCTGCATGCGGGCTTCGCACCGGCCACGTCATTTGTCAGGCGCCGCTGATGGAAATCACTCGTTCGGGCCGCAGGTTCCTTTTGGCCGACACAGGCATTTGCGTACAGCCAACGTTGGAACAGAAGCGGGACATGCTTGGCAGTTGCGTCGAGTTGGCGAGGCTCTTGGGCGCCGACGAACCGCGCGTGGCGATACTCTCGGCTACAGAAGCTGCAACCGAGGCCATGCCCGACACGCTCGAAGCCGCCGAATTGGCTCGGCTCGGCGTCGCGGGCAATCTGGGCCGCTGCCAGGTGGCGGGTCCGCTTTCGTTTGACCTGGCATACGCCACCGACACGGCCGACAAGAAGCACGTCGCGGGCCCGGTGGTCGGCGCGGCCGACGTGATGCTGTTTCCCAACCTGTTGGCCGCCAACCTCACGATCAAAGCGATCATGTACACGGCCGATTGCCGCTTCGGCGGCGTGCTCCTGGGCGCCGCCTGCCCCGTCGTTTTCATGTCGCGGGCTGACAGCGTTGCGACGCGGTTATGTTCGCTGGCGCTGGCGCTCAAAATGACCAACGCGGTTTCGTGAATCCGGAAGCTGTGCCTCTGAAGATCACGCAATGCTACTTAGCGAGCCTCAAATCGAGCCGCCGAACAACTCGGCGATGGGCCGGCCTTCGGCAACCCTGTAGGGCCGGCCAAGCGTATCGTGGATTTCGGTCGCCGGATCGATGCCGAAGGCCGCGAAGATAGTCGCCGCCAGATCGCCGGGGCTGACCGGATCGGTCGCCGGGTAGGCGCCGAGCTTGTCGCTCGAGCCGTACACGAAGCCGCCGTTCACGCCTCCGCCCGCCACGACTGCGGTGTAACAATCGGGCCAGTGGTCGCGTCCGGCGTCCTTGTTGATCTTCAGTTGCTCTGTCCGAGTCAATCGTTCGCAACAGTTCCGCGTACGAATTCGATGAACTTGCCGCCTGCGTCGGGCAGCCGCTCGTTTCGCCGAGTGAGAATTCCCGACTGGATCGGCCGAATCTGCCGGCCCAACGAGCGGATGCCGACACGCCGGCCACGGGTCACCGCACCGGACGGCAGAAGCGGCACGATCGACACGCCCAACCCGGCCTCGACCATCCGCACGATGATCTCCGTGTTGGTCATCTCCATGTCGACGCGCGGAGATAGGTCCTGCTCATGGAAGGCGTCGATCACGTGCTGGCGTCCGGTGCTGCCTCGCTCGAACAAGATCAGCGGCTGGTCGACCAGGTCGCGCAGCCGCGCCTGGGGCAGCGACAACAGCTTGTGCCGCCGGGGAGTGATCAGGCTCCAACCCATGGAGAACAAGTGGGCGTATTCGATCTCGGGTGAGGGTTCGTAGGGCGCCGCCACGCCGATCGTTACATCGGTGTGACCCAGGAGCGCCTCCTCGATCTCCTGCTCAGTGCGGGTGCTAAGCCGAACGTGAATTTGCGGGAAGGCCCCGTGGAACTGCCGCACCGCGTCGATCAGCAAGTACTGTGTCAGGTACTGGCTGGCGGCCACGTGAATCTCGCGCACGGTTGGTCCTGAGAACAGGTCGCACAACTCGCCCGCCCGTTCGAGGAACGCCGCTGCATGAGGCAGGAACTGCATACCTTGTTCCGTGATTTGCGTCGATCGCCTTTGGCCGCGTCGCTTGCGATACAGCTCGACCTTCAATCGTCGTTCCAAGGCCAGCAGGCGATTGCGCAGCCCCTGTTCGGTGATGTGCAATGTTTCCGCCGCGCGGCGCAGGCTCCCCTGCCGAGCCAGCTCGACGAACGCAGCCACCTGGTCGGTGGAGAGAGAAGGAAAATCAGCGGCCATTGAACACAACAATAAAGATGATCTCAACAACGAGAAACAATTATTATTTTAATGCGTCGGCGGCTATGGTGCCAGTAGGCGCCATCCAGGGGACTCTGGCCATACGACTCAAATCGAGGAGATTGACGATGAAACGCGTGATTGTTTTGGCAGTGAGTTTGTCGCTGATCGGCCCCGTCGGCACCGCTTTGGCCAGCGACCCGGTGGGCGTGTTCGCCGTCGTCGAGCGCGTGGTGCTCGAGCCCAACAAGGTCGAGCCCGAGCGCATCCAGATCTGGGGCTGGTTCGAGCTCGCCAATCGCACCAGCCGACGTTACGACGAACCTCGCCGCGGTTGCTTGTACTATTCACTTTCGGACGAAAACCACGACGCTTGCCGCAAGGAATGGACCGACATCGCGGAGTCGGCGGGAAGCGGCAAGTGCATCGCCTTCGGCCAACGTTACGACGAGTTGGGTAAGGTCCGCAAGGTTGGCGACGAGATGACGTCGCCCATCCCCTATCCGTTGGCCTCCGGTCTGTTTGAACTTCGCGACGACACCGACTACCGTCCGGTCAAGGCCCTGACGGAGATTCCGCTCGTCGTTTCCCCCGCCGACGGCTGCTTGCAGCCACCTGGCGCGATCGAGATCAAAATCAAGAACATTCGCGGCGAACGGCGCGAGCGCGCGACGTACCGCTTTGAAATCGCTGAACGCGGCGGCGAGACGATTGAAAAGAGCGAGCCGATCATGCCCGGCGACGGCCAGACCACCTGGTCGCCAAAGATGCGACTGGAAGCCGGCCAGGAGTACCTCTGGCGCGTGCGGGCGATCGATGGCGATTGGAAGAGTACATCGGTCGAAAGCCTGATCCTGGTTGAAGGATCGAAATCAGCGTCATGAGCAGCACTTCGACTGGACTGCGAGCGGGAAGCCAACAGGGTGGCAATGGCCTTTTCGTCCTGCTGGCCGGAATCCATGGCGCGGTCGTGTGCCTCGTGCCGACGGTGGTGACGATCGCGCTGGGACTGTGGTGGAACTCGAACACGATTTCGCACAACTTCATCCACCGGCCCTTTTTCCGCCGGCCTGCGGTCAACGTGCTCTTCTCGCTCTACTTGTCAGCCCTGCTCGGCTTTCCTCAGTCGCTTTGGCGCCTGCGGCATCTGGCCCACCATGCCGGCTGCGCGCCAAGGTTGAAGTTGCACCCGCTCCTGGTTTCCGAAACACTGCTCGTGGTCGTCGTGTGGAGCGCAATCCTGGCGGTCGCGCCGACGTTCTGGCTGACGATTTATGTCCCAGGCTACGTCGCCGGGCTGGCCCTGTGTGCGTTGCATGGCCACTACGAGCACAAGGGTGGCACCACGAGTCATTACGGCCGGCTCTACAACCTGTTGTTTTTCAACGATGGTTACCATGCCGAGCACCACGCCAGCCCGGGCCGTCATTGGCACCGACTTCCCAAGCACATCGAAGCGGCAGCGCAGCCCAGTCGCTGGCCCGCGGTGCTCCGCTGGCTGGAGATGTTCTCGCTCGACGCCGGACGTCTCGATTGGCTGGAGTGCCTCGTGCTGCGCTCACCTTGGCTGCAACGCTTCGTCGTCGCACGGCATGCGCGTGCCGTCGGCCGATTGCGTGGGCGGATCGGCCGCGTGCGGCGCGTCGCGATCGTGGGCGGCGGGCTGTTCCCGCGAACGGCGCTCGTGGCGCGGCAGGTGTTGCCGGAGGCGGAGCTGGTCCTGATCGATGCCAACGCGACTAACCTGCGGATTGCCCGAGCATTCGTCGGCTGGCGGATCGAAACGGTGCATGCCTGGTACGACCCTTCGCGCCACATGGGGTTCGACCTGGTAATCATCCCATTGGCCTATATCGGTAACCGCGAGGCACTCTACGCCCGGCCGCCCGCGGCGAAGCTCATGGTCCACGACTGGCTTTGGCGCCGCCGTGGGACGGGCACGATCGTGTCGATTTTCTTGCTCAAACGCTTGAACCTGGTGGAACGATAAAGGCAGTGGAACGATGAGGGCCACCGGACTATTCGCCGTGTTCGCTTTGGGCAAGCTGATCGTGCTCTGGGGCCGCGATCTCGCGCCTTCGGTTTGGACACCGCTCGCCTATCTGTGGCAGGATCTGGCGCTGGTGTTAATGTTCGGCGTGTTCGACCGGTTTTCGCGCCGTGCGGCCTTGAACTGGGCGGTCTATTCGGTGCTCGTGGCCTACATGGCGATTAACGTACCGATTGCCCGCGCCGTCTCCTCCTACTTGACCTGGCCCATGCTGCGGGCGGTCGGCGGAACACTGGCCGATTCGATTTTCCACTACCTGACATGCCAGAACCTGGCGGCGATTGCGGCGCTGGCGGCTACGGCGGTGGGTGTCCCGCGTCTCTTGAGTCGCATGAACACGCGGGTTTGGAGCTGCGTCGGGCTGGCCGCGATCCCAATGGTCGCCCTGGGCCCGCTGGCAACCGCGCGGGTTGAAACCATGGGACTGGAGCGCAATGTCGTGGCGGCGCTGGTATTGACCGCCTTTCCACGGATTGCCCCCGGCGACACGGCAGGTGACTGGCGCGAGTCGCCCTTGGGTCCGGTGCGGGCGGAGGACCTTTCGTCGCTGCGTGGTGTCGCGGCGGGCCGCAACGTGCTGTTGGTCGTGCTCGAATCAGCCGCCGCCTGCTACCTCCGCCCGTACGGAGCTGCGGAGGATCCGATGCCCAACCTCACGCAACTGGCCGACGACGGGCTCTTGGTGGAAGACGCCTACGTTGTCTACCCCGAGAGCATCAAGGGTCTGCACGCCATGCTTTCGTCGGCCTGGCCGGCCTTCGACACCGCTCCGGAAGTCTACGCCCACTCGCCGTACCCGGCGCTGGGCACCGTGCTGGCGCACGCGGGCTACCGGACCGCGCTTTTCCATTCCGGCCGGTTCATGTACCTGGGGATGGAGTCGGTGATTCGCGACCGCGGCTATCAAACGCTTGCCGACGCGGGCGACATCGGCGGCAACCACGAGTCGAGTTTCGGCGTCGACGAGCCGGCCACGGTGAAGCGGATTTTCCAGTGGATTGACGAGGGGCCGAAGGAGCAGCCGTTCTTCGTCACATATATGCCCGTCGCAGGTCACCATCCTTACGACACGCCGGAACGGGGACCATATCCAGAACGCGACGAGATTGATCGTTACCGCAACGCTCTCGACTACGCCGACCAGGCCCTTGGCTCGTTGCTCGACGGGCTGCGCGTGCGCGGCCTCAGCGAGCGCACGCTGATCGTCGTCGTGGGCGACCACGGCCAGGCATTCGGCCAGCATGAAGGGAACTACGGTCACACGTTGTTTCTCTACGAAGAAAACGTTCGTGTGCCGTTGGTCTTTGCGGTGGAAGGCGCGATTCACGGGCCACGGCGGATCGGCCGCATCGCGAGCCACGTCGACCTGGCGCCGACGGTCCTCGACCTGCTTGGCCTGGGCGCGCCACCGGACTATCAGGGCGTTTCGCTCCTTTCAGGTCGGCCCGGCATGGCCTTATTCTTTACCGACTATTCGCTCGGCTTCTTAGGCCTGCGCGACGGCCGTTGGAAGTTCATTTACCAGCTCGAAGACGGCCGGTCGAAGCTCTTCGATCTGGTCGACGATCCAGGCGAGACCGTGAACCTCGCCGAAAGGCAACCCGAACGAGTCGCCTCGTACCGCGAACACCTCCTGCAATGGTCGGCTTCGATTGTGGCGCAGGTTTTCAAAGGGCCGTAAAAAGCTTGCGGAACCTATCACTGATCCACTATTGTGAAGTGGATTTCGGCAGGCGCGCGACTCGTGGGGCAGGTTTCCAACCTGCCATAAGAAAGGAGCGAATCCTATGGCTGGTTTGACCTGCCGTAAGATCAAATGGCAGGTTGGAAACCTGCCCCACGATCAACGGTAAACCATGAACGAGATCATCCGACGAAAACGCAGGCTTCCCCACTGGGACCAACCCGGCGCAACTTACTTTATCACATCCTGCTTGGCCGGCAGCATCCCCGCTCAGGGGTTGCTCGACATCGATCAGTTTCGTCGGGATCTGGCCAAGCGCCGGCCGCCCGCTGAAATGTCGGAGGAGGACTGGAAGCTCAATTGCTGGAAGCGCACGTTCGCTCGGTGCGATGATTGGCTCGATCGTGAGCCCACCGTGCGGTACCTTGCCGATCCGGCGTTAGCCAAGGAAGTGGCGAATTCGCTTTACTTTTTCGCCGGGCAACGGTATGACCTCGTGGCCTATGTGGTGATGCCAAGCCACTTTCATTGGGTCTTTCGACCGACCAAGAACATTACTCCGGTCAGGACAAAGAAAGGTCGCTGGCAATCAGCAAGAGAGCGAATCATGCACAGCATCAAGCGGCATTCCGCCAAACAGTGCAATCGTTTGCTTGATCGGGAAGGGACATTCTGGCAAGACGAGTCGCACGACCATTGCGTTCGCGACGAGGACGAATTGGAACGGATTATCGAATACATCGAACTCAATCCGGTCAAGGCGGGGCTGACGAAGGCGAGCGAGCTTTGGCCATTTTCGTCGGCGAACGATCGGTCGTCATGGGACGTTCCTTTTGGATCACCTTTGGTCCGACCACTCGATAGCCGTGGGATGGGTTTCCAAGGGGCGAAGGAAGGTATGGCAGGTTAGAAACCTTTTCGTGGGGCAGGTTTCCAACCTGCCATAAGAACCTTGCGGAGCCAATGGCTGGTCCAACCTGCCAAAAAGTTATGGCAGGTTGGAAACCTACCCCACGGAGTTATGGCAGGTTGGAAACCTGCCCCACACCCATGCTTACCAACGACCCTTGGTCCGACTTTCGCCGCCGGATGCCATCGGCTGGCTCGTGGGTTTGTTTCGACCATGCGGCCGTCGCACCGCTTTCGGGTCCGGGTCGGGAGGCGATGGTGGCCTGGGCCGACGACCTTGCTGAGAATGGCGCGGCCAATTGGCCCCGCTGGGCCGAACGAATTGAGAAAACTCGCCGCCTTGGCGCGGTAATGATTGGCGCCGAACCCGATGAAGTAGCCCTGGTCCGCAGCACGACCGAGGGGATCAACTTCGTCGCCGAAGGTTTTCCTTGGAGGCCGGGCGATAACATCGTCGTACCCGCGAACGAATTCCCCTCGAATCTCTATCCTTGGATGCAACTGGCCGATCGCGGCGTCGAGACTCGGCGCGTGCCCATCGAACAAGGGCGAGTCAGTCTCGATGCCTTGGCCGCCGCCTGCGATTCTCGCACACGGATCGTCGCCATCAGTTGGGTTGGCTATGCCAGCGGTTGGAGGATGGATCTTGACGCGCTGGTCGAGCTGGCCCACTCGCGCGGGGCGCTGTTGTTTCTCGACGCCATCCAGGGCCTGGGCGTATTCCCACTCGACGTCCACCGCACGCCGGTCGATTTCCTGTCGGCCGACGGACACAAATGGCTCTTGGGGCCTGAAGGGGCCGGCCTTTTCTACCTGCGCCGCGAACACCTTGATCTCTTGCGTCCGGTCGGTGTCGGCTGGAACAGCGTCGTGCAGTCCTTGGACTTCAGCCATATCGAGTTGAAGCTCAAGCCAGCCGCCGGCCGCTATGAAGGCGGCACCTACAACATGGCGGGCTTCGCCGCGCTGGGCGCAAGCCTCAAGCTCCTGGCCGGTTACCGCACCGCCGAAATCGCCCGCCGCGTGCTTGAAGTGACGGGCAAAATCTGCCGCCGGCTCGGCGAGCTGGGAGCCACCATCGCAAGTTGCCGCGACGAGGGGCGGGCGAGCGGTATCGTCGCCTTCGACTTCTCGGGCCAGAACCCAGCCCAATTACGTAAACGTTGCCGCGAGCGCCGCATACTCTTGAGCTGCCGCGGCGGCCTGGTGCGGGTAAGCCCGCACGCTTACAACAACGACGAAGACATCGACCGATTGGTCGAGGCGCTGCGGTCGGGGTAAAAGCGATACCTTCCAACAGGAAGCGACCAGGTGAGGTCGTTTTCAGGTGGTTGCCTTACACTTCACTTACGGCCTTCCAATTCACTCAATCACCAAGTCCATTCGTCGGAAGCTGAGGTCACCGTTGTTGACGACCCTGGCGCGGCCCGGTAGACTCGGTGCTACTTTGCATTGCATGATTAACTTCTGATGGTACGGCCATGAACAAACCTCTTTCAAGGCTGGCCGCACCTCCCCTTCCCACAGTCTCTCCTCGTCCAGGCTTCACGTGACGGCGCGGCACATTCTAACTGCGTGCCAGTTGCACTGAATCACCTCTCTTATAAGTTCTTGGACAAGGAAACCAAATATGAAACGTCATCGCTCGCGCACGCGCGTAGCATTCACCCTGATCGAACTGCTCGTGGTCATTGCCATCATCGGCATCCTCGTGGCCATCCTCTTGCCAGCGGTGCAATCCGCACGCGAGTCGGCGCGGCGAACCGATTGCGCCGACCATCTCAAGCAGATCGGCCTGGCCGTCCATCTTTTCGCCGACGTGCATAATACATTGCCTTCCAGCCGGATGGGGCCGCAACACGCCACCTGGTTCGTGCAGATCATGCCTCAAATGGAACAGAAAAGTCTCTTCGACCAATGGGTCATTCCCAACACGTATTACTTGCAGACACCGACCGCGAGGACCACGCCGGTGCCGGCCTTTTTTTGTCCCACGCGACGATCGTCGATGCTCAGTACCCAGTTCGAGGTCTCCAGTACCGGCCTGCCCGATATGCAGCAGTACCCGGGAGTGCTGGGAGACTATGCCTGCAACGGCGGGCAGTTCGTCGGCCCGATCGTGGATGATTTCTTGTGCCGGGGCGCCATGTGTCAGGCCAATGCGCAGGTAGTGAACGGCCAGGTGACGCAATCCCAATCGCGAACGGCCCTGCGTGACATCCGCGACGGAACGAGCCATACCATGCTCGTGGGCGAGAAGCACGTCCCAATCTCCAAGTATGGGCAAAGCGGACCGTCCTGGGGAGATGGCGCAATCTACAATGGCGACTTTCCCCGCAACTTCGCCCGGCTCGCCGGCAACCCGAAATTCAACCTGGGGGACGGGCCCGATGACCTGAACGGACCGTGGCACTGCAAATTTGGTAGCTATCACCCCGACATCTGCCAATTCGTATTTGCTGATGGTCATCTGGTGACGCTGAATAATACGACGGATATGCTCGTGCTCAACCGCCTCGCCGTACGAAACGACGGCCAACACGTCGACAACGATTGAGACTTGTCGATCGCGCCGAAAACGTGAAAATGGGTGGTCATGAGCACCTGCCTGATCACCGGTGGCGCGGGCAACCTGGCCCGTGGCGTGTGTCCATTGCTTGCCGGACGGTTTGATCGTCTCGTGCTGTTCGATCAAATGCCGATCGAACGTCTCGCGGCGCAGGCCGAGTTCCAATCGGGCGATTTGACCGATGCGACCCGGCTGGAAGCTCTCTTTGCCGAGTACCGCCCAGACGCGGTCGTCCATCTGGCCTCGCTGCTCTCCGGCAGCTCGGAACGCGATCGCGTGCGTGCCTGGCATGTGAATGCCACGGGGACGTTTCTCCTGCTGGAGACCGCCCTGCGGCATGACGTGCGGACATTCTTGTTTACCAGCACGGTGGCCGCTTTCGGCGGAAAGCTGCCCGATCCGCTCACCGACGATGCACCCCAGTGGCCGGACGGGCTGTACGGCGTGACGAAAGTCGCCTGCGAACGTCTGGGGGTCTATTATCATCACCGCCACGGTCTCGATTTCCGTTGCCTGCGGTTGCCGATCATCATCTCGCCATTCGCCCCTCCAGGCGCCGCCAGCGCCTTCGCCTCGCAGGCGTTTATCGAAGCCGCGCGTAACGGCCGGTTCACGTTTCGAGTGCGGGCCGAGACTCGCCTGGCATTGATTTATTTTCAAGACGCTGTCAGGGCCATGGCATCGCTTCTGCTGGCGCCTGCCGAGCGGCTTACGCAGCGGGTTTACAACATCCACGGCATGACGGCCACTCCGCGCGACATTGCCGGCGCCGTCGTGCGGCGCCTTCCAAAAGCGGACCTGCAGTTCGAGCCGGACCCGTCCGTGGCCAACTTGCTGGCAAGCTGGCCTGGCGCGATCGACGACTCACGCGCCCGTGCGGACTGGAACTGGGAGCCGCAGTTTGACCTGGAACGAACGGCCGACCAGATGCTCGAAGAATTCCAGCATTCCGCTTAACGTCAGTAATGCAACGTACCCGACGAGGTACAATCGGAGGTTCCACCATGCCTCAAGGTCACGACGATCGCGAAAACGCGCTTGGCGAGTTGCCGTCCGGAGGCGAACAATCATCGCAGTTGCACGATTCCCGCGCCCAGGCGACTCCAGCTCTCGATTCGACGATCACGCAGGCGGCTCCCGCGGAACAGGCGGTCGAAAGCACTTTGCCACCGGCTGCGGGACCCAGGGCAGGCGGGCACGAACCGCAACGGGCGGCAGGCGAATCCTCACGGTACCGCACCGTGCGATTCCACGCCAAGGGCGGCATTGGCGAAGTGCATCTCGCCGAGGATGCCGAGCTGCGCCGCGAGGTGGCGCTGAAACGGATTCAGCAGCGTCACGCCGACGACCTCGAGTGCCGCCGCCGGTTCCTTTTGGAAGCCGAAATCACCGCGCGCTTGCAGCACCCGGGCATCGTACCGATCTATGGCCTGATCGAGGACGACGACGGCCAGCCGTGCTATGCGATGCGGTTCATCGAGGGGCGTTCGCTCAAGGGCGCGATCGACGGGTTTCACGGCAAGGGCGACGGCTTGCAGGCAAGCCCACCCGCTGCTCTGGGGCCCCGGCGCTATCCCCCGGTTGCCGTTCCGCGTACCGCCGACTTCACGTCGCTCGAGTTCCGCAAGTTGTTGGGCCGCTTCATCGACGCCTGCAACGCGATTGAATACGCCCACAGCCGCGGCGTGGTCCATCGCGACCTGAAGCCGGCGAACATCATGTTGGGTGCATTCGGAGAAACGCTTGTCGTCGATTGGGGCCTCGCAAAGGTCCTAGGGAGGACCGCGGGCGACAGCCCTCGGTCAGAACGGCAAGTCGGTGAACCCCGGGCCAATACCGCCTGCGATGTTTCGACCTCGCCCCCTGGTCACGATCCGACTGAGGGAACGCAACAGGGCGCAATTATCGGAACTCCGCAATACATGAGTCCGGAGCAAGCCGAAGGCCGGCAGGAGCTCGTCGGTCCGGCGAGCGACGTTTATGGCCTGGGCGCGACGCTCTATTCGCTCCTCACGGGTCGCACACCGTTTGCCGTGGGCGAGATTCGGGCCGTCCTAGCGAGCGTGGCCAAGGGTCAATTCGCACCGCCTCGGCAAGTCAATCGGCTCGTACCATCGGCGTTGAACGCGATCTGCCTCAAGGCCATGGCGCTCACACCCGCCGATCGCTACTCTTCAGCCCGTGCTTTGGCAAACGACGTCGAGCACTGGCTCGCGGATGAGCCTGTTTCAGCGCTGCCCGACTCGCCCGCCCAACGCGTCACGCGTTGGACGCGGCGGCACCGCGCTGTGGCGCGGGCAGGGGCGATTTCCCTGGGCGCCGTGACGATCATGGCGCTGGCCGCGGTGGCGTTCGTCAATGCCGCGCGCCACACCGCCGAAACCCAGCGCGACGTCGCCAAAACGGCTCTGCGGGCGGAAAAACTCGCCGAAGACAAGGCCAAGCAGGCGATCGATCGGTACGTCGAAGCCGTGCAAGAAGACCCGTTCGTGAAAGACAAGCGGTTCGAGCCTTTTCGGAAGAAGCTTCTGAGCGACGCGCTACACTATTACCAGGGGTTTATCCAGGACCACCGGCACGACGAATCGGCACAGTTCGAATTGGCCAAAGCACTGCAGAAGATCGGCGGAATCAGTCGCGAAGGCGGCTCGGTTGCCGAAAGCGTCGCGGCCTTCAGGCAAGCCGTCGAATTACTCGACGCCCTACACAAGTCCGACCCGCACTCGATCGAATACCAGGACGATCTGGCCGCCTGTTACAACGACCTGGCGGTCGCCGAACGCGATACGGGCGACCGTGAGAGCGCGCTCGCCAGCCACCAGCGGGCGCTGACCATTTGGCAGAAGTTGGCCGATGCGAATGTAAGCGTGGTTGAGTACCAAAGTCACCTGGCCGTCGTTCATAACAACTTGGGTCTTTTGCAGCGCGACACGGGCGAAGCCGACGCCGCGCTGGCCAATTTCAGACAGGCGCTCGCCATCTTAGAAAAATTGACCGGCGCGGACCCTGGCGCGGCAGAACACCAAAGCGAATTGGCAAAAGTCTGCCTCAATGTCGGCCTCTCGCTGGGAAGGACGGGCGATCGTGAGGGCGCGCTTGACCACTGCCGGCGGGCATTAGAGATCTCGGAAAAACTCGTCGACGACAACCCCGCGGTGACTGAGTATCAGGACGATCTGGTCATGAGCTACATCAATGTCGGGAGCTTTCTGCTGCAAACCAGCGACCAGGCGGGCGCCCTGGCAGATTTCCAGCGGGCGCTGGTCATCTCGCAGAGCCTCGTCGATGAGAACCCCATGGTGAGCGAATACAAGGACCACCTGGCCAGGTGCCATGCGAACGTCGGCCAATTGCTGGCGAAGACGAGCGATCGCGAAGGCGCCCTGGACCATTACCAGCGGGCCCAGGCCATCTGGCAGAAGCTCCTCGATGGCGACCCGACCGTGACCGACTACCAATCGATGGTCGCGGAAATGTACTTCCTTCTCGGCAACACCCGCAAGGAATTGGGGAACCGGGACCTCGCACTCGCAAGCTACCAGCAGGGGCTCGACCTGCGGCGGCAACTCGTCGATGACCACCCCACCGTGATCGCGTACCGGAGCAGCCTCGCGGGAAGCTATACGAACCTCGCCATCATGCAACACGAGACGGGCGATCGCCAGGGGGCGTTGACCAATTATCAGCGGGCGCTGGCCATATTGAACAAGCTGCACGACGAAAACCCGGCAGTGACTCAGTACCAAATCGATCTGGCCGGAAACTACAACAACGTTGGTGTTTTGCAGAAGCAAACGGGCGACCTCGACGGCGCATTGGCCAGTTACCGCCACGCGCTCGCCTCCTCGCGGAAGCTTCGCGACGACAACCCGACCGTCAACAAGTACGAGCGCAGTCTTGCCGCAACCTTCGCCAACCTCGGCCTGCTGCAGCAGGAAACTGGTGACCAGGCAGGAGCACTTGCCAGCCTGCAAGATTCACTGCTAATCCGACAGAAGTTGGCCGTGGAGAATCCCAGCGTGACCGGCGACCAGAGCGCATTGGCCGACGGCTACAACAAACTCGGCAACGCGCACAGAAAAATGGGCGACGTCGAGGGGCAGCGGTCCAATTACCTGCAGGCACTCGCGATCCGCGAAAAACTTGCCAAAGAAAACCCCGCCGTGGCCGAGTACCAGGCGTCGTTGGCCGACAGTTACAATGTTCTGGGCGTAATCCAGGGAGAAACCGGAGACCCTGAAGGGCAACGAGCCAGTTACCAGCGCGCGCTGGTCCTACGTGAGAAGCTGGCCGCGGGCAACCCTAGCGAAATCAAGTACCAAAGCGCATTGGCCGACAACTACAACAATCTCGGCGCCTTGCAGAAACAAACGGGCGACCTCGTGGGCGCGCTCGACAGTTACCAGCGGGCGCTGGCCATGCGCGAGAAACTGGTCGCGGACAACATGGGAGTAATCAAGTACCAGGGCCTCGTTGCCCAAAGCTGCCACAATCTTGGGCTCTTGTATGCGGAAACGGGCGACTGGGCCGCTGCCCTGGCCAGTTACCAGCAGGCCCTAGCCGTTCAGCGCAAGCTCGCCACCGAGAATCCAACCGTTATCCCGTACCAGGTTAATCTTGTCTGCGCCCTTGCCCGCTGCTCTTCTGCGGCCAAGGACGATGCCGAACTGGCCGAGAGGTACGTAACTGAGGCGCTCGAGCTTCTAACGCGTACCCAAAAAGCCGGCTACTTCGCCGACCCGGCGCATGTCGAAGAGATAAAACAAAATCCCAACCTCGAGGCGCTTCGTCAGCGCGCCGACTTCCGCAAGTTCATCGAAGGACTCCCGTCGGCGACCGCCGAGGAGCCGAATTGAGGTGCGCACCTGGATCTACGGGGAGATGACACCGACTACCAACCGTCCGTCGGTGTGCCACGGATCGCCGCCGCCGTTACGCCCGGTCAGAACCGTGTGGAAATCATCCTCGCTGTAGGTCTCCGACAAGTCGCCTGTATCGTCGAGATTGCTGAACAGGTAATCACGCTCGGTATCGATGTCGGCCGCGGTGTGGTGGGTGATCTGTCCCGTCGTGTGGCTCAGCCCGACCTTCTTGTCGTAGATGGCGGCGCCGACCCAAACAGGCCGTCCATCGGGATCGATCTTCTCCGATTTCCAGAACCGGACATGGTGACGTTGCCGAGGGTCATCGCCGACGGGCTGCTCGAAGGCAAGGTCTTCCTTTCGGTCCCACAAATACAGGTTACTGACCGGCGCATCGTCGTACGGTCGCTTGAGGACCGAGGCTTCGGCGATTTCCAGACAGCTATGCAGCGTGAGCGGATCGGACGGATACCAACGGGCCGCCACCATGATCTTCATGATATCGGCTTTCGTTCCGATCAGGGCTACGTTGAGAGGGTCGCCGGGCATTCCCGTCGCGGTATGCGTAACGCCAGGAATGTCTTCCAGCGACGGATGTCGCCGGGCGTAGCGTTCCCAAATCTCCGGCATCCCGACATAAGCCACGGCCAGGTACGCGAGCACTACAGCAGCAACCAGTGCCGACACCCGTTTCAAACGGCTCCGGTGCTTGGGCGGCGCTGGGGTCCTTGGCTCTTGCTCACTGGTGTGGGTAGGATTCGCATCGCTCGGCATTGAATCACCTCATAATCAAGGCACCCGACGTGACGGCGGGATTGTAGGAATTCTCACGATTAAGGCAAGTGTGACCGCGCGCTCAGTCACGCGCTCTGGGGCGCGTACATTGCGGCTGGCAAACCCCGCAGTTAAGATCGACACTGGCGGACGAGCGAACGGTCCCAAATCGAACGGTCTCAAGTTCGTACTTTACTGCTACTGCAACCAACCCCACCAAATTCGCATGCTTCACAGCCCGATCACCGCCGCCCAGTACATTCTCGACCAGCAACGGCAACGTCACCCACGGGCCTCGGGCGATTTTTCCTGGCTGTTGTGCGGAATCACGCTGGCGGCCAAGGTGGTTGCGGCACAGGTCCGACGCGCCGGACTGAGCGGAGTGCTGGGGGCGACCGACCAGGTCAACGTGCAGGGCGAAGTGCAACAGCGGCTCGACGTCTTCGCCAACGAGGCATTGTTGCACGCCTTGGGCAACCGTGGCAATGTCGGCGTGTTGGCGTCGGAAGAGAACGACGAGCCGGTGGTCGTGCTCGAAAATCCCGACCATGGCGAATACATCGTGATTTTCGACCCGCTCGATGGTTCGAGCAACATCGATCTCAATGTCGGCGTTGGCACGATCTTTTCGATCTTCCGCCGCGACAAGGACAGCGGCACAACGGCCGCCGCCGACGTTCTGCAAGCCGGCCACAAGCAGGTGGCGGCGGGCTACGTGCTCTACGGTTCATCGACGATGCTGGTTTACACCACGGGATTTGGCGTGCATGGTTTCACGCTCGATCTTTCGATCGGCGCCTTCGTACTCAGCCATCCCGATGTGAAAATGCCCGAGCGCGGCGGCATCTATTCGGTGAATGAGGCCAACGCCGACAGCTTTCCGCCCTACTGCCGCCGTTATCTGCACTGGCTCAAGAGTGGCCAGGACGGCACCAGCTATACGTCGCGGTACATCGGCTCGCTGGTCGCCGACTTTCACCGTACCATGCTCAAAGGGGGAATTTTTCTCTATCCGCCCACCGTGCGCTATCCGCAAGGAAAGCTGCGCCTGTTGTACGAAGCCAATCCGATTGCCTTTCTGGCCGAGCAGGCCGGCGGCCAGGCCAGCGATGGTCGGCAGCGCATTCTCGACGTACCTCCGCATGACCTGCACCAGCGGACTCCCCTGTTCGTCGGCAGCAACCACGAGATGAATCGGCTGCACGAATTCGTGCAGAACGACGGCTAACACGACCGTAACCGCCTCAAAGTTCGTCGGCGGCCTTGCGGAAGGCCCCGTGGGCTTCGCCGCCGTTACCGGGAAAGCCGGCGTGCTGCACCATGTACACGGTGATCCGGCCGCGCTTGGAATCGATCGCCATGTTCGTCGAATGGGCGCCGCCATGGCCGAAGGTGACACCGTCGGTCGACCAGCCCAGTCCGTAGCCGTCCTGGACCGCATCGCCAGTCTGCTTGCTGGTCATCTGGGCCACGGCCGACTCAGAGAGGTACCGCTGGCCGTCGTGCTCGCCGCCGCGAAGCACCATTTGGCAGAAGCGCCCGAGATCGGCCGCGGTCGAGAACAGGCCGCCCGCCGGCATCGGCTGCCTCCGGCGATCGTCGAGCGGGTAATTCAATTGGCTGATCGTCGTTTCTTCAAGCCCAGTCTTGTCGGCATTGGGCTTGTACGATTTGGCCAGGCGTTGGAGTTGCCGCTCGTTGGGCCAGAAGGTCGTATCGTTCATCCCCAGCGGTCGAAACAGCCTCTGGTCGAGGAAATCTTCGTAGGCCATCCCGCTGACCACTTCGATGATCCTTCCCGCCGTGTTGATGCCGGCATTGCTGTACAAGAACTTCGTGGCGGGCTCGAAAAGCAAGGGTGTCATGGCGTAGCTGCGCGCCCCGTCGCGCAGCGGCAAAAGGTCGAGCGTCGGCTCCATGAGCGACTTGAAGGGCATCCCACTGGTGTGGCTGAGAATGTTACGGACTGTGATCAGATGCTTGGGCTTCTTGAGCAGGACGTGGTCGCCGTCGGCCTCGACCGCCAGCCACAGTTCCTTGAATTCCGGCAAGAACTTCTCAACCGGGTCATCAAGGGCGACCTTGCCTTCATCGACCAGCATCATCAGTGCCGTGCCCGTGATCGGCTTGGACTGTGAAGCGATCCAGAACAGCGCGTCGGTCGACATGGGCTTGCCGGCCGCGATGTCGGCGTAGCCCGCCGCCGCCAGGCCCAATACGTGGTCCTTGTCGGCCACCAACATTACTGCGCCCGCCAGCGAATTGCTCTCGACAAACGGTGCGACGGCGGCGGTGAGTTTCTCATTGGCTGCGGAGTCGTCCGCGCGCGCCGGCCACGAAAGGCAAATCAAGGCCAAGAGCGACACCAACAACGGGGTTTTTCGACCTGTATTCATGGTTTTCTTCACTGCTCGCGGGGCATTTTGAAGTAGGTTAGGCTTTCCAGCCTAACTGCGCGACTCGCGATCGTGTCAGGTTGGAATGCCTAACTTACGATGTGCGCAATGGTCTCATTCTGCCCCATGTTCGTTCTATCTTGTTTCACCGCCCAACGAAATGCAAGAGCTGCGATTGCCAGACGATCGGCATCCAATGATAATTCGGCCGTCCTCTGACTATCGCACCGGTTGCAATGAAGCTCACCCTCGAAGAAGCAACAACTGGCGATGCGCCGGCTTTAGCGAAGCTGCGGACCGCCGTCGCGGAACGCCTCACGCTCGATTTCGGGCATGGCCACTGGTCTTCGAAGGCATCCGAGAAAGGCGTGTTGTTCTCGATGCGCACGTCTCGTGTTTTTGTCGCGCGGCGAGGGGGAAAAATCATCGCGACGCTGCAGCTTGCCACGAAAAAGCCGTGGGCCATCGACAAGTCGTACTTCAGCGATTGCCGCCGTCCGCTGTACCTGACCGGCATGGCGGTCGAGCCAAGTCTGCAACGTCACGGCATCGGTCGCGCTATGCTCGAAGACGTGCGGCGCATTGCGCGCGCCTGGCCGGCCGACGCCGTGCGGTTGGATGCGTACGATTCGGCGGGAGGCGCGGGCGAGTTCTACGCGAAGTGCGGCTTCCGGGAAGTCGGGCGAGTCACTTATCGAAAGACCCCACTTATTTACTACGAACTGTTGCTTCAGGACGATTGAGGAAGGTCCCAGAAATACAACGGCGAGAAATTGCCGGGGTATTCCTTGTTCCCATTGAGCTGTCGACCATTGCCATTGCTGCTGCTGTTGGTGGCCGACACCGCCAGGCGATAGCCCCCCGGGTGAACGGCCAGCGCGTGACAATTGGCCATCGTGGTGGCCGCGAAAAAGGGCTGTTCCGCGTCGGGCGAGTGAAAAAAGAGCTTGCCGCTGCCGGGCTGCCCGCTGCTGACGGCCATCAAGAAACCGTCCTGGTGCAGAGACATGTCGTAAACGAATCCGTCGTTTTCTCCCCCCAGCTTGAGCGTGTGCTTCAGATTGCCCGATTGCCAGTCGAACCATAGTACCAGGGGGCTGCCCTGCACGAAGGCTCCGCTCTTGGGCTGCGACCCAGCGCAGACTAGCGTGGTCCCTGCTTTGTCGAAGGCCAGCGCCCGCACGCCGCCCACGTCCTGGAGGCGGTCGTACAAGTACATACCGCGGGCGTCGAACTCGCGCTCGCACTTGCCAACCGCCGCGTCCCAATGCTTGACAACACCTTTGAGATCGCCCGAAGCGAGGGCGCCCGATGGATGGAACGCCAGCGAGTAAACGTCTTCGCCGGCCGCGAATTCGTGGCGCTTGCCCCCGTCGTCGGCCGACCAGACGCGAATTTGCTTGTCGCTGCCACAGGTGGCCACGTTCTGGCCGTCGGGGCTGCACGCGATCGCGCGAATCCAGCCGTCGTGCGCTTGCGCAACGGCCCACGCCGGCTGCGGCGCCGCCTCGGCATACGGCCAAGCGCGTAACTGGCCCCAACTATCCGAGGTGAAAACCCGGTGGCCATCGCCATGAAACGTAAGCGCCGTGACCCAGCCTCCGTGCCCGGCAAGCGGCGCCAGGTTCTGCAATTCTTCACCGTTCGCATCCCAGCGGCGCACCATGCCGTCGAAGTCGCCGGCCAACAGGAGCTTGCCGCACGGGCTGTAACGCAGCGTCACCATTTGCCGGTCGAGGTCGACCGTCTTCGCCATTTTCGGCTCGTAACGCTTCAAGAGTTCGCTTGGATCGGCGGCCATTTTGTGCAATCGTTAATCGGGTGGGCGATGCGCGCCCTACGCCAACACTTCTTTCACCAAGTGACAGGCCTCGTTTGCGACGGGCAACGGCTGGCCTTGGTTGTCGTATTCGATCGCGGCCGAATCGATGCCCAGCGCGTGGAACCAGGTGTGGAACATGTGCCCGATGTCGTATTCTTCGGTTGCGACAAATGTCCCCTTGTCATTCGTCGCGCCCACGGCAATTCCACGTTTCAGCCCGCTGCCGGCCATCGCCAGCGACCATGCTTCCGGCCAGTGGTCGCGGCCGACGTGGCCGTTGATTCGTGGCGTTCGGCCGAATTCCGACATCGCGATGACCAGCACCCGGTCGAGCATGGCGCGTTCGGCGAGATCTTCGATGATGGCCGCGAAGGCTTGATCGAACTTTGGCACCAGGCTGAGATGCCCGTTAAAGTTGTCGCCGTGCGTGTCCCAGCCGTACGAGCCGACTTTCACAAAACGCACCCCAGCTTCGAGCATGCGCCGCGCCATCAGCAGGTGTCGTCCGAGCTCGTGCGTGCCATAGCGCTCGACGTCGCGCGCCGGGAAGGTGGAAGCATCAAACAGGTCCATGCGCTTCTTCAGTTGCGCGGCCATGTCGAACACCTGGTCATTGGCCTGGCTCGCTTCCGCCCGGCGGCGTGCCGCGTAGCGCCGGTTGGCCCGCTCGCGCAGCGAGTTGCGCAGATCATCATCGGCGGCGGTCAGCGATTCAGGGCGGGGCAGGTTCTCGGGAGGCTTGCCGTCACCCAAGGCCAAGGCCCCATACTTTGGCCCGAGAAAGCCGGCGTCGCCCGGCAAAAACCCTCCATTGCCGGGCTTTACCCACATGTACGGCGGCAACCCGCTGTCGCCTGGTCCCAACAACCGGACTACCGCCGAACCGAAAAAGGGGTAGGTCACGCCGCGGTTCTTCGGATCGCCGCGTTGTATGCGAGCCACGCCCGACGAATGCGCGTTGTCTTGCGTGCAAAGGCTGCGGACCAGCGCCAGATGGTGCATTTGACGAGCGGTCCGCGGGAGCAGCTCGCTCACTCGGATGTCCGGCACCGAAGTCGCGATGGCGCGAAACGGCCCGCCGAACTGAGTACCTGGCTTCGGATCCCAACTCTCCAACTGGCTAATGCCACCGTCGAGCCAAACGAACAGTACCTGTTTCTGCGTTTTCTCCAGCTCAGCCGCCAGTGCCGGCCCGCGTAGGCCAGCCATGGCCAGCGCGCCGCCGGCGACCCCTCCGAGCCAATGCCGCCGCGAAAGCTGATGTTCCCAGGGTTTGCAGAGCCGCCAGGGTTTACAGGGTGATCTGTGAGCCATCGTCGACTCTGCCTAATGGTTCACGCAAAACTCGGTTGACGCCAACAGCGCCCAGGCCAACTGGCTGATTGCCACCGCGCGGCGATCGGGCTGCCTCATCAGATACTCGGCCACCTCCACTCGCTCCTCGTCGGTCGGCAAGCGCGAGAGCACCGTCAAATACAATTCCTCCGCTGCCTGGTCGGCGGCGGCGAGCTTTTCGAGTCGGTCGATCAGGTTGCCTGGCCGAGGTTGCAAGAGATCCAAGAACGCCTTGTCGTGCAACACGAACAGCGCGGAAGCCAGGCTCGGGCTGAAGGCGTCTTCCGGTTCGCGCGGCGCGTTAGCCAGCGCTTTGACGAACCGCTCGCGAAGTTCCGCCAACGGTTTCCCTTGGTCGGTGGTTTCCAATCGCTCGCGTTCGCCCGTTGCTTCGAGCATACTGCGTAGCAATTGCTCGGCGGAAAGGCGCTTTTCCAGCGCGGTCAAGAACAGCTCGCTCGGCGGCGGTTCGCCTGGCGGCAAAATACTCGCCCGCTGATAGGCCTGGCTGAGGGCCAGCTCGCGCAGCAACCATCTCACATCGAAGCCATGTGCCACGAATTCGCCGGCCAGCAATTCGAGCAGTTCCGGGTGCGAGGGTGAGTTACCGCGGTGGCTAAGATCGAGTGGTTCCACCAGCCCACGACCCATCATCATGCACCACAGTCGATTGACGATGTTGCGAGTAAAGAGCGCGTTGTCGGGGCGTGGCAGCCCGTCGGACAACGCCGACAGAGGGCTAAAGCGTAACGTGCCTGGAAACTTCGTTTTCGGGTCGGGTGGCTGGACGTATTCTTCCCCCTTGTCGATCGCCGGAATGGCGACTTCCTGGCCACCCGGAAACCGCGGTCCGACTTGCCGAGGGACCTTGGCAAACACCGACATGAAGGCCGTCTTTTCAGTGGTCGGCTTTTCGCCCACGACGGGCAGTCCAAGGTCTTCCAGGTAGGCGCTTTGAAAAAAAGCGGAGAGCCCCTGGAAATCTTCCTGCTTGTAGTCCTCGATAAACAAGTGGTCGTGGCATTGGGCGCAGCGCAAATCGACGCCCAAGAACAGCCTGCCGACGTCGCGGGTCAGCCCGGGGTAGTCGATGGGGTTCTGGCCATAGTGGTCGAGCCGCTTGGCATAGAAAAATGCGGCCCCGCGCGTGGCTTCGTTTTGCGGATCGGCCCGTAGAATCTCACGAGCCATCTGGTCCCAGGGCTTGTTGGCCGCGAACGAATCATGCAGGTACTTCGTCCACTGGGGGTTGTCGCCGAGCCGCTCCATGAGCACCACATGGAAGCGCTCTTGCATGTGCCGGGCATAATCGACACTGGCCAACAAGCGGTCGATCAACAACGTGCGTTTGTCGGGAGAGGACTCACCGAGAAACGTACGAGCCTCCTGGCACGTGGGAATCCGCCCTGCCAGGTCGAGATAAACGCGCCGGGCGAACTCGGCGTCGTCGGCCGCCGCGCTCACGACGCGAGCCGTCGCCTTTGCCGCGATCAGCCCATCGATCCGCACATGCAGCGGTTCGTCGGCAGCGCATTTCGCATGGCCCACGAACAGAACCAAAGCGATCGCAATTTTGCGGGAACGTGCGAAGATCGGCAAGATCGAACTCCGAGCGAATCACGCGAGGCGGGCAGGCAACGGTGCGGGCAAGTCGGCGTCGTAGGTTAGGCTTTCGAGCTTGACGGAATCTCGGGTCGGTCCGTCAGGCTCGAAAGCCTAACCTACGGCAGTCTTCGGTGATCGCATTATAAGTTGCCATTGAGAATCGGTCTACCGCCACGGAAGAATCCGTATCAAATACGTGCCATGGGCTTGCTCACGTTCTACTCGCCCGACCAGCCCTCACGCCGCATAAGCCGTGTTTCTGAAATCCGTGATATCGGTGGATTCACTTCCTCGTTGCCTTCTTTCTTCTCCCGTTATTGCCACCTATCTTACCGCAACGCTTCCAGCGCCTCCCAGCGCTCGTAAGCCCGCACCAGCTCGGTTTCAACCGCCGACAGCTGTTCCTTGGTCGCGGCGATCAGCCCGCCGTCTTTGCGATAAAATGCCGGGTCGGCCAAGGTCGAGTGCAACTGCCGCTGCTCGTTTTCCAGTGTGGCAATGGTTTCAGGAAGCGATTCAAGCTCGCGCTGCTCGTTGAAACTCAGCTTACGGCGTCGTTCGGCGGTCGGACGGACCGTCGCGGGCCGGTTCTCGGACATTGCGGGCGATGTTGCGGGCGCCGGCGGAGGTTCACACTGGGGCTCGCGCTGCCGCAGCCAGTCGTCGTAGCCGCCGGCGTATTCCTTGACCCGTCCTCCGCCTTCGAGCACCAGCGTACAGGTCACGACATTGTTGAGAAACTCGCGGTCGTGGCTCACCACCAGCAGAGTCCCCTGGTAATCGGCCAGCAGCTCCTCTAGCAACTCAAGCGTTTCCAAGTCGAGATCGTTTGTCGGTTCGTCGAGCACCAGTACGTTCGACCGCCGTGTGAAGAGTCGTGCCAACAGCAACCGGTTCCGCTCGCCGCCCGAGAGCCGCTTGACCGCCTGTCGAGCCTGCTCGGGCGAAAAGAGAAAGTCTTGCAGGTAACCCATTACGTGCCGGCTGCCGCCCCCCACCACAACCCGGTCGCTGCCGTCGGTCACGTTGTCGATCACCGACTTCTCCTCATCGAGCTGGGCATGAAGTTGATCGAAGTAGGCGACCTCCAGATTCGTGCCGTGCCGCACCGTCCCCTCGCGCGGCGGAAGCTCGCCGAGCAAGAGCCGCAAGAGCGTGGTCTTGCCCGACCCGTTCGGACCAATAATTCCTACCCTGTCACCGCGCATCACCAGCACCGAACAACCCTGAATGACGTCGTCGGCGCGGCCCGGATAGGCGAAAGCGACCCCTTTAGACTCGATCACCATCCGGCCCGAACGGTCGGCCTCGACGGCCTGCATCCGCACTTCGCCCGGCTGGTCGCGCCGCCCGCGGCGGACTTCGCGCATTTTCTCAAGCGCTCGGACGCGGCCTTCGTTTCGCGTCCGCCGGGCTTTGATTCCGGTGCGCAACCAGGCTTCTTCTTGCGCCAGTCGCTTTTCGAACAGTGCTTCTTGTCGCGCTTCGGCCTCCAGGGCGGCTTCTTTGCGCGCCAAATACGTTGCGTGGTCGCAGGCCCAGCTCGTCAGAGCTCCGCGGTCGATCTCGACGATCCGTGTCGCCAACTTGCGGAGGAAAACCCGGTCGTGCGTGACGAAGATCAGGCTCTTGTCGTAGCCCAACAGAAATTCTTCCAGCCAGTCGATCGCCTCGATGTCCAGGTGGTTCGTCGGCTCGTCGAGAAGCAGGATGTCCGGCTCGGCAACGATCGCCTTGGCCAGGAGCACACGTCGCTTCATACCGGCCGAAAGTCCGAGACATTCGGCCGCCGGCGGCAGGTCCATCCGCGAAAGCACACGTTCGACGCGCTCGTGTTGCCGCCAGCCCCCCTGCAGGTCGAGCGCCCGCTCCAGCCGATCGAGCTCGACCCGCAGCGCTCCCGTGGGCGCCGTCGCGTAATCCGCGCCGGCACGGTGGAAGGCGGCCAGCAGCTCGGCCGACTGACCAAGTCCGCGCGCCACTTCATCGAAAACGGTACCAGCCAGGTCGCGGGGGACCTCCTGGGCCAGCATGGCAACCGACAACCCTTGCTGACGAACGATCTCACCCTGGTCACATTCGACGTCGCCGTGGATTACTCGCAATAATGTGCTCTTGCCGGCGCCGTTGCGGCCGACCAGCGCGATCCGCCCTCCCTCGTCGACAAGCAACGTCGCCCGATCGAGGACCGGCGGGCCACCGAAGGCCACGGTGACATCTTGCAGGCTCAGAAGTGCCATGATCCGAACCGATCAATGTTGAATGACGAACGGGGACAATTCTCTGTTCGGCGCCCTACGGCGCCGGCCGCAGCACGACTCGGCGCAGGTCCATCACGGCGACCCCGGGCTTCGTCCGCGGTTTTACCGCGAGCGTGTGTTTGCCCGCCGTAAGCTCAACCTCGCCGATCGTCCGCTGGATCATGTGCTGGAAGTGGCCCGTTTCCTGCACCAAAAAATTCAGCGACTGGCCGCCGATTGCCACCGCGACCTCCGCGCCACCACTGCCGTCGCCGCAGCCTTGCTGGATTTCGACTTCGTAAACGCCGCGCTTTGCGACGTCGAATTCCCATTCGGCCCAGTCGGCGGCGTTGGTCCAGTAGCCGAGCACGTTCTTGTTGGGTTGCGGCTCGTACCGCATCGTCCGGGCGTGAACGCGCGCGTCTTTCGCATGCAAGCGAATGTCGCCCGTCGCGGGCGTGATCGCCGGCTTACGCCCCTTGATCGCGGCATTCATCGCCTCGCGCCAACCCTTCCAAATCGGCTCCGTTGCGGCGGCCGTCGCCTCAGCGACGAGCCGCGATGGATCTTGGTCCACGTACAAGCGCCTGTGCGACGCCGGGTCGAACTCGGGGTTCGGCACTGGCATGCGAGCGCCAACCCTTGCTCGCCACGCCTGCAATTTGCGGCGGAGGTCCTCAGCGCGTGCGGGCTCCGACGGCGCAAGATCGTTCGTTTCGCCAACGTCTTGCTCCAAGTCGTACAGCTCGACGCTGCCGTCCTCGAAGTGCTCGACGAGTTTCCAATTTGCCTCGCGAATCGCTCCGGCGGGCCGGCTGCCCTGGTTCGTGTAGTTTGGGAAGTGCCAGTACAGCGTGCGCGCCGGCGCCGGCTCACCGCGGAGCACATTTTTCATGCTCACGCCGTCAAGCGGACCGACCGCTACGGCAGGATCGATTCCGGCCGCTTCGAGCAAGGTCGGCACAAGGTCGGTGAGCACGACCGGCGTTTCACAAACGCTGTCGGGAATAGCCACGCCGGGCCAGCGGATGATCAGCGGTTCGCGCAGCCCGCCTTCGTACACGTACCCTTTTCCGGCGCGAAACGGCCCGTTGTGCGTCGCGGGCGTGCCGGGCGATTCGAGCACGTGCAGCCCGCCGTTATCGCTGGTGAACAGGAAGATCGTGCGATCGGTGATTCCGAGCGATTCGACCTTGGCCATCAGCCGTCCCACGGCGTCGTCGAGCGTTTCGATCATCGCCGCGTAGACGGGGTGAAAGGCGTCCGGGTACTTCTCCACTCGTTCCGCGGCGGCGGCCAGTGGGATGTGCGGATTGTTGTGCGGCACATAACAGAAGAATGGACCGTCGCGGTGTTCCTCGATGAATTTCTCCGCGGCGGCGGTGATCGCGAATTCCCCCTTGCCGCCAGTTTCAAGCATTGGTTTGGTATCGGCGGGGGGCGAGACGGCGATGTCGAACCCCTGCTCCACTGGTCCGAAGCCGGGGCCGCCGAGGTGCCACTTGCCAAACAGCCCCGTGGCGTAGCCGGCGCTCTTCAGCAATTCGGCGACGGTCACTTCCTCCAGCGGTAATTGCCCTTCAATCCGCGGTTGCAACAGGCGCTGCGAAGGGGCGTCGGGCCGGCCGGGCAAGTAGTTCGTCAGGTTGAGCCGAGCCGGGCATTTGCCGGTCATGATGGCCGCCCGCGAAGGCGAACAGATTGGCTGGGCAGTGTAAGCGCACGTGAATCGCATGCCTTGCTTCGCAAGCCGATCCAGGTTGGGCGTACGGTGATCTTTTCGCCCATAGCAGCCAAGGTCGTTTACGCCGAGATCATCGGCAAGAATAACGACGATGTTCGGGCGTGGTTCGGCGGCGCAGAGGGCCGCCGATAGTGTCAGCGGCAAGGCGATGAGTGCGAGGGACTGCAGGATCGTGGGTGCCATGATGGTGAGAGTATACCACCGATCACGCCGCGGCCAACGATCGGCCTTGCCTTCTTGCCGCACAGCGACGATCGCGCCGAGCTTACCCGCCGCGGGGAAGAACCAAACTTGATGGTCGCCAAGATGGTCCCGTAGCGATTCGGCGCTCATGCCCACGAATCCGTAGCGCCAACCTCGCGGCGGCTGGTCGTTTGAGTTGGACTCGAGCAGTAGTAAGCAGGCCGGGTTAGTGCCGCCGCCGAAGCCGAAAATCGCGCCGTCTTGCAGTCCGTGTTTTCTGGTCGGCATAGCGGTCTCGCGATGGCGATGTCATCACCAGGCAAATGCCCGCGACGGCCATAGTCAAGGTGGAGTGAAGGAGAACGTATTTTCTCATGGTTTTGCTGTTTCATTTCTAACGCGAAGTCCAGGGGTAAGTATAGCAAGAATCGGCGAGAGACGGTGGCCATACGATCGCACGGGACTCTCGCCCGCCAACGTGACGGTCGAAGCCGCGAAGCGCTGCGGCCCCGCGCTCCTGCCGCTCGTTGCCGGTGATTGCTCTACCACCGAATCGATGACCACAGCACGAGCACCACGGCCGACGCAAGCGCCGTAATCGCCAACGCGTCGTTCCCGACCGCGGCCCAGTCGCGATG
>Ga0265314_10000415_pt1 | contig 57435 bp, 53 predicted proteins | sample 4126metaG_FD_203106 | JGI IMG/M metagenome (GOLD analysis project Ga0265314, IMG submission 203106) | Rhizosphere microbial communities from Carex aquatilis grown in University of Washington, Seatle, WA, United States - 4-1-26 metaG | ecosystem: Host-associated > Plants > Roots > Rhizosphere >... | reverse complement strand
AGGTCAGCATCATCACCATCAGGGCATCGATCATCTGCAGATGCGGGAAGCCCGCGTCCTCCAGAAAGCTCCAGGAGGCCGATACCACCGCCGTCACGCCCGCGCTGACGGCGAGCGCTTCCAGAAGCTGCATGCGGTGGTATTCGTCCATCCGCTTGTAGAAGCGCACCACGGCCCAAGCGGTGAGCAAGACCGGCACGATCGGCGAAATTAGGATCAGCGTCTTGAGCGTGGGGTCGTCGACATAGTGGATTACGAATTTGCGGCCGACGGCGGCGGCGATGTAAAGCAGCATCGCGGCGTTGAACTCGATGAAATAGCGACGCGGAGCTTGCGAGACGGGGGCCATTGGGATTTCCTCTGTGTAAAGTCTGCTTTACAATACACCGCGATCCAGCGATGTCAAGCGTGCTTTACACCGAGATGAATGCGGCGGTTTCGCTCGGACTTCAGGATTGCCCTTTCGCCGGGGCGCTCCATACTTCGGAAAAATCGGAGGAAACGATGACAAAGAAAAAATCCGCGTTTGCCGGACTGTGCGCATTGGCGTTGCTTGCCGGCGCAGCGCTCGCTGCCGAGCCGCAGCCGATCCTGCTCTGGCCGAACGGCGCGCCGGGTTCGGAGGGGAAGAACTCCGCGGAAACCATGCGGATCAATCCGCCGGACGAGCAGGTGATCTCCAACGTCAATTCGCCGTCGATCACGCCCTATTTGCCCGACCCGAAGCTTGCGAGCGGTGCGGCGGTCATCGTCATTCCCGGCGGCGGGCACAAGGAAATCTGGATCACGCACGAGGGTTATCGCGAGGCGCAATTCTTCGCCGATCACGGCGTCGCCGCCTTCGTGCTGAAATACCGCCTGTCCGAAGCGCCAGGTTCCACCTACACGCTTCAGGGCCAGTCGCTGCCGGACGTAAAGCGTGCAATCCGCCTGGTGAAGAGCCGCGCCGCCGAGTGGCACATCGCACCCGACCGTGTCGGTGTGATGGGTTTCTCTGCCGGCGGGGAGTTGGCCACGCTCGCCGGTACTGCGTTCGATGCCGGCAATCTGAACGCCGCCGATACCATCGACCGTCAAAGCTCGCGCCCCGCCTTCATGGGACTTATTTATCCCTATGTGACCAGGATATTTCCCGCCGCTCTGACGCTGACAAAAGACACGCCGCCTGCGTTTCTGCTAGGCGGGGAGAAGGACGAAATATCTCAGCCTCTGCCCGAACTTTATCTCGCGCTGGAAAAGGCGCATGTGCCGGCTGAGCTGCACATGTTGGCCGGCGTCGGGCATGGCTTCGGTGTCCGCGTCACCAATCCGCCGCACGTCGCGATTTGGACGATGCTGTTCGCCAACTGGCTCGATGCGCAAGGGTTCCTCAAGACCAAATAGCAGAAAGGCCCGGAACATTTCCGGGCCTTTTCGCCTATACGTGCAAAACGCACTAGTAGCGGTGGTCGCGCCTGTCCCACCGATCGTTCCTACGATCATCGTGCCGACCGCGCCAGCCTTCGTCCCACCGATCGCGATTGTGGCTGTAGCACCAGTCGCGTGTCCGCTCGAGGTCGTGGCGCGCGTCGCGCGCCTCGTCGCTGTGGCGGCCGAAGCGTTCGATCGTGCGATCGAGATGCCTTTCGGCGTGGTGGATACGATCGCGACAGTCTTCCCAACGTTGGGCTTGGGCAGGCACGCTGCCCACCACAGAACTGCCCATCAACAAAAGCGCTACAACAGCTGCGCCCCCAAGAAGCGCTTTTATTTTCATGATTCGATCCTCCCGTCATGATCGCGCCCCGATTCAGCGCGCGGGCGCGATCTTAGTCCTGGTTCAATGCGGGGTACATTGACGGCGCTCGGAATGGCGCGGTGTTTTGTCCCCGCCATTCCGCAACTGAGTATTGTTTGCGCGCCGCCGGCAGCAGAGTAGTATGAAAATTGGACTCCAATCCCGATACCATGAAATGGTCCCTGCCATGAGCGACACGCTGCCCGACCGCCTTTGTGTCAATCCCAAGAGCCCGTACTACGACGAAACGCTGCTGAAGCGCGACGTTGGAATCCGCTTCAACGGCGCGGAGAAAACCAACGTCGAGGAATACTGCATCAGCGAGGGCTGGATTCGCGTCGCGGCGGGCAAAAGTCTCGACCGCCACGGCGATCCCATGACCATCAAGCTGAAGGGCAAGGTGGAGCCGTATTTCCGGGACGAGACGTCCACGCCCTGACAAGCCGCACCCTGCGAAGGAAAAAAAGTGGGCCGGAACGTTTGTTCCGGCCCAGTCGCAGGAGGGACTATTTGCTCGTGAAGATCTGGATGGTGACGCGGCGCGCGTCGGTGGCGCGGCAACGCATCGACAGACTGGCGATGTTGCGGCGGTCGCCGGGCAGGTCGAGCTTGTAGTACATGCCCTTGGACATGTAATCGCCGTTGTGAATCGCGAGGACTTGCGAGTTGCCGTTATCGAACGTCGCTTTGACCTGCGAGCAGCGCGCGTTGGCATTCGTCGGCATCAGAGCGACAGCATCGCTGCCGCGGCCCTGCCAGCCGGCAAAAGCTGTTTCGCTGTCGTTGCGCCCTTCGAAGCTTTCTTCGCCGAGATATTTCCAGTGGTTGATTTCGTTGCTGCCCCAGTTGAAGACGTGGGCCCAGGTCTGCTGCCAGTTGGGGCCGCGCTGCCAATCTTCGCGGTAGCGGCCGACATCGGCCAGGATTTCGATTTTGGCGCCGTCGCGGTCGCGCGCCTGACAATCGAAGTTCAGACGCGTGATATGCTGCAGGCGGCCTGGAAGATAGACATTCTTCGCACGCCCCTCGCGCAGACGGCCCGAAAAGATGTCGCGCGCGTCGCCATTGGCGAAGGTGGCGCTCACCGAGTCGCAATTGACGTTGCTGTCCGCGCGCAATTGCAGGCGCGAAACGGGACCGCCGAGTTCGAACGTATGAGAATAGCGCCCGGATTGCGCATCGCGATCATGGTGGCGGCCCATATCGCCGGAATCGCGGTCGTGCCGGCCGCCGACATCGACCGATCCGACATGATCCCAGTCGGCCAGTGCTGGGCTGGCCGCGCTGGCGCAAAGCATGGCGGCAAGCGCCATCAGACGTGATGTTTTCATGACTGTATCCTCTAAGAATGGGGCAGCGGCGGCGCGCTCCCGCGCACGCGGCTGCCCCGACCTGAACTCGCCATCGACGGAAAAGAACTCGCCAGATGGCGATATGTTCCCTACGGGCGGGAAGCGCCGCGGTCCGGCGCAGCGCCATGAGGCACGGGGACCGCCGCTTTTTGCCCCACACGCTGCGCTAGCATGGCGTTTGCCGCGTTCAGCGGCTGCTGTATAGGGTTGGACATGATCGTCATCGAGTTCCTGATTTTCGTCGTTTCTTCAGGCCTGTTCTGCAACAGCCGCTTTCGCGGCAACCTCTGGGCCGTGCTGATCGCGGGCGGGATCGCCACCGCCTCCTCGCTGCTGTTCGTCTACGATGTGGGCGCGAAGCTGGCGTTTCATCCCGAAGCGCCGGTCAAGGTCGTCAAACAGGTGGTGCGCGTGCGCGTGCTGCAGAAGATCTCGCAGCCGCCGTCGCTGGCGAAGCCGCAGGACTGCCACGACGATTATCCCTTCTGGGCGCGGCTGTTCGGCCGGGAAGGAACCACCGAGCTGGCCTTTCTTGTCCACGCCGACGGCACAGTCGACGGCGTGACCGTGGCAAAATCCAGCGGTTCGGACGGGCTCGACGATGCCGCGGTGGATTGCGTGGCGAAGTGGCACTACCGCCCGGGTATCAAGGACGGCGTGCTGGTCGACATGCCCTTGAAGGTTAGCGTGGCGTGGAGCTTGGCGGAGGCGGAGACGAAGTAGATTTTTTCTGCCCCCGCCTTGCCCACCGAGGTCCGCTAGGGCGGAGGTGGGCTCCGTCTCCGCCCCCGTTTCATTTCCAGACGAGACGCCGGTTTTGGAAATCCCGGCTATGCCGTGCCGGCGCGCGACCGTGCCGGCAGGAACCTCGGATTACGCAGCAGCGCCGCGCTGACCAGCGCAATCAGAACACCGACCGGGAAGATTTCGATAAACGTCATCGGTACGCGGAACAGGGGACTCGCGTATTGCGCGCGGAACTTTTCCATTTCGGCGACGGCCTTTTGATACTCCGCCCCGCTTACGCCTGCAGCGCGCTTTGCCGCCAGCACCTGGTTGATGTAAACGTCCGCGAAGGTGTAATGCGTCAGCGCCAAGTACATCTCCCACACCGCTGCGTAAGCGACCCCCGCCACGGCCGCGATACCGAGCCCGATCAGGAACGCCTTGCCGAAACCGATCACGCCGCCCTGGACGTCGTCGCGATATTGTTTCACCCCCACCAGGATCGCCGACAGCGCGACCAGCATGATGAGATAGCCGACCCAGAGGCTCTCATGCAGCACGTTGCCTGCTGGGAGAAGAATGGTGCCGACGATCCCGACGGCGGTAAGCGCCCCCGAGATCAGGCCGTAGATCAACACTGTGCGGGTCATGCCCCGTGCTCCTTTGCGGTTTGAACGCCGTAATCTTTGGGCAGAAATCGGACGTCAGTGTATCGCCCAAAAGGGTGAATTCGCACGTCTCACCCCTTCGGGCGCCGCAAATTCAAGGAATCAGCGCCAGCTCCCGCGCCTTGTTCACCGCCTGGCTGCGGCGGACCGCCTCAAGCTTGGCGAAGAGGTTGGCGATATGGGTCTTCACCGTGTTGGGCGAAAGCCTGAGCGTTTGCGCGATCTCCTTGTTGGATTGCCCGGCTGCCAGCCGCTCCAGAACCTTCATCTCCTGACCGGTGATCCCGAGCGAGGTCTGTGCGGCAGCGTTGCGGGTGAAGGACGCGGGGGCCGCCCGCGCCGTCAGCTTCCAGCCGACCCAGACCCCGCCCGCCGCGAATGCCGCTCCGACGATTACGATATAGATCTGCTCCGGGAACAGGCGCACCAGGTGTTGGAATTGCAGCCACTGCAGGGCGAAGGCGCCGCCGGCCAGAACGAGGGCCCAAAGGACAACGATGCGGATCATCGGCGGCGCTGCTCAAGAAGATGGACGTTTCGCGACCATACGACACCTCGCAGGATCGTTCAAAAACGCTCCCGTACCCAATGCAAAAAGGGGCCAGCCCGGCCCCTTCAGGATTTCCAATTCGGCACTGGACAAGTGCACCTTCGCTGCTTCGGCGCGACAATCTTCAGCGCGGCTTGCACCTCAAGGTAGCAAGTCGCGCAATGTTACGACGGCGGAACGCTTTTGACCCGCGTGCGTGAAGTCGAGTGTTAATTTGGTGCCGGGCGGTTCGCGCACGATGCGCCTCATGTCCCATCCAGATAGCATGTTAACCGCAATGCCATTCACCGCGACAATCTCATCACCCGCCACGATGCCGGCTTTTGCGGCCGGCGCATTTGGCAAAACGGTCGCTACCGTAAACGAGTTCGGTGATTGCTTGTAAAGGCTCATCCCCACTCGCGAATATGTGAACTGCTGTTGCGGCCGGCCTGGCACCGGGTCGAACCAAACTGTATTGCGGCCGTAGTCGAAGCCGAGCGTGAAATTCTCGTAAATCTGATTGCCTATGTTACCCGCCTCAGTGCGCGAGGAGAAGGACCCCTTCTTGTCCTCCGAATAACTCGCGACGATATGCGGAAAGACGATACCGGCCACTTCAACATCGGCGCGGGTGGCCCAGTTCTGTGACATGCCGCCGGCGCCGAACCCGGCCGTTAGAAGACCTTTACGCATCCGTTGTGCAAGGCCGTTGCTCTGGGCCCAACGACCCTGCACGACCAATGCTCCTGAGTTGCCAGTGTCGAGGCCGTTGTCGCCGGCGATACCATCGATCTTCGCGGAAAAAATCGGCTGGTCGTCGGTGAAAGTAATGGCGACGGGAACGCCGTGGCCGGCCGGCGCATCCTTGATCGGCCGGAACGTCAGGGTCCGCATACGATAGTTCAGTTCCATCGCAAAACGCTCGAACAGTTCGACGCCGAGGATACCCGCGAGTGGCGGCTTGGGACCCATCTCGACCGTGTCGTATTGCAGCGGCACGATAAAGAAGGATTGATCGCGCAGCGTGACGCCGCCGATGTCCACGCGCGCGACACGAGTGTATTGCTCCGAAAGTGTTCCCGCCCCGGAACCGCCTGACGCGCCCGCGCCGGCACCGTTCAAACCGAGCGCCTTAGCAGCATCGGGTGTCAGGATGTCATGCCCACCAGTATCGAGGATGAAACCGAACGGACCCCGGCCGTTCAGCATGGCCTCGACAACGATAAAATCGCCCAACGAAATCGGCACGGTCGCGACGTCGCCCGCGATGGTCGAATCGTTCGGCGTTCGGGGTGGGGCGAATTCACCGTCTGCGGGATGCACGACGAATTCTGCCCGATCCACCGCGACGGTATCGGGGTCGGAATCGTCTGCTTGGCTGATGATTTTGAACGGCACCGTGACGGCGCCCACGCGCCGATAGTCCTCATAGCGGACCGTGATGGTCTCGATGGGCATTGTCCAGAGGCTTTTGGCTAGCAGGCCTGTCGCGGTGTCGAACCACAATTCGACCGGCTGTCCGCCCGGTGGGGTGGCGCGAAGCGTCTCGTATGATCGCCGATCGGCATGTTGCATCTTCAGATACGCGATGTGTGCGCCTTCGGCGTCCTTTTGCAGGTACCCGTACCGGGCGAGCCACATTTCGGTCGCGGCGTTGGCTCGCGCGAAAGCCGAATTCAAGGCATGCACGCCGCCAGAATGGTCTTGTCGCCAATGATAATGCCCGTCCCATACACCAGCCAATCGATACACACCGAAGTCGTTCGTCTCGTGCATACGGCCGGTGGAGGTTTCTTGGGCTAGGCGCCAGCGCCCTTTAAGACCAGATACTTGTTCAGTTCCCGTCTCGACCAGTGTGCCCAATGAGGCCCAATCTGCGCGGCCATAGGCGTTCCGCGCAGAGGCGAGGACGTGTGCCGCTTGGTCGGTGACGGACAGTGGTGCAGCTATGGCTGCCGTCGTGCCCACCCAGATGGCAAAAGTAACGCCCGCCGCGGAAACAACCATCGAATATTTGGACATGTCGCCATTTTGCGCCGGGTCAGATTTCAAGTCTTGAATCTATTTGACTTTGCGCCACGCCACTGCGCCGGCGTGCGGCCAGTCAGCGAATGGACCGCGCGCGTCATATGCGCCTGATCGGCGAAGCCACTTTCCAGGGCTATTGCTGATAGGGGATCATGCTTGCGCATAATGCTGCGCCAAGCGTGACGTGCGCGCGTCTGGGCCCGAAAAGTGGTCGGCGTAACTTCGTAGACGCGCCGAAAGCCGCGAGAAAGGGTTGCCGGCGCCAGATCGCGGGTCCGCGCCCATTCTCCCAAGTTCAGATTGGGATCGTTCCGTATACTGCACGCCAGTTCGTCGGGCCAGTCAGTTACGCCGCTTCCCGCCGGAGCCACCGTCGCGATTAGCGTGTCGCGCGCTTCGGTGGGGTCCTGCTCCGCGATGCGCGCAATCTGGTCGGGATCAGCTACCCGGGCCAAAGCAAATGGATGCTCCGACCATCCTTCCATGCCGAGATTAAGCGTATCCGCACCGGCCATGGAAAAACGATCGAGATGTGCTTCGAAGGGTCTGTGAAGAATGACGTCTCCGACCGTTACGCGAAAACGGCCATGGTCGCCCGCTTCCTCGTAGCCACCCGCGAGCACGAGGCACATATATCCCGTTCGATGGCGATGACGCGGCAGCATAAGTCCGCCCGCGCACTGTTGGCGGCCGGCGGTAACGCTGACAAAAGTTGGCATCGGTCCGTAGTTCGCCTTAACATAAACAGGTGAATTCAATTTGTTCTCAAGGACACGGTCAACACACTGTTCTGTGATGAAGCATCGGGTTTATACGTGAAGGTTTCGAAATATAGCCGCAAAAAAGGCCCGGAGTTTCCTCCGGGCCTTTCCGTATTTCTAATTGAGCGACTGGCTTAATAATCCATATCGCCCATGCCGCCCATGCCGCCGCCACCGGGCATTGCCGGGCCGCTGTCCTTCTTCGGACGGTCGGCGACCATGGCTTCCGTGGTTATCAGCAGCGCCGCAACCGACGAGGCGTTCTGCAGCGCGATGCGAACGACCTTGGTCGGGGCGTGACGCGGCTACCGGCCTCATGCGCATCGGAGATTCGAGGCGGACCTCCGGGGCTGCCTCGGTCAATGTCAGGAATGCTGAAGCTCCAGGCAGACCGAAACGTTCTCGGTGGCGCAAAAATCGGGGCGTATGTGGGTCGTTTTCCAATAAGCGAGAAGGCCCAGCTGTTCCATTAGGCCGCGGAACCGCGGGTCGACGCGCATTTGCGTCGTAGACTGCTCAAACAGGAAGGCCGTGTAAAGCTCGGAGCCGGTTTGCGTGGCGTATGCGGCTTTTGTCTGGTCGAAGGCTGCATCGATTTCGCCCAACCGCGCGAGCATTGTGATCGTGGCGAACTCGTCAAGCCGCCCGGAGGCGCGCGCAGCCAACACGGCGCGCTTGGCGAGCGCCTTCGCGGCGGGCTTTTTGGAAGCGAGCGCGTCCAGATAGGCGCGCAAGGCGGCGACGAATTCCGGCTCAAGGGGCCCGGGCGCATCCAGCATCGCGCGCGCTTCGGCTTCGCGGCCATAATTCGTCAGGATGTCGAGCCGGAACCACCACTCCCACGAATTTGTCGGCCATAGCCGGTATGCGCGGTCGATTACGGCGTTGGCTTCGGCGACGCGCCCTGCTCCGGCAAGAGACCTCGCCGAGACGGCGTTCTTTGGCGCCGACAAGGGATCGAGCATGACCGAGCGCTCGTTAGCCGAGGCCGCTTCGGCGAGACGTCCCGTGTCCGCCAGCACCACCGCCAGAAAATGATACAAGGACGATTGGTCTGCGGCCGCCGCCAGCCCGCGCCGAAGGATCGCCTCTTGTTCGGTCCAATGCTGCGCCGGTACCATCATCGACAGGGCGATGTAGGCTTGGCCGTTTGACGGATCGAGCTCAAGAGCACGGGCCGCCTCTTTTCGGGCGGTCGACCGGAGCGCCGCGCCTTCGCCTGGCGGCGCGGAGGCGAGCGCCACCGCGAGGCCGGAATGACCGAGAGAGAATTTCGGCGCCCGCGCAACAATTTCCTTAAAGAGATCGCGCGCATGCATGTACGACGCGTCATCGAGCTCGCGGACATTGTCCCGCGCCGAGAGATAGGCGGCCAGCGTCGCATCGTCGATCTCACCGGCGTTTGGCCCACGCGCCTCAAGCGCCACCTTGATCTTGTCGACGGCGTTGGCGGCGACTTGGGCTTGGAGCGCAAGCGAATCTTCGCCAGCCTGATCGAAGCTCTCGGTCCAAAGCGTCACATGTGTCGAGGCGTGTTCTATATGCGCCGTCACGCGAAGGCCCGCAGCGGTGCGCTGGACCGTTCCGTCCAAGATGAATTCCGCTCCGAGTTTCCTTAGGGCGTCGTCGCGGCCGGCGCCTCGCAGCGCCGCGCTGTCGGCGCGCGAGACGGTTTGCACCTGGTTGTCGTTGAGGACGCCGATCATCTGTTCTGCCACGGCATCGCCGAAGAAACGCACATCCTGCTCGGTGCTCAGCGTGTCGAACGGCAGGACGGCGACGCGGTCGAGATGGGGCTCCTGTGCGACGCGCATGTCCGACGGCCTTGACCACCAATAAGCACCCCCGGCGACGAGCAATCCGATCGCGGCAGCGGTCGCGTAACGCCGGGGTGTCCAGGACGCATGCCAGAACGTCCGTGAGAAGAATGCCGAAACGGCGTTGCCGGGGCCGTTCTCATCGCCGTCCTGCGCGGCTGAGACGTCCCGTACTTCCGCGGACCTGTTTACCTGCGCCGGTGCGAAATCCGCGATGCCTAGAAATTGATCGAATTCCGCGCGCGGCCGGTCCCAGAACGTCATATTGAAACCGGGCTTGATCTTGGAAAGCGCTTCGCTGATGCGCGCCCGGTTATGGCTGGTCGGCATGACCTGACCGGACAGCCAGCGGCTGACCAGCGATTTGTCCACGCCCACGGCGGCCGAAAGCTGGCCGCGGCTGAAGTTCAGGGTCTTCATCGCCAGCAATAGCCGTGCCGCGAAACTATCGGATATTCCGGATGACCCTAGCGTCACGATTGCACCATTCGACCGCGCCAATCGCGGCAGCCACCCCATGAATGCGGCGAAGTATGAGGGCTTCACGGTTGGCGTGCAACCAAATGCGACGCGATTCAATCAGGTGAACGGCGCTGCGTCTTAGCTGCGCGGCAGGACTCGGGCAGGGTCGTTTGCGTCAACGGCTTAGGGAAAGTCAAACAATTGGACTGTTGTTTTCGCGACAATTTGGGTGGCCGCCATGCCGTTCGCTGCGTGAACGGAACCAAACCACCAAGCTATTGACGAGCAAGACACTCAATCTGGGAGATAATTATGACGACAGTTAGCGGATCCATATACGGCAGCGACAATGTTCATACGCTCAATCAGCTTGCGTCTCTGCGCTTCGGGGTGGATCACATATCCTCGTCCTCTACCAAACACGTGGTTCATAACCCGAGCGGGGACATAATCACGTTTACCGGAAGCGGGTTCGCGTATGACGACGATGACACACCAATCGGAGGCCAAGTAACGCAAATCCAGGTCCTAAGTTCCGGCTCGACCTCACCGACAACGCTGTCGGGTTTCAACCTTCATTTTGAACATCTCATTAATGATTTCGCGGCGGATAACATCTCGGACTTGGAGACCCTATTCTTCGGCGGCAACGACACCTTCACCTCCCACGCCACGCCGAGCAGCAATCCCGCCCATCTTCACCAAAATCATTTTGAGGGATTCGCCGGCAACGACACGTTCAATATGCAGACGAGCGAAGGCGACGACACGCTGCTCGGAGACGCCGGCAACGATACTTTCAATTTCGGCGGCGCCTTCACGGCCAAGGAAAAAATCGACGGCGGCAGCGGTACTGACACTGCGAACCTGAGCGGCAATTACGCCTCGGGCGTCACGTTCACCGCCACGACCATGGTCAACGTCGAGAAGATCGTGCTCGCTGCGGGCCACGACTATAAACTGACGACCAACAACGCGACAGTTGCCGCCGGCAAGACATTGACGATCGACGGCTCGGCGCTGAGCACGAGCAACGTGCTCACCTTTAGCGGCGCAGCGGAGACGAACGGCCACTTCATCATTATCGGAGGCAAGGGTGGGGATAAATTGACCGGCGGTGCGCTGTCAGACACATTTACCTACACTTCGGCGTCGCAATCGACGGGCACGCATTACGATACGATCACCGGCTTCAAATTCGGCACCGACAATTTCGACATCCCCGGTGGTGCGGGCGTGATCACCGGCATCAACACGAAAGTGACCAGCGGCGCGCTCTCCACCGCCACTTTCGATGCCAATCTTGCCTCCGCCATATCGTCGAGCCGCCTGGGCGCGCATCATGCCGTTCTGTTCACGCCGATGAACGGGACGCTCTCCGGAGCGACTTTCCTGGTCGTCGATCTCAACGGAATGGCCGGCTATCAATCGGGCGCCGATCTCGTCATCCGCATGAACGGCTCCAGCGGGACTCTCGCGGCGGGAGGATTCCACTGAACCGATCGCGGTCAGATCGATGGCCGACGACGGGAATCACATGAGAAAAAGGGGCCGGATTGCTCCGGCCCCTTTCCATATTTCCAACTGAGCGACGGACTTAGTAATCCATATCGCCCATGCCGCCCATGCCGCCGCCACCGGGCATTGCCGGGCCGCTGTCCTTCTTCGGACGGTCGGCGACCATGGCTTCCGTGGTGATCAGCAGCGCCGCAACCGACGAGGCATTCTGCAGCGCGATGCGAACGACCTTGGTCGGGTCGACGATGCCGGCTTCGATCAGATCGACATATTCTTCGGTCTGCGCGTTGTAGCCGTAATTCACCGACTTCTGGTCGAGAAGTTTGCCGACCACGATGGAGGCTTCCACGCCGGCGTTCTCGACGATCTGGCGGATCGGCGACTGGATCGCCTTGCGCACGATGGCAACGCCGACATTCTGGTCGTCATTGTCGCCGGTCACGCCGGTGAGCGCCTTGGTGGCATAGAGCAGCGCCGCGCCGCCGCCGGGAATGATACCTTCTTCCACGGCCGCCTTGGTGGCATTGAGCGCGTCGTCGACGCGATCCTTCTTCTCTTTCACTTCCACTTCCGTGGCGCCGCCGACGCGGATCACCGCAACGCCGCCGGCGAGCTTCGCCAGGCGTTCTTGCAGCTTCTCTTTGTCGTAGTCCGAGGTGGTGTCTTCCACCTGCGCCTTGATCTGGGCGACGCGCGCCTGGATGTCGGTCTTCTTGCCGGCGCCGTCGATGATCGTCGTGTCGTCCTTCGTGATGCGCACCTTCTTGGCGGTGCCCAGCATGGTGAGCTTCACGTTCTCGAGCTTGATGCCGAGGTCTTCGCTGATGACCTGGCCGCCGGAGACGATGGCGATGTCTTCCAGCATGGCCTTGCGGCGATCGCCGAACCCGGGCGCCTTCACGGCCGCGACCTTGAGGCCGCCGCGCAGCTTGTTGACCACCAACGTCGCCAGCGCTTCGCCTTCGACTTCCTCGGCGATGATGAGCAGCGGACGGCCGGCCTGCACCACCGATTCCAGGATCGGCAGCATGGCCTGAAGGCTGGTCAGCTTCTTCTCGTGGATCAGGATGTAGGGCTCTTCCAGCTCGGCAACCATCTTCTCGGTGTTGGTGATGAAGTAGGGCGAGATGTAGCCGCGGTCGAACTGCATGCCTTCGACGACTTCAAGCTCGGTGTCGAGGCTCTTGGCCTCTTCCACCGTGATGACGCCCTCGTTGCCGACTTTCGCCATGGCTTCGGCGATCATCTTGCCGACGGTGGTATCGCCGTTCGCCGAGATCGTGCCGACCTGGCGGATCTCGTCGTTGGACTTCACTTTCTTGGAGCGCTTCTTGAGGTCGGAGACGACGGCTTCCACCGCCTTCTCGATGCCGCGCTTCAGGTCCATCGGGTTCATGCCGGCGGCAACCGACTTGGTGCCTTCGCGCACGATCGCCTGGGCCAGGACCGTCGCCGTCGTCGTGCCGTCGCCGGCCGCGTCGTTGGTCTTGGAAGCGACTTCGCGCACCATCTGCGCGCCCATGTTCTCGAACTTGTCGTGAAGCTCGATTTCCTTGGCGACGGTCACGCCGTCCTTGGTCGAGCGCGGAGCGCCGAAGCTCTTCTCGATCACGACGTTGCGGCCCTTGGGGCCGAGCGTGATCTTCACCGCATCGGCGAGGATATCGACGCCGCGGAGCATCCGCTCGCGGGCGTCGGCGCCGAATTTTACGTCTTTGGCTGCCATGTGTGTTGTCTCCTGAATCTGTTTACAGGCGAAGGGAATTCCCTATTCGCACTTCGCGTTATTTCTTCGCGGGCTTCTTGCCTTCGAGAATGCCCATGATGTCGGACTCCTTCATGATCAGGAGCTCCTCGCCATCGACCTTCACTTCGGTGCCCGACCATTTGCCGAACAGCACGCGGTCGCCGGCCTTCACTTCGGGCGGGACGCGCTTGCCGTTGTCGTCGAGGGCGCCAGGGCCGACGGCGATGATTTCGCCTTCCTGCGGCTTCTCCTGGACGGTGTCGGGAATGATGATGCCGCCGGGGGTCTTCTGATCTTCCTTGACGCGGCGGACGACCACACGGTCGCCTAGCGGACGGAATTTCATGCGTTCTCTCTCCTTAAGAAAGTTATGCAAATACAAGCGCTTGGATGACACCGGCCCCCGCAGGGCGCCAGCTGGCAGCACTCCCGAGTCGAGAGTGCTAGCCGTCAGGGGGGTAGATAGTCAGGCGGGGCCCAGGCGTCAAGGAAAACCTTGCCTCCCCCTCAAAGGGGGAGGCAAAAAGCCAGCTTAACCAGCCAATACACTCATCGTGTCGATGGTGAAGCTGCCGTCGGCTTCGATCTCGAAATGGGCGCCGACCTCGGCGGCCATTTGCGCCATCAGCGCCAAGATCGCGTCCGCCTGGAGTTTGGGCGTCCGCATCCGCTGGATCCAAGTCGCAAAATCGAGACGAACGCGGCGGCGCACCGCCTCGGACGGCACGAAGCCCGCGCGCTGCAGCATCGCCGTCCATTCCCGCACAGAATAATCGCGCACGTGCGAAGGATCGCGCAGCAGCTCGACGGTTTGCAGGAAAGTGTCCAGCAGCGGCGCCTCGGGCGCGACGACGTCCATGAACATCGCCCGTCCGTTGGGCTTCAGCACCCGGCGCGCTTCGCTGAGCGCGCGTGGCACGCCGCGCCAATGATGCGCCGAATAGCGCGTGGCGACGAAATCGAACGAAGCGTCCGCGAACGGCAGCAACTCGACCGCGCCTTGCAGCGCCGTGAGGTTGGAAATCCCACGCGCCTTGGCCTCCGCGACGACGGCCGCGAGCATCGCCTCGGACAAATCGTACGCCACGATTTCGCCGACATGCGGCGCCAGCATGAAGCCGACATGTCCGCCGCCGCAGCCCAGATCGAGCGCGCGGCCGAATTTGTGCGCCCGCGCCAGGGCCGCGAGTTCGTCGAGGTCCTCGCCTTGCGCATGAACGACGCTCGCGACATAGGCCGCCGCGCGCGGGCCGAACTGCTTGGCCACCAAGGTGTGAACTGTTTCTTCCGTCATGCGCCGCTCGCAAATCCTTCCAGCACATTCACCGCGATTTCGCCCAGCGCGTCTACCGCATAGCCGCCTTCGAAGACGAACAGGGTCGGCAACTTCAGCGCGGCGATCTTCTCGCCCATGCGCAGATAGTCGGCGGGTTTCAAGCGGAACATCGAAATCGGATCGTCTATATAAGTGTCTAGGCCGAGCGAAATCAGCAGCACGTCCGGCCCGAACGCTTCCACCGCCGCCAGCGCGCGCGTCAGCGCCGGATCGTAGGTCGCCCAATCCGTGCCCGCCGGCAGCGGCAGGTTGAGATTGAAGCCTTCGCCCGCGCCTTCGCCGCACTCGTCGGCAAAGCCCAGGAAATGCGGATAGGCGAAATGCGGATCGGCATGGATGGAACAGAAAAACACATCCTTGCGGTTATAGAAGATCGTCTGCGTGCCGTTGCCGGCGTGGTAGTCCACGTCGAGCACCGCAGGGCGCATCCCGGCGTCCGCCAGCCACTGCGCCGCGATGGCGATGTTGTTGAGATAACAAAACCCGCCGAACACGTCGGTGGCCGCGTGATGGCCGGGCGGGCGGGTCAGCGCGAACGCGGATTTGTCGCCGTCCTTGATTGCCGCCGCCGCCGACAGCGCGACATTGACCGCCTCGCGCGCCGCCGCCCAGGTGCCGGCGAGGATCGGGGTGTCGGCGCTGAATGCGTAACTGCCGAGCCGCGCTTCGATGTCGCCGTGGCGGCCGTCGCGCAAGCCATGCGCCGGCCAGGCGGAGGGCAGAGCGGCGGGCGCCTTTGCACCATAGCGCTTGATCCATTCGGCGTGCGCCTCGCCGAGAAATTCCACCAGCCCCGCATCGTGCACCCGCAGGATCGGCGCGTCGTCGAACGGCGTGGGCGCCAGAACCGGCCCAATCTTGCGCGCTACCACCTCGGCCATGACGCGCACGGCGCGCACCGGAATTTCCACGGCGGGCGCCAGCATGCCGCCCTCGAATTGCGCCAGCGGGTCATGTTTCAGATGGATCGGGGTATAGAAGGTCTTCATCAATAGATCGCCAATTGCTTCAGCCCATCTGTAGCATAATTGCGCCCGCGGCGATTGCACCTGCGGCGATCCATCGACGTAACGTCATGTGCTCGCCCAGGAAGCTCATGGCCAGAGCCGTACCAAACAGCACGCTGGTTTCCCTAAGCGCGGCGAGCTGTGCAGTGGCGCCGAAACGGTAAGCGAGCATGGCGGAGCTGTAGGTCGTGATGCTCAGCGCAGCCGTCAGAAGACCGAGTTTCCATTGCCGCCGCGCCTCCACGACCACTGCGCGGCCGCGGATGCCTGGTGCCGTGAACAGCACGCTGATCCCGTGCGCCACGAAAAACCACAGCACGTAACTCAGCGGATTGACGACCGCGCGCACGCCGCTCGCATCGATCAGCGTGTAGCAGCCGATGGTGACGCCGGTTCCGAGCGCAAACAGTAAACCCGCCCTCGCGCCCGCGTTGGCGCGATGCGAATATCCGATGGCGATCACGCCGCCGCAAACCATCACGATACCGGCGATCACCAGCAGTGCGGGATGCTCGTGCAACAGGACGATCGCGCCGATGGCCGTGAACAGCGGGCCCGTTCCGCGTGCCACCGGATAGACGGCCGAGAAGTCCGCGCTCTCGTAGGATTTCACCAGCAGCAATTCATAGAGCGCATGCACGAAAGCGGTCGCGGCCAGCAGCCAGATCGCTTTCCCCAGCGGAAGCGGTACGAAAAACAGGGCGGGCGCCACCAGGAGCGCGGAAAACACCCCGATCAACAGCCGCATGGCATATTTGTCGTCCGCACGCTTCGTCAGGATGTTGACGACGGCATGGACGGCGGCGGAAAGAAGGATGAGCGAAACGGCGAACATGCGCTATTTTCTACCCTCCTCTTGAGTGAGGGTCGATCCCGCCCTAGCGCATTGCGCGAAGGCGGATCGGGGAGGGTTACAGGCAAACGTCAATGCACGATCTCAACGCTGACCTACTCAACGTCCCCGGCGGGCGGGCGAGGCTCGCCACGCCGGCGCTGCTGATCGATCTGGATGCTTTGGACCGCAACATTGCGGCGATGGCGGCCTATGCGAAGTCGCGCGGGATCGCGCTGCGCCCGCACGCCAAGACCCACAAATCGGTGGAAATCGCCAATCGCCAGATCGCGGCGGGCGCGCTCGGCGTGTGCTGCGCGAAGCTCGGCGAGGCCGAGGCACTGGCGGACGGTGGCATCGACTCCATTCTTATTACCTCTCCGGTGGTGAGCGATGGCGGCATCGCGCGCCTCGTCGCGCTCAATGTGCGGATGAACGAGCTGATGGCCGTGTGCGACAACAAAGAAGTCGCCGCGCGGCTCGCCGCCGCCGCACACGCGTCTGGAAAAGATCTAAAGGTGCTTGTCGACATCGATCCGGGGTTGGGCCGCACGGGCATTGCGGCAGTGGATGCGCCCGCACTCGTGGAATTCGTCGCACGTGCGAACGGTCTCGAATACGCCGGCCTGCAATGCTATGCGGGTCAGGTCCAGCATATGGAATCTGTCAACGAGCGGCGCGATGCTTCGCTCTCCGCGATGAAAGAGCTGGCGGACTTGCGCGATGCGCTGGCGGGCGCGGGCCTTGCACCAGGAATAATCTCGGGCGGCGGCACCGGCACCTTCGACATCGATCCCGATGCGCGGGTGCTGACCGAGCTTCAGGCCGGCTCCTACGTTTTCATGGATCGTCAGTACAATGACGTTTGGCAAAAGGCCGGCGGGAATTCGCCCTTCAAAACCTCGCTGACTGTTCAGACGACGGTGATCAGTGCCAACCGCACCGGGCTGGCCACAACCGACGCCGGGTTCAAGGCCTTCGCCACCGACGCGGGGGCGCCGGCGATTTGCTCCGGCGCGCCCGCGGGCGCCGTCTATTTCTTCTTCGGCGACGAACAGGGCGGGATCATCTATTCACAGGAAACTCGCAAGCTCGTTCCCGGCGACATAGTGTCCTGCGTCGTGCCGCACTGCGATCCGACGGTGAACCTCTACGACCGCTACCATGTGGTGCGCGGGGAAACGCTGGTCGGATTGTGGCCGATCGAAGGCAGAGGCCGCTCCGCCTGAATTCGGCGGGCGACGCCTGATAATCGAATCTAAACAAACCGTTCATGCGCGGTTCAGCCGCTGCGCTCCAAATTCACGCCAACGATTTGGTTTGAAGGAGATGGAGCCATGAACAAAAGAATCGCCAAGATTGCCTTTGGGGCTTTGCTAATGGCCGGAACGGCCTTCGCCGTCGCCTCGCCCGCAGCGGCGCACGTGTCGGTTGGAATCGGGTTCGGCGTCGGTCCCGGGTATTACGGTCCCTCGTCACGGGCCGCGGTCTGCGATCCCTATAGCCGCTGGTACGATCCGGAGTATTGCGGCGACTACTACGACTATTATGGCCCGCCGGTCTTTATCGACGGATTCTGGTTCAACGGCGGGCGCTACCGCGACTATGACGGTCACCGTCAGTACTGGTACCGCAACAGCTGGCATAACGGTGGCGGATATGGCCATGGCGGATACGGTCACGGCGGATACGGCGGTGGACACGGCGGCGGATATGGCCACGGCGGATACGGCGGCGGATATGGCGGTGGACATGGCGGCGGCTGGAGCGGCGGACATGGCGGCGGTGGACATGGCGGCGGCTGGAGCGGCGGACATGGCGGCGGCGGACATGGCGGTGGTGGTGGACACGGCGGCGGACATCATTGATCCACACGGTAGGTCATGGTGCTTGGAGACAGGAACATGAAACGCTTTGGCAAAGTGGCATTGAGCGCTTTGATGATTGCAGGCGCGGCGGCGTTCTTCGCCGCGCCGGCATCTGCAGACGACGGTGTCGGCATCTCGTTCGGCTTCGGCCCGGGATATGAATCCTTCAGCGACCCTTGCGACTACTACGACTATTACGACGAGGCGCCGCCTTGGGGTCTTCCGCCGGATTACTGCGATTATCCGGTCAATTTCGATCCCGTGTACTTTGACGGTAATTGGTATCGCGGGCCGATCTATTACCGCTACTACCATGGCGATCGTCTGTTCTGGCTGAACGGCGGCTGGCGCCACGACGGGTGGCGCGGTTCGCGTCCCGATATCCGCTGGCAGGATCGCGGCGGCTGGGGCCGCGGCGACAATTGGAACCGCGGCGGCCACAATTGGTCAGGCGGCGGCGACAGAGGCGGACGTGGCGGCAGCTGGTCCGGTGGCAACGGCGGTGGTGGCCATAATTGGTCTGGCGACGGCGACAGAGGCGGACGTGGCGGCGGTTGGCCCGGTGGAAACGGTGGCGGCCATAACTGGCCGGGCAATAACGGCGGCGGTGGCCACAATTGGTCTGGCGACGGCGATAGAGGCGGGCGTGGCGGCGGTTGGCCCGGTGGAAACGGCGGCGGCCATAATTGGCCGGGCAATAACGGCGGCGGTCACAGCTGGTCCGGTGGCGGAAACGGCGGCGGCCATGGTGGTGGCTGGTCCGGCAGTGGTGGCGGTGGCGGCCATAACTGGTCTGGTGGCAGTGGCGGGGGCGGTGGCCATAGCTGGTCTGGCGGTGGCGGCGGACACGGCGGCGGCGGCGGCGGCGGCGGTGGACACAGCGGCGGCGGTGGTGGTGGACACAGCGGCGGTGGTGGCGGCGGCGGCCACGGCGATCATGGCGGCGGTGGAGGTCATCACTAGTGAGAAGCGTAAACACATACCGGCTGTAAATGACGCGGCCCCGGCGATTGAACGTCGGGGCCGTGCCGTAAATTAATCACCTCGCCGACGAAAACGCTGCGCCTTTTCGCGCAGAACATTGACTGATCAAGCTGACATGGGAGCTAGGCTTAAATGAGGAAACTCTTGAAGATGACGGTTGCTGCTGCGGCTCTGGCCGGTGCAGCGATGTTCGGTTCGACTCCGGCGAGCGCACAGGGGTTCGAGATCGGCGTCGGTCCGGGAGGCGTCAATTTCTCGACCGACAGCGGGGGATACTGCGATTACGCGGGCTGTCCCGACGCGTTCTGGGATTATCCGGTCTATTACTGCCCGGTCTACTTCCGCGGCGATTGGTACAGGGGACCGGTCTATTACCGTCACCACTACGGACGTACCCAATTCTGGATCCGGGGCAACTGGCGTTTCGATCAGTGGGACGGACCGCGCCCCAGTTGGGCTTGCGCCGATCGCTATGGTCCGGCCTTAGGATTCGAATTCTACGAGAACCACGGTTTCAGAATGCGCGATAGCTGGCGTCGCGACTGGCGACGCCGCCACGACGGGAACTGGAACGATCGCGGTGATAGGAACGGCTACGACCATGGCGGCAATTGGAACGACCGTGGCGATAGGAACGGCTACGGCCACGGCCGCAATTCGAACGACCACGGTGACCGGGGCGGCTACGACCATGGCGGCAATTGGAATGACCGTGGCGATCGGGGCGGCAATGACCATGACCGTCACGACCGCAGAGGTGACCACGGCGGCGGGCCAGCTGACGCCTTTGGAGGTCTCGGTGGTATGTTTGGTGGTTTCCAAGGTGGTCACGGCGGCGGCGGCAACAACACCGGTGGCGGTCAAGGTGGCAGTGGCGGCGGTCACGACGGCGGCCATGGCAGCGGTCAAGGTGGCAATGCCGGTGGCGGCTACGGCGAAAACGTTGGCGGTAGCGGTGGCCACGGTGGTGGAAGCGGCGGTGGTCAAGGTGGCAACGCAGGCGGTAGCGGTGGCCACGGTAGTGGATTCGGCGGCAACACTGGCGGCAGCGGTCATGGCGGCAATGCTGGTGGCGGCTACAATGGCAGCGTCGGCGGTGCAGGTGGTCACGGTGGTGGAAGCGGCGGTGGTCAAGGTGGCAACACAGGCGGTAGCGGTGGACACGGTGGTGGTCTCGGCGGCAACACTGGCGGCAGCGGTCATGGCGGCAATTCTGGTGGCGGCTACAATGGCAACGTCGGCGGTGCAGGTGGCCACGGTGGTGGAAGCGGCGGTGGTCAAGGTGGCAGCGCAGGCGGAAGCGGTGGCAGTCAAAGCGGCAGCCACGGTGGCAACGCCGGCAGCGGCGGCCAAGGCGGCAGTGGTGCGCACGGCGGTCATGGCGGGACCGGCCAAAGCAGTGGTGGCTATCCGCACCGCGACTCCAATGGCAATCAGATTCCCTGAATCTCGCGTCTGAAAAAGCGGCCTGGCACTTCGGTGCCGGGCCGCTTCTTTTTACGAAACAATCGGTCGAAGCGAACGCATTCGGCGCAAGCGTGTAACGCGCGCTGCGCGCATTGGCGCAATGCGAGCGATCTGCTTTGCCCCCTCATGTCGCTCTGCTAGCTTGCCCCCGAATTTCGCAACGAGGGTGTCATGCGCGTCGGTGTGCCGAAAGAAATCAAGAATCACGAATATCGTGTTGGCCTCACGCCTGCTGCCGTACGCGAGTTAACCGCGCGCGGGCACGTCGTCTTTGTAGAGACGAAGGCGGGCGACACCATCGGACTGTCCGACGAGATGTATGTGCGGGCCGGCGGGACCATCCTGAAAACGGCCGCCGAGGTTTTCGATGCCGCCGACATGATCGTGAAAGTGAAGGAGCCTCAGCCTGTTGAAATCGCGCGTTTGAAGCCAGGCCAGACTCTATTCACCTACCTGCATCTGGCGCCTGACCCGGACCAGACCAAGGGGCTGCTCGGCTCTGGCGCGATCGGCATCGCCTATGAAACAGTCACGGATGCGCGCGGCGGCTTGCCGTTGCTCGCGCCGATGAGCGAAGTGGCTGGCCGCATGTCGATTCAGGCTGGCGCGCATTGTCTGGAGATCGCGCAAGGCGGGCGCGGCATGCTGCTTGGCGGCGTGCCGGGCGTTCCCTCCGCAAAAGTGGTGATCCTCGGCGGCGGCGTGGTCGGCACCAATGCGGCGCGCATGGCGATGGGGCTCGAGGCGCATGTCATCGTCCTGGATGTTTCGCTGCATCGGCTGAACGAGCTCGATCTGCAATTCGGTGCGCAACTGCACACACTGTTCTCGACCATCGACGCCATCGAGGAGCAGGTGATCTCCGCCGACCTCGTGATCGGCGGCGTGCTGGTGCCCGGCGCGGCCGCGCCCAGGCTCATCACCGAGAAGATGGTCAAGCAGATGAAGAAGGGCTCGGTGATCGTCGACGTCGCCATCGACCAGGGTGGTTGCGCGGAAACCAGCCATGCGACGACACACGCCGATCCCACCTATCGCGTGCATGATGTGGTGCACTACTGCGTGGCGAACATGCCGGGCGCCGTGGCGCGCACTTCCACTTTCGCGCTCAACAATGCGACGCTGCCGTTCACACTGGCGCTGGCGGATATGGGCGCGGAGAAAGCAATGAAGGCGAACGCGCATCTGCGCGCCGGCCTCAACGTCTACAAGGGAACGCTGACCTACGAAGCCGTCGCCGAGGCCCAAAAGCTGCCGTTCAAGAGCGCGGAAGCGGTGCTGGGGGCGTAATCCCCGAGTCGGAATTTGCTTTGACTGATGGTTGGCGAGGGGCGACTTAAACCACTGTATTCGCGCGACTTAAGGAGATTGACCACTACATTTTTAGAGGCTTTTGGCTTACATCCGTATCTGGTGTAGTGCAAAATGTTACAAGTTTAGGTAGTGTTACCCTGTCGGCGAACGCTGGCCGCGCGTGGGACTTCGCGCGACTTTGCGTTGTGGGGTCGAGGCATTTGGCGGCCTTGTGGGGGAGAGCACCGTGGATCACCGTGCACGGGTTAGTTTAGTTGGGTTGGCCATCAGCCTGCTGGTAGGAGGCTGCGCCAATTGGGACTCGATCTACCGCGAGGAGGGCGTCGGCTCCGAGTCTGAACATGCCAAGGTCATGTTCATCGACGCCAAGCAGCGTGCCATCCTGACGGCGAAGCGGCCGGCGGTCCCCAAAACCACCACAGTGACGACGGCAGACGGGAAAACGACAACGACGCAAACCTACGTCGAGAGTTACCGAGCCTTCTGCGCGGAGCCGAGCCCGGACGTGTATTCGGTGCTCAGCCAGGCAGCGAGCGCCTCTGGCAGTTTCGGCCAGGACGCTACGTCGATGAACGCGGCGATCGCGGCCGCAATGAGCAGCGCAGAGACTGGCTCGACGATTTCGCGCACGCAGACGATCAATATGCTGCGCGAACTGATGTACCGGACCTGCGAGCGCTACATGTCCGGCGCGCTTGACGATTTGCAGTTTCCCATCCAGGCCATCCGCGACCAGCATGTGATGGTTTCCATTCTGGCCATCGAACAATTGACGGGCTCGATCACGCCGCCTGTGGTGTCGCTCTCGTCGAGCGGCAATGCTGGCGAGGGTCAAAACACGAGCGATGCAATCGTGCGGCTGGATGATGCCTGGAAGACTCTGCAAACGGCGAATTCGGACGAAGCGACCAAGCAAGGGGCGTTGGACGATCTGGACAAGGCACAGAGCCCGCCCGGCGTGGCGGGCTCGACCTGCAAGGCCATCGATGCCTCCGCTGCCAAGGCGACGCCGCCGAAATACGACGATACGACGAATGATCCGCTCAAGGCTCCGAAGTGCACCGCCGCGGAAGCGGACCTTGCCAAGGCAAAGGACGCGCAGAAACAGGCGCAGGACCACTACGATACGCTCAAGGGAATGGCCGACAAGGGTGGAACTGCGTCCGCGTCTGCTTTCGGTCAGGCAAACATGACGTCGGTGCCTGCCGATCCCAATCGCGCGGCAATTGTGCAGGGTGTCGCCAACGTGGTGCAGGAGATCGTCGATCAGAATTTTAAGCAGGATGAATTTCTGTTGTTCTGCATTCGAGCGATGCAGACGGGCCAGAGTGGCCAGATAACCGACAATTGCGTCAATTACGTGAAGGATAGTGTGAGCAATCAATCAGCCAAGCTAGCCGCCGATACGGCACGCTTGCAGCTCGACGCGGCGACAAGCAAAAGGTTGTCGGCGCAAGCCGCTGCGGAGCAACAGGCCTATGATCAGAAATCTGCCGCCCATTTTGCGCCGTTCTGGAAAAAGGTCGTGTCCGATGGCGATCCGCAGGTTGCGGATCCAAAACGTCTCACGAAAGTGATCGATGTGTACCTCAGCGCGCACCCGTCGACTGCCGCTAAGGGCGATCTCGTGAAGCTCGAGGCCGAAACGTCGATTTCGAAAGTCTTCGAAATCTTCGACGGGCTGCCGCTGCCTCGGCAAAAGGATTTGGCGCAGTAGATCGGGAGAATGGAGAGATTGGATGAGCAAGATCGTTGTTATAGCTGCGACGACTGAAGGGGGCCTGACGACTGTCGCCAGTAAGGCCAAAGCCACATTAATCGACGGAACTTCACGAGAGTTCTCGGCTCTCCAATTCTATCCGTCGGCCGATTTCGAGGACATCGGTGATATCGACACCAACAATTCCGGTTGGGTCGCCCTGGCAACGAAAAACGCAAGCTAACCGCACTTATCTGCGTCCTTGAAACATTCGAGATAGGCCTGCAGGTCTTTCGTGCGTGCGTTCGTCAGCTTCGTCAGGCATCCGGAATAGACAAGCGGGTGGATACTGCCGCCTTCGTTTTCGGCGGTCTCGAACGTGCATTCCGTGTCGCGGTACGCCACCCAGGCACGCTCGGCGGCCTTGAGTTTCGTCTTGTAGTTTTCATCGCCAAGCGCGGCCATCACCTTGGCATAGACGGCATTCAGTTTTTTGTCGGACGCCTGATAATCCTTGTCGGCGCAGATATTCATGTCGTTTTGATTCATGGCCTTGCTGCAATCGATGTCGTCGGCATCGCCGGCCGTGGCCGAAGCGGCGAGCAGAACAAGCGACAGCGCGAGAAGCAGTGAACGGTACATGGCGCATCCCTCAAAAAAGCAATTCGAATTCTACGCGATCGTCGTGCCGCCGTCGATCACGATGGTCTGCCCCGTCATCCACGATCCGGCTGCCGATGCGAGGAAAACCGCCGCGCCCGCGATATCGTCCGGCACGCCCAGCCGGCGCAGCGGATTGCCGAACGAGGAGCGTTTCTCCGCCTCGGGCGTATCCCACAGGGCGCGTGCGAAATCGGTTTTGACCAAACCCGGCGCGATGCAGTTGGCGCGGATGTTGTGCGGCCCGTATTCCACCGCGATGTTGCGCACAAGTTGCGAATCCGCCGCCTTGGAGATTCCGTAGGCGCCGATCACCGGTGATCCCTTCAGGCCCGCAATCGACGAAACGATGATCACCGCGCCGTCCTTGCGTTCGACCATCTCGGGCAGCACCATCTGGCAGAGCCAATGATTGGAGCGCACGTTTGCGCCCATGATCTTGTCGAAGGCCTCGTCGGGGATCGCCATGCCGGGCCCGAAATAGGGATTGAGCGCGGCGTTGCACACCAGCACGTCGATCTTGCCGAACGCGCGCCGCGTACCCTCCACCAGCGCTTGCAACTGCGCCTTGTCGTTGATGTTGCAGGGAATCGGCGCCGCGACGTCCTTGCCGAATTCGCCGTTGATCTCGGCGGCGACCCGCTCGCAGGCGTCGGCCTTGCGGCTCGACACCACGACCTTGGCGCCATGTTCGGCCAGCCGGTGCACGATGGCCTTGCCGATGCCTTTTGTAGAACCTGTGACGAGCGCGACCTTGCCGCTCAGATCGAACAATTGCATGCTTCTCTCCGTGGAATTGTTCCGATCATGGCATGGAAGGCGCGCTCGATGAAAAAACTTCTGCTGTCCGTTGCCGTTGCGTCACTCGGCGGATTGATGCTTTGCGCCTGTCAAAGCGAGCAGAAATATACCGTCGTGGCGCCGCCCGCCGCCAACCCCACGCAGACGCCGCCGCTCTTCGTGAAGCCCTCGGCGCCGACCGCGGGTCCGCTGGCGCCGGCCGGCGTCGGCAAATACATGGACGGGCAGGAAAAGGATTTACGCGCGCGTTTGAGCCCGCTGGGAATCCGCGTGGCGCGCCGGGGCGACGATCTTCTCGTCACGTTGCCCAACGACAAACTGTTCGAAGGGGTAAATCTGGGGTCCTCGGGGCGCGAGCTGCTCGCGAGCGTGGCGCTGGTGCTCTGCCATTATGATCATACGCTGTTGCAGGTGAACGCCTACACCGACACCAGCGGCGGCGTGCAGCAAAACCTGACCGTCTCGCAAAAGCGTGCCGCGCTGGTGGTGGGTGCGCTGACCCAGAATGGCGTCGCAGCGGCGCGCGTTACGGCGCAAGGCCTTGGCCAGACGAATCTCAGGGTGATGACCGGTGACAATGTCTCCGAGCCGCGCAACCGGCGGATCGAACTGCGCATCGTCGCCAAGCCGGGGTAGGCGGGGCGGGCGTACTTAAGCCTTGGCTCCTGCGGGCACTAGCACCAGATTGAACGCCGAGAGGTCGATGGTCAGCCGCTCGCGCAGGCTTTCGCTGAGGACGACGAATACCCGGTCGCCGTGCTTTGCCAGACGCGACAGCAAGCGCTCGAGCTGCTTGATGTATTGCGCCGGCATGCCGTCGACCGCAAGAGTGAGCCGGGTGCGGGACTGTTCCATCAACCGGCGCAACTCGGGCGCTGCACGCCTGAAAAATCGGCCATTCAACGCATCGCCAAGATGGATGGTGAGATTGGGCGTGGCCGCTGCCGCCTTGCGGGTTACCCAGACTTCGCCTTGACGCAGATAACGGGCGATGGCGGCCTGCACGGACTCCACAAGACGGCTGTCCGATACGCTTCCCGACAGTGCGGTCCACAGGTGGTCGCGGGCAAAGGCCCGCATCGACAACCCGGTGATCCAGTCGGCGATTTCCAACGGAATGAGAGACGGGCGCCGAAAGCTCATCGAGCGGAGGAAATGATAAAGCCGTCCGAGCCCGCCGGGCAGGATGCCTTTGAACATCAGGCGGCTGACGATGCCCATCGTCTGGCCGATTGTATAGCCGCCGCGATAGCTCGGCGCGGCGAGATGGCGCGCCTTGTTGCGGATGCGCAGGCCGATCCCGGCATCGGTCAGCAGACGGCGGTAGATATCGCGATAGAGGCCGGACATCTCGTCGTCGCTCATGGTCTTGGGGACGATGTTGCTGCGCAGTCGCGTGTTGTCGGATTCCTCGTCGATCTCGCGCAGGCGCCCCTCGCGCTCCATGCGGGCATAGAGCGGCGTGCGGGGCAGGGCCGCCAGCTGGCCGATCATGGCCGTCTGGATGCCAGCATCGGTGATGAAACGGTACTGCGCCTCGAAGGTCTGAGGCGTATCGTTGTCGAAGCCGATGATGAAGCCGCCGAATACGTCGATACCCCGCGAATAGATCCGCCGCACCGAGGTCAGGATGTCCTCGCGCAGATTCTGCGACTTGCCGGTTTCCTTCAGGCTGGCGGCGTCGGGAGATTCGATGCCGATGAAGAACCAGCTGAAATTGGCGGCCTGGCAGAGGTCCAGCAGCTCCTCGTCCTGGGCGATGTTGAGCGAGACTTCGGTTCCGAACGAGAGCGCGCGGCCATGCTTTTCCTGATACGTCACCAGGAAGCGCAACAGCTCCTTCGCCTTCTTCTTGTTGCCGATCATGTTGTCGTCGACGAAGAAGACGTTGCGCATGCCGTACTGCCGCAAGGCGTCGAGTTCGCGCCCGATCTGGGCCGGGCTCTTCATGCGCGGCTTGCGCCCGAACATCACGATGATATCGCAGAACTCGCAGGTGTACGGGCAGCCTCGCGAGTATTGCAGCGTGGCATTGGCATAAAGCGGCAGCTTCAGCAGATCGTAACGCGGCACCGGCGAATCCTCGAGATCGACGGTTCCGGTTTCGCGATACAGCGCTTTGGGCTTGCCCGCCGCGAAGTCGCGGCAGAATTCCGGCCAGATGTATTCCGCCTCGCCGGCCACAACGGTATCGGCCAAGCCCTCATAGGTTTCCGGAAGCAGCGACGCTGCCGCACCGCCGATGACGACATAGTGGCCGCGCCCGCGATAATAGGCGAGCAACTCGCGCTGACGCGGCGCCTGCACGCCCATGCCGCCGATGCCGACGATGTCGGCCTCAGGCGCGAGCGGCACCGGCTCGACGTTCTCGTCGATGATGTCGATCTGCCAATCGTTCGGACACAGCGCCGCCAGGGTCGCCAGACCGAGTGGCGGGTTCACCGCGCGTTTGCCGGGTAGAATGGTATGAACCGCCCACTTGAAGCTCCAAAAGCTGTCCGGCACTTTCGGATTGATCAGCAGCAGGCGCATTCTGTCCTCCGGAATATCGGCGGGGAACCGAAGTCCCCCGATCCTCGGGAGTCAAGTGAAGTTGAGTTGACGATCGTGCGACGTCTAGGCTTCCCGCGAACGCTTCTCGTTCCACGCGGTGCAACGTGGCCGCGAGGGCCCTCAGGCCCTCGCGCGCCGTCTTTGCGTTCAGTAGGTTTCGTTGGACATCACGTACAAGTCGTCGCGATCCAGATTGGTCATGACAATCCGTGCGTCGGCATCGAACCTGAGATCGGCCGATTCGATCCAGACATTGCGGTCGTTGCGATTGAGTGTGACGCGGATCGCATCGACATGACCGCTCGGCGACAGCGCAAGTTCCTCCACATGGCCGACCGTATGGCCGCGGTAGGTTTGGACGGGCGCACCGAGAAGCTCGCCTTTTTCGGCGATGATGCTGTGCTCGTAATGCGCGGGCCAGCCGAAGCGGTGATAGCGCGCGCGCTGGTCGCGATAGCGATCGCGTGCCGCTGCATAGCGCGAGGCCTGCGCGTCGTAATTCTGTTTTTGCGCCTGATAGAGCCGCTGCTGCTCCTGGTACGTCTGCAGCCGCTCCTGATAGGTCGCGTTCTGGTTGTCGTTTTGAGCTACCTGGCCGAGTTGCCATGGCGCATGCGCCGCGGAATCGGCAACCGCCGCGCCCGACAAGGCCAGCGCAAAGCACGGCGCCAAGGCGCCGCAAAGAAGAAGAGTTCTTACGGGCTTCATGGTTTTGATTCCTTTTCTGAGCTTCATCAAGAAACGCGAGGCAGCCGTGATAGTTCCGTCGGGTAGCGAATACGCCCGCGGCACCTCGCTCCGGCCGTTCATCACGCTTGGCCGCCAATTACGCTCTGGATCAGTGTCACCGCCGAGCGCACTTCGGAAGCTTCGGAATCTACTCAGCACACGGTGGAAGGCCGCGGCGGGCGAACACGCCCACGGCAACTGTTGGCGGCCGGCAGAACGAATTGCGCTAGGCGTCGGGCATCGAAAGCACTTCGGTGGCCTTGCTTCCCCACACCGCATAAAAGAACGTGTAGAATTCGCAGGCGGCCGTGAGAAGGAAGGAAAGCTGCAGCCCAAAAAGGTCGGCAAGCCATCCTTGGACGAGCACCAAGGCGCCGCCGGCAATCGCCATGATGAGAAGACCGGCTCCTTCCTCCGTAAGCGGCCCGAGACCGCGAATGCCAAGCGTGAAGATCGTGGGAAACATGATCGAGTGGAACAAGCCGACGGAAATCAGCGCCCACATCGCGAGAGATCCGCTGGCAAACGTGGCCACAAGCATGACGAGCAGCGCGCCGACGCTGGCCATTGCCAAGACCTTTTCAGGCGCGATGACACGCATCAAAAGGCTTCCGGCAAACCGGCCGACCATCATCCCGCCCCACAGCACGAAGAGGTAATGCGAGGCCTGCTCGTGCGTGAGGTTCCCGATGTTGGGGGCGGAAACGAAATTGATAAACAGGTTGGCGACGCCGATTTCCGCAATCAAGTAGATGAAAATTGCGGGGACGCCGAACACGAGGTTGCGGTGGCGCCATAGCGAGTGCTTCTTGCGTTCTTCCGCCGCCACGCGCCGGTTGGCTTGGCCAAAGTCGGGTAGGCGGAACTTCGCGATGACGACCGCCAGCACGATGAGAACCGCTGCAACTATCAGATAAGGCAGCTGCACGGACCGCGCATCCGCGAAGCGCTGCGCGACCGTCAGGGCGGTCGTACCGATCTCTGTTCCGGACGTGCTTCGGCCCAGGATTAGATAACCGCCGAACAACGGCGCCAGCGTCGTTCCCATCGAATTGAACGCCTGAACGAGATTGAGCCGCGACGAAGCCGTTTCGGGTGAACCTATGACGGCGACATAAGGATTGGCCGCCACCTGCAAAAGGGTGATCCCCCCCGCGATGATGAAAAGCGCCACCAGCACGACGTAATAAGATGGAATCCGCACCGCTGGGATCATCAAAAGCGCGCCGAAGGCCATGATGAGCAGGCCGACGACGATCGATTGCTTGTAGCCGATCCGCTCGATCAGCTTGGCCGACGGGATGGAGGCGACGAAATAGGCGATGAACCAAACGGATTCGATCAGCGTCGTCCGCGTGTAATCCAGCTCGAATACGCTCCGCAGATGCGGCAGAAGCGTATTGTTGATGACGGTGATGAAGCCCCACATGAAGAACAGGCTGGCAAGCAGTGCCAGCGCCGGCTTGTACGCCACTTTTTTGTCGTTCGGATTCACCGAAAGCGAAGAGGTGGAAATCATCGGCCCGGGCATTGTCTACCGTTTCCTCTTTTGGAATGCATCCAATTTGCTGAACGCAATTGGGCTTTTCTTTTCTATCTGTATGAGGATACGCGAAAAGTAAATGGCGGGCTGTGACCGGCATGAGGAATTGGTTTTGACCCTCGCCCTGAGCTTGTCGAAGGGTGAGGGATGGCGATTTAATCTGAATATAATGGATTCTAGTTTTTCTCTGCCAGATAACCGTTGATCTGCTCTTCCCATTCGGGACCTGCCGCGGCGTCTTGTGCCGCCATCTGCCGGACGAGATCGCCCGCCTCGGCGTTCAGAGCAGTGCGCTGGTATGTGACGGCCACATGCGTTTCGTTTTCCTGCGGCGCCAGCCTCAGTGCGATCACGGTCACCATCGTGTCGGGGATGACGTAAACATACTGCAGCCGCCCGCTTTGCAGATCGAACGCGGTGTTGACCCAGATTGCGGTCTTCTCGCCATGAGCCAGGGAGAAAACCATTCCCGCCCGGTCGTGCGCAACCGCAGGCCAAAGGAATTCCGGTGCCCAATCTGGCGCCCAGAGGCGCTCGCGGTCCGCGCCGAGCAAAGGCGCCACGACCGGCATCGGCGCTTGTGCCACGAATTCGAATGCTTGTTCGGTATGAACGAGTTCGATGTCCGGCAAACGCGTCATGGCGCGCGCTCCTTCAGCCGGTGGCTGTCGGCGGCGGTCAGCGTCAGGCCGTAGATCTTCTTGAGTTGCGCAATCTGGCTCAGCGTCGCCTTGGAGAACGGCGCTTTGCCTTCGAAGGCATGCAGCACAATGCCCTCCAGCAGGTCGCCAAGGGTCAGGTCGAGTTCCGTGGCGAGCGCTTTCAGCACTTTGAGAAGGCGCTGTTCGATACGCACGCCGGTTTGCACGCGGGTGATTGTTTTCATGGTATCAATGTACATTGGTACCAACTTACCGTCAAGTTGAATATTCAAGGCGAAGCGGGAGCCCCTTTCTGCCCCCGCGCAGCGAAGCGAAGCGGGGGACGGAGGCCGTAGGCAAAAGGCCCGGTGGACCTTTTGCAGGCCGACAGCTCGCGCGGCGTCAGTCGCGCGAGACGACCTGTCCGCCGTAGCCTTGGCGTAGGCGGAAGGGGGCATCGAGCGGTTGATGGGGTTCCTCACAGCTTTCGACCGTGACGTGGAGATCGTCGTCCGTCCGCATAAGAGGGCAGGGAGGACAGGGCGGATTACATTCGCACCAGGCGAGGCTGCGCGGACGTGATCGGACAATTTATCGTCCCTGGCTATTTTTGCCCGCGGGCCAGTGGACCCACTCGCTTGTGTCAGCTCGACGGACACGCCAGCGCATGCTGTTCCGCCAGTGCCTCGTCCACTTTGCCTTGACGATCGTCTAGAGCAGCTTTCTGCGCCTTCTGTTGATCGATAGCGAGAGCGAGCGGAGGGAACAACACACCGGCAAGATACCCGACGACCTGATCCTCATGGCGGTGACCGGCGATCACTTGATTGATAGTCGCCATCTCGCCGCGCAGCGTTGCGATATTCGTCGCCAGCGCCGCACATCGCCCCGTGCGCTCGTCAGGCGTCACGGCCGGCGGTGGCGCAAAGCTCCCGTTCGGCAACATCGGCGCGTCCCGTGCACAGCTGGCAAGCGCGAGGATCGCAGCGGCAACGACGAGCTTAATTGAATTTGACGGCGCGACCTTTGGCATTGAGCGATCCCCAAGACATTAAACCGACCCCAACGCTGCCATAACGGACGAGGATGACTGCGTCCGCACCCAACTTTGCTGCTTCATGCCGCAGCTGTTCGTCGGCCTGGGCGTGCGTCGGATCGGAATTGAAGATTGTCGTCTTGTTGACGTTGACGCTGATATCACCGATCACCGTGTACGGCTTGTCGTTGATGTCGTTCTCGGTGACAATGATGTCGGCTTCGGCGCGCGCGGGAGCAGTCGCAGTCTGTGGCTTTGTCGTAGTACCCGGCGCGGGTTTAACGCTTGAACTCGACCAAGTGGCGCAACCGGCCATGGTGAGCGAAAGAATGAGAACTGCTGCAACAGTAAATCGTTTATCCATGATACCCCCCGGCCGAAATGCAGCAACTCATTCCTATCACGGACGTCTCGTTCCCTACTAGGCCCATAATATCGCATTCGATTTCCATCATGTTAGACTTTGTCTAACTTACGTTTGGAGATTTCTTCCTAACTAAGAAAATAGTTGGGTCAAAATAATGAGCTTAGAGTGAATTATTCGCCTCAGCTTTGCGCCCTGCGTGCTCTCCGCTCCACATGCTCCCGCAGCGCGCGGTTGATGTCGGTCTGATAGCCCTTGGGCGCGTGCTGCTTGAACCACGCGACGACATCCGCATCCAAACGCAGCGTGAGTTGCTGTTTCACCGGGCGATAGAACAATCCGCGCGTGGCGTTCGACCAGTCGCGAACCTCCGGCATATTGCGTGTATCGATCTTGCCATCCGGTAGCGCGGCGAGTGCGGCCAACTCGTTCTTCTGCTGTGCAGTGAGCGGCTTAGAAGTTGTCTTCTTCATACGCTCTTCTTTCGTGCGCAGTCGCCTTGCGGGCGCTGATGATACGACCAATCTCTTCGCCATTTTTATTCTCCGGTTCGGGCCATGAGTGAACCACGAACAAAACGATAGGGCCGACCATACCGATAGTCTGCCAGCGCTCTTCTTCCGATGACGGATCGGGTCGCGAAACCGCCAGCGGATCGTCGAACACAAGCTGCGCCGTCTCGAAGCTCAGGCCGTGCGCCCGCTGGTTTGCACGACTCTTTTTTGCATCCCAAGTCCAGCACATAGGGGATCTCGGTATAGTTACGAGAATGTAGTTACAAAAATGGAGTTACGCAAGAAGATTCCTGCAATATAGCTGCTCGTCGATCCCGTGTTCGCAACTGCATCTCACTCCTTATCCCGCATATGCCAAACGGCCTTATAATGGTGATCCTACTGCGCCTAACGCGGCGGGGATGACGCGAGGTTGCGGGCGAGGGCGTGTCTCTCCGCTCGACGGAGGAACGCTGATGATTGCTGAGTTCGAAATTCTGGGCGGCAGCGGCTCCTTGGGTACCCCCCACCCCCCATGAGAAAGTCGAAAACAATTTGCGGTATGCCGGGCAGGCCGCTACCCCCCATATCCTGTGCCCCCCGCCGCCCACGCCCCGTTCACCACGCGCCCTTCCGTCGCTGGTAAACGCCGAAACCTTCCCCTATATCCGATGGCCCAAAACAGGAGATTTCGCGTGGCCCCGTCCTGGTCCCCGCAAAGCTGGCGTTCCAAGCCGATCTGCCAAGTTCCGGTCTACCCGGACGCGGCGGCGCTGGAGGCTGTGGAAGCCAAGTTGGGGACCCATCCTCCCATCATCTTTGCGGGCGAGGCGCGCAACCTGAAGGCCAAGCTGGCCGAGGTGGCGGAAGGCAAGGGTTTCCTGCTGCAGGGCGGCGATTGTGCGGAAAGCTTCGCCGAGTTCCACGCCAACAACATCCGCGACACGTTTTGCGTTTTCCTCAGCATGGCCATGGTACTGACCTTCGCCGCCGACGTGCCGGTGGTGAAGATCGGGCGCATCGCCGGCCAGTTCGCCAAGCCGCGCTCCGACGATACGGAAACGCGCGGCGGCGTCACGCTGCCGTCCTATCGCGGCGACATCATCAATGGCGAGGAGTTCACGCCGGAAGACCGCATGCCCGATCCGCAGCGCATGCTCAGCGCCTATTTCCAGGCGGCGGCCACCGCCAATCTGGTGCGCGCCTTCGCTGCCGGCGGCTATGCCGATCTCAGCCGGGCGCGGCACTGGTACCGCGACGATCACAACCACCATCCCGATCTGCGTCAGAAATACATGGCGGTGGTGGACAAGATCGGCGAGGGTGTGGACTTCCTGCGCACCTTCGCGCTGGCCGAAACGGTCAAGCAGCAGACCACGCGGGTCGATTACTATTTCAGCCACGAAGCGCTGCTGTTGCCGTACGAAGAAGCGCTGACCCGGCAGGATTCCATCACCGGCAAATGGTACGCCACCTCTGGTCACAAGCTCTGGATCGGTGATCGCACGCGCCAGTTGGACGGCGCGCATGTCGAATTCTGCCGCGGCATCGAGAATCCCATCGGTCTCAAATGCGGGCCTAGCATGAGCGAGGACGAACTGCTTAAACTGCTCGCCCTGCTCAATCCCAAGAACAAGGCCGGGCGGCTGACGCTCATCGTCCGCTTCGGCGCCGATCAGGTGGCCGAAAAGCTGCCGCGCCTCATCCGTGCGGTGAAGCGGGCGGGCGCCAAGGTGGTGTGGTCCTGCGATCCGATGCACGGCAACACCGTCAAATCGGCCACCGGCTATAAAACCAGACCGTTCGACCGCGTACTCAAGGAAGCGAAGACCTTCTTCGACGTGCATCGCGCGGAAGGAACCCATGCCGGCGGCGTGCATCTCGAAATGACCGGTCAGAACGTCACGGAATGCATCGGCGGCGCGCAGGACATCACCGACGGCGATCTGCACGACCGCTACAACACGCGCTGCGATCCGCGGCTCAACGCCAGCCAGTCGCTGGAACTGGCGTTTACGCTGGCCGATAATCTGCGCGCGGAACGGCTGAAGGATGCGGCGTCGGCGTGAAGCGGCGCCCCGCCCGACGTCATAAGGGCGGCGCCGAAGGGGCGGTGAAGGCGATGGGCGTTGCGCGTCTTCTGGCGAAGGGATGGATCCTCGTCTGTCTATTTGCGGGGGCACACGCCTTGCGGATCGCGCTCGAAGGCGGCGACGATCCCGCCGCTGCGATTCCCTACGTGCTGGTTTGCGTGGCGCTTTTTTCCGCGATGGGCCTTCTGTTCGTCGTCGGCTACGGCGCCTCGGCGGGGCATAGCGGCCTGGCCGCGCTGAAGCGCCTCAAGCCGGCCCATTTCGTTCCCGGGTTCAACGAACTGACGTTCGCAATCTTCGTCTGTTTGAGCTTCATCGATCAGACCTTTGTCGCTCCCGCCAATCTTTCCGGACGCGTCATCGAGGGGCTCGAAGCGGCCATCCATTTCGTGGTGCCGGGTCAGCGCGCGCTGGTGGCGGCGCTCGGTACCTGCACGCTCGACGGCGGCAGGGTGTTCGGGTCGGCCTTCACCTGGCTGCTGGCGATCATCTTCCTGGGCTCGGCGCTGTCGCGGCTCAGTCTTACGGCGGGTCTCATCCGGTTGGAGCGCGCCAGGCGTCCGGAGATGCTGGGCCCGGCGACGAATGCGTTGGTCCTCGGCGTTGCGGCGATCCTGGGCTTCCAGTTTCTCTATGTCGGCTCGGCAATCCCCTTCCTGCCGTGTAGCGCCTACATGGACATCCCCGGCGCGCTGCTGATCGGGCTGGCGCCGCTGATGCTCGCATACCTGATCATTGCGGCGCTCGCCTGGCTGCTGGCCAGCGGCCATCAGAAGTAGCCCTTCGAGGCGCGGCCGTCATGGTGAGGTGCGCCGCGAAGCGGCGCCTCGAACCACGGCCGCGCTCCTCAGGGTGACGGTTATGCAGGCGTGTCGTCGCTCAGCTTCACCAGCATCTTGCCGAGGTTTTCGCCTTTGAACAGACCGATCAGCGCGCTCGGTGCATTCTCGATGCCGTTCCTGATTTCTTCGCGCCAGATCATCTTGCCTTCGGCGATCCACGCGCCCATGTCGCGCACGAAGCTCTCCATCATGTCCATCTGATCGATGACAATGAACCCGCGCATGGTGAGGCTGCGGCCCACGATGTTGATGAGGTTATTGGGTCCCGGCGGCGGCTCGGTGGCGTTGTACTGTTCGATCATCCCGCAGGCGACGATGCGTCCGAACTGGCGCATGTTGCCCAGTGCGGCTTCGAGGTGCGATCCGCCGACATTGTCGAAGTAGACGTCGATGCCGCTCGGCATGGCATCGGCGACGGCGGCGGCGAGGTCGCTGGTCTCGCGATAATTGATGACGTCGTCGATCTTCAGCTCATGGAGCAGGTAGGCGCACTTCTCCGCCGAGCCGGCCGAGCCCACGACACGGCAGCCCTTGTTCTTGGCAATCTGGCAGACCACCGCGCCGACCGCGCCCGAGGCGGCCGAGACGAAGACGCGCTCCTTTTCCTTGAGTGCGCCGATGCGCAGCAGTCCGGCATAGGCCGTCAGCCCAGGCATGCCCAGCGTGCCGAGGTAGGCTTGAATCGGCACGTGTGTGGTATCGATCTTCTGCAGGCCTGCCCCGTCGGACAGGTACCATTCGCGCCAGCCATTCATGCTGAGGACGGCGTCCCCGGCCTGGAACTGGTTGTTGCCATGGGTGGCCACAACCTTTCCGACCGCGCCGCCTTGAAGTACTTCGCCAATCTGGAAGGGAGGCACATAGCTTTCGCGGTCCATCATCCGGCCCCGCATATAGGGGTCCACCGACATGAACAGGTTCCGGACCAGAATCTGGCCGGGGCCGGGGGTGGGCACATCGCCCTCCACCAGCTCGAAATCGTCGGGGGTAGGCAGGCCCAGTGGGCGGCGTTTCAGGCGGATGTCCCGGTTTTTTTCGGACCCCATGGGCGTCTCCATTAGCCATTGGAAGGCGGGTATTCCCGTCCCCGCAACCCTAGCAGCGGGCCGAGGCGTAACAAGCCGAAACATTTTATGACTCGCCCTGGCGCCTTACTCGGGCCCTTATGTCTCTGAGATTCCGGGGATTTTCCCATTGTCAGCGATGCGTTTCACGCCTGAGCGTGGAGTTCTGAAGGCAGCCGTCATCGGCGCCGGCGCGTTCGGCCGTCATCATGCCTCGAAGTATCGTGATTTGGACGGCGTCGAATTGGTGGCCATTGCCGACCCCTCGGCAGAGGTGCGCAAGAGCGCAGCCGCTGCCCATGGCGTTCCCGTCGTGGCCGACTGGCGCGATCTGCTGGGCACGGTGGATCTCGTCAGCGTTGCTTCGCCGGCCGTCACCCACGCCGCCATCGTGCGCGCCTTTCTCAATGCCGGCGCCCATGTGCTGGTGGAGAAGCCGATCGCGACGAGCATCGAGGAAGCCGATGCGTTGATTTCGCTGGCCGAACAGGCGGGCAAGATCCTGACCGTCGGCCATCAGGAACGGTTCGTTTTCGCGCATACCGGCCTTTTGGATTATGAGGAAACCCCGCTTGAAGTGTCGTGCTGGCGCGAAGGCCCGTGGTCCGGCCGCGGCACCGACGTCAGCGTGGTCCTCGATCTGATGATCCACGACCTCGATCTGGTCCATCAACTCATCAGCGGCAATGTCCGCAGCGTGCAGGCGCGCGGCCGTGTGCAACAAAGCCTTTTCCCCGACGAGGTGTCCGCCGCCGTGCTGTTCGAAAATGGCGCCGTGGCGCGGCTGCAAACCAGCCGTATCGCTGAGAATCGCCGCCGCGGCATGCGGGCGGTCTATTCCGATGGCGTCGTCGAGATCGATTTCCTGACCCACAAAGTCCGCAACACCACGCCGCGCGCGCTCAACGCATTGGATGTCGGCGATCCGCTGGCTGAGTCGGTGGCGGCCTTTGTCGAGGCGGTCCGCACGGGCAAATCCCCGCTGGTGCGCCCGCGACAGGCCCGCCGGGCCCTGCAAACTGCGCTTTTGATCGACGAGGCGTCGGAGCGGGCCGGTTCGCTGCGCAGCCGTGCAGAGCTGGTTGCCTACGCGGCCGCAAATTAGGGCGATTCGAGCCGCACCTTTTTATCTGTCGCATAGCGCGCTAAACAGCGGGCAATGACCGACCGCTTCCGCATCGCGCTGGCTCAGCTCAATCCCTGCATGGGCGACATCGCGGGCAATCTCTCCTTGGCGCGTGCCGCACGGATGCAGGCCGCCGCGGGCGACGCCGACGTCATCATCTTCTCCGAGCTGTTCATCACCGGCTATCCGCCCGAAGATCTGGTTCTGAAGCGGGCGCTGCAGGACGACGCGCGTGACGCCGTCCAGTCCTTTGCTAAGGACACGGCGGACTGTGGTCCCGCGGTTCTGATCGGACTGCCGTGGCGCGAGGCCGGCAAGCTCTACAATGCCGTCGCTCTGCTCGACAAAGGCCGCATTCTCGCCCGCACCTTCAAGCGCGATCTGCCGAACTACGGTGTGTTCGACGAGAAGCGGGTGTTCTCGCCCGGACCGCTGACCGGTCCGCTCGATGTGCGCGGCCTGCACCTTGGCATCCCGATCTGCGAAGACATCTGGACGCCGGAGGTGGTCGAATGCATGGCCGAGACGGGCGGCGAGATCATGCTGGTGCCGAACGGCTCGCCCTTCGAGGCCGGCAAGGAGGACGTGCGCCTCAATCTGGTCGCCGCGCGGGTGACGGAATCCGGCCGCCCGCTGGTCTATCTCAACCAGGTCGGCGGCCAGGACGAACTGGTGTTCGACGGCGCCTCGCTGGTGGTCAATGCCGACCGCAGCGTGGCTTGGGCGCTCCCGGCGTGGGAAGAAAAGGTCGTCGTCACCGAATGGCGGCGCGAGGCGCAGGGCTGGGTTTGCCTGCCCGGCGAACGCGCCGAAGCAGAGGAGCGCTCGCAGGCCGTCTATCACGCGATGACGTTGGGCCTGCGAGACTACGTGAACAAGAACCGCTTTCCCGGCGTGGTGCTGGGCCTTTCGGGCGGGATCGATTCCGCGCTGTCGGCGGCGGTCGCCGTCGATGCCCTGGGCAGCGAGCGGGTGCGCTGTGTGATGATGCCCTCGCGCTACACCTCGCAGGACAGCCTCGACGACGCCGAGCAATGCGCACAGCTTTTGAATGTGAGCTACGAAACCATCCCGATCGAGAAGGCGGCAGATACCTTCGCCGATATGCTGCGGCCGAACTTCGCCGGCCGTCCGCCCGATACGGCGGAAGAGAACATCCAGTCGCGCATCCGCGGGCTGATCCTGATGGCGATCTCCAACAAGTTCGGCCCGATGGTTCTCACCACCGGCAACAAGAGCGAGATGAGCGTCGGCTATGCGACGCTTTATGGCGACATGTGCGGCGGCTACAACGTGCTCAAGGACATCTACAAGATGGAGGTGTTCCGCTTGGCGCGCTGGCGCAACCAGGCGGTGCCGCGCGGTGCGCTGGGACCGCCGGGACGCGTCATCCCCGAGCGCATCATCACCAAGCCACCGAGTGCCGAGCTACGCGACAATCAGACCGATCAGGATTCACTGCCGCCTTACGAAATTCTCGACGGCATTCTCGAATGCCTGGTGGAGAAGGAAATGTCGTTCGAAGAGGTCGTGGCCAAAGGCTTCGAGCCCGCGACGGTGAAGCGCGTGGAACACCTTCTCTACATATCGGAGTATAAGCGCCGCCAGGCGCCGCCCGGCGTAAAGATCGGCCCGCGCAACTTCGGCCGCGACCGGCGGTACCCGATCACCAATGCGTTCCGGGATGCGAGGTGATGTTTGATATCGGCACATATAAACTCCAACTGTCATCCCCCGGCGAGCACGAACCTCCAGGTTCGTGCGAGGGAAGGGGATCCAGGTGCAGCAGCGCGCCAGATCTGTAAGAACGATCGCATGAGAGTTTGTCCGTTAGCATCTAATATTGGTCAAAACCTGGATCCCCTTCCCTTGCGCCGTTACGCGTCGCTCGCCGGGGATGACAACCCTTTATATGGTGGGCACCGCCGTGACTGACACTGTCGTCCGCTTCGCCCCATCTCCCACCGGCCTTCTGCACGTCGGAAACGCCCGCACGGCATTGCTGAATTTCCTGTTCGCGCGCAAGAACGGTGGCAAATTCCTGCTGCGCATCGACGACACGGATACTGAGCGCTCCAAGCCGGAATATGAAGCGGCCATCGTCGAGGACCTGAAATGGCTCGGCATCGCGCACGATCTGTTTGCGCGTCAATCCGAACGCACCGATGCGCACCACACGGCTGCGGAAAAGCTGAAAGCGTCCGGCCGGCTTTATCCCTGTTACGAGAGCCAGCTTGAACTCGATCGCCGCCGCCAGCGTCAGATCGGTTCCGGCAAGCCGCCAGTATATGATCGCGCCGCACTGAAATTGACGGACGAAGACCGCGCCAAGTTGGATTCGCAGGGCCGCAAATCACATTGGCGCTTCAAGCTCTCGCAATCGAAAGTGAAATGGCGCGATCTGATCCGCGGCGAGGTGGAGATCGACACCGCGAACCTGTCCGATCCCGTGCTGATCCGCGAGGACGGGCGCTTCCTCTACACCCTGCCCTCAGTGGTGGACGATGTGGATTACGCGATTACCCACATCATCCGCGGCGAGGACCACGTCACCAACACGGCCGTGCAGATCGAGATATTCGAAGCGCTAGGTGCCGTGGTTCCCGCCTTTGCCCATCATCCGCTGCTGATCGGCGCGGGCGGCGAGGCGCTGTCGAAGCGTCTGGGTTCTCTGTCCCTGCGCCTATTGCGCGAGGACGGCATCGAGCCGATGGCGGCCGTCAGCTATCTTGCCAAGACCGGAACCTCGGATGCCGTCGTGGCGCGCCCCGCGTTGGACGAACTGATCGCCGAGTTCGCGGTGGAAAAGATCGGCCGCGCGCCCGCCCATTTCGATCCAGCGGAGCTTTCCAATCTCAATGCCAAGCTGCTCCATGCATTGCCGTTCGAGGCGGTGGCGGGGCGGCTGTCTGCCGCGGGGATAGACGGTGGTGCGCCGTTCTGGGAGGCCGTGAAGCCAAACCTCGCGCGCTTCTCCGACGTGAGCGACCTTTGGACGTTGGTAAAAGGTCCGATCGCGCCGGTCATCGAAGACGCCAGGTTTATCGCGAAGGCGGCCGGGCTTCTGCCGCCCGAACCGTGGGACGAGGCGACCTGGAACGCCTGGACCAAAGCGGTTTCCGCCGCGGCTGGGGTCAAGGGGCGGGATCTCTATCACCCGCTGCGCCTGGCGCTGACCGGCCGCGAACATGGACCGGAGCTGAAAAAGCTGCTACCCCTGATCGGGCGCGCGCGAGCTTTCGCGCGGCTTCAAGGGGAAACGGCGTGATCCAGTTCCGCCAGATTATTGCGCGTCGAATTTGCGGCTGACCGCCGCACAAGCCCCCTATTGCTCACCCAAATCTCCAAAATTGTCATGGCCCGCGAATGCGGGCCACCCAGGTGACGCTGCTAGAGCCTCTCCATCTGCGATTCGGAGCTTCAGCTTGCGACACCGCGAAAAGGGTCAACTGGATGGCCCGCAGTTGCGGGCCATGACAAGAAGAGGTTAAAGCCCATTTCCTCCAATTGATGTAAGAACGTGCCATGACGCTTCGCCTCTACAACACCCTGACCCGGCAGGAGGAAGACTTCGCGCCACTCGATCCGCAAAACGTCCGCCTCTATGTCTGCGGGCCGACGGTTTACGACTACGCCCATATCGGCAATGCGCGGCCGGTGATCGTGTTCGACGTGCTGTTCCGTCTGCTGCGCCATCTTTATGGCGAGAGCCATGTCAAATACGTCCGCAACATCACTGACATCGACGACAAGATCAACGCACGGGCGGCAGAGGTTGCGACAGCAAAAGGCGTCTCGGTCGAAGCGGCGCGGGTGGAAATCACCAACGCCACGGCGAAGCAGTATCTGGACGACGTGACGGCGCTCGGTTGCCTGCCGCCGACCGACACGCCGCATGCGACGGCCTATGTGCCGCAGATGATCGCGATGATCGAGCGGCTGGTCCAGGCGGGTCATGCCTATCCGGCCGAGGGGCATGTGCTGTTCGACGTCTCGTCGAAAGCCGATTACGGCAAGCTGTCGCGCCGCCCGCTGGACGAAATGATCGCCGGCGCGCGGGTCGAAGTGGCGCCCTACAAAAAGAATCCGATGGACTTCGTACTGTGGAAACCGTCGGACGCTGAGACGCCCGGTTGGGAGTCGCCCTGGGGACGCGGGCGCCCCGGCTGGCACATCGAATGCTCTGCGATGGGCGAAGCACTGTTAGGGGAAACCTTCGACATCCATGGCGGCGGCATCGACCTGATGTTCCCGCACCACGAAAACGAAATCGCCCAGAGCGAAAGCGCCCATCACGATCATCCCCTCGCGCGCGTCTGGATGCACAACGGCTTCCTGCAAGTCGAGGGCGAAAAGATGTCGAAAAGCCTCGGCAACTTCATCACGATCAATGAGTTGTTGGAGACCCACAAATTTGGAAATGCGCGCTGGGACGGTCGAGTTCTTCGCATGGCTATGTTGATGACGAACTATCGGCAACCCATCGATTGGACAGCCGAGAGACTGTACGATGCGAACTCTGCGCTAACGACGTTTACATTATCTGCGGACAACGGTGCAGCAGTGGGAGGAGAAATATATCCACCGTTCTTGGACGCCCTTCTTGATGATCTAAATACGCATCAAGCAATTGCTGAGTTGTTTTCCCTTCATAAGTTTATCATCCGTGCCAAGGACCGGCAGACCCAAGACGAATATGTGAAGATGCTGGCCGCGTCTCTTTCACTTCTTGGTTTTGATGATCTCTCGGATTTTAAGAACGGAGCGCACGTTCACTTCGAGGGTGTCCTTTCTAATGAGGACATCAACGAAGCAATTATCAAACGCACCGCTGCCCGCAAAGCGAAGGACTTCAAAGAATCCGATCGCATCCGCGACGACCTTCTCGCGAAGGGGATCGTGCTGAAAGACGGCCCAACCGGCACGACGTGGGAGGTGAAGCGATGAGCGCCACCTCCCTCCATTCGTCATGGCCGGGCTTGACCCGGCCATCCAGCGCCCTCGCGTCCGCGAGTGCGAATGATGTCTTAGGGCGCGTGGACACGCGCCTGCTGGATGGCCGCCTCAAGGGCGGCCATGACGAAATTAGATATGGCGTACCCACAGCCCGTGAATGTCACGCATCCCGCGCTGCTTTGCCCCACTTGGAATTGGCAGCCGCGACCCCATATCAAGACGTTGCGTCCGACCGCCGCTCGGTCCGGCGGTATCTCTCCCCCCCTCCCCCCTGGGGGGGTACGGCCGCAAATGAAAAACAATGTTATTGCCGAAGAATCCATAACACCCTGAAAACGCAAGGAGAGGCGCAATGACCAAGGAACGCCTCTTCATCTTCGACACCACCCTGCGCGACGGGGCGCAGACCCAGGGCGTCGATTTTTCGGTGGAAGACAAGCGCCAGATCGCACTCGCGCTCGATGCGCTGGGCGTCGATTACGTCGAAGGCGGCTGGCCGGGCGCCAACCCTACCGACACGTCGTTCTTCTCCGAACGCCCGCCGCTCAAACGCGCGCGCTTCACCGCTTTCGGCATGACCAAGCGCGCCGGGCGCAGCATCTCCAATGATCCCGGCTTCGCTGCCGTTCTGGACGCGCCGACCGATGCGGTTTGTCTGGTCGGCAAGACCTGGGATTTCCAGGTCGATGTCGCGCTCGAAATCCCGCGCTCGGAAAACATCGAGGGCATCGCGCAATCTATTGAGGCGGTGAAGGCGAGGGGCCGCGAACCGCTGTTCGACGCCGAGCATTTCTTCGACGGCTACAAGGCCAATCCGGAATACGCGCTGGAATGTCTTCAGGCCGCACACGACGCGGGTGCGCGCTGGCTGGTGCTCTGCGACACCAACGGCGGCACCATGCCGGAAGACGTCTACGAGATCGTCGAGGAGGTGAAGACCGAAATCCCGAACGCCCAGCTCGGCATCCACGCCCACAACGATACGGAGCAGGCCGTCGCAGTCAGCCTGTCGGCGGTGCGTGCCGGCGCGCGGCAGGTACAGGGAACGCTGAACGGCTTGGGCGAGCGCTGCGGCAACGCGAATCTCTGCACGCTCATCCCGACACTGATGCTGAAGGAGCCATACGCCTCGCAGTTCGAGACGGGCGTCGGCATGGACCAGCTGTGCGGCATCACGCGGGTGTCGCGGTTGCTCGACAAGATTCTCAACCGCGCGCCGGGCCGCCACGCGGCCTATGTCGGGCCGTCGGCCTTCGCCCACAAGGGCGGGCTGCATTCTTCCGCCATGCAGAAAGATACGCGCACCTACGAGCATGTGCCGCCGGAAACGGTCGGCAACACGCGGTCCATCCTGGTGTCGGACCAGGCGGGGCGCTCGAACCTTATGGCGCGGCTGGCGGATATCGGCATCAAGGTCGATGCCGGCGACCCCCGTCTTGCGCTTCTGTTGGAAGACGTCAAGCAGCGCGAATTCAAAGGCTACTCCTACGATGGCGCGGAAGCCTCATTCGAAGTTTTGGCGCGCCGCGCTCTGGGCCTGATGCCCGAATACTTCGAGGTGGACAGGTTCCACGTGACGGTCGAAAAGCGGCACAACGCCAAGGGCGAGCTGGTCACCGTGTCGGAAGCGACGGTCAAGGTGAAGGTCCACGGAGAGAAGTTCCACAGCGTGGCGGAAGGAAAGGGCCCTGTCGACGCGCTGAACAACGCTTTGCAGAAAGACCTGGGTCGCTATTCCGGGTTCCTGGCAGATCTGGCGCTGGCCGATTACAAGGTCCGTATTCTGAACACCGGCACCAGCGCGATCACCCGCGTCATGGTGGAAAGCGAAGACGGCAAGGGCAATCGCTGGTCGACGGTGGGCGTCTCGGACAACATCATCGATGCTTCGTTCGAAGCATTGGTGGATTCGATTTGTTACAAACTGTTACGCGATCAAGCTCCTGCGTAACTGCTTGGCGCGCATGGCTGGTTTGAAACCGCTGGCGAGCACGTCCGCGAGCGAACCGCTAGATTGGTATCATGTCCGAAGCTACTGACAGGCACGCGTCGAACGAGACGGCAGGCATTCTTTATGCCGGCGCAGCCTATTCGCTGTGGGGCTTGTTTCCGCTTTATTGGGCTCTGCTCGCCGTCGTGCCGCCAATCGAATTGTCGATCCATCGCATGCTGTGGTGCGCCCTGTTCACGGCGGGCGTGACGGCGGCGCGAGGGCGGCTGGGCGCGGTGTGGCGCATCGTGCGGACCCGGCGTCTGATTGCTGCGCTGGCGCTGTCCAGTGTGCTGATCGCGGCCAACTGGACAATCTATATTTGGAGCATCGCCGCCCATCACATCGTCGAGGCGTCGCTGGGTTATTACATCAATCCCTTGCTTTCGATCGTGCTCGGCGTCGCGTTGCTGGGCGAGCGGCTTTCGAAGGCCAAGTTCGCAGCGATTGCGTTGGCGGCGATCGCCGTCGGCGTTCAGGCCGTCGAGGTCGGTTATGTTCCATGGATCGCGCTCAGCTTGGCGCTCAGCTTCGGGTTCTACGGCTATGTGCGCAAATTGACGCCGGTCGATCCGCTGGACGGGCTGACGGTAGAAACCTGCCTGTTGTTCCCGGCGACGCTGGGCACGATCGCCTTTCTGGCGTGGAACGGCACCGGCGCTTTTCCCGCGGCGCATTTTTCGACCGATGTGCTGCTGGTGCTGGCGGGTCCGGTGACGGCTGTGCCGCTCGCCCTGTTTGCCGCAGGCGCGCGCCGCATCCGCATGACGACGCTGGGCTTCCTGCAATATCTCTCACCCACGATCACCTTGGCCGTCGCCACGCTGGTTTTCGGCGAACCATTTTCCGTAATCGATGCTGCGACATTTGGTTGCGTTTGCTTCGCGCTTGCGATCGTGGCGGTAGAGGGACAAATCTCGCGCAGCCGATTGCAAAACGCAGCCAAATAAGTTGCAGTCTTCGGGGGACTGACGCCACACTAACGCGATGCGTCAGGGGGGTGATTTCGGTAATGGTAACGATTGAAGATTCACGGCTGGTTCGCCGATATATCTCTGAGTCGATTTTGAATTCTCACGCAGCGATAAAATCCTGCTGGGTCGTAATGTTCACGGCCGGGATTTTCGCGGCGCTCTCCACTCTAAATTCCATTTTGCGATGCGACGGCATTCTGGGTCAGATGGCACCGCTCAAGTGCAACTTTCATGAACCGCTGCTTAACTACTGCCTCGCATTCGTGATCTTCTTTCTAACTTTCGCACGCTTCTATCTGGGCGATGTCAGGCTTTTTGATACTCGCTATTCCGAAGTATATAAGCTTGTGAATGAAGAAATCGACGCCCACGGAGGCACGGACGACTCCGACAGATTTTCGAAGATCCTCGCGCATAGCGATCGCAATATGCTCAAGTTTGAAGGGATTTGGCTAATATTTCAAACGTTGATCGTGGTTTTTTTGGCGTACCAAATCGATGTTCCGTCAAATTTTGTGGGGGTCTATATCACGTTGCTGATCTGCAACTCGGTTTGGCTCATAATCATGAATCGCGTTATGGAACCAACGACCTCCCATGCGATCAACGACATTTTCCCCTTCGCAAAGAAAGAGTCGCGCGGCTTCAGAGCGAGATTTCCCCGGGTGGCGAGCAACATCTGGACCATCAATAATCTGTTCCATGCGGGGGCACTTCTATTTGTTATCTATTGCGGCGTCGGCTTTCTGAATTCAAAGGGCTATTCGTTCTACGCGAACGAACTAGCGGGCAATACCCCGCTCACTTGTCTTGTCATATGCTTGTCCAATTGCGTCATCGATTTCCTGCTGGCGCGCAATCTCTATTTTCCGCGGTTCTCGCAGTTTTACAGACTCTTTAAGCAGAGTTGATGTCGCTGGTACGCGGCCGTGCCAGTCCATTCGGGGTTCGGGCACTGCCTTGTTGCAGGCGACACCGGATCGATCGCGGTCCACATATATAAAAAACTTGACCGTTCTACATATGTGGAAGAACCATGAGCTTAATAACAACCGCGAAGATTGCGAGTAGGAATAGAACAACCAACGGGGTGCGGTTCTCGGTCAGACCGTCGACACGTTTGGCGGGCGCTACGAAATAATATGCGAAATAAGCGACAAGGCCGGCTGCCAATCCATATTCCAGCCCCGTCATGGGTGTCAGTACGATGGTAATAGCGGCAGGTAGGCTATCTCCCTCCGACCATGCCAGCGGCGCATCATCTTCCATCGCTTCGGCGTCGCTTCGTCCAATGGCAGCGCCGATAATCAGCAACCCGACGCAAAACAGGACTGGAGCAACGGCGACCTGCGGTAAGAACTCGAAGAAAGAGCTTTGGCCTCGCCCGTAAAGCATGCCGAAAACGAGAAGCGCCAAAAAACCGATACCCGTCCACACGGCGACCGCCCCAGTTCTTCCTCCAATGACCTTCGCGGCGTTGTTTTCCGCGTAATAGACGGTTGGCGAAGTGCAGAAAAGCGGCCCCACAATGTTGAACAGGGAGTCTACAATAAAGCTTCTCTTTATTCGTTTCTCGCGATCGGGTGTGCCCTGGTCGAGCAACTGGAATGGCGTGCCGGCGATGTCCGCCGTGAGCATATAAATCAGAAATATCAGCAACGGTATGGCTGCCGGGGTCCAAACCGTAGAAAACTGGAGTGCCGATAAACGGCTAAAGAGAAAGATCGGCTGGACATCGGTTATGGCCGTATTGTCCGTCACGTTGAATACGTGCGCGATGCCGGCCGTAACAAAGATGGAAATAAGCAGAGACGACCGCCCCACCAGATCGAGTATTTCGGCGGTGGTTGCGTTGCCATTTTCCTTTATTTTTTCAGCGTAGGCTCTAAGGACGATGTAACCTAAAACGATAACGATCAGGCCGCCGCCGAATGCAATCAGCCTGCTCATGTCCACGGGGAGCGCCGGATTTTGTTGAAGAGATTTGATCGCGCTGTTCGTCAAGATCGCGCCAATGCCACCGACGACGGCCAAACGCAGCGGAACAGGGATTGCCTTGATAATGCTCTGACGCAATCCCGCTACGGACATCATAAACATGATGACCCCAGCGATCATGCACCATAACAGCAGTGCCGGCCAATCAAGGTGCATCTGCTTCGCATAGCTGACGACGAACACGTTAAATGCCATGCCCGGAGCCATTGCTGTGGGTGTCTTGGCCCAGATCCCGCAAATAATGGATCCGAGACCGGCCACTAAGCATGTGCCAAAGAAGGCGGCACCGGTCGGAACTCCGATGGGTGAAAGTATGATGGGATTCGTGAATGCAATGTAGGAGATCGAGAAAAAGATCGTAAGCCCCGCCAAACCTTCGTTCCAGAACTGTTTGTTCATGAAAATCCCCCCAGTCTACCCAAAAAAATATAGCTCGAATATACAGAGATGCAAACGATGAAAGACTCGAGCCCGCATAAGCGGTGCTCCAAAAGGTCAGTCATCGAATGCGCAGCACGCTAACGGATTAGCGCGCGTGAAATGGCGTCCACTGCTTCGTCTGGTGTCGAGACGACGCAAAGTGCCTTCAAATTGGCGTGATCCAAAAATTTTTCGTGCGCCATCGCATCGATCATGGAGATCAAATAATTCCAGTAGCCTTCCGTATTAATTAGAATTACGGGCTTTGTATGCAGTTCAAGCTGAGCCCAGGTGAGCATTTCGATCGTCTCTTCCAGCGTCCCGATACCACCGGGTAATGCGACAAAAGCGTCCGCCAATTCAAACATGCGGCTCTTGCGGTCTTGCATCGTCTCCGTAACGACAACCTCTGTCATGCTGCGGGGATCGATCATTCCGGGTCGCTGATGAAGAAAGTCTGGAATGATGCCTGTCACCTCTGTGCCGCCGGCGCGTGCCGCACGAGCGACTTCACCCATCAGTCCGATATTTCCCCCGCCGAAAACAAGCGAAAAGCCCTGTTCGGCAATCAAGCGGCCAAGGGTCCGCGCAGCTACCGCATATTGGGGGTCTGAGCCGTAAGACGAGCCGCAGAACACGCAGATGGCGGGCTTTTTCTTGTTGTCCATGGCCAGGGCGGGGTTGCGAAGAGACGCCTACATACCTAAACAGGTTTTCGGAATATGGCTACGTCCAATAAGGAAAATCACGTGCAGCGTTCGGTTATCATTATCGGATTGATAGCGCTCGCGGCGCTCATCGCAGGGTTTCTGATGTTCGGCGGCGCGAATATGGGAAACTGACATGGCACGACCGCTGACCGAGGAGGGCGATGGCGTCCCCTCCTTCCGCCCACTCTACACGCTGCTGCCCTATCTTTGGCCGAAGGGGCACAGGGACCTCAAGGCGCGAGTCGTCTTGTCGCTGTTCTGCCTGGTGCTGGCCAAGGTCGCCACCGTCTATGTCCCCTTTTTATTCAAAGAGATCGTGGATTCGCTTTCGGGGTCGCCGGTCGCCATCGCGATCATGGCGCCGCTTTCCCTGATCGTCGTCTACACCATCGCGCGCATCGCAATGCAGGCACTGGCGCAGCTGCGCGACGGTATCTTTGCCAAAGTCGCATATCACGCGTTGCGCCAGGTGGGTGTTTCGACCTTCGCGCACATCCACACACTGTCCCTGCGGTTTCATCTGGAGCGCAAGACCGGCGGCCTTTCGCGGGTGATCGAGCGCGGCACCAAGGGCATCGATACGCTGCTCGGCTTCGCCATCTTCTCGATTTTCCCGACGATCCTGGAATTGGCGCTCGTCACGTTCATCATGATGAAGGCGCTCAACGTCTGGTTCGCGCTTACGACCATTGCCATGGTCGTGGCCTATATCTGGTTTACCTTTGCCATTACCCGCTGGCGCATTCAGTTCCGCCGTATCATGAACGAGAGCGACACGGACGCGAACACCAAAGCGGTGGACAGCCTGCTCAATTACGAGACGGTGAAATACTTCAACAACGAAGGGCACGAAACGCGGCGCTTCGATGCGTCGATGGAAAAATACGCCAAGGCTTCCATTCAGACGCAGATCTCGCTGTCCGTACTCAACACGGGACAGGCGCTCATCGTGGCGTTGGGGCTGATGATCGTGATGGGGCTTTCGGCCTATGGCGTGAAGAACGGCACACTGACCGTCGGCGATCTGGTGATGGCAAACGCCTATCTCGTCCAGCTTTACGTGCCGCTGAACCTCCTCGGCACCGTCTATCGCGAAATCACCCAGGCGCTGGTCGACATGGACGCCATGTTCCACCTGCTGCATCAGCCGCAGGAGGTGACGGACAAGCCCGGCGCCAAGCCGCTAAAGGTGATGGGCGGTGAGATCCGCTTCGAGAACGTCGTCTTCGCCTACGACCCCGATCGCATTGTCCTCAAGGGCATCAGTTTCACCGTGCCGGCCGGAAAGACCATCGCTGTGGTCGGCCCGTCCGGTGCCGGAAAATCGACGATTTCGCGTATCCTTTTTCGCTTCTACGATATCAAGAGCGGGAGCGTGACGGTCGACGGCCAGGACATTCGCGACGTGACTCAGGCCTCTCTGCGCGCGGCCATCGGCATCGTCCCGCAGGACACCGTGCTGTTCAACGACACGGTTCGCTACAACATCGCCTATGGCCGCATCGGCGCCAGCGCGGCCGATATTGAGGAAGCCGCAGGTCATGCCCAGATCGACAAATTCATTCGCGAGATGCCGCTCGGTTACGAGGCGATGGTCGGCGAGCGGGGGCTAAAGCTCTCGGGCGGTGAGAAGCAGCGCGTGGCCATCGCGCGCACGATCCTGAAGAATCCGCCGATCCTGCTGCTGGACGAGGCGACCTCGGCGCTCGACACCCACACGGAACGAGAAATCCAGAGCGCTCTGCACGAAGTCTCCCGGAATCGTACGACGCTGGTCATCGCCCACCGGCTTTCGACCGTTGTCGATGCGGATGAAATCCTGGTGCTCGACCACGGTGAGATCGTCGAGCGCGGCCGCCATGACGATCTGATTGCCCACAAGGGTGCCTATGCGTCCATGTGGAACAAGCAGAAGAAAGCCGAGGCCGTGCGCGAACGCCTCAAGAAGGTCGAGCAGGACCCCTCCGTCACGCCTGGGATTTCCCGCGCGACACCGGCCGCAGTGGCGGATTGATCACTCCGCCGCCGTTGCGTCCGGCTGCGGCGCGTAGCCGAAGAGGCGGCGTGCGCGGCGCCACGGCCACAGAATCGCGCGGAGAATGCCGCCCGGCCATTTGGCGAACATGGCAAGGAAACTCCCATGCCGCTCGCGTACGCGATAAGGCAGCGCCAGCATCGCCGGCACCAGGCCGAGCGTAATCATCTTCGAGAAGGCGAGACCGAAGATCACGGCGGTGGAGAGCTGGACCCACATCGAGGCGTTGGCACTGCCCACCTCGACCGTACGGTTCCAGAAGTTGATCTCGACGGCGAACATCATGGGCAGCAGGCCGCCGATCGCGGTGACGGTCGTGAGGAACACGGGGCGAAGGCGCTGCGCGCTGGAGCGGACCACCGCTTCGATCGGATCCATGCCGGCTTTGAGATGGCGGTGGAACGTGTCGATCAGCACAATGTTGTGGTTCACCACAACGCCCGCCAGTGCCATGAGACCAGTGCCGGTCATGACCACCGAGAAGGTTTGACCCATCACGACCATGCCCAACACGGCGCCGATCATCGCGAGCAGCACGGCGATCAGGACAAGGATTGTGTGATAAACGTTGTTGAACATTGCCAGAAGCACGATGGAAATCAGAAACACCGCCATCAGAGCGGCCTTCCCCAGAAAGGCCATCGATTCATCCTGGTCTTCCGTCGAGCCTTTGAAGGCGACGTGCACGTCCGAGGGGAAGTTCTGCGCATCGATCCACTGCTTCACTTTGGCCATTTCGGCATTGGGCAAAAGTGTGTTCGGCTTCATATTCGCCCGCACGTGATAAACGCGCCGGCTGTCGGCATGCTCGATCTGATTGGTCAGCTGCGACGGCACCACCGTGACGAAGTTCGAGAGCGGCACCATGCTTCCGTCGCTCGTGGCGATGCGTAAATCGTCCAACGCATGAACGCCGCGCGACGCGCTGGGGTAACGCACGCGGATGTCGACTTCATCGTCGGAATCGTCCGGCCGATAGCGCGCTACGAAGATGCCGTTGGTGACGAGCTGCACCGCCGTGCCGATCATCAGCGTGTTGACGCCAAAACGGCTAGCCATTTCGCGGTTGATCTTCAGGTCCCACTCGATGCCTGGCAGCGCGCGGGTATCTTCGACGTCGCGCACTTCAGGCTGCGCGTCCATATGACGGCGTAGTGTGTCGACCACCTGCAACAGCGATGTATAGTTCTCAGACGTGACGTCAACGACGACGTCCTTGCCGCCGCTGGGGCCGGACTGCGGTTCGGTCACTTCGACGCGTATTCCGGCCATACCCTCGGTGCGCTTGCGTACCTCTTCGAGGATTGCCTTGCCGCTGCGGCTACGCTCGGCTCGAGGCTTCATTTCCACGGTGACGCGGCCGATCACATCCACAGGCGCATTCTGGCCGCCGCCGCCGGTCTTGGCATAGAGATATTGCAGGCCATCGACGGTTTCGATGCGCTTTTCCACGCTCATCACCAGATCGCGCTTCTCAGCCGGCGACATGTTCCCACGCGCCGAGACGTAGACATTCGCCATCTCGGGGTCGGTCGTGACGAAGAACTCGACGCCCTTGAAGAAGATCACGGCAAACACGATTACGCCGACGACGATGCCGAGCGCGCCGAGCAACACTCTGCCCGGCCGCCGGGTTAGCTTTTCCGAGAGATGCGCATACCAGCCGGTGATGCCGGAGATGTCCCGCCAATCGCCGGTCTCGGATGCTTCGATGGACCGTTCATGCTCCTCGTCGCGCGGCGGCGGACGGCCGAACCAACCGCCCAATACCGGCAGAAAGATCAGCGCGACCACCATTGAGGAGGACAGCACGACGATGAGCGTGATTGGGAAGAAGCTCATATAGCTGCCAATTATGCCGGGCCACAGGAGCATCGGCACGAAGGCACCAATCATGGTGGCCGTGGCGCTCACCACCGGCCAGAACATGCGCAACGCGGCTTCGGCAAAAGCCTCGCGCGGCTCGTGGCCCTCCGTCATTTTGCGGTCCGCATACTCGACGACGATAATCGCGCCATCGACCAGGATGCCCACGGCCAGAAGCAGGGCAAACATGATCATGAAGTTGAGCGTATAGCCCACGCCATTCAACAGCATGAATCCCATCAGGAACGACGTTGGGATCGCCACGCCGACGAGCAGCCCAGATCGCAATCCGAGCGCCGCCACGATGATGATCATGACCAGAAGAATCGCCAGCAGGATCGAATCCGTCAGCGAGCCGATCTGATCGCGTATGAACGTGGATTGGTCAAACATGAAGGTGGCATGGACGCCCGCTGGCCAACTCTTTTGCGCCTTTGCCACCGCCTGGCGCACTTTTTCGTTGGTTTCTATGATATTGGCGCCGACTCGCTTGGTAACGTCGATGGCCATCGTCTGCTGGCCGTTCATACGTGCGAAACTGTAGGGGTCGACGAAGGTACGTCGCACTTGAGCGACATCCTTCAGCGTGATCGTGGAATCGGCCGTCGCACGTATGGGCAGGTCCAACACATCTCGCGCCGTGGCGATGACGCCCGGCACCTTGACCTGGAAGCTGCCATGGCCGGTTTCGATCGATCCCGCGGCGATGAGCTGGTTGTTGTTGGCGACCGCGGAGTAAATCTCGTTCTGAGTGATGCCATAGCTCTCCAACTTCGCGGGATCGATGGTGATTTCGAGCTGTTCTTCGCGCGCGCCGATGATCTCGGCTTCCAGCACGGCCGGGATCATCCGAATTTCGTCTCGCAGGGATCGCGCGACATGCAACAAGGAGCGTTCCGGCAGATTACCGGAGAGCGCAACAGTAATCACGGGATTGTCGGAGTTGCTGAATTCGCGGACGACCGGCGGATCGGCTTCCTTCGGCAGCCGTGCGCGGGCGGAGTCTACCTGGGCCCGCACGTCTTCCAGCGCTTTCTGCATTGGAGTGTCGGCCTGGAATTCCATGACGATGTAGCTTCCACCCTGATAGGCCCACGCCTGGGTGTGCTTGATGCCCTCTACAGAGCGCAAAGAGGTCTCTAGCGGCTTTAGAATCAGCCGTTCGCTGTCTTCTGGGCTGATGCCCGGATAACCGACCTGCACCCAGATGTAGGGGATGGGAACGTTTGGGTCAGATTCCTTCGGAATCGCATATAGCGCGTAAATGCCGGCTGTGATGACAACCAGGATCAACGCCCCGATCAACCGCGTATTCGCTACTGCCCAATTGACGATCTTGGTCATGGCACTCTACCAGGGTTTCTTGTCGAACACGGGCTTGACGCGCTCGCCATTGCTCACGAATTCCTGACCGACGGTCACGATGTCGGTCGTAAGCGGCAGGCCCGCGATCCACATCCCGTCGGGACCGTCTGAGATCACTTGCACGGCCAGGAAACGCGCCACGCCATTCTGCACGACGCGCACGCCCACCATTCCGCTATCATCAAGTACCAGAATGCCCGGGGAGATCCTGTACGCCGGCACCTGTTTCAGGGGCACGATCATGATATCGGCACTGACGCCGCTGCGCAGTTTTGCGTCCGGATTTGGAACCTCGACTTCGACCCGGAACGTGCGTGTAGCGGGGTCGGCATGCTCTGCGACGAAGCGCACCGTCCCTTCGACATTTTCGCCGGTGACGAGCTTGACGCGGGCTTTGTTGCCCGGCGCGATCTGGCTGACCAACTCCTCGCTCACGGTGCCGATGGCAAGGAATGGCTCCGGCGCCAGCACCATGGCGCATTTGGAGCCCACCGGCAGGTAATCGCCGACATTCGCATAACGCTCCTCCACAATACCGGCGAACGGCGCGCGAATCCTGGTGTTGGCGAGGTGGATGTCCATAGTTGCTGCACCCGCCTTGGCGGCTTCATAAGCAGCCTGGGCCTGCGCCATTTGCGTCTTCGACCGGAACCCTTCCTTGAAGAGCTCGCGCGCGACGTCCAGTTCCTTGCTTGCCTGAGCCATCTGCGCTCCGGCCTGCGCCGCAAGTGCGCCGCGGTCGTTTAGTTTGATCTCGCAAAGCACCTGGCCTTGCTTGACGCGGTCACCCTTCTCGAAGTGCAGAGAAGCGATCACGCCATCGACTTCTGCGCGAACATCGACCTGATGTAGCGCTTCGGTGTGGCCGCGCAGAGTGATGGTCGCCTCGTGCGGTACCGCGCTGAGCCTTGCGACGCGTACGATCGGCACAGCATTCGTCTTGGCTTGCGCCTTTTCGGTCACCGGACCGCCGAATCGGATGAGACCTGTAGCGAGATACAGCGTAACGACAACGGCGATACCGAAAGCCCATTGATATTGCGGCTTCAAGTTCAACCAGAAACGCGGCATGAAGCGCTCATAGAGTCCAACGATCAGTGCTTTAAGCTTTTCGAACACGGCTTGCTCCAATTACTCGGCCGCCTTGACGTCTTCGGCTTCGATGTCGGCGCGGTGGGTATGCAGAAAATCCAGAATTGCGGTAAAGGCCGCTCGGCCCATGCCTGTGGCGAAATGCTCGCCTTTACTTTGCGCATTCCCTTCGACGCGCTCCAGGTGCGCGAGTTTGTGGTCGATGTGCGCTATGTAATCGTCGAGCATTTGGCTGACGCGATCCTTCGGTAGAAGGTCGGCGAACAGCATTGCGAACATGAACGGCGAACGATACCGGTCTTCGGGAAGAGGCTTGAGCAGGGAGGCGACGAAAGCACGGCGGCCCGCCGGCGTAATCGTATAGACCTTGCGGTCGGGGCGCTTCTCCTGCGCTTCCTCGCGCATGGAAACGAGACCTTCTTCGGTCAGTTTGCCAAGCGCCGGATAGATGGAGCCCAAGCTCGCCTCGACGAAATGGTCGTAGCCATCCTCGTCGAACAGCTTCTTGATCTCATAGCCTGTGGCTTGAGTGCGACTTAGAATCCCCAGGCATATGGTTCTGACGTCCATGGCCCCACCACGGCTATATAAGGCCGATATAGATCGAACCTACATATGGCCAAATTATGGGGTTTCAAGGGCAAATTGACGCCACGACATGCAAAACTGACCTGCACCAATGGAAGGCGCCAAAACTAGCGGCAAATGTCTTTTGCACTGCGCGAAAAATGCAACTTCGCGGTGCTGTGTCAGATCAACTCGACGCGATCGACTTCGACGCCTTTCATGCCTTGGCGGGTGGAAAAACGTAACCGTTGCTCGGGTTCCAGTGCCAAGACGCCTGATCGCCGCAAAGCGCTCGCATGAATATAGACGTCACCGCTTCCATTGTCCGGCATGATAAAGCCAAAGCCTTTTTGGTCGTTGAAGAACTTAACCTTGCCTTCGACCATGAGACCGCTCGGACCGGCCTCGCGCTCGCGATGACCGCCGCCGCCAAAACGGTCGCCGCCGCGACCGCCGCCTTCGCCGAATTCGCGCCGGGGACGGCGCGGAGGATTTAGATCGGCCGTACTCGTGTCCACGTTATGGACAGCGACGACCTGAAGCCCGCGCGGGGATTCCTGCAAGTCGCAGACGATCGTCGCGCCTTGCGGAAGATTGGTCGTACCGAGCGCCTCCAGCGCGGAAGCATGACAGAATGCGTCCTCGCCGCTTTCGAGCGTGATGAATCCGAAACCTTTGGACAGGTTGAACCATTTGACCGTGCCCTTCACCGAAGCCTGCGCGAGGGGGCGCGAGTCGTTGTTGTCGAAGTTCGCCATGAGAATGCCGATGCCGTGCCTGCCGGATATGATCCCAGGAACGCACCGGCTCGTCCGGTCGCGATACGGCGCGTCGCCGTACATCATGCCTAAAAGCCGAACGAATTCGCAAGCGGCTCCGGCGTTACGTGACGCTGGCCTTACCGGTACGGGAACTAGGGATTTGGCGCAATTGCTGGCAATTTCTTGGCGCTGACCGGCCGGAGCGTGGCCTGCGCGATGACGGGTCGGCACGCACGATCCGGTTCGCGTCTGCCGTCGAAGTAGACCTTCGCACTTGCGGCATAGCCCGCAAACTAGGAGGGCATGTGTCCGAGCAGAAACACTCCGATACGCGCCCTGATTTCTTCGAGATGGGTGAACAGGCTGACGTGCTCGCCACCTTCGATCGCCATGAATTCGGCGCCGGGAACCGACTCAGCGAGGGCCTTGCCATAGGCAAAAGGCACGACGCGGTCGCCCGTGCCATGAATCACAAATGTCGGCGCCGTGATTCGCCCCAGCGGATAGACATTGTCTTGCCGGAAACGCGCGGTGTCGTTCACGGTTCCCGGCAATCGCTGCCGCAAGCGATCAAATGTACCAGTCAGCAATGAAACAAGCAGCGGCCCCGCGTCGGGATGTGCCAGCGTGCGCGCGCACAATTCTGCGTCGGCGATGGAGCGGTGTGCCGCCTGTTTGGGGGTGCCGGCCATGCGCCGGCTAATAGCCCTCTCCATGAACGGAATGCACACGGCAACACGCATCATGGCGAGGCTGCGTGATACCATGCGCGGCGTGTCGAGGTGCCCGGTGCACACGGAAACCGTCACTACTGCCCAGCACCGCTCTGCGTGACGCAGTGCGAATTGCAATGCGCAAGG
>Ga0265314_10000414_pt1 | contig 57450 bp, 49 predicted proteins | sample 4126metaG_FD_203106 | JGI IMG/M metagenome (GOLD analysis project Ga0265314, IMG submission 203106) | Rhizosphere microbial communities from Carex aquatilis grown in University of Washington, Seatle, WA, United States - 4-1-26 metaG | ecosystem: Host-associated > Plants > Roots > Rhizosphere >... | reverse complement strand
CCAACGTGCCGCCGGCCGTGTACTCGTCGAGAAAGACCGAGTTGCCGTTGTTGGTCAGCGCCTGCGTGCCGTCGCCCACCCGATACACGACGATATTCCCCGCCGTGAACGAGCTCGCCGACACCACGTCGCCGAACAGCAACACGACCAATGCAGCGGCGATACCGCGCGCCGCTTTTTGCAGAGCGTACGATGTACGCATCTTCCCCTCCAGCTTCTCGACCGGTTGCGACTGAGCGGACGTCGGCGCCGACGCGGTCAGTCCACCGACCGCGCCCCACCCTGTGACCCTGATACAGCTACTCCCGCGCCCCGAGCGCTTTGCTGTGCAGAATGTGAGGGCGACGCATATACCCTCGCTTGCAACGAGAGCGTTACACGCGCGTGAAGTTCCAGTTGACACTTCGTTACAGCAGGTCGCATCAGCGTGCTTCAGTAGTTGATTTCCAAATTGGTGAACACCGCATTGGTGCTCTGTGGCACATTTGGCCCGCTATGTAGGTAGACGAGATTCTGCGAATCTACGGCGACCCTCAGCCACGACTCGATGCTCCACTCGACGCCGAAGACAAAGCGGTCGAAGTCCAGTGGGTCGGGGTTGATGTCCAAGTTCGGGTACCAGCGCTGCCACATGCCGAACACGCTGACCGGATAGTCCATGACGTTCACGTGTCCGAACAGGTTGAATCCCTGCCCGATCGCCGCCGGATTCAAGATGGAATTGTAGAGCGTGTAGACCGGGTTGACGATCATTTCGCCCGGATTGTTCGGATCCGGAATCATCTGCTTCGGCGCGGCGCCGGAGAAGAAGGTATTGAAACTGTTCTCGTTGCGCGTCCGATCGTATTCGAACGCCAGCGCGCCATACTTTCCGCTGTAGTGGAGCAGTGTGGCCATTCGCCGGACCACGGCGTCCTCGGTATCCGGCGCGACGTTGGTATACCCGTAGCTCATGAAGTAGCTGAGCCCGAGGTCCTCGAAGCCCGGGAGAGCCGCAAGGGGATAGACGCTGACACGACCCTGCGGCGAGCGATTCTCGTTGAACTCGGCGGTGTGATACGTGGAGCCGTTGTACACGCCAAGCCAGTAGTCGGCGTAACGGATACCGTTCACCTTCACCGGCCCGAGCAGCGCGACGCCGAGATCGGCCGACGAGTAGGCGAGGAAATTGAGCGGCACCAGATTGACGAATCGATATCCGTAGAGGTTTTCCTCCCACGGAATCAACGGGCTCTCCATTTGCCCAACGCGCAAGTTCAACTCCGGGAGATCGGGATTGATCAGATCGAGCAGATTGTTCGCCTGTAGGAAGCCGTACTTCAGACGATACTGCAGGCTACCGTTCACGTTGGTCGAGACTTGGGAGCTCTGCGAGGTGTTGCTCGCCTCATTGATATCGATGGCGCGGTACACATCCGGGGTGATCCGAATCGTGAAGCGGTCGCTCGGGTTCCACACGAAGTTGATATACGCCCGCGTCAGGTCGAACGAATTGAAGCCGTCGTTGCCCGGTCCCGGTGGCGTGATGTTCTCCAGGAACTGCGGTCCGTACCCGGTGGTCAGATAGTACGCGTAGTCCATGAAGATCATCGTCGAGAGGGAAAAGTGCCCTAGCCAGTCGGGCAGCTGGCGCTGCACCTCGTCCTTGACCACCGCATCGAGGCTCGGCGCACCCGGTTGTGAGGGCACGGCGACGACAGCAGGGGCGACTCCCGCGGGAGCGACCGATGGCGTCGGTGCCGCCGCGGCGGCCACGCCCGGTGTCGCGTCCGCCTGCTTCCGCAGTTCGTCGAGATCCTTCTGCGAGATGATTCCGCGCTCGACCAGGAGGTCACCGAGATCCTTCGCCCCGCCTCGACCCGGCAGCGCCAGGACGAGCGCAAGACTGACGATGGCCCACTTGCCCGTTGCTCTCACAGGAATCTCCTTCAGTGGGTCGCAGCGAGCGCTAGGCTACGCGCGCGAGTTCTCGGGCTCGGCCACGTCTGGGCGCGGCAGCGGCGGAGACCGATACAAGATCAGTGACGCGTGCGGCTGCGCCCTCACGCGGCCCAGTCGCCGACGTATGCCGCGCTTGGCGCACGGCGAACCTGTCTCACCGTCCGCCGCTAGGCGAACGAGACAGATTCGGGACCACCGCACACGTCGGCGCCGCGCATCGCCTGCGTCTCTAAACATCCACGTCTGAATGATGCGGGCCGCACTCTGACAAGGCGGTGTTACGTCGACGTTAAGAGAGAGTTACTGTTACTTCATGAAATCCGTTCGGCGGTCGGACGCCGGCACAAAGGAAGCGCTCGCGTCTGAGCCGCGTGTCGCTCTGTCTCGATAGCCAACGAGATCGCACGCGACGGATGACACCTGTCGACCGCCCTTCACGCTCGGCGATCCGGTCCAAGGTGGTGCCTGCCGCGTTGTGCCAGAGGGAAGACGGTCAGGTGCGAGTGGAAACTTGGGGGTCTCCCGGCCCGCCCTTGACCGCCGCCTCCGTGGCAATGCAGCACTACCAGAGGAACGTTACCGGACGGCGGCGATCCGGTTATCTTTCGTCGGCAGCCGAGGGCGTAAGACTGAAGCTCGCCGCCCCTACCTGACCCCGGCGCCCTACCGGCAGGCCGCCGTCTCGCTGCTCAGCGCGCCAAACAACCAGAAGCGCGCGACCTTTCGAAGTGGTCGCACCTGGACTCGAACCAGGGACCTCCTGCATGTGAGGCAGGCGCTCTAACCATCTGAGCTATGCGACCGTCGGTGGGCAACGTGAAGCGAACCCGCCGGCTACCATAGGCCAGATAGGCAGGCAAGGCGGGCGCGCGGCATGTCGGTCTCGGCTCCGATCGACCCGCTGCCAGGCGAGCGCGCAGCGTCAGCGCCGACGCGACGCCGAGCATTTTGACGCACTGCATTGCGACCAATGACGCAGCGTGTTAACCACGCTGCAGGAGGACCGAATCATGGCGAAAACAACGAAGAGCCGCTCGCTGGTGAACGGGCTGCCGAAGCGCCTCGAACGCGTGCAGGCGCGGGCCGAGAAGGCCGTGACGCGTGGCGTGACCGCGACCTTGGAGTTGCTGCCGCCGGCGACTCGGAAGACGGTTCGAGAATTCAGCGGTCAGCTGGAAGACGCGGCAGCGGATTTGCGCGCGCGCGGTCGCCAGGTGGCTCGCGTGGTCGAGAAGCGCGGCAGTGCCCTCGCCGGGCAGATGGAGCGTACCGTGGCGCAGATCGAGAAGCGCAGCAGCAAGGTGCTGAAGACGGCCGAGCGCGAGAGCTCGCGCTGGCTCGGCGCGCTGGAGGCCGGCGCGGCGCGCGTGGTGAAGTCGGTCACGTCGACGCTCGACATCGCATCGGCCACCGACGTGAAGGATCTCGGCAGGCGTCTGTCGACGCTCGAGCGCAAGATTGGCGGTAAGCCGGCGCGGTCGCGCGCGGCGTAAAGCCGCAGGGGCGCGCAGTGGCGCGCCAGATGGTTTCGTTCCGACTCGCGCAATGGCGGGCCGGAACTGACGGCCCCCCCCAGGGCGAAACCTCCTTCTGCCGTTGATCGACCCGCCCGGGCTGGTCGCGGCGGGAGGAGGCCCTCGGGCGCCGCACACAGCGGACTGCGGGCTGCGGCTGGATGCGTGGAGCGGTGGAGCGGCGCAGCCCGCAGCTCGGTGCGACACGGCCGATTCCGCGTCGCGGTCGATGTCGACCGATCAGCGCGGCTGACCGGTGGGGCGACGCCGTCGTGCTTTCGCCCGCGGCGTCTTGCCGGCGCGCCCCCAACCACCGCCGCCGGGGGTGGACACGCGGACGCGATCGCCCGGCACAACCGCGAAGCTGACTTTCCCCGGCAGCGCCATGGTGCGGCCGCGACGTATGACCTGATTCAGACCCGGTGCGCCGCTTTCGCCACCGGCGAGACCGTACGGCGGTGTCGTCCGCCGCTCGGTGAGGAGCGTGACCTGCGCCGCCGCGTGAAACTCGATCTCGCGCACCAGCCCATCGCCGCCGCGATGCGCGCCGGCGCCGCCGGAGCCGCGGCGAATCGCGTAACGGACGACGCGCACCGGCAACGCCGCCTCCAGTGCCTCGACCGGCGTGTTCATGGTGTTGGTCATATGCGTATGCACCGCGCTGGCACCGGCGCGATGCGGCCCCGCACCGGCGCCACCGGCAAGCGTCTCGTAATACGAGAACTGCCTCAACGCCGGCCGATCGGCATCGCGATGACGTCGCGTGCGCTGCGCCACCGGCGGCAGCGATCCACCGAACGCGAGGTTGTTCATTGAGCCGCAACTGGCGGCAGGCATGCGCTGCGGACAGGCGCGCGCCAGCGCGCGGATGAGCACATCGACGATGCGCTGCGAGGTCTCGACGTTGCCGCCGGCAACGGCGGCTGGGAACGCTGCGTTGACCACGCTCGCCGCTGGCGCGCGGACCGCAATCGGCCGCATGAATCCCGCGTTGAGCGGGATGTCGTGCCCGGCGACCGCGCGCACGACATAGTAGACGGCGGCCAGCGTGACGGCGAAGTTGGCATTGACGCCGCCCGCGACCTGCGGCGCGCTGCCGGCGAAGTCGACCAGCACGCGGCCACCGCCGAGCCGCACCGAGGCTGCGATGCGGATGCGGGTCGCGCCCAGGCCGTCGTCGTCGAGCCAATCGGTGCCGCGGTACACGCCGGCCGGCAACTCGCGCAACGCTGCGCGCGTCAGGCGCTCGGCGTAGTCCTGCAGCGCGCGCATCGCGGCCGCGACCGGCGCCGTGCCATCGCGCGCCACTAGTTCTCCAAGGCGCGCCGCTCCGACGCGCAGCGCCGCCGTCTGCGCCAGCAAGTCGCCACGACGCTCCGCGGCGACGCGTGTGTTGGCGAGAAAAAGGGCCATGATGTCGTCGTCCAGCACCCCGCGGCGCAGCAGGCGCACCGGCGGCAGGCGAAACCCCTCTTGATAAATTTCCGTCGCCAGCGGCATCGAGCCAGGGCTCATGCCGCCGATGTCGGCGTGATGCGCGCGGTTGGCGACGTAGCCGATCAAGCGAGCGCCGACATGCACCGGCGCTACGGCGGTGAGATCCGGCAAGTGCGTGCCGCCGGCATACGGGTCGTTCAACAGCACCACGTCGCCCGGCTCCATCGGCTGCGCGGCGATGGCCGCCGCGACCGACAGTTGCGTCGAGCCGAGGTGCACCGGGATATGCGCCGCCTGCGCAGCCAACCCGCCCGCCGCATCGAACAGCGCGCACGAGTAGTCGCGCCGCTCTTTGATGTTGGGAGAGAAGGCGCTGCGACACAGCGCCACCCCCATCTCCTCGGCTATCGCGGCGAAGCGATGTTGCGCGATTTGCAGCTCGATCGGCGATAACCCGGTCATCGAGTTCCCCGCTGCCTGGTCGGTCCGCGCTCGAGCAGGAGATCGCCCGAGCCGGCAGCGCGCACGCGCCAGCCCGGCGGCACGACGGTGGTCGTGCTGAGCTCGGTGATGATCAGCGGCCCGGCGACGCGGCGCGCCCGCGGCAGCGCGTCGCGCTCGATGCGGCGCGCGGCGAGCCAGCGCCCGTTCCAGCGCAGGCGATGCCGCTGCGAGGCGGAGGCGCCGCGGGGCGCAGCCGGCAGGATCGCCAGAGGCCCCGGCGCAGTCGCGGCGAGTCGTACGTTGACGACTTCGACGGGCCGCTGCTCGTCCGCATAGCCGTAGCGCGCCCGGTGCGCGGCGTGGAACGCAGCGGCATAGCGCGCCGTCAGCGGCACGCTGAGCTCATACGATTGTCCATGGTAGCGAACGTCCAACGATGCGGCGAGCTCAGTCGCGCGCGGTGCCGCGCCTTCGGCGCGCAGCTCGCGCCGCGCGCGCGCCGCCAGCGGAGCAAACCGACGCATCAGCAGCGCCGCCGCCGGAGCGATCAGCCGGACAGTCTGCACGTAGTCGCGGCGCAGCTCGGCGGTCACCGCGCCCCACGCCGAGAGCAGGCCCGGGTGGCGCGGCACGACGATGCGCGCGATGCGTAGCGCCGACGCCAGCTCCGCGGCGTGCAGGCCGGCGGCGCCGCCGAATGCGACGAGGGCGTAGTCGCGCGGATCGAGGCCGCGCTCGACTGAGATACGTCGGATGGCGCGCTCCATGGCGGCGTTGACGACGCGTACGATCCCCTCCGCCGCGGCCGCGACATCGAGCCGCAGCGCACGAGCCAAATCGCCCACCGCGCGGCGCGCGCGCCCGGTATCGAGCGCCATGGCGCCGCCGAGAAACGCGTCTGGCACCAGCCGACCCAGCAGCAAGTCGGCGTCGGTGACGGTCGGCCGCGTGCCACGTCCGTAGCAGGCCGGGCCCGGATCGGCACCGGCGCTCTGCGGACCAACCGTCAGCGCCCCGCCGGCGTCGCGCGCGGCGATCGAGCCGCCGCCGGCGCCGATGGTGTGGATGTCGAGCGCCGGCACTTTGACCGGCAGCTCGCCGATCGCCCATTCCGTCTGCTGGGGCGCGCGGCCGTCGAGCAGACTGACATCCGTCGAGGTGCCGCCCATGTCGAAGGCAATGATGCGCGATAGCCCGACCCGCCGCGCCGCAGCCAGCGCGCCCATCGCGCCGCCGGCCGGTCCGGACAACAGCGTGCGCACGGGCTCACGGCTGGCGGTCTCGACCGAGACGGCGCCACCGTTCGACTGCAAGACGCGCAATGCGGCCGTGCCGACGCCGGCGGCGAGCTCGGCCAAATGGCGGCGCATGAGCGGTGCGACGTAGGCGTTGAGCACCGTCGTGCTGGTGCGCTCGACCTCGCGGTACTCGGCGACCAGCTGGTGCGACAACGAGCACGGAATGCGCAAGGCCGACAGCGCGGCGCCCAACCGCCGCTCATGCGCGCCGTTGGCGTAGGCATGCAGCAGGCACACCGCGATAGACTCGGCGCCAGCCCGCCGCACGGCCAGCAGGGCTCGACGAACCGTTGCGGGACGCAGCGCGCGCACGACGCTGCCGTCGACGGCGAGCCGTTCGTCGACGCCGATACGGTGCGCACGCCCGACCAACACCGGCGGGCGCTGCGGCTCCAAGGCGTAGAGATCGGGGCGCGTTTGCCGTCCGATCTCCAGGACGTCCTCGAAACCGGCCGTGGTCAGCAGCACGACGCGCGCGCCTTTGCGCTCCAACACCGCATTGGTCGCCACAGTCGTGCCGTAGGTCATGCGCGCGTGGCGCGGTACAGCGCCGCCGAGCAGCACGGCGAGCCCTTCGAGCACGGCGCGCGCCGGATTGTCCGGCGTCGATGGGCGTTTGTGCACGCGCAGGCCGTGCGCGTCGAAGCAGATGAAATCCGTGAAGGTACCGCCCGTGTCGATGCCGATCAGCAACGGGACATTGGCACGGGCGCGCGGCATCGGCCGTCTGTAGCGGCCGGCGCGGCGCGGTGAAAGCTCAGCCGGTGTTGCACCGGCGTGAGCCGGCGATCGGCAGCCGCTCAGGCGGCTTTGGCGGTCGAGTCTTTCTTGGCGGCTTTTTTCGTCTTCTCGCCGCCGGACGAGGTGCTGTCGCTACTCGAGGTTTTGCTGTCACTAGTGGCGCTGCTGCCGCTGCTCGCGCTGCTGTCGCCTGCCGACGCTTTGCTCTCGCCGCTTGCGGCCGCGCTGCCGCTGTCCTTGCTGCTGTCTTTGCCCGCGTCTTTGCCCTTGCGGGCGTAGTCGGTGACGTACCAGCCCGAGCCCTTGAGCTGAAATGAGGTATTCGAGATCAGCTTGCGGACCTTGCGCTTGCAGGTCGGGCACTTCTTCAGCGGCTCTTCCGTGATGCGCTGGGTGACCTCGAACTCACCGCATTTATCGCACTGATATTCGTAGATCGGCATGATTCCTCCGCGGGCGACGGCTAGCTAATCACCTACCCTTAGCGTGTCAACGCACCGGCAACCAGGCGGGTGATGCGCGCCGCGAGGCCGCCTGGATCGTCGGTCTCGACCTGCACGAGCTTGTCCCGTCCATGTCCGCCCTGCACGATCGCGACGGCGCGGCGCGGCACGTTCAGCCAATCGGCCACCAGCGCGACCAGGGCGTGGTTGGCGGCGCCATCGACCGGCGCGGCGGCAATCTGCACCTTCAAGGCCGTTCCGTGCGCGCCAACGATGCGACTGCGCCCCGCCTTGGGTTGCACCCGCAGCGCCAGTCGCACCGCGGTCGGAGTCAGCGTCAGCACGGCGCTCAGCGCATGCGCACTGCCAGGTCTTGCAGCGTGCCGACGAGGAAGCTCTGCAGAAAGTAAATCGCCAGGATCACCGCGAAGGGCGAGAAGTCGATGCCGCCCATGTACGGCAATACACGGCGAACGCGATACAGCACCGGCTCGGTCGCACTGTAGAGGAAGCGCACGATCGGATTGCGCGGGTCGGGGTTCACCCAGCTGAGAATGGCGCGTGCCAGCACGATATACAGGTACAGCGTCAGCACCATACTGACGGCGCTGGCGATGGCGATGAGCAGGTTCGACAGGATGAACATCGTGCGCGCGTGAAGCTACCGTTGGCCCGCTGGCTGCGCAAGGCAGCGCACCGCGCCTGCGCTGACGGTTCGAGACATGTGACGCGTTCCCTTCAACCGCGGCCGAGCTCGGCGGCGCGCTGCGCGGCGGCGGCAACGCCGGCGACAATGGCGGCGGAGAATCCGCGGCGCTCCATCTCAGTCAGGCCGGCCAGCGTCGTGCCGCCGGGCGAGGTGACCGCCGCGCGCAACGCCTGCGGCGTTTCCCCGGTCTCTTGCAGCATGGCGGCGGCGCCGCTCAGGGTTTGCAGGGCGAGCTCCGTTGCATCCGATGTCGTCAACCCGGCCGCGACGCCGCCGGCGATCAGCGCTTCGGCAAACAAATAGACGTACGCCGGACCGCTGCCGCTCACACCGGTGACGGCATCGAGCAGCGGTTCGTCCGCTACGGCGCGGGCTTTCCCGACCGTGCGCAGCAGCCGCAGCACGAGCTTCTCATCCGCCGCAGTCGCATGACGCCCGCGCACCGCCACCGACATGCCCTTGCCGAGCAGCGCCGGCGTATTCGACATCACCCGCACGACCCGCACCGTCTCGCCCAGTCCGGCGGCGATCCGCGCGGTGGGCCAGCCGGCGGCGATCGAGACGACGACATGACGCGGCGAAATCAGCGGCCGCAGCTCTTCCAGCACGCTGGCGAGGATCTGTGGTTTCACCGCCAGAATCAGCACCCGCGCCGCGCCCGCCGCCACCGCGTTGTCAGCGGTCGTGCGCACCTTCAGCTGACGGGTGAGGGCCGCGCGCTTCTTCGCGTCGATGTCGGTGGCGATGATCTCCTGCGACTGACACACGCCGGCGGCGATGAACCCCTTGATCATCGCGGTAGCCATGTTGCCGCCGCCGATGAACGCGATCGCCGCCTTGGCGACACTCGGCCGGGAGGCGGTGGCGCGCGCCGGCGCACGGCCGCGGGTGGCGTTTGTCTTTACGGGCGGCTTGCCGGCAGTCCGGCGCTGGGTCTTCTTCATGCTCGTATCTCCCGCTGTGTGACGATTTCGCTTAGCGCACCCCGAAGATCGCACGACCCACGCGGACCATGGTCGAACCCTCTTCGACGGCAACCTCGAAGTCGTCGGTCATACCCATCGACAGCTCGGCAAGGCCTGCCGTCTCGGCCAGCTGGCGCAAGTGGCGAAAGAAGGCGCGCGTCGTCAGCGCGTCGCCGGGCGGCGGTACGGTCATCAGGCCGCGGACGGACAGATGCGGATCGCGCAATGCGCCGAGAAGCGCCGGCAGATCGCGCGGCGCGACACCGTGCTTGCTCGCCTCGCCGCCGATGTTGACCTCGACGAAGATCGGCAGCGGCGCTGCGCGCTGCGCCACCTGGCGCGCCAACGTTTCGCCCAGCGCGGCGCTGTCGACGGTATGCACGCAGTCGAACGTTTCGAGCGCTTTGGCGACCTTGTTGCGCTGCAGATGGCCGATCAGGTGCCAGCTGGCCGCGCCATCGACTGCAGGGCGCTTGGCGATGGCCTCCTGCACATAGTTTTCGCCGACGTCCTTCACGCCGGCGGCGATGGCCGCGCTGACCTGCGCGGCGGATTTGGTCTTCGAGACGGCGATCAGGCGAACGGCGGCAGGATCGCGCCCGACGCGCTGCGCGGCGGCAGCGATCCGCGCCCGGACCGCCGCGATGCTGGCGGCGATGTCCGACATCGCTTCGCGACTCACCGCCCGCGCCGGCGTCCACAGACCGTGGCGCCGCAGCATCGCCGCGACTTCATCCATCGGCAGTCCGATGATGTTGGTCATCGAGCCATCCACCTGCGCGACGAACGCCGCCGCGCCGCCTTGTATCGCGTAGGCACCGGCCTTGTCGGCCGGCTCGCCGCCGGCGACGTAGGCGGCAATCTCCGCCTCGGCGAGTTCGCGAAACGTGACGGCGCTGCGCACCACGACTTCATCGGCGAGCGCTCCATCAGCGGCGATGAGCGCAGCCGCCGTGAGGACCTCGTGACGACGCGCCGACAAACGCTGCAGCATGGCGCGCGCGTCGGCGGCATCGGCCGGTTTGCCCAAAATGTCGCCGTCGACCACCACCACGGTGTCGGCCGCCAGCACCCAATGGCCGGGCCGCAGCCGCGCCACGGCGAGCCCCTTCTCGCGCGCCAAGCGGCTGGCAAATGCATCCGCCGGCTCGCCCGGCGCGGCGACCTCGGGAATGTCACTCGCTTGCACCGCGAACTCGACGCCGAGCGCGCCGAGCAGTGCGACGCGGCGCGGCGAGGCGGAGCCGAGGACGAGCGACATGCGCGCTGAGGTCGCTGATGCCAGCGGTGAAGTCAACGCAGGCTCGGCGCGCCAGCTGCACTGCCGTGGCCGCGGGAGTATGATCGGGTGATGTGCACGCGGTTGGGGCGAGTGGCGGTATGGGGCATGTGGGCCGCGGCCGTGGCCGCAGGATGCGGCAGTACGACGCCGGCGGTGCGCCGCGCCGCACCATCATCTGGCGCCGGCACCGCCGTCTCGCAGGCGGCCGAGCCGATTGGGTTCCCGACTTCTCTCACCGAGAAGCGGGCCTCGTATGCAGCGGCACACGGCATGGTCGAACACGGCGATGCGGCCGGCGCGCGGCCGCGCCTCGAGGTGCTGTTGCCGGCCTATCCTGAGCTTGAAGACTACGTCGTCTTCGATCTGGCGCGCGCCACGGCGGCCGACGACCCGGCGCGCGCCGGCGCCCTCTATGCACGCCTGCTCGATACCCAACCGGCCAGTGTGTTGGCGCCGCGCGCGGCCTTGGAACGCGGACGCCTGCTGGCGAAGCGCGACCCGGCGGCGGCGACGCGGTTGCTCGAGGCGGCGCGCGACGGCGGCGATGCGACGACGGCCATGTCCGCCTCGATCGCACTCGCCGATCTCGCCCTCGCCGACGGCGATCGCAGTGCGGCGGCGGCACAGCTGAGCGCCGCACGACGCGCCGCACCCGGGACGCCGTTGGCGCGACAGGCGAAAGCGCGCCTGCTGTCGCTGCGCGCCGCCGACCCGTCGCTGACCCCACGCGGCGATGAAGCGGAGCGCGAGCTGAAGTTGTTGATGGCCGAACAGGACTATGTCGCCGCCGAGCGCCTGGCGGCGGCACTGGCGGCCGCGGCAGTGCCGGCCGAGCAGCCGCGTTACCTACGCACTCGCGCCGAGGCGTTGCGCGGCGCCGGGCGCTTCGACGAGGCGCTGGACGCGCTGCGCCAGATCGTCCGCCAAGCGCCGCAATCACCGGAAGCGGCGGAGGCGCAGTTTCGCCTCGCCACGCTGCTCTGGAACCGCGACCGCAACGCCGAGGCGCAGCGCGAGCTGACGCTGTTCGCCGCGCGTTATCGCGGCGATGCGCACTATTCCGAAGTGCTCTATGCGCTCGGCCGCATCGCGCAGAGCGACGGCGACGATGATGCGGCGATTGCGACGTATCGGCGGCTGATCGAGGCCTACCCAAACAGCGCGCAAGCGCGTGAGGCGCGTTGGCGCATCGGCTGGATCCACTACAGCGCCCGCCAATGGAGCGCCGCGGCGCAGGCATTCGACGCCGCCGCACAGGGCCGCGACGTGGCGGCGGCGCCCGACGCAATTTATTGGCAGGCGCGGGCGCTCGAGCGAGCTGGTGACCGCGCCGCAGCGGCGCGCCTCTATCGCAGCGTGCTCGAGCACGCGCCGGCCAGCTACTACGCGCTGTGGGCGGCGCAGCGACTGGGCGAAGCGGGCGCCGGCAGCCGCGTGCCGGCGGTCGCGCCGCCGCAGCGCCAGCTGGGCGACGCGCCTGGCGGCTCGGATGCCTATCACTGGACGCGTGCGCGCGAGCTCGCGGCGGCCGGGCTGCGGCCGGCGGCGCGACATGAGCTGCGCGCGTACGAGCGCGCCAACGCCGGCGACGCCACTGCCGTCGCCGTGCTGCCGGCAGCGTACCAGGCGGCCGACGGTTACCACGATGCCATCCGCCTGATGAATGGCCGCGGCAGTGCGGATCCCGCGGTCTTCTATCCGTTGGCGTTCTGGCCGCAGGTATCGGCGGCGGCGAGCCGCGAGCACGTCGACCCGCTGCTGGTGTTGGCATTGATGCGGCAGGAGAGCCTGTTCAATCCGGCGGCGCGCTCGCGGGCGGACGCGCACGGGTTGATGCAGCTGCTGCCGAGCACGGCGGCGCGCATCGCGTCGACACGCGGCGAGGCAGCGCCCGCGGATCGGCTCACCGATCCAAACGTCAACGTCGCACTCGGCACGGCTTATCTCGCAACGCTCTTGGCTGAGTACGGCGGCGACCCGCAGAAGGCGCTCGCGGCGTACAACGGCGGCGAAGACGCGGTGGCGCGCTGGCAGCAGCGCTTCGGTACGCTGGACGGCGATGAATGGGTCGAGAGCATCACGTATCGCGAGACGCGCGACTACGTGAAGAAGGTCCTGGGAAACTACCGCCGCTACGAGCAGCTCTACGCGCCCTGAGCCGGCGCCTTGCCCACAACGTCAAGCCGAGCCCGACGATCGCCGCGCCAATGCTCAGCTCATAGCGTTCGACGTGGCCGAGCAGCTGTTTCGCCGCGCTGCCGAGGAACCAGCCGAGCGCCGCGATCACCACGGCCCAGACCGCGGCGCCGATCGCGTTCAAGAGCGCAAACTTCAGCACCGGGACGCGGCTCAGGCCGAGCGCAAAGGGCGTGACGTTACGCAAGCCGTAGAGGAAACGGAAGACGAGGATAATGAGCGTGTCGTTACGCGTGATCAGACCGCGCACCCGCGCCACGTTCGGCTGCCAGGTCGGACGTTTGGCCAGCCAGGCTTCGCCGCGCCACCGACCGACGAAGAAAAAGACCTGATCGCTGGCCAGCGATCCGACGAAGGCGCAGGCCATCACCCCGGGCAGGTTGAGCAAGCCGCGGTGCGCCGCAAACCCGCCCAGCACGAGAATCGTCTCGCCCTCGAGAAACGTACCGATCAAAATGGCGAGATAACCGTAGCGGCTGATCAACTCCTCGGTCACACATCGCAATTAGCCCGCATCACCAAGCTTGGGAACCAGCGCGCCGCCGATCGGCGCAGTCGGGCGGTCGCGCGGCGGGGTCGACTGGCTGGCCGCTGCGCCGTTCTCTACGGTCAATGACGCACGTCGACAACGATGTCGACGCTGTTGTTTTGCGGCGTCGGATCGATACCTGGACCGACGACCTGCACGTGCAAGGTACAATGCAGCGGGGCGCTGAGGATCGATGGGTCGGCGCGCAGCACGACCTGCGCGCGTTGTTGCCGGCCGCCTTCGACGATCAAAAGATCCTGGGTGCCGGCGCGCTGTTTGTCGAAGTCGGCGGCCGCGGCGAGCACCGACGGCGGACAGGCACCCAGATCGGTGATGAGCTGCATCGCATGGCCCGGCCGCTCGCGCGTTGGCGTCACGTCGGCGTTGCGCACCACGACGGTAGCGTTCGCCTGATCGATTCGACCGGAGCGCAGACGCAGGCGCACCTGGCGCGTCGCCAGGCGGATCTCTGAATCGTGCACGGCCGCCGTGGGCGACATCGCCGCTCCCGACGTCGCGGTGGCGGTCGCCGCCTGGACGGTCGCCGTCGCGGTCGGAATCGGCGACGAGGTCGCCGTCGCGGCAGGGAACGTCGCGGTCGCAGTCGGCGGCCCGACAGTCGGCGATGCCAGGGTCGCCGTCGCCGGCGGAGCCTGCGCAGCCGCGCGAGTCGGGCTGGCTGACGCGACTGCGGTGGTGCTGGCGCTGGCGGTAACCGTCGGGGTGTTGGGCGGTGTCGCCGTAAAGCTGGGGATCGCTGTCGGCGTGGCGGGCGGTCGCACGTCGATGACCGCACTGCGCGTCTGTGTCAGCTGCCCATCCGAAACGGTCAAGCGCACCAGGTACTGCCCCACCGCGCCGAACTGATGCGACGCGCTGTATCCGGTCGCGCTGCTGCCGTCGCCGAAGTCCCAGGCGTAACTGAGCGCGTCGCCGTCCGGATCGACCGATCCGTAGCCGGTGACTCGCAGCCTGCCGGTCACGTCGATCGCGCGATCGGGTCCGAGGTCGGCCCACGGGCGATGGTTGGTCGGGCCGGCCGGCAGTTCGTCGGGTCCGATATCGACGGCGACGCCCTGCGGACGCGGCGCCCCCGCACGATCCACGGCCGGTGCATCATCCAGCGCACCGCGATCGGTCGCCGCGCTGTCCGCCGCGACGCAATAGTCGGGCGTGGCAAAACCCGGATCGATCGCCAGCGTTCCGCTGCCAAGCGCGCTCTCCAGCGTCCAGACGCCGGCGTTGATGTCCTGGCCGGTATAGCGGCGGTCGCTGCCGTCGGGCAGATGCCGGACGATGGCCGCGCTACTCGTATCACTGCGGAAGAACAGGTCGTGATCCTCGACCAAGTCGAGCGGCGCCTCCGCTTCGACGATCTTGCCGTCACCGCTGGCGATGACATTGCGCAGCCGTACCGCGTTCGGCGCCGCCATATCCGCCGGACGCGCGCGCAACAGCAGCTGCGTGCCGCGATTGTCGGCGACGGTGGAATTGACGATGACGGCCGTCACCGGCAGGCCGAGGATCGACCCGGTGGCGATGCCGGTGTTGTTGCCGGTCACGAGGGTGTTTTCGACGCGACCTGACTGTCCGAGCTTGATGCCGCTGCAGCCGTTGTCGCGGCTGACGCACGCCTGCAGCGACGCGGCGTCGGCCTGCACGTCGAAGCCGTCCTCGCCATTGTCGGCGGCGACGCATCCCGAGAAGACAATATCGCTGGCCGTCTCCTCCACCGAGAAGCCGTCGGCGTCGCCGTCGCACCCTGCGCCGTCGTCATTGTCGCTGCTGATCGTGTCGCGCACCGTGACGCGCTGGCTGTCGTCGAGAATGCGGACGCCGATACGATTGTGGTGCAGCGTGCAGCCGTCGATCAGCACATCACGCGCCCCGGCGACCCATACGCCGACCGCATTGCCCTCGGCCGACGCGCCGCGCACGACGATATCGTGCGCACCCGGTCGCAGCATGATGGTCTCGTCGAATCCGTTGAGCGTGAAGCCTTCGATCGTCAAGTCGCCGGCGCCCTCTGCAATGTCGAAGGCCGACAGACTGGCGTCGGGCTGTGGACTGGTCAGTCGCGCGCCGCCGAGATCGCGTATGGCGATCGGTTGTCCCGGAGCGCCGGAGCGGCTGAGGTGCACCGCTTCGCGGTAGACGCCGGCGGCGACTAGCAGCTCGTCGCCGGGCAGCAGGTCGCGCACGCCGCGGCCGATCGAGCGCCACGGCGCGTCGGCGGCACCGCTGGCAGCATCGCTACCCGTCGGATCGACGACATACGTCGCAGCGCGCAGCGGACTGGCCAAGAGCAACAGCAGGAGCCACGCGACGCGACGCATCATCGGCGTGCATAACTGCATCCTCCGTGCCGCCCTCACAGCAGCGTGCGCGAGGTTTGCGCGCGGTACCCACGTGTTGTCGAACCGTCACGGTCGCACGGAGCGCCATGGCGTTGGCATTGCGCACCTGATGCTCCAGATGACCGGTCACATGCGCGCGACCGGCAGCGCGGCGTGACGCGCCGCGCCGCTACGCCGCTCGGCAGCCGTCGAGGGCGTCGGCGACGGCGCGCACCAATTCGTCGATGACGACGCGGTCGTCGCCGTCGGCATCGGCGGCGCGGCATCGCTCGACATCGGCTTCGCCGATGCCGATGCGTACGGCGGCGAGGATCTCGTCGACCGTGACGCTGCCGTTGCCGTCGCAGTCGGCGAAACAGCTGGTGCGCGGGACGACCTCGACCGAGAGCGCGTTCTGCGCCCATCCGGCATCGTCGGCGGCGGTGATCAACACCGCGCTGCGACCGGGATGGCGCGCGCACAGCATTGCCTGAGTCCCGTGCACGGTTGCCGACGCGACCGCGGCATCGACGCTGGCGGCCTGGTAGAGCACGGCATCTTCATCGGCGACCGCAAAGCCCGCCGCGAGATCGACCTGGTCCGACTCGCCGACCGCCAATCGTCTCTCCGCGAATGGCCCGTCCGCGGCCGGCGCCGGCAGCGCAATCATGTCGCAATCCGGATCCGCCTCGTCGATCAGGCCGTCGCGATCGTTGTCGACGCCATCGGCGCATGGCGGGCCGCCGACAACCACGACTTCCGCTGGCCGGCTTTGCGCGCCGTGCACGTCGGTGACGACGAGGCGCACCCGATACGGACCAGCCCGATCGATGAACAGCGCCGGCTGCCAGCTGTCGGCACCGTCGAGCGACCACGCGCTGCCGGCTGGAGCCGAGACCAGGTCCCAGTGCGGCGTCAACGCGTCGCCGTCCGCATCGCAGCTGGCACGGCCGTCGAGCATCGCCACCCGGGGCGGCGCCCCGACGGTCTGTGGCGGACCCGGATCGGCGGCAGGCGCCGAATTGCCGTCATCGGCGCGCAACACGATGCGCCGCTCGCGGTTGACGACGATCGTCGCGCTGCCGGTACCGCCGGGCACAGCCAATGCGCAGGCGCCGTCCGCCGCGTGCGGTACGAACTCGAGGCCGTGGACGGTGAGCTGCGGATCCGCGGCATCGACCACCAGGCTGGCGCGCCCGGCGGCCAGTTGCACCCCGAGCCGACCGCGCGCCGTCGTCGCCAGGTACACCACCCCGTCGTACGCCAACTGCGTCGCCTGTTCGGCCCATGCCAGGCGCAGCGCCCCGCTGTCGTCCACGTCGAACAGTGCCACCGCGCCATCGCTGGACACATCCGCCAGTCGGCTGAGATCCGCCGTGATCGTCAGCGGTGTGCGCGCGGCGCGATGCCACGCCAACAGTCGATGTTGCGCGGCGTCCAGTCGAACCGCCGCCACGCCGGCAACGGTCAGCGCGTACGCCGATGGCGGCGCCTCGCCAGCCGCCGACGGATACAGCAACGACACGCTGCGCGCATCCGTCGCGGTGGCGCTGGCTTCGAGCACCGTGTGCGTCAGGCTGGCGCGGTTTGCGCCTTCGTGCACTGCGTCGCGCGTCGTCAGGCTGAGCGGACCCGCGTCCACCGCAAGCACTTCGGTCAGCGACGCGCCGGCGCGGGTCCAGCGCGCCCCGGCACCGGCGAGATCGAAGCTGCCGCCACTGGTGCCGCCGCCGTTGCCGTGCAGTAGCCAGGTGAAATTCTCTGCCGCGTCGTTCGACGACGTGGCGCGATCGGCGATCAACAAATAGCGGTCGGCGGCGAACAGAAAGCGGCGTTCGAGCCGCGCCGCGGGCTGACCGTAGCGCAGCAGCGCCGTGGCCGTGTCGAACGCATCGCTGTCGAGGGTATCGACGAGCGAGCCCTCGCCGTCGGTCGGCGGCGGATCGACGGGACGCGCAAGCCAGTTGATGGAGGCGGAGAGGAGATCTCCCGGACCGCTGCCGTTGACCAGGATCACATTGTGATCCTGTGGCTTGTTCACCATGCCGTGCAGAGTGAAGGAGAAATACCCTGGATCGAGCGCCAGGCGTTCGCCGAACGCGTGCAGCAGAAAGCTGCCGCCGTCGGCGTGCTCGTGCGATTCGGGTGACGCCGGCGTGCCGTCGGCGTAGCGACCGAACTCGGCGGCGGCGCCGTGCTCCGCTTGCACGAGAGCGAGGACGCCGGCGGGCGACCAGTCGCTGCGCAACGCGGCCACACCACCTTCCGTGTAGAACGAAGTCGGCGACGCGTCGGGCGGCGCAACCGCCAGCGCGTCGTCGAAGTTCACCACCGACTCGGCAGCCAGTGAGATATTGCCGTCCGTCTCGAGCGGCGAGTCGCCGGTGGTCCAGCGCCAGGCAGTTGCCGCGGTCAGCGGGGCGGCACCGAAGTAGTAAAACTCGAACGGATTGCCGTCGTCGGTCGGCGCCAGCGAGCCGTCGGGCAGCGTGTTGTCGAGCTCCCACTGTACGAGACGCGCGAGCAAAGGGTGACGCCAGAAATTCGGCATCGTCACGCCCGCCGCGGTTCCCCCGGTGAGCGCATCCCAGGCGCGCCAGAACGGCAACAGGTTCTGCGATCCGTAGCGCAAGTAGAACGGGCCCTCGCCGTACGCGCCGTCTCCGCTCACCAGCGCGTAGCGCATGACGGCGTCGACCTGAGTCGTGCCGTAGAGCAACCAATCCGTCGGCTCGCGCACCCCGTCCGGGTCGCTGCCGGCTGCCGGCGTATACTCCGCCAGGGCCAGCGCCGACGTCGCCATCGCGGCGCCGCTTTTGGCGCGATGATTGTTTTGGTGCAGCGTGGTGAAGCCGCCCGCAGAGGCTGGATCGCGGTAGTTCTCGTACAGCTCGCCGGCCAGTGCCGCGAGGTGATCGACGATCGCCGTCTCGTCGTCGCCGAGATCGATGCCGGCGCCGCGCAGCGCATCGTAGGCGGTCGCATACTGCTGCAGCTCTTCGGCGGTACTGATGTCGCGGTCCCAGCCGCCGAGCGGCGCGGCAACCGCCAGGCGCGAGCGCGTGTACATATTGAGCAGCAAGACGCGCACGCGCTCGCTGGCCGCCGCGCGCGCCGCGGCATCGTACGGCACGATATCGCCATCGCGCACCGTGCGGTCGAACAGGATCATCGCCGCCAGATCTTTCGCGGCGCGCGCTTTGATGCGCTCGGCGTCGATCGAATGGTCGTCGAGCGCCACGCCGTCGGCCTGCCCCACTTCCGCGAGCATCCGGCGCAGCAACGTTTGATACGGTTCGCGCGCCAGTCGAGCCCGAATACCGTCCAGCTCGGCGGCGCGACAGAGAATGCGCGGCCGCGTCAGGTCCACGCCGTCCGGCTGCCAGGCCGCCAAGGCGGCTCCGCCGGCGCAGAGCGCAGCCAGCCCGGCGGCCGCGCAGGCCGCACCGCGCCAGCGCACGCTAGCCGACCGTGCCGAGCGCGGGCGCGGCTTCACCCTGTCCGCCAGCGCGCGCCAGCCGCCCCGCCACCAGCTCGACCGCCATGAGGTCCTCATTCGGCGCATCGTATACGCAGCGCAGTTGGTATTGCGACGCAGGAGTGGCAGCCGACGCGCCCGTTGCAGTGGGGGCCCGGCACCGCGACGTCGCGGCCGCGGCTGCCGCCTGACTGCAGCCGCGCGGCGACAAAGCCTCAGCGGTCTGGCGACCGGGGCCGATGCGCTTCAGGCATCGCTGCGCTTCGCCCAGCCCGCCGCCCACTGCTGCAGTGGGGCCAGTGCCGCCAGGAGACGCCGGCCGTCGGCCGTCAACGCATAGCCCGCGCCCGCCTGCTGCTCGACGATGCCGGCATCGCGCAACTCGCCCAGGCGGGCGTTGAGCACGGACGGCGACACGTCGTCGCTGCGCGCCTGCACGGCGCGAAACGTCAGCGGCCCATCGCGCAGCTCCCACAACACGCGCAACGCCCAGCGCCGCCCGAGCAGATCGAGCAAGGCCATGATCGGCCGTCCGCTGCTCGACCCGCGCACCGCGCGTCCCGGACGTGGACCCGCCATCGACTTGCGCTACCGTTTCCGTAGCAGTACGCTACCGAATCGAAAGCGCCGCTGCGCGGCGCACGAAGGGAGACCGCGATGTCGAATGCACGCTTGCAGCCGCTGGAGCCGCCGTACACGGACGAGACCGGTGCCACCTTGGCGGCGATGATGCCGCCCGGCATGGAGCCGCTGCGGCTCTTCCGCACGCTGGCACACAACCCTCGCGTCTTGGCGAAGATCCGCGCCGGCAATCTGCTCGATCGCGGCAGCATCACGCGCCGCGACCGCGAGCTGATGATCCTGCGCACCACGGCGCGCTGCGGCGCGCAGTACGAGTGGGGGGTGCACGTCGCGTTCTTCGGCCCGCGTGCGGGCCTCGAGGCCGCGACCATCGCGGCGACGGTCGGCGCCGCCGCCGACGACCCGTGCTGGTCGCAGCGCGATGCGCTGCTCGTGGCCCTCGCCGACGCGCTGCACGATCAGGCCGCGATCCCCGACGCGCTGTGGGCGGCGCTGGCCGTCGAGTGGAGTGCCGAGCAACTCATCGAGCTCATCGTCGTGGCGGGCTTTTACCACACCATCGCGTTCCTCGTGAACGGCTTGGGCGTGGAGATGGAAGACGGCGCGCCGCGCTTTGCCGACGCCGGCCGCCCTCACCAGTAGCCGTCGTCGACGAAGCTGACGTAGCGGCCGCGGCCGATGACGACGTGGTCGAGAACCTTGACGCCGATGAGCTCGCCGACCTCGCGCAGGCGGCGCGTGATGAGCAGATCCTCGGCGCTCGGCGTCGGATCGCCGCTGGGATGGTTGTGGACGAAGAGCACGGCCGCGGCGGAGTCGCGGATGGCGGGCAGAAAGACTTCGCGCGGATGCACGATGCTGCCGGTCAGCGAGCCCATCGATACGCACACGTCGCGGATCTTGCGATGCTTGGAGTCGAGCAGAACGGCGTAGAAGACCTCGCAGCGCTGGTCGGCCAAGCGCTCGCAGAAGTGCCGGTAGACGTCGATACTGCCGCGCAGGGGCTCGCCGGTGCGGAACTCTTCTTCGCCGAAGCGCTTGGCCAGCTCGACGAGGGCCAGCAGTTGCGCCGCCTTGGCCGGGCCAATGCCTTTGACCGCGCAGAGCTCGGTCTTCGACAACCCCGCGAGGCCGCGCAGGCGGTCGCCCGCGGCATCGAGCACGGCGCGCGCCTGCTCGACGACGTTCTCGCCCTCGCTGCCGCTGCGCAGCACGATGGCCAGGAGCTCACCGGTCGAGCACGCCGCCGCACCTTGATCGAGCAACTTCTCGCGCGGGCGTTCGCCGCGCGACCAGTGCTTGACGGCGAGCTGTTCCGACATCGGCGCGCGATATAGCGCGCCGCGCTACATGACGTCTAGCAGCAGCGCGGCCATGCGCGGCAGGGCATGCAGCGACAGGCACCACCCCGCCGATGCGCCCTTGGCGCTGGCATGCGGCCGCTCAGTCGCTGCTGATCTCCTGCACGATGCCGTTGCGGAAGAGGACTTTCTGCGGGAACAGGTCGGGATCGTCGTTGTCCGCGTACACCCATTCGGCCATCGGAATGCGCGCCGCCGTCGCCCACCCTTCGTCGTCGTCGCCGCCCGGAATCACCTGCACCCAATGCCGCGCTGCTTCCGGCCGGCCGCAGGCTTCCAACACGGTCGCCATGTTGTCCCCCGGATTGATGATGCGCGTGCCGCATTGCATCGGCTGCGCAAACGCCGGCGCGGCGCACGCAATCACCCCTGCCACTCCGATCCACTTCAACATCGACCGCCTCCTTCGTGTCGCGCGAGGGTACAAGATGCGCATGCAAAGACGAAGGCGCGATTTGCGCTCGGCTCGCGCGTCGAGGGGAGACACGACCACACCGTAACGTCTTCCCCCAACGACGCCCTATGCGACCGCCAGCAACAGGCCGTGCAGATATTCGCCTTCCGGATGCGCCAGTGCGACCGGATGATCCGGACCGGGGCCCAGCGCTTCGAGCAGCGTCACGCGCCGTCGCGCATCCGCGGCGGCGCCGGCGACGATCTTGCGGAAGAGATCGCGGTCGACGTGCTGCGAGCACGTGAAGGTGCAGAGCAAGGCGCCGGGCGCGGCGCGGCGCAGGGCCCAGAGATTGAGATCCTTATAGGCGCGGGCGCCGCGCGCCACGTCCTTGCGCTGTCGCACCAGCGCCGGCGGATCGAGCACGATGAGGTCGTAGGATTCGTCGATGTGGCGCAGGAACTGACCGACGTCGCGCTCGACGAAGAGCGAGCGTGCGACCTCGAGGTGATTGCGCTCCCACGCTTGTGCGGCGCGCGCCACGGCGCGCGCGGAGCTGTCGACCGCCGTCACGTGCGCCGCGCCGCCGGCGCCGGCGTGCACGGCAAAGCCGCCGCTGTAGCTGAAGGCGTCGAGCACGCGGCGGCCGCCGGCCAGCGCGCGCACGCGCGCGCGGTTGACGCGCTGGTCGCAGAAATGGCCGGTCTTCTGCCCGGCCCCGGCGCTGACATAGACGCGCAAGCCGTTCTCGCGCACCTCGACGTCGTCCGGTGCGGCGCCGACGAGCGCGCCGGACGACGGCTCCAGGCCTTCGGCGGCGCGCACCGCCCCATCGCTGCGCTCGACGATGGCGCGCGGCGCACAGGTATCGACCAGCGCCTCGATCAACCATGCGCGCAGGCGCTCGGCGCCGGCGGTGAGGATCTGCACCACCAAGACGTCGGCGAAGCGATCGACGACGACACCGGGCAGCCCGTCGCCCTCGCCGTTGAGCAGGCGATACGCGTCGCTGTCGGCGCCGACGACCAGCGCGCGCAGCGCCTGCGCAGCGGCGACGCGGCGGCGCACGAAGGCGGCGTCGATCGGCTCGTCTTCGCGACTCAGAACGCGCACGGCGATCGTGCACGCCGGATTGGCGTAGCCCACGCCGACGAAGCTGCCGTCCGACGCCAGCACGCGCACGATCGCGCCGGGATCCAGAGCAGCCGGCAGATCGCGCAACGCGCCGGAAAAGATCCACGGGTGTCCGAGCCGGGCCGGCCGATCTTTGCCGGAGCGCAGATGCAGCGTGATCGGCGCGGCGGACGAGCCGGCCGCAGCGTTGCCTGTCACGGCTTCGCGCCCCGCAGCCACGTTCCGCTGCGCCCGCCGCGCTTCTCGACCAGGCACACGTCGGTAATCACCATGCCGCGATCGACCGCCTTGCACATGTCGTAGACGGTCAACGCCGCGGCGCTGACGGCGACCAGGGCCTCCATCTCGACGCCGGTCTTGGCGGTGACCTTCACCGTCGCGGTGATCGTCAGCCGCCCGCCGCGTCCACCGGCGAGCTCGATGCTCGCCTGCTCCACCGGCAGCGGATGGCAGAGCGGGATCCATTCCGCGGTGCGTTTGGTGGCCATGATGCCGGCGACGCGCGCCACGGCGAGTACCTCGCCCTTGCCGATTTCACCGCGCTCGATCAGGCGCAGCGTCGCCGGCTGCATCAGCACCGTGGCGCGCGCGACCGCGATGCGCTCGGTCACCGCCTTGTCGCCGACATCGACCATGCGCGCCCGCCCCTGCGCATCGAGGTGCGTCAGCCGAGCGGCTCGTCCTGCCTTGCGATCACGCGCCTGTGCCATTAGCTTCCCCCGCATGCCGCATCACCGATTGATCATCCTCGGATCCGGCCCCGCCGGACTCACTGCGGCGCTGTATGCCGCGCGCGCCAACCTCGCCCCACTCGTGATCGAGGGCATGCAGCCCGGCGGGCAACTTACCATAACGACCGAGGTCGAGAACTATCCCGGCTTTCCCACCGGCCTGCAGGGCCCGGAGATGATGGAACTGTTCCGCAAACAGGCGGAGCGCTTCGGCACGCAAATCCATTTCGGCGAGGTTACCAACGTCGACCTGTCACGCCGTCCGTTCACGATCCAGGTGGGTCGCGACGCGCACACCGCCGACGCGCTGATCATCGCGACTGGCGCCTCGGCCAAGCTGCTGAACATCGAGAGCGAGCAGCGCCTGATGGGCTACGGCGTGTCGGCATGCGCCACCTGCGACGGCTTCTTCTTCAAAGACAAGGTCGTGGCCGTCGTCGGCGGCGGCGACACGGCGATGGAGGAAGCGACGTTCCTCACCAAGTTCGCCTCGCGCGTACACCTCGTGCACCGGCGCGACTCGCTGCGCGCGTCAAAGATCATGGCTGAGCGCGCCGAGCGCAACGCCAAGATTCAATTCGAGTGGAACTCCGAGATCACCGAAGTACACGGCGAGGCGGGCAGCGCCGGGGTCACCGGCGTCACGCTCGCCGACACGCAGACCGGCGCGAAACGCGAACTGGCGCTGGACGGCGTCTTCATCGCCATCGGCCATCAGCCGAACACCAAGTTGTTCAGCGGCCAGCTCACCCTGAACGAGAGCGGCTACATCATCACCGAAGCGCGCAGCACCTACACCAGCATCCCGGGCGTGTTCGCCTGCGGCGACGTGCAGGATCACGTCTATCGGCAAGCGGTCACAGCCGCCGGCACCGGCTGCATGGCAGCCATCGATGCCGAGCGCTGGCTCGAAGCGCAGGAACACGCCGCGCCGCACTGACCGGTCGCGCGCCTGCCGGGTCCGTCTCCGGTCTTCCGGTCGCGCGAGCGCGCGACCGTTGGCCGAGCGCTGGCTCGAAGCGCAGGAACACGCCGCGCCGCACTGACCGGTCGCGCGCCTGCCGGGTCCGTCTCCGGTTCCTCCGGTCGCGCGAGCGCGCGACCGTTGGCCGCGCGCTGGCTCGAAGCACAGGAGCACCGCGCCGCACTGACCGGTCGCGCGCCTACCGGGTCCGGCTCCGGTACTCCGGTCGCGCGAGCGCGCGACCGTTGGCCGCGCGCTGGCTCGAAGCACAGCAGCACGCCGCGCCGCACTGACCAGTCGCGCGCGACCGTCGGCGCAATGGACCTTGAGGATCCGGTCCATCGCGCCAGCGAGCGTGTCCGCTATTGCGCCTCGCACATGAGCAAATCCGGCGCGAGGCAGCTCAGATAGTTCTGCGGCTGGCCGCCGGACGGCGTCACCTGCACCGCGCCGTCGTCGTAGACGATGCTGGCCATCGACATGCCGGTCCCGGTGACGTTGAGTTGTCCGCTTTGCGGGCAAATCTCACCGGCCGCGACCGCAACCGGCGCAAAGGTCTGCAGGCCAATCGACCCGCCGAAGCAATCCGAGGTCATGCTGCCGCTCAGGTTGACGGTGACGGGATTGCCTCTCGCGTCCTGCGTCAAGACGAGATTGCTGAACGTCACGGTGAACTGATTCTCCGGCGGTACGCCGTTGACGACGAGCGCCGGTGGCGTCGGCGGCAGCGGCGTAAAGACCGCAGCGCCGTTGAACGTCAGCGTGTACTTCACCGGCACGCAATCGTCGTTGAATGTGATCTGCGTCATCGCCACCTGCGTGCCGTCGAAGGACACGGTGACGCCGGATCCGTCGGACAGCGTCGAGGCCAGATTGCCGGTCAGCACGAGCGACAGCGCGCCGACCGGGCACGCCGCCAGCGTCGGGGTGAGGTTGAAGGTTCCGGTGAGATCCGCCGCGACATCGAGGGCGAGAGTGTCCTGCGCCGTGCGCAGCTGGACGGTGAGCCCGTCGACGACGAGCCCGCCCGAGAAGAAGATCGGCGGGTTGCCGCATTTGGCGAAGGCGTTCTTGCCGGCATTGAGCGTGATGGCGCCGTCGAAGTCCGCTTGGCCGCCGAGCGGACCGGCGGCAATGCAGTGGTCCGCGCTCAGCGAGATGGTCAGCGGACCGCCGTTGGGCCCGGTGCAGTCTTTCAACGTCGTGCCCGACACCGGGCACTGCTTGATGTCCGCGACGATGCCGCGCGTGCCGCCGACGCTGGAGACCAGGGACGCGCTGGCGCCGTCGTTGGTGATGATCGTGACGATGGAGCCGACCAGCGACTGGATGCTGCCCAACCCGGCCGAGACGATGGCCGCCCGGCCACCCGCCGCCAGGCCCGCTGGGAAGGGCGTCTTGGTGGGCGTGCCCGTCACGCTCGGCGTCTGCGAGAAGCTGGCCGATGCGGTGACGGTCGGCGTTGCGCTGACGGTGCCGGTCGCCGTCGGCGGCGGGGTATTCGTCGGCGTGCCACTGGCGGTGACGGTCGCGACGCTGGTGGCCGTGTCGCTCGCGGTCGCGGTCGCCGCAGGCGAGGCGGTGTGCGTCGGCAATGCGCTGGCGGTCGCGGTCGCGCTCGATGCCGTCGTCGACGTGGCATTGGCGGTCGCGGTCGCGGGCGGCACGGTTGCGGTCGCCGCACCGGTAAGCGTCGGCGTCGGCGAAACGACCGGCGTTGCCGTCACCGTGGCCGATGCCGTCGCGGTCATGCTCGGTGTGACCGCAATGCATTGGTCGTCGACACAGACCGACCCGACCGGACAATCGTCATTCTCGACGCACGGCGGGATGCTCGTGCTGGTCGGCGTCGGACCCGTCGCCGTGGGCGTGGCGGTGGTGGTCGCCGTCGACGTCGAGGTGCCGCTCACCGTTGCGGTAGCGCTTGGCGTGGCGGTGCGGCTCGCCGTCGCGGGCGCCGTCGTCGCGGTGGAGGTGGCCGTCGCAGGAGGCGGGGTGTGCGTCGGCGACGCCGTGGACGTCGAAGTCGACGTCGACGTCGATGTCGAAGTCGAGGTCGAGGTCGAGGTCGACGTCGCAGTCGAGCTCGGAGTCACCGCCGGCGGGCAGCCATCGAGCGCGTTGTTCACGCCCGTGATCAGCTGCGCAATGGTGACCTCGTTCTGGCTGTTGGCGAATGCCGGGCAGGAACTGAGCGGCTGGCTGCCGAGGGCGATGTTCACACCGAGAATGAGATCGTTGATCGTCACCGCGCCGTCGCCGGCGCAGTCACCGACGCATTGGCCAGCCGCCTTGCCGAGGCCGCAGAACAGCAGGCCGACGCAGAGCAGTGCACGCAGGCCGGAACGCTGTAGTCGCTTTGGATCGGTGGATACGCGCATGACAGCCTCCCTGGCGAACTGGCTCGGTGAGTGAGGGTTGTAGTCAGGTGCGACGCACGGCGTCAAAGCATTTCCTGCTACGGCGCCGCCAGCGCACGCCCCTGCTCAACGGGAGCTGCCGGCCGTTTCGAAACAACAATTGGCTTGACGCCCGACCGATCGGACGGTAGTGCTCGACCGATCGGTCGGTCGAACGTGCGAGCCCAGCCTGCAGACATTCCGGCGCGCGAGAAGATTCTCGACGCTGCCGAAACGCTCTTCGCGCGGCGCGGCTTCACCGGCGTTGGCATCAGCGAGATCGCCGAGGCGGTCGGCCTCAGCAAGTCGACGCTCTTCCATCACTACGCCACCAAGGCGCAGCTCTACGCGGCGGTGGTCGAGCGCATTCTGGCCGAAATCGAGACGACGCTGACGCGCGCCCTCGCCGACGGTGGCACCCCCGTCGAGCGGCTCGACCGCTGGGTCGACACGGTCTGCGATCTGCTCGGCGCCCGGCCGACGCACGCGCGCCTGCTGCTCCGCTCGCTCTTCGAAGACGATGAGCTGAGCCACGATTCGGAGAACGTGCGCGCGGCGGACGAACGGCTGGCGCGTATCGTCGCCAGCATGACGCACCTGCTGCGCGAGGGCATGGCGGGCGGCGCGCTGCGCATGGCCAACTTGCCGCACACCATCCAGAGCTTGATCGGCCTGGTGATCTATCACTTCGCCTCGGGGGACTTCGGCGTCGAGTTGCTCGGCCGCTCGCCGTTTGCACCGGCCGAAGTGCGGCGCCGCAAAGACGAGCTGAAAGCATTTCTGCATCACGGATTGGTGGTGTCGCGTGCACCATCGAAGGGAGATCGCGCATGAGCACGACGGAGAAGATTCTCGCCGAGCAGCGCCGCAGCGTCGGCGCCTTTGAGACCGTCGACTTCGTCGACGAGCAGAAAGTCGCGCGGCTGCGCGCCCAGATCGACGTCGATGTGCCGCTCGACCTGCATTGGACGTGGAACTACGGCAACGAGGTCGAGGAGCTGCGCGATCTGTACGAGAAGGGCAAGCGCGGTCAGTGGAACGCCGAGAGCGACATCGACTGGAACTATCCCTTCAAGCGCGACGAGTGGTTCCTGCCCAAGGTCGGCGCGCTGCTGCTGCCGTCGCTGCTGCACGAGGCCGGCGCGGACGACGCCACCTGCCTCGAGGCGGCGCACGACGAGTTCGCCCATCTGCTCTCGCAGCTGTTGCACGGCGAGCAGGCGGCGATGCAGCTGTGCGGTCAGCTGACCAACGCCTGCACGACGATGGACGCCAAGTTTGCCGCCGGCGCGCAGGTGATCGATGAGGTGCGGCACACCGAGGTGCTCGCCAAGTTCCTGCAGCGCAAGATGGGCACGCTGCATCCGATCGACCCAACGCTGAAGGTCCTACTCGACAAGCTGCTGTCGGCGCCGACGTGGAAGATGAAGACACTCGGAATGCAATGTCTGTTCGAGGGCATGGCCGTCGGCATCTTCGACCAGGTCGCGCGCGCCACCACCAACGCGCTGCTGCACGACATCCTGCGGCGCGTGCAGGTCGACGAAGCCCGCCACGCGGCCTTCGGCATCCTCACCATGCGCCGCTTGGTCAAGGAGTCGACGCAGGACGAGCTCAACGAGATGGAAGACTTCGCCTTCTCCATCCTCGAGTGCCTCAACGCCAACCAGCAGCTCGACATGCTGCGCTTGCTCGGCCCCAAGTACGGCCTCGATCCCGAGAGCGTCGTCGGCATCGTCCTCGGCATGCCCGAGTGGCCGGTGATCAACAGCGAAGTCTACATGCACACCGTCGTCCCCAACCTGAAGCGCCTCGGCCTCATCACCGAGCGCACCGAAGGCGACTGGCGCCGGCTGGGCATGATCCACGGTGATCGCTTCGAACCGCAGGTCACATTGGACTAGGCGGCAATTGGTTGTGAGGTTGTTAGGTCGGCCCGGCGGACGCGAGTCGCGACGTCGTCCGACCTAACAACAAACAACCGAACAACCTCGCCGCTACACAAGCGGCCGTCGGGTGCCGGCTGACACCCCTACCCCAGCCGGCCCTATCCCCGCATCGGCACGCCGCGGGCGCGCAAGAACTCCTTGCACTCGCCGACCGTGTGCTCGCGGTAGTGGAAGATCGAGGCGGCGAGCGCGGCCGTCGCGCCCCCGGCAGTGAGGCCGTCGTAGATGTGCTCCAGCGTGCCGACGCCGCCGGAGGCAATGACCGGGACGCGCACGGCATCGACGACGGCGCGCGTCAGCGAGATGTCGTAGCCGATCTTCGTGCCGTCGCGATCCATGCTGGTCAGCAGGATCTCGCCGGCGCCGGCGTCTTCCATGCGACGCGCCCAGTCGAGCGCGTCGATCCCAGTCGGCGTGCGGCCGCCATGGATGAACACCTCCCAGCGCGGCGCGCGGCGCGAATCGCCGATCGCCGATCGCGTATCGTCGGACGCGTTCTCCGTCGATAGGCCATCCACCGCCGGCGACACGCGCGGATCGGCGGCATCGCCGCCGATCCGCTTGGCGTCGATGGCGACGACGATGCACTGCGAGCCGAACTGCTCGCAGGCGGCGGCGACGAATTCCGGGTGCTGTACGGCGGCGGTGTTGATCGAAACCTTGTCCGCGCCGGCGTTGAGCAGGTTGCGGATGTCCTGCAGCTCGCGCACGCCGCCGCCGACGGTGAGCGGCATGAAAACCGTCTCGGCCGTACGCGCCACCACGTCGAGGATGATACCGCGCCGCTCGTGCGAGGCGGTGATATCGAGGAACGTCAGCTCGTCGGCACCCTCGGCGTCGTAGCGCTGCGCCACCTCGACCGGATCGCCGGCGTCGCGCAGCCCGACGAAGTTGACGCCTTTGACGACGCGCCCGTCCTTCACATCGAGGCACGGAATGATGCGTTTGGTCAGCATGTCGCTGCGCCGCGTGCGCCTGTGGCTGATCGCACCGGCGCCGGGCGGATGCGGTGGAGCGCGCTCATGGCATCGCCGGGCGCTCGCCCAGCGCAATCGCCTCAGGCAGAGACACCGCGCCGGTGTAGAGCGCGCGGCCGACGATGCAGCCGACGACGCCGGCCGCCTCGCACGGCAACAGCGCTTCGATGTCGGCCAGCGAGCCGACGCCGCCGGAGGCGATGACCGGGATGCCGACGCCTTCGGCGAGCGCGCGGGTCGCGGCGACGTTGACGCCTTGCTGCGTGCCGTCGCGCTCGATGTCCGTATAGATGATGCAAGCGGCGCCGATTCCGGCGAAGCGCCGCGCGAGATCGATGGCGGTTACGTCGCTGGTCTCCAACCAACCCTTGACCGCCACCTTGCCGTTGCGCGCATCGATGCCGATGGCGACGCGGCCGGAGAAGCGACGGCACGCCTCTTCGACCACCGCCGGCTGCTCCAGTGCCGCGGTGCCGAAGATGACGCGATCGGCGCCGAGCCCGAGCAGCGCGCCGGCGCGTTCAATGGTGCGAATGCCGCCTCCGACCTGCACCGGGACCGCAAGCTTGGCGCACAGCGCTGCAATCGCCTCGCCGTTCGCCGGCGCGCCGCTCACTGCGCCGTCGAGATCGACCACGTGCAGATAGCGCGCCCCGGCATCGACCCAGCGCCGCCCCATCGCCACCGGATCGTCGCCGTACACCGTCTCGGCGGCGAAGTCGCCGCGCAACAGCCGCACGCAGCGGCCGCCTTTCAAATCAATCGCCGGCAGGATCAGCATGTCAGAAACGACGACGCGCAGATGCGCACATACCGCCGCAGATGAATCCGGAGACTGCGGTCGAGACGACGGGCTCCAGGCTCATCCGTGGCCATCCGCGTGCGCGGGGGCATTCGTGTTCTGCCTTTCGACGCGCGCGCCGAAATTGGCGAGCATCTGCAGGCCGATGCGCTGGCTTTTCTCGGGATGGAACTGGCAGGCGAAAACGTTGTCGCGGCTGATCGCCGAGACGAACTCGCCGTCGTAGTCGGTGGTGGTGGCGATGATCGCCGGGTCGCGCGGCTCGACGAAATAGGAGTGGACGAAATAGACGAAGGCGTCGTCGGCGATCCCGTCGAGCTCCGCCGCCGGCTGCTGGCGGCGGATCTGGTTCCAACCCATGTGGGGAATGCGAAAGTCGTGGTCCTCGCGCGCGCGAAAGCGCACGACGCGACCGCGCAGCACGCCGAGCCCCTGCACCGGCCCGAATTCTTCGCTCTCTTCGAACAGCAGCTGCAGCCCCAGGCAGATGCCCAGAAACGGCGTGCCGCGCTCGACCACGCGCCGCACCACGTCGACCAGCTCGAAGCGCCGCAGGTTGTCCATGCAGGCGCCGTACGCACCGACGCCGGGCAGCACGACGCCCGCCGCGGACTCGATCGCCTGCGCGTCGCGCGTCACCGTCGCCGACACGCCGACCTTCTCGAAGCCCTTCTGCACGCTCCGCAGGTTGCCCATGCCGTAGTCGATGATCGAAATCATGGTGTCGAGTGTCAGGCGTCGGTCGCGAATGGCTGTGCCGATCTGTCAGAGCCGAAGCCCGGCGCCTGACAGCCGACATCTAACACCTGCTTCACAGCGCACCTTTCGTCGACAACACGCCCTCGACGCGCGGATCAATCTGCGTCGCGAAGTCCATGGCACGGGCGAAAGCTTTGAACGTAGCCTCGATGATGTGGTGGGCGTTGCGGCCGCGCACCATGTCGACGTGCAGGTTCATACCGAGTTGGTTGACCAGCGCGAGCAGGAAGTCGTGGATCAGCTCGGTGTCGAAATTGCCGACGCGGGCACGCTTGATGTCGACATTGTACACCAGGAACGGACGGCCGCTCAGGTCGACCGTGATGCGCACCAGCGCTTCATCGAGCGGGCACGCGGCCTCGCCGAAACGGCGGATGCCGGCTTTGTCGCCGAGCGCGTCCTTGAAGGCTTGGCCGAGCGCCAAGCCGACGTCTTCGACGGTGTGATGTTGATCGACCGCGATGTCGCCGCTGGCGCGTACGCTGAGATCGAAGAAACCGTGACGCGTGAAGGCGTCGAGCATGTGATCGAAGAACGGCACGCCGGTGTCGGCCGATCCTCGACCGGCCCCGTCGACGCCAAGCTCGACGACGATGTCGGTCTCTTTGGTCTTGCGCGCGACGCGCGCCTTGCGCGCCTTGGGCACAGCAGGGACTCCTCTCGCGGGCGCGAAACTCGTCGGATGAGCCGGTGAAGTCAAGGCGGGTTTGGCGGCGGGTTTCCGCGAGCGTGGAGGGCGCCGGCGCGGTGTGCCGTCGGTGTCCACGCGCCGGTCGCCGGAATGGCGGACAGCGACGGGTGAGCCCCGAGGATGCGCCACCGCGGAACGCCGGCTGAGGCTGATCGCCGCTCGGGTGAGGGCGATGTGTAAGGCGGCGGCTTCCGCGCACCCGCGTACGCAGGCATCAGCGGTCGCGACCGACCAGCGAGCGGATGAGATCGGCGCGCCCGGCCAGGCGGCTCAGCAGGCGCAGGTGATCGAGCGACGGCTCGCGCAGGATTTGCCACGCGACGTGCGCGGCATAGCGGCGCAAGGCGCGGCGATGCCAGCGGGCGGCGAGCGGATCGCTGTCGAAACGCGGGCGCGGCTCGAGCGCGAAGTGACCGCAGCGATCGGCGCCGCGCACCAGCGTCGCACTGCGTCGCGGGCCGCGCGGCCGCACGTCGGGCGCCGCATAGCGCACCGCCAACCCGATGCGCGGCATCACGCTGCTATTCCGCGGCGAGCCATGCAGCAGCCACAGATGATGCAGTGAAAACTGTCCGGCGCGCAGCGCGATGTTGGCCGTCTCGTCGGCGCGCACGCCCTCGACTCGCTGCCCGCGCAACAGCCCTGCGTCGGGCTCGGCGCCGAGGACGTGTCGGCGGCGCGATCGATGCGATCCGGGCACGACGCGGACGGCGCCGCTCTCCGGCGTGCTGTCGGTGATGGCGATCCAGGCGCTGACGACTCGGTCGCCCTCGATGTCCCAGTATGTGCCATCCTGGTGCCAGGCGGCGTGTCCCGGATCGTTGGCCGGCTTGATGAACAGCACCGAGTTGAGCACCAGCAAGTCCGGTCCAAGCAGCGACCGCACCGCATCCAGCACGCATGGGTCGCGTACCAGTGCGGCGGCCCACGTGTAGAGCAGGTGCGGTCGATTGCGCAGCTGGGGACTGGCGCACCCATCGGCGTCCAACAGCGGCGCGAGCCGTCGATAGCAGTCCTGCGCCGCGTCGCGGCTCAGGGCATCGAGCGGCGCGAGGTACCCATCGGCGGCGAAGCGCGCGCAGGCGTCGGCGCCGAGCCCGGCGCACGCGACGGGCGGAGTCGGCTCGCTCATGTCGACGTCCGGTTGCGCCAAGGCGCGACGAGCGGCGCGATGGCGCGCAGCGCCGGCAGCGCCGCATCGCGGGCGGAGAGATGCGGTGTCGCGATCGGCCACGCGATGTCGAGCTGCGGGTCGTCCCAGCGGCAGCCGAGCTCGTCGGCAAGATCGTACGCGCGATCGATGCCGATGACGTAGGTCGACGCGCTGCGGCTGAGGATGGCGTGCGCCACGCCCGGCGGAATCAGCAACGCCGCCGGGTCGCGACCGGCGAGCTCGATCAGCTGGCCGCGGCCAAACGCCGGAGAGCCGGCGCGCAGATCGTGCAAGCCGACGCTGACGCGCCCCTCCAGCACGGCGACATAATCGGTGTGCGTCAGGTGAAGATGCATGCCGCGCAGCGTCGCCGCGCGACTGGTCGTGACCTGCCACTGCGCGGCATGAAACTCAGGCACCCGGTCCTGGCGGTAGAACTCCGCCAGCGCACCGCGCGAGTCGCGGTGCACCTGCAGCGGAAGCAGCTGCACGCCAGGCGGCAGCGAGGGCGCGGCCGGCGCGGGACGCACCTCAGTCCGATCGTTGGAGCGCAGCATGGGAACGCCATCGCTCATACCAAAAGCGGGCGAACTTGGGACCCGAGCGCAGCGCGAAACGGGCAAAGTCGGCCGCCTGATGCTGGCGCACGGCCAGCGAGCGCCGCCCGGGCGCCGCGGCGCGACGCACCGCGGCGCGCCAATCGGGATCGGCCACGCGCGGCGCGTAGCGCGCCTGCGGCGGGGCCACGCCGGCGGCGTAGTGGCCGTCCCAATGCTGAGCGTAGAAACGCAGCACGGTGACCTCGTCGCGTACCGCCATCGCTAGGCCGGCGCGGCGGGCGCGGTTGAAGAACTCGCGATCGCCGAAGCGCACCAATGCGTCATTCCAGTAGCCGACGCGGTCGAACACCCTGCGCCGATGCACCAGCGTCCCGGCGCCGAGAAACCAGTGGCGCAAGAACGCGCCGGCTCGACCGAGCGGCCAATCGAAAGCGAAGAAGTACGCGTCGAAGCGATCCGGCGGCTGCACGTGCACCGAGCGAAAGGCCACCGCATCGTGTGGCTGCGCGCGCAGCGCCGCCAGACCGCGCTCGAGATGATCGGGGAACCACAGGTCGTCATCGTTGGCGTAGGCGACGAACGGCGCCGAGCTGGCGCGCAACACGCGATTGCGATTGGCGTAGCCGAAGCCGCGCGCCTTCGCGAAACGATGGAAGCGCAGGCGCGGATCGCCGACCGACGCCACCACCTCGGCGGTCGCGTCGTCGCAGCCGTCGCCGACCACGTGCAGGGTCAAGCGCGCGTGCGTCTGCGCCAACACCGCGGCGATGGAGTACGCGATCGTGTGCGGCCGCGCATGCGTCGGCAGCAGCACGTCGACCGCGTCGTCACCGTCGACATCCAGGCGTCTCGACGCCGCCAGCGGATCATCCATGCACGATTGTCGATGCCGGCAGCGGTGTCGGTGCGGCGGCGGTCAGCGCGCGGGCGCGCCGTTCCGCCGCCGCTTGGCGCGCGACCGCGAGCGCTGCGTCGCAAGGCGCACGCGCACCGCGGCGGCATGCGCCTGGTAGCCTTCCAGGCTCGCCAGCGTCTCGACCGATGGGCCGAGGCGTTCGAGGGCGGCGCGGCTGCCGCGCACGACGCTGGTGCGCTTGACGAAGTGATACGTGCCGAGCGGCGAGAAGAAGCGTGCGCTGCCGCCGGTCGGCAGGGTGTGGTTCGGACCGGCGAGGTAGTCGCCGAGCGGCACCGGCGCCCAGGCGCCTTCGAAGATGGCGCCGGCATTGCGCAGGCGGCGAGTCAGCGCGCCGGGGTTGCGCACCAGCAAGCCGAGATGCTCGGGCGCTACTTCCTCCGCCAGGTCGACCGCTTCATCTAGATTGCGCACGACGATCAGCGCGCCGCGTTTCGCCAGCACGGCGGCGATGGCGGCGCGGCGCGGCAGCGCTCCGAGTTGCGCTTCGATTTCACGCTGCACCGCCGCGGCGAGACGGGCCGACGGCGTGAGCAACAGCGCCGACTCGTCGCCGCTGCCGTGCTCGGCTTGCGCCAGCAGATCGGACGCGACGAAGGCCGGGTCGGCGCTGGTGTCGGCAATGACCACGACTTCGCTCGGGCCGGCAGTCGAGTCGATGTCGACCTGCCCGTACACTTGCCGCTTCGCCGCCTGCACGAAGGCGTTGCCGGGGCCGACGATCTTGTCGACGCGCCCGATGCTCGCCGTGCCGTATGCCAGCGCCGCGACCGCCTGGGCGCCGCCGATGCGGTATACCGCCGTGGCGCCGGCGATGCGCGCCGCCGCCAGCACCGCCGGCACATGCCCGTCGCGCCCGGCCGGCGACACCATGATCACTTCCTCGACCCCGGCGACGCGCGCCGGGATGACGTTCATCAGCACCGACGACGGATACGCCGCGTGCCCACCCGGAACGTAGACGCCGACGCGCCGCAGCGGCGTGATGTTCTGCCCGAGCTCGAGGCCGGCCGCGTCGCGATACCGCCACGACGCCTGCCGCTGGTGCTCGTGGAAAACGCGGATGCGCCGCGCCGCCAACCGCAACGCGCTGCGGATCTTGCGCGGCAGATCCGCCTCCGCCGCAACCAGGTCCGCGTCCGGGACGCGCAGCGTGCGCGCGCTCAGCGCCAGCCCGTCGAAGCGCTTGGTGTATTCGAACAGTGCCCGATCGCCGCGCCGCCGCACCGCGGCAACGATCTCCGCCGCGACACTCTCCGCCCGCCGTTGATCCGCCGCCCGCGTCGTCCGCAGTCGCTCGAACGCCCGCCGGAAGCCCGGCGCGTCGCTGCGCAGAATCCTCGTCGCCATTCAGAAGGGGAGAACCACAGATGAATCCAGATGAACACAGATGGAGTCGGAGCTTGCCGCGTCGCGGGGTCGCGCCGCCGCGCTCAGGACGCCAATCTCAGCAGTGAGGAACCTCAACTCTTCTCCGACCTTTATCTGAGTTCATCCGTGTTCATCCGTGGCTAAATCTCCGTTCCTACCCCTTCGCACCCTTGACGCGCTGCACGTCGGCGCCCAGTTGCGAGAGCTTGGCTTCGATGTGCTCGTAGCCGCGGTCGAGGTGGTAGACGCGCCGCACTTCGGTGGTGTTGTGCGCCGCCAGGCCGGCGAGGATGAGCGACACGCTGGCGCGCAGGTCGGTGGCCATAACCGGCGCGCCGCTGAGCTGCTCGACGCCGCGCACGACGGCGTTGGCGCCTTCGATGGTAATGTCGGCACCGAGCCGCGCCAGCTCCTGCGCGTGCATGAAGCGGTTCTCGAAGATGGTCTCGGAGATGACGCTGGCGCCGTCGGCCACCGCCATCACGGCCATCATTTGTGCCTGCAGATCCGTTGGGAAGCCGGGATACGGCGCCGTCTTCACGTCGACGCCGCGCAGCCGTTGCGGCACGCGCACGCGCACGCCGCCAGCGTCTTCGTCGATCAGCGCGCCGGCTTCGCGCAGCTTGGCGATCACCGCCTGTAGATGCTCGGCGCGCGCACCGCGCACCAACACATCGCCGCCGGCGCTGGCCGCCGCCATGAGAAACGTGCCGGCCTCGATGCGATCGGCGACGACGGTAAAGTCCATGCCGTGTAACCGCCGCACGCCTTCGATGCGCACCACCGGCTCGCCCGCACCGCCAATGCGTGCGCCCATGGCGCTCAAGGCCGCACCGAGGTCGGCGATCTCCGGCTCGCAGGCGGCGTTCTCGATCGTCGTCTCGCCGTCCGCCACCGCCGCCGCCATCATGAGATGCTCGGTAGCGCCGACCGAGGGCATGTCGAGATGGATGCGCGCGCCGCGCAGACGCGGCGCCGTGGCTTCCGCATAGCCGTGCACCAATTCGATCTCGGCACCCATCTCGCGCAGGCCGTGCACGTGCAGGTTCACCGGCCGCCCGCCGATGGCGCAGCCGCCCGGCAGCGACACGCGCGCCTTGCCGAAACGCGCCAGCAGCGGACCGAGCGCCAGGAACGAAGCGCGCATCGTCTTCACCAGCTCGTACGGGGCCTCGTGGTGATTGACGTCGGCGCAGGTAATGCGCGCGCTGCCGTCTGAGCGCTCGACCGTGGCACCGAGGTCTTCGAGCAGACGCAGCGTCGTGCGCACGTCGACCACGTCCGGCAACCGTCGAATCGTGCATGGCTCGTCGGTCAGCAAGGTCGCGAGCAGAATCGGCAGCGCCGCATTCTTCGCGCCCGCCACCGGCACCTCGCCCTGCAGTCGCCGCCCTCCCCGCACCACGATGGTATCCATCGCCGCTTCCTAGCGTGTCGGGAGCGGAAAGCCAGCCCGCTGACGGCGCGCAGCATTGGTGTCCTGCGCAGCACCGACGAGGAGACGGGTTCGAGGCACCACGTGCCACCCGATTCGCGCAACGATCATGAAGTCGACGTTCGGCTTGCCGGACAGGCAAGGGTCGGCGGCAGGCGACAGGGCAAGCGATGCGCTAGTCGAGGTCCGGGACGGCTTGGCACAAACAACCTCGGATGCTTGGCTATCAGCACAATGAGCGATGAACGCGGGAGACGAGCAATGATGCGGCGATTTGCCCTGGCACTGTGTGTCTCGGCTCTCCTGTTCGGCTGCGGCAACGACGACCGGCACGGCGCCGCGCCAACGCCCACGCCGACGCCGGTGATCGGCAATGAGCAAGTGCCGTTCGACCTCGATGTGGCGCTCGAGTTGGGGCGCCTGTGCCTGCAGTCGTACCAGATGCTCACCGACTTCGAGGACGGCGTGCCCTTCACGCTGCCGGCGCCGTATACGCTGCAGATGCAGTACCTGACGCCGGAGCATTATCCCGGCGAGAGCGGCACCCAGCCGATTCCGATCGCCTTCGTCGCCACCAGCGGCGACGCCATCTACGTCGTCTTTCGCGGCACCAAAACGATCTCCGAGTGGATCTCGGACGCCACCTTCAGCCAGGAGCCTTTCGCGCCGGTCGGCGGCAGTGCCAAGACCGAGACCGGCTTCACCGCCATCTACGACTCGATCGACGGCCCGATCATCGACGAGGTCGAGACGCTGGCCGCGTCCGGTTCGTACAGCCAGCTCTACATCACCGGTCACAGCCTCGGGGCGTCGCTCGCCACGCTCGCCGCGCCCGACCTGGCCCGCAGCACGCGCTTCGCCGCGCCGATTCTCTACAACTTTGCCAGCCCGCGCACCGGCAACCCCGACTTCGCGGTGGCGGTCGACGCGCTGCCGAGCAGCTGGCGGATCGCCAACACCAACGACGAGGTGCCGAAACTGCCGCCCGCCTTCGCGGTCGTCTTCGACGGCGACAAGCCGCAGTTCTTTTTCTACGAGCACATCGACAGCGAGTTCGCGATCACCTTCGGCACGCCGATCCACAGCCTCGACGACCTCGAGACCGACCACGCCATGTGCAACTACTACGCGACCCTGTGCAACCAGTCGGACGACCCGACGACGTGCAAAGCCATGGCCGGCGGCGCCGACGGCTGCATGCCGTCGTGAGGCGATTCTCCATTGAGAGCGCGATGCTCACGTGGATCGCGCCCGCACTGGTCATCCTCTTGCGGCAGGCGTCGTTCGCCGCAGACTAAAACTTCTTGATGCAGCGGCGGCTGCCGCCGACTCCCGGCAAGTACCATGCGGCGGCCATAGGCGCGGACCGATCGGGCTCCGCAAGCGCCGGCGGGAGACGGCGGCGCGCCTTCGATTCGCTTGGCGCGCGCCGACCAAGCCGCTTCGTTAACCGCGGCCAACCGCTCGCCGGAGCGGCTGGCCGCGTAACGGTGAATCCGATGAACTATCGCCAGCCGGCGCTCACGGCAGTGTAGCGCACGTCGCCTGCGGCGCGGCGCCGTGCCGGGCGTTGAACAAACCGGGGCGATCGCTGCGGGCCGTCGACGGTGGATTGCCCGTCGCCGTCGCCGCGGTCGTGGTGCACCAGCCGCGGTCGCTGCCCAACTGCAGGCGCAGCGCGACGCTGCCCTGCGACGCCTCGCCGAGCGTATACGCCCACGCGCTCTTGCCGCCGCGCAGGACGATGTGGTCGCTCTTGACCAGGACACTGCTGATCGGCGAGCTCGCACCGCCGGTGAAGCGCCAGCCCTTGGGGCTGAAGGCGCTGCCCAGCTGCTTCCACCCGCTCGCCGGCAAGCTGACGCTGACCACGTCGCTGGTCAGTCCGCTGCCGTTGTACACCGTCAGCGTTGCGCCGCCGACACTCGGGTCGCCGCCGCTGCCGGGCAGCGGGAAGAAGACGCGCTGCGTAAGCGCATCGCCCTTGGTGTCAGCCGAGAAGGTGATGCGGCGTTTCGACGCGTCCACCGGCGGCGTTACGTCGTCTTTGAGCATCAGCTTCGAGGTGCGAATCGCCACCGGCTGCGCCGCCGGCGTCGAGGCCGGATCGGCGGGATCGGAACCGGCGTCGAGCTCGTCGCGATCCAGGAAACCGTCCTCATCGCGATCGATGCCCGCGCGTGTCCCGGAACCCGGCGGCATGCAGGTGTAGGTCAGCTCCTGGCCGGCCGTCGCGGTGACGGTGCGCAGAGCGGCGTCGGCCAGGGGCGCTTCGGCGGCGCGGTCGCTGACGAATTGGCCGCTCGCTGCGCGCATCCAGCCGCGCTGCTCGCCGGCCAGGCTGCCCTTGACGATCAAGTCGCATTCGCCCGCCGCGGCGCGCGCGATCAACAGATCGATGCGCGAGCCGCTCACGCCGGCGTTGCCCGCGGTGAGGGTGATCTGCTGACCGACCACCGGCGCCAGGTTGGAGTCGAACGCGAGCGCGTACTGTTCGACGTTGCGGCGGTCGGTATCGCTCTGGAAGCCGACGTTGGGCCCGCCGATGCCGTTGTTGGCGAACACATTGGCGTTGAAGAAGCGGAAGAGCGTGTCGACGCTACCGTCGTGCAGGAAGCCGAAGCCGCGGATCTGCGGGCCTTGCGGACCTTGGTTGAGCGGCCGCTCACCGGCGACGTCGAGCCCGCCGAACATGCCGACCTTCTGATACAGATTGCGCAAGTGCGGGATCTTGATGATCTGCTCTTCGTTCTCGAAGCTGGCGCGTCCATCGGTGCCGAAGTGACCGAGATTCGGCTGCAGGCGATGGCAGCCCTCGCAGGTAAAGCCCGTCGGCTGTCCCAACAGCGTGCCGGCGACTCCGTCGGCCAAGCGCGGGCCGAGGAAGAAGCTGCGTCCCGCCTGCTGCGCCGCGGTGAGCGAGTTGTCGAGTGCGCGGTTGGGATTGGGCGGCAGCTCGACCTGCAGGATGAAGTCGGTGAACGCCTGCATCTGCGCGGTCGTCAGCGCGCTGTCGCGCCCGACCAAGCCGGGGAAGGCGACGTTGAAATTATTGAACGAGTTCACTTCATCGAACGCCGACGCCGCGGTGCCCGGCGGATTGGAGCGGTCGCCGCGCCAGTGCATCGCGCCGCTGCCCAACATGCCGCGCAAAGTCTGCGTCGTCATGGGACCCTTCATCGGGTGGAAAATAGCGACCTGGCCGGTGCCGTTGATGGGCGCTGGCAGCGTGAGAAACTGACTGCCGAAGCCCAGGTTGATAGGAATCGGATTGGCCTTCACCGCGTCGTCGGGGTTGCCGAGATCCCAGGCGAGGTCGTCCATGTCGCCGAAGATGTGGCAGCTCGAGCACGACGCCTCACCGTTGCTCGAGGTGAGGAACGCGTCATAGAGGAAGGGCCGGCCGGCGACCACGTTGGCCGGCTCCGGATTGTGCAGCGCCAAATGCGCCGACTCGGCGCCGCCGGCGAGGTCCACCACCGACAGGCTGTTGTCGAAGCGCGTCAGCACGTAGAGGCGCTGGTTCACACTGTCGAGCACCAAGCCGCTCGGCCCGCCGCCGCTGACGCCGATGTAATTGGCGCTGTCGACGGTCGGATCGAACGTGTCGCCCTCCAGCGCCACGGTATTGAAGACGCCGATACGGCTCGAGCCGAAGGCGGCGACGTACAGCGTCGTGCCGTCGGGCGACACCGCCATGCCCACCGGCGTGGCCAAGCTGTGGTCCTTGGTGCCCGCCGCCGCCGGCAGCTGGTCGTAGTCGATGTGCTTGTTCAGATGGCGCGGGAAGACGCCGCTGCCGCTGATGACGGTGATGCGCGACTCGGCAAGGTGTCCCTGGACGGTGCTGCCGCCAAAGACGCCGGGGCCTTCGAAGCGCACCTCGTTGCGCGAGTCGGTGTTCGACACGTACAGCGCCCCGGTGGCCGGGTTGATCGCCATGTTGAACAGCGTCGTGCCGACATGCGTGAACACCGCCGTCTGTGCGAGGCTGTTGGCGTCGAGCGCGAAGACGTCTTGATCCGGCAGACTGAAGCGCACCGCGGCATTCCAGTTGCGGCCGAGCGGGTCGTGCCACTGGTTGGTGGCCGGATCGAACTTGACGATCAAGCCGGTCTCGGGCGCCGCCTCGCCGAGCGAATCGGTGCTGGGCGGCGGCAATCCGCCGGGGATCGTCTGTCCCTGCACCGTGCAGGTGCTGGCGCTACCGAAGCCGTTGCAGACGACGCCTTCGGACAGCGTCGTGGTCTGATTGCCGGACTTGAAGATGGCGGCGTAGACGGTGTTTCCGTCGGCGCTGGCGACGAGCGCACGCGGCGTGTCGCCGAACAGCGTCTTGATCGCGATCGGCGTGCCGCCGACGGTGCTGCCGAGCGCCGTCGCATCGAACACCCAGACGTCCGCGCGCCCGATGCCCGGCGTGGTGAGCTGCGGATCGCCGGCGCCCGGCACCGTGCTGATCGACGTCGACGTGCGCTGCTGGCCGCGATGCGCGGTGGTGATGAAGGCGCGGCTGCCGGTGCTGCCGGCAAAAACGATGTCGCGCGGCTCGTCGCCGACCAGCAGCGTCCGCACGACGCGCGGCGGATCGCTGCCGACGTCGACGATGCTGACGCTGTCGGAGAGGTGGTTGACCACCCACACCTCGCTGTCGCTGCGCGCCGCGACGGCTACCGGCTCGAGCCCGACCGGCACCGAGCCGCTGTGCCGCACGCCGCTGGCGTCGACATCGAAGATCTCGAGCCGCGCATCCGGCGTATTGACGGCAAACAAGCGCGTGCCGTCGGGCGACAGCGCCACCGGCCGCACCTGGCCCGTCTCGAATGTCGTAAATGACGCCGCCGCGGCGCCACCGGCGCGCACCATCAGCAGCCCCGCCATGAGCCCTGCCACCAGTGCGGCCTTGCCCAGTGCGGCCAATATCGTGCGATTGAACATCATTCGTCCCCCCAGCCGCTCTAAAGGGGCATGAATGCCGAGTTGTTTCCAGCCTCAATAGTGTTGTTTTCAGCTGACCGAAGGGTCCGGCAGGGCAGAAGGTGGCCCATCTGCTGGACGTCAATTCGGCAGATTGCGGGTCGGGACCTTCTTCGCGGGCTCATCGGCACCGACGAGAGCTGAGCCGGAGCTTGCGCGACCAGCGGGTGTGGACATGCGTCGGCAGCGATGGCGGAGAGAAGGAACATGTCATGCGGCACAAAGGCCGCGAGCGCCTCGCGGCGCCGGCCTCGCTTCATCTGCGGGCGAACAAGACGCGCGGAATGCCGGCCAAGTCGGGGACGACTTCCGCATTGGTGAATCCGCCCGGATTGGCGAGGTCGAGTGCCGTGTCCGACTGGCCGAGGCCGATCTCCATCAACACACAGCCGCCGGGCCGCAAATGGGTGAGCGCGCCAGCGAGCAGGCGGCGCACGACGCCGAAGCCGTCGGCGCCGGCGTAGAGGGCGCCGCGCGGTTCGCTGGCGAGCTCGGGTGACACGGCCTGGTGGGGCGCCAGGTACGGCGGGTTGCTGGCGATCAGGTCGAACGTGGCGCCGGCAGCGAGACCACTGAACAGGTCGCTCTCGACGAAGGTCACGCGCGAGCTGACAGCATGCGTGTCGGCGTTGCGCTGCGCGACGCTGAGCGCGGCGCGGCTGATGTCGACGGCGGTGACGTGCACACGCGGGCGCTCGTGCGCGATGGCGACCGCGATACAACCGGAGCCGGTGCCGATATCGAGCACGCTGCGCGCTTCGTCTGGCGGGAGGTGGTTGAGCGCCAGCTCGACGAGGAGCTCGGTCTCTGGGCGCGGGATCAGCACGTCGGGCGTCACCGAAAACGCCAGCGACCAGAACTCTTGCTGGCCGGTCAGGTAGGCGACCGGCTCACGGCGCACGCGACGTTCGAGCAATGCGTCGAAGCGCGTCGCCGCGTCGGCCGCGACCGGATCGCGCCAGCGCGCGTAGAGCCGGGTGCGATCGATGCCGAGCGCATGCGCCAACAACACTTCAGCATCGAGCCGTGCCGTCTCGATGCCGACCGCGGACAAGCGCGGCGTCGCCGCGGCGAGCAGTGAGGCGGCATCCATCAACGCGGCTTCCAACCAAGGCCTTCAAGGCGCGATCGCGGAGGCGCGGTGCACGCAGAGGCAGACCGCCGACCGGCGAGTTCGCGCTCATGGACGATCAGTTGCGCGCTCTGCAGCACGATCCTCAGCTCCGCGCCTCCGTGTCTCTATGGTGAATCCTCTTGCTTCCAACCAACTGCGAAGCGCCGCCCCTCAACTGGCAGATTGCAGTTGCTCGGCTTGGTAGTGCGTCGTCAGGCCGTCGATGAGCGGCTGGATCTCGCCGTCGATGACTTTGTCGAGGCTGTACAGCGTCAGGTTGATGCGGTGGTCGGTGACGCGGCCCTGCGGAAAGTTGTAGGTCCGCACGCGTTCGGAACGGTCGCCGCTGCCGACCATGCTGCGGCGATTCTCCGCTTCGGCCTCGTGCTGCGCTGCCTGTGCGCGCTCGAGCAAGCGGGCGCGCAGGATCTTCAGCGCCTTGGCTTTGTTCTTGTGCTGCGACTTCTCGTCCTGGCAGGCGACCACCAAGCCGGTCGGGAGATGCGTGACGCGCACGGCGGAATCCGTCGTGTTGACGCTCTGCCCTCCGGGGCCTGACGAGCGATAGACGTCGATGCGCAGCTCGCGCGTTTCGTCGATCTGCACTTCGACGTCCTCGGCTTCGGGCAAGATGGCGACGGTCACCGCCGACGTATGGATGCGGCCCGAACCTTCGGTCACCGGCACGCGCTGCACGCGATGCACGCCGCCTTCGTACTTGAGGCGACTGTAGGCGCCCTGCCCTTCAACCAGCGCGATGACTTCTTTGAAGCCGCCGAGGCCGGTGTCGTTGGCGCTGAGGATCTCGACGCGCCAGCCGGCGCGCTCGGCGTAACGGCTGTACATGCGGAACAACTGGGCGGCGAACAGGCTCGCTTCCTCGCCGCCGGTGCCGGCGCGAATTTCGAGGACGACGTTGCGGTCGTCGTTCGGATCCTTCGGCAGCAAAAGGATCGTCAGCCGCCGCTCCAGCCCTTCGCCGCGCTCGCGCAGTTCCGGCAGCTCGGCCTTGGCCAGCTCGCGCAGCTCCGCATCGGACGACTCGAGCAGTTGCTTGTGGCCCTCGAGGTCGCGCTGCAGGGCCTTCCACTCGCGGTAGGTCGCGACGATCGGCTCGAGCTCGGCGCGCTCCTTCGCCAGCTTGGCGAAGTCCTTACGGTTGCCCGTCAGCGACGGGTCGATGAGCCGCTCCTCGAGATCGACATAGCGGCGTTCGACGTCTTCGAGTTTGTCCAGCACGGCGCACGTAGAAACAAAAAAAGGGCGCGGAGGTGACCCTCCGGCGCCCTTTAGCTGATGGCTGTGACCGGGCCCGAATGCGGAACCCGGACGCTACTTCTGCGGTGCCGCTGCTTCTTCCGGCGGTGCGGATTTGCCGTACTTGCGGCGGAAGCGCTCGACGCGACCAGCGGTGTCGAGCAGCTTCTGCTTGCCGGTGAAGAACGGATGGCAGGCGGAGCACATGTCGACATGCAGCTCCTTGCGCGTGGAGCGTGTTTCCCACGTGCTGCCGCAAGCGCACACGACCGTTGCCTTCTCGTAACCGGGATGAATGCCTTCTTGCATGGCTGCCTCCAGACTGGAACGGCCTTTAATAACAATGGCGCTGTGGAGTCGCAATGGGGGAGAGGAGGGCAGGCGGGTGCCGGGCAAAGTCCCGACACCCGACCCGGAGTTTTCACTTCATCCCGTCCAAACCGCGCAGCAGCTCGACGTAAAACTGGATCATCGCGGCGTAGTCCGCCACGGCGATGCGCTCATTGATGCCGTGGAAGCGGGTCAGGTCGTCGGCTTTGGTGCGGGTCGGAGAGAAGCGGAAGACGTTGCGGCTGAGGTCGGTGTAGTGGCGCGCGTCGGTGGCACCGAGGACCAGGAACGGCGTCACCAAGGCGTCGGGGTTGGTGGCGCGGATGGTGCGGGCCAGATAGGCGAACGCCGGTGAATCGATGTCCGACGTCGGCGACGGGTCGCTGCCGCCGCTCAGCGCCTCGACGCCGACCGACGGATCGTCGATCGTGCGGCGCACGTGATCGAGCGTCGTTGCCACCGTCTCGCCGGGTAGAATGCGAAAGTTGATCACGGCGCGCGCCGCCGTCGGCAGCTGATTATCTTTGACTCCACCCTGGAAGATGGTCGGCGCGGTGGTGGTGCGGATTGCCGCGTTGCTCGCCGGACTGGCGGCGAGCGTGCGCTCGACCAGCGGTGCAAAGAGCCACAGGTTGGCGAACACGACGCGCAGCGGGAAGACCATCTCCGGGCCGAGGTACTCGAAGCCCACGCCCATCGAAGCCGACAAGTTGCTCGGCACCGGATGCTCTTCGAGGCGATGCACCGCGTCGCTCAGCACACCGATCGCCGTGCGCGCCGGCGGGATCGACGAGTGGCCGCCGGCCCCCTGCGCTTTGAGCTCGACACTGAGGTAGCCCTTCTCCGCCGTGCCGATCGATGCCACCGGCGCCGACAACCCGGGCACCAGGCCCATCAGGATCGTGCCGCCTTCGTCGAGCACGAGCGCCGGCTCGACGCCCTGTTCCTTCAGCCGCGCCGCAATCGCGGCCGCGCCGCGCTCGCCGCTCACCTCTTCGTCGTGCCCGAAGGCCAGGATCACCGGCCGCGCCGGCTGCTCGCCGTTGGCCAGCATCCGCTCGACGGCCTCGAGAATCGCCAGCACACTGTTCTTGTCGTCGAGCGCGCCGCGGCCCCAGACGTAGCCGTCGGCGATCACCCCATCGAACGGCGGCTGCGTCCATTGCGACTCGGTCGCGGCGTCGACCGGCACCACATCGAGATGGGCCAACAGGAGGATCGGCTTGCCGGAACTGCGGCCCGGCCAGGTGTAGACCAAGCTGTAGTCGTTCACCGTCTCGCGCCGCAGCGCCGCGTGGACGTGCGGGAACCGCTGCTCGATATAATCGGCCAAGCCGTGGAACTGACTCGCATCGAGCTGCGTCGGATCTTGATTGGAGACCGTCTTGAAGCGCAGCGCGCCGGCGAGCGTTGCGGCAGCGCCTGGCGCGTCCACATCGATCAGCGAGGCCGGCGCGACGATCGGCTGGCGACTGGCGGAGCGCACGGTGCGGCCGATCAGCAGCGCCGCCAACGTCAGCGCCGCCGCGACCAGCGCGAGGGTGATCTTCTTCAGCGCCGCCATCGTCCGGGAGTCGGCGAGCCATATGGGCTCGCGAACGCCCCGGCAAGCGGATCGCCGCGCTCCAACAGCAGCCCAAGACGAATGAGCTCGGCCAGCGAGCTCGAGCCGGTTTTCTGCATCAGGTTGGCGCGATGCGTTTCGATCGTTTTGTGGCTCAGCGTCAGCGTCGCCGCGATCGTCTTGTTCGCTTGGCCCGCGACGATGAGCGCCAACACTTCGCGCTCGCGCCGCGTCAGACGATCGAGCCGCCTGGTGAGCTCGGCGACGCGCCCCGCCGTCTCGCGGCGCGTCCGATCGAGCCGCGCCGCCTCTTGCACGCGATCGAGCAGCAGCTGCACGTTGAGCGGCTTCTCGAGAAAATCGAACGCCCCGGCGCGCAGCGCGGTGACCGCCATGCGCACGTCGGCATAGCCGGTGATGAAGATGACCGGCCAACTGATCTCGCGCGCTGCCAGCGCCGCCTGCAGCTGCAAACCGCTCATGCCCGGCAGACGCACGTCGAGCACGGCGCAGCCGCTGCGCGACGGCTCGAGCTCGGCCAGGAACGGCGCGGCGCGCGCATACTCCTTCGTCCGCAGCCTGATCGAGGCGGCCGCGACGCGGATCGCCGCGCGCACGACCGGGTCGTCGTCGACGACGAACACCGTCGACGATTCCGATCCGTCCCCCCCGTCGGTCGCGTCTGAAAAGCCGGCCATGCCCCCGTCCGACCTGCGCGCGTATAGCATCGCGGCCAACGCCCTTGGAAGGCAATTCGCATGTGCTGTCACATGCATGGACCGCATGGCTGCGCGGATGCTATCGCCGCGCGGCATGCGCTGGATTGGACTCATGGCCGTGCTGTGCGTGGCCGCGGCCGCCGGCGGCGCGGCCGGCGAGGAAGCGAGGACTGCCGTGACGATTGCGCGCGAGACCTATCGCGGCTGGCCAGACACGTTCCGCCTGACGAATGCATGGCTCGACGCGCGCGTCGTCACCGCCATCGGGCCACGCATTCTCGACCTGCGTGCCGCGGGCGGCGACAACCTGTTTCACGTGCGCGACGCCGAAGCCGGCGGGCGCGACGAGCCGCAGTGGATGTTCCGCGGCGGCTGGCGACTGTGGGTGGCGCCGGAGACGCGCGCCACCACATACGTGCCGGACAACGCCGCCTGTCATGCCGAGATCGTCGACGGGCACACGCTGCGCGTGACCGCCCCACCGCAGCCCGCCGCCGGCATTCAGAAGATCGTCGAGCTGCAGCCGGCGGATGACGCGCCCTGCCTGCACGTGCGGTCGCGCATCCGCAACATCGGCCGCACACCGGTGACCTATGCTGCGTGGAGCCTGTCCGTCATGCGCCCCGGCGGACGCGCGCTCGTGCCGCTCGACGTCGGGCCACTCGATGCCTTCGACGCGACGCGCAAGTTGATCCTGTGGAGCTACGCCGAAATCGACGATCCGCGCTATCGATTTGGCGACCGGCTGGTGCAGATCGATCATGGCAAGGTCGCCGCGGCGCCACCTGATCAACCAGGCCGACGCGACGACGAGAGCAAGCTCGGCGTCGACTCGGCGCAAGGCTGGGCTGCCTACCTCGTCGACCGCACGCTCTACATCAAGCGCTTTCCCTACGTCGCGCGCGCCACGTATCCAGACGGCGGCGCGACGATCGAAGTCTATTCCAGCGCCGAATTCCTCGAGCTCGAGAACCTCAGCCCGCTCACCACCATTAAACCCGGCGCCGAGCTCACCTACCCCGAAGACTGGTGGCTCTTCCCCAACGTCGACCTGCCCACCGACGACGCCGCCGCCCTCGACGCCCTGCAACCCTTCGTTGCCCGTACGCGAAACGTTGTTGGGACGGGAACTACGCAACACAGATGAACACAGATGGCCACAGATGGACACGGAGACCGCGCGTACCGGCCGCATCATCGGATGCGCGATCGCTGTTAGCCGGGCTCTCGGAAGCGGGTTTCTTGAGAAAATCTACGAGGGCGCGCTCGCGCACGAGTTGAGAAAATCTCGCTTCGTCGTCGAAACACAGAAGCCGTTCTCTGTGATCTACGACGGCGTGGTGGTTGGCGAATATCGCGCGGACCTAATCGTCGATCAGCGCGTCATCGTCGAAGTGAAGGCAACGCGATCAATCGATCCAGCTCACCAAGCGCAAATCCTGAACTACATGAAAGCGACGGCACTGACCCACGGTCTAATTTTAAACTTCGGCAGCCCGCGTCTCGGCATCAAGCGGTTATTGCGGTGATACGCGAAGCCTCCGTGTTCATCTGTGGCCATCTGTGCCCTCTGTGTCAGTCTCCTCGCCCGACTCCCATCGCTTCCACTGGGCCAGATAGGCGTCGAGGTTGTCGCGGGTGACGACGTCGATGCCGGAGTAATGGAAGACCTCGGCGGGTGGGTGGCCCGTGGCGAGGTCGTTGAGCAGCTTGACCGATTCTTCGCCCCAGCCGAAGTACTTCTGGCCGACGAGCAGCTGCACTTTGCCGGCGCGCAGCAAGTCGGGCGCGGGCGGAATGGTATCGAAGGCGACGACTTTGGTGCGCGCCGGATTCACCGGGTCGAGCGCGTTGCGCACGAACACCGGCCAGCCGCCCACCGACAACCAGCCGTCGAGATCGGGATAGCGCTGCGTCGCCTCGGCGATGATCTCGGCGACGCGCACGGCGTCGTCCTTCACGTCGAACTCCTCGACGATCCGGATGTCCGGATGCGCCTGGAGCGCGGCGCGCGCGCCCTCCAGCCGTTTCTGCAGATTGTCGGCGCCGAGTGCGGTAATGATCGCCACCTTGCCCTTGCCGCCGAGCAGCGTTGCCAAGCCGTCGCCGAGCGCGCGGCCGCCGTCGACGTCGTTGACGCCGTAAAACGCCTGGCGCTTGCTCTTCGGGGCGTCGGAATCCCATGTCACCACCGGAATACCGGCGGCCACGGCGCGGTCGATGGCATCGGTGAGCAGATCGCCGTTCAGGCAGGAGATGGCGATGCCGTCGACGCGCTGCGCGACGAACGACTCTAAGATCTCTTTCTGCCGGATCTCGTCGGTGCTCTCGGGCCCGCGCCACAGCACCTCGACGCCGAGCTTCTTTGCCTCGCGCTCCGCGCCGATCCGCGCGTACTCGAACACCGGAATGTGCAGCGCCTTGGGGATCACCGCGAAGCGCTTCAGCGGCGGTCCGCTCGGCGCCGCGCATCCGGCAAGAAAGGAGAGGACGATCGGAATCGACAGATAGACACAGAAACCTGCGGCTAAATCCCGACGGCGAGATCTCGACATGGTCGTGCGTGCCCTTTCCGGATCTATCCGCGTATTCGCATGCGTTGCGGACCGGTGCATCAGGCGGCCCGCGTGCCGCTGGCGAGGCGGTCGAGGACGACGATGACCAGCACGGCGACGCCGAGAATCAGGCGATCGGCGAAGGTGCCACCGGGAATTTGCGTCAGCGCGTTGCGCAACACGCCGAAGATGAGCGCGCCGATCACCGCACCGACGACGGAGGTGCGGCCGCCGGACAGCGAGGCGCCGCCGACCACGGCGGCGGCGATCACATCGAGCTCGTAGCCGCTGGCGAGGTCGGCCTTGCCCTGCCCTTGCACCACGGCGAGCACCACCCCGGACAGCGCCGCCAGCAGTCCGCCGGCGATGTAGACGAACGCCTTGACGCGATCGACGCGCACGCCGGCGTAGCGCGCCGCCAGCTCATTGCCGCCGGTGGCGAGGATGTGGCGGCCGAGCGCGGTGCGCGTCATCAGCAGCTGAAAGACGAGCGCGAGCGTCACCATCAGCACGCCCGGCCACGCCGACAACGGCAGACCCAGCGGCGCGACCCCGTCGGTCAGCCAGCGCGACAGATCGTAGAAGCGCCCTTCTGTGATCAAGAACGCGAGGCCGCGCGCGATGCCCATTACACCCAGCGTGGCGATGAACGGCGGCAGCCGCGCCGCGACGACCAACAACGCGGCGAGGCCGCCGCTCACGGCGCCGACCGCGACGCCGGCCAGCGCGGCAACCCCCAGCGGCCAGCCGGCGCTGACGAACAGGTGCCCGGTCACCACCGAGGCCAGCGCGATCACCGCGCCCGGAGCCAGGTCGATGCCGCCGGCGCCGATGATCATCGCCGCGCCGATGGCGCTGATGCCGTAGATCCCTGAGTACTTGAAGATCAGCCCGACGTTGTCTGCATTGGCGAAGGTATGCGGCAGCCCGGGGCGCGCCAGGATGATGCTGAAGACGACGAGCTCGATGACGAGGATGACGAGCGCGGACCATCCCGGGACCAAACGGAAGCGCATGTGTCAGGTGTCCGGGGTGAGGTGTCCGGTGTCGGGGGATGCAGACGAGATCTGGCGCACGGCGATCGACTGGCCGGTGATCAAGGCGCCGAGCGCGGTCTCATTCGCTTCGGTGCCGGCCACGGTTCCCGCGACGCGGCCACCGTAGAGCGCCAGTGTGCGATTGCACAGCGACAGCAACTCCGACAGCTCGCTCGAGGCCAGCAGCACGGCGGTGCCGCGCGCCGCCAGATCGCGGATGTGGGCGTGAATGTCGGCCTTTGCGCCGACGTCGACGCCGGCGGTCGGCTCGTCCAGCAGCAGCAGACGCGGCGCGCGGCGCAGAGCGCGAGCCAACAGCGCCTTCTGTTGATTGCCGCCGGATAGCGCGTCGATCGGCGCGTCGATGCCCGGCGTGCGCAGCGCCAGCCGCGCAACCCATGCGGCCGCATCGCGTCGTTCCGCGCCATGGCGCAAGCGCCACCCGTCGGCGGGCAGAAAGATATTCTCGCGCAGTCCGAGGGTCGGAACGAGGCCTTTGCGCTGGCGGTCTTCCGGCAGCAGCACGGCGTACGCGCCGGCGCGCGCCGGCGGCGGATCGATCGCGCCATGGTAGCGCCGCAGGCCGGCAATCGCCTCGAGCAGCGCGCTGCGCCCGGCGCCGACCAGACCGGCAACGCCGACGATTTCTCCGGCCTGGACGTCCAACGACAGGCCGCGCAACGGGCCGACCGCGAGCTGATCGACGCGCAGAACGGTGGCCGCCGGCCGGGCGGGCACGCGCGCCGGTGCCGGCACGTCGCGCCCGACCATCCGACGCACCAGCGTGGCGACATCGAAGTCGCGCGCCGGACCGCTGGCAACGCGACGGCCGTCGCGCAGCACCGTGATGCGATCGGCCAGGCGCAGGACCTCGTCGAGACGGTGACTCACCCACACCACGGCGCCGCCACGCGCCGCGAGCGCCCGCGCCAGTGCGAAGACATGCAGCGCGTCTGTGTCGCCCAGCACCGCCGTCGGCTCGTCGAGGAGCCACACATCGGCGGCCTGCCGCACGGCGCGCGCCAACTGCACCTGCTTGCGCTGGCTCGCGGTCAGCTCGCCGAGGCGCGTGTCAGGCGTCATCCGCGACCCGACGGCGGCCAGCGCACTGGCGGCGGCGACGTGCATCGCGGCGCGGCGCATCCACCGCAAGGGACCGCGCAACTCTTCGCCGAGGAAGATCCATTCGGCAGCGGTGCAATCGGTCGGCAGATCCGGCTCCTGCGGCACCCAGCCGACGCGGACTTGCGCGGCGCGCTGAACCATTCCGTGGTCCGGCCGCAACGCGCCGGCGAGCAGCCGCACCAGCGTCGATTTGCCGGCGCCATTTTCGCCGACGACGGCGTGAATCTCGCCGCGCAGGACGGCCAGATCGACGGCGTCGAGCGCCAGGGTCGCGCCGTAGCGCTGCGTGCAGGCGGTGGCGGTCAACAGCGCCATGTCAGCCACGGGCGCGCGCGGTGGTCGAGCGCGGACCGCCCTCACGTGACCGCCGCCGGGCGATAGGCGCTGCACGCATGCGCACGGCCGCCGCCGCTCAACTGCCCAAGGAGCGCACCGCCGCCACCGCGCGCGTCCAGCCGCGATAGAGCGCCTCGCGCTGCTCGGGCCGCAGCTTGGGGCGGAAGAGCTTGTCGCGCTTGCGCGCCCGCTCCAGTTTGGCGGCGTCCTTCCACAGACCCACGCCGCGTCCGGCGAGCAGCGCCGCACCGAGCGCCGTGGTCTCGATGATCACCGGGCGATCGACCGTCGCGCCGAGCATGTCGGCTTGGAACTGCATGAGGAAGTCGTTCGCCGAGGCGCCGCCGTCGACGCGCAGGCCGGTGAGCGCCTTACCGGATTCGGCGGCCATCGTGTCGACCACGTCGCGGGTTTGAAACGCCAGCGCTTCGAGCGTCGCGCGCACCAGGTGCTCGCGCGTCACGCCGCGCGTCAGCCCGACGATCGCACCGCGCGCTGCCGCGTCCCAATACGGCGTCCCGAGGCCGACGAACGCCGGCACGACGTAGACGCCGAGTGACGACTCCACACGCCGCGCTATCCGCTCTGTCTCGGCGGCGCGCTTGAAGAGCCCAAGGCCGTCGCGCAGCCACTGCACGGCGGCGCCGGCGATGAACACCGAGCCTTCCAGCGCATAGGCCGGCTTGCCGTCGACACCGCAGGCGACGGTGGTGAGCAACCCCTTCTGCGACGCCACCGCCGTCGAGCCGGTGAACATGAGAATGAAGCAGCCGGTGCCGTACGTGTTCTTCACCATGCCGGGATGGAAGCAGGCCTGCCCGAACAGCGCCGCCTGCTGATCGCCGGCAATGCCGGCGATCGGCACCTCGGCGCCGAACACCTTCGCGTCGGTGACGGCGATCTCGCCGCTCGACGGCACCAGCGCCGGCAACACGGCGTCAGGCACATCGAACAGCGCCAGCAGCTGTGTATCCCACTGCTGCGCGTGGATGTCGTACAGCAGCGTGCGCGAGGCGTTGGTGTGATCGGTGACGTGCTGGCGTCCGGCGGTGAGCTTCGACACCAGCCAGCTGTCGATGGTGCCGAAGGCCAGCTGCGCGGCGCGCTTGCGCAGGCCGCGACCGTTGTCGAGCAGCCAGCGCAGCTTGGTGCCGGAAAAGTACGGGTCGAGCACCAGGCCGGTCTTCTGGCGCACGCCGGCCTCGTGCCCCAGGGCCTTGAGGCGGGCGCAGAAGTCGGCGGTGCGGCGATCTTGCCAGACGATGGCGCGCGCCACCGGCTTGCCGCTGCGGCGCTCCCACAGCACGGTCGTCTCGCGTTGGTTGGTTATGCCGATCGCCGCCAGATCGCCCGGCTTCAGCTGCGCGCCGCGCAGCGCCTTGGCCATCACGGCCTGGCTGACGCGCCAGATCTCCTCCGCGTCGTGCTCCACCCATCCCGGCTTCGGATAGAACTGGCGGAACTCCGAGTAGCTGCGCCCGCGCACCGCCCCGGCCTCGTCGAAGACGATCGCCGTGCTGCCGGTTGTGCCCTGATCGATGGCCAGTACGTGACGCCGCGGCATCAGACTCCCCCCGTTTCACCTAGGCGGCGCACCATAGCCGCATCGTCCGCACGTCGGAAGCGAGACGCGTGCGAACGCGCTTGCCGGGTAAATCCGCGATCAGCGGACGGCGTGCAGTCGGGCTTTCGCCTCTCCCAGGTGCGCGAAGCTGAGGGTGATCGCTGGCGGCCCGCGCACTGGTCACGCTTGTCCAGCTGCGGACGGTGCGCCTCGCTGGTCACGCATTTCTGCTTCCCCTATGATCCGCCGCGTGTCCGCCGCGCAGCTCTTCTTCGTCACCGGCAAAGGCGGCGTCGGCAAGACCACGGTGGCGGCGGCCCTGGCGCAGCAGCTGGCGGCGGCGCGGCGGCGCGTGCTGCTGGTCGAGACCGCGGCCGACCGCAGCTTGGCGTCGTTGTTCGGCGCGCAACCGCTGAGCGGCGAGCCGGTGCAGCTGGCGGCGCGCTTGTCCGGCGTGCGCGTCGAGACCAGAGCCTTGGTCGAATCGTACTTCCGGCGCCTGCTGCGCCTGCCGTTCCTGGCGCGCCGTCTGTTCGCCAGCGGCACGTTCCAAGCCGTCACCGCCGCGGCGCCGGGCGTGACCGAGTTCGTCATTCTCGATCATCTGCTGCAGTGGACCGAGCCGTCTCGGATGACGCGCCGTGCCGCCTTCGATGCCGTGATCGTCGACGGCCCGGCGAGTGGGCATGCCGTGCGCCTGCTGCGCACGCCGCGCCAGCTGGCGCGCCTGGTACCGCGCGGCCCGATCGGCACCAGCATCGGCCGCTTGCAAGCGCTGCTCGAGGATCGCACCCGCACGCGTGTCGTCATCGTCGCCATTCCCGACGAGATGGCCGTCGCCGAAGCGCTGGAGACGCGCGCGGCGATCAGCGGGCTCAACGTCGCGCTGGCACCGGCGGTGTTGAACCGCGTCTGGCCGCGCCGCTTCACCGCGGCGGAAGAGCAGGCACTGGACAAGCGCAGCGCTGCAACGCGGAGTCGGCGACAGGACGGCGCCGGCGCGCGTGACGATGCACCGCGCGAGCCGCTCCTGCTGGCGGCGCGGCTGTCGATCGCGGCGCGCCACGAGGCCGAACGGCACCTCGTCGCGCTGCAGCGCGCCTTCGGCGCGGTGCCGATCGCGCTCACCGAACAGGCCGGCCGCGCCGTCGACGCAACGGTGTTGACGAGCTTCGGCCGCGCGCTGGCGACGGCAGCGGGAGACAATGGCGACGCGCGCTGACAGCGGTTCGCCGCGTATCGATCCGAGCCGAATGGCGTCGCTGCTCGCCCAACGGTTGATCGTCTGCGTCGGCGCCGGCGGCGTCGGCAAAACCACCACCGCGGCGGCGCTGGCGATCGCGGCCGCGCAGCGCGGCCGCCGCACGGCGGTGATCACCGTCGATCCGGCGCGGCGCTTGAAAGACGCGCTCGGACTCAAGGACCTCGCGCACGAGCCGCGCGCCGTGCCGCTGGGCAACGGCGCCGCAGAGCTCGACGCGCTGGCGCTCGACACCAAGCGCACCTTCGATCGGCTCATCGAGCGCGTCGCCCCGAGCCGCGCCGCCGCCGAACGCATCTTCGCCAATCGCCTCTATCAGGAGCTGTCGAGCGAGCTCGGCGGCTCCAGCGAGTACATGGCGATGGAGAAGCTGCACGAGCTGCTGGAGCTCGCGCGCTATGACCTGGTCATCGTCGACACGCCGCCGAGCGCCGACGTGCGCGAGCTGCTCGGCGCGCCGCTGCGCCTGACCGAGCTGCTCGCCTCGCAAGCCCTGCAGTTCCTCAAAGCGCCGGCTTCGATCTTTACCGGCAGCACCGAATCCGGCCTGGCGCGCGCCACGCTCGGCGCCGTGTTGCGCGCACTCGAACGCTGGACCGGTATGGGACTGCTGAGTGAGGTCTCCGACTTCGCCGCCGGCTTCGAGTCGCTGCTCGACGGCTTTCGCGGTCGCGCCGACGCCATCGCCGCGGCCTTGCGCGCGCCCGACACCAGCTTCGCGATCGTCACCTCGCCGGAGCCGAATACGGTCGCCGCGACATTGGCCTTCGACGCCGAGCTGGCCGCGGCCGGCTATCCGGTCGCCGGCATCATCGCCAACCGCGTCTACCACTTCCCGCCGCTCACGGCCGCGGCCGGCGCCTGGGCGCCAGCCGCGCTGCGCGAGAAGCTGCGGGCCAACTACGCCGACTTTGCCGCCCTCGGCGCGCGCGATGATGGCGCGCTGTCGGTGCTCGCCGCGGCGGCCCGCGCGCCGCTCTTGGCGGTGCTACCGGCGTTCGAAACCGCGCCGGCGTCGCTGGCCGCGCTGTGCGCCGTGGCGGCGCAGCTCGGCGGCGTTACGGCTTCTTCGCCGCGCGCTTGCGCGCCGGCGAAGCGCCAGTCGCCGCATGCGAGGCGCCGGCGTGCTGCGCGGCGAGCAGGCGATCGACCTTCAGGCTCAGATTGACCACGCTGCCCTGCAGCGCTTCGATCTTGGTCAGCACGCGATGGTAGTCGGCGCGCGACGGGACGTTCAGCACGCCCAACAGCGTCTGCATGTTCTTGTCGACCGCCCGCTTGGCGCCGACCGCGCGCTCGACCGTCTTGCCGAGTTGCTCGCGCACGCGCGGATTGCGCGTCAGCTCTTCGAGAAAGACGCTCACCACTTCCTCGCCGCGCTCGAAGAGGCCGGACAGCATGGTTTGGGCCTGACGACGCGGCGTGGGTTTGGACGGCATGGCTGGCTCGTATAGTACCGGCTGCTGAGAGGCAACCGTGACCTGGGACAGTGTGTTGAGCGTCATCACCGGATTTCACTGGCTCAATCCGGGGCTGAGCGGTGCCACGTTGCTGCGCACGGTGCTCGTCGTCCATATCACCGACGCGGTGCTCTGCCGGTTGTTTGCGCACAACAACGGCCACTCGAAAAATCTCTGGACGCTGCTCGGCCTCACCTTCGGCCTGTGGGCGGTGGCGATCCTCTTGGTGCTGCCGAAGCGGCTGGACCACGCGCCGCACGACGCCGCCGGCGAGATCGACTAGTCGCGTTCGGCGATGACGTGCGCCAGCGCCTGGCCGGCGGTATGGGTCAGCGACAGGTGCCAGCGCGTGATGCCGAGCGCCGCGGCGCGCGCCGCGGCGCCGCCGTGCAACACGATGTGCGGCGCGCCGGTGCTCCGCACCACTTCGATGTCGCGCCACCACACGCCCTTCGCGTAGCCGGTCCCCAACGCCTTCATCACCGCCTCCTTCGCCGCGAAGCGCGCCGCGAAGCTTTCGGCGTGTCGCTTGCGCTTCAAGCAGTACGCCACTTCGCCAGTCGTGTAGACGCGCGCGCGAAAGCGTTCGCCGCGCTGCGGATGGTCGACCGCGCGCGCGATGCGCTCGACCTCGATGGCGTCGGTGCCGACGGAAACGAT